>JABAOD010005659.1_pt2 | contig 47576 bp, 53 predicted proteins | sample 7062151 | NCBI WGS metagenome assembly JABAOD01 (sample SAMN14538626, study PRJNA623070) | marine sediment metagenome | biome: marine biome [ENVO:00000428]; feature: marine pelagic biome [ENVO:01000023]; material: deep marine sediment [ENVO:00002113] | place: India: Gulf of Khambhat ... | reverse complement strand
GCGGCTGCTTCGGACCTATGAGCACAACGGCCTCCTCTTCAGCGCGCCGATGGAACTCCTCCAGCGGATCATGACCGCCGACCGTCGCCGGGTGCCGATCGTGCGCGGGCATCTCGGGCGCGCGATCTATTCCGACCGGATCATCTTCGGCGCGGAACTGTTCGAGATCAGGGAGCCGGGCGGATCGCGCTGCGGCGGCATCCTCGCGGTGCGCGAACATGCGGCCCGCTCCTTCCCGGGCCAGCTCAATGCGCTCCTCGAAGCCAATTTCGAATTCGTGCTCGCCCAGGGCTTCGCCTTCCTCGGCAAGCAGATGGGGATCGAGACCGCGCGGCGCAAACGCGCGCAGATGAGCGCCACCGACGATGCCGCCTTCAGCCAGCAGGCCGAACTCGAAGGGCTGATGGATGATCTCCAGTCCAACCGCTCGGTCGCGGGCGAACATCATCTCGCGCTCGCGGTCTTCGGCGAGAGCCCGAAGATCCTTGCCGAACATATGAGCGTGGCGCGCGCCGCGCTTTCGGAAAGCGGGATCGTCGCCGCGCGCGAGGATCTGGCGCTGGAGGCCGCCTACTGGTCGATGCTGCCGGGCAATTTCGAGTGGCGCACCCGGCCCGCGACGATCAATTCGCGAAACTTTGCCGCATTGGCCCCGATGCACACCTATCCGGTCGGAAGCCGGGAGGGCAATCACTGGGGCGACGCAATTGCCCTCGTCAAGACGACTGCCAATTCACCGTTCTACTTCAACTTCCACTTCGGCGACGTTGGCCATACCCTGATTCTGGGACCGAGCGGCGCGGGCAAGACGGTCATCCAGAATTTCCTTTTGGCCGAGGCCGAAAAGACCGGCGCGCGCATGGCCTTCATCGACAAGGACCGGGGCGCGGAAATCTTCGTGCGCGCGGCGGGCGGCACCTACCTCACCTTGCGCAGCGGCGAGGTCTCGGGCTTCGCGCCCTTGAAGGCGCTCGAGGACACCCCGCGCAACAAGGAGTTTCTCGGCGCCTGGCTGCGCCAGCTCGTGACGCCAGAGAAGGGCGAACTGTCGCCCGTCGATCTCTACCAATTGTCACAAGCGCTGGAGGCGGTGTGGCGTCTGCCGCGCGAACTGCGCTCGCTTGCCGCGGTGCGCTCGCAGCTCGACCAGACCAGCATGGAAGGGATCGGCGCGCGGCTCGATCGCTGGACCCGCAGCGGCGAATTCGGGTGGGTGTTCGACAACGAGGCCGACACGCTGGCGCTTGATGCCCGGCTGATGGGCTTCGACATGACCGATTTTCTCGAAAACGACGCGATCCGTCCGCCGCTGATGAGCTACCTCTTCCACCGGCTCGACGACATTATCGACGGCAAGCCTGCGATCATCGATATCGACGAATTCTGGAAGGCGCTCGGCGATCCCGCGTTCCGGGGCTTCGCGCGCGACGGGCTCAAGACCTACCGCAAGCGCAATGCGATGATGATGTTCGGTACCCAGTCGCCGGCCGATGCGCTCAAATCCGACATTGCCGAGACGATCATCGAGCAATGCGCGACCAAGATCCTGCTGCCCAATCCCAACGCGCAGGCGCGCGACTATGTGGGCGGTCTCAACCTCACCGAGGCGGAATTCCGGCTGATCAAGATCGATCTGTCGCCGGAAAGCCGGCGCTTCCTGGTCAAGCAGGGCCACGATTCGGTGGTGGTAGAACTCGATTTGAACGGAATGGACGACGAACTGGCGGTGCTGTCGGGCCGGCAGGGCACCGTCGCCCTGCTCGATGAACTGCGCGCCGAGCACGGCGATGATCCCGCCGACTGGCTACCGCACTTCAAACGGCGCTGGCGGAGCGCCGGGCGCAGCGAATGGGGAGAATGATATGAAGACGAGACTTATCGGCACTGCTCTGGCCGCGCTTGCTGCGCTCGCCATTCCGACCGCAGCTTCGGCGCAGATGGCGGTTGTCGACGTGCGCGCCATCGCGCAGGCACTCCAGACGGCACGCAACACGCTCCAGCAGCTCCAGGCCGCGCAGGACTTCTACGCCAAGGTCAATTCGGTCTCAAATATCCGCGATGTCTCGAACCTTCTCAACAATCCGCTGCTGCAGACCGTGGTGCCCGAGGGCATGCAGAATTCGGTGCAGCTGGTCTCGGCCGATCTCGCCACCCTGGGCGCGATCGGCAACCAGGCGAGAGGCTTGCTCGATGCCCGTGATTTTTCGCTCGGCGGCATGGACCAGGCGCTGGGGGCTACGCAATCGATCCTCACGAAAGCCGCCTCGACCAATGCCGCGCAGCAGGCCTACGGCGAATATCTGCTCGAAAGCAGCGATGCCTCATCGAAGGGGCTCACCCAGCTCGGCACGGCGCTTGGCACGGCCACGACGCTGCGCCAGTCGCAGGATATCGAGGCGCGCGCGACGATCGAGGGGGCGCAGGTCAGCAACCGGATGCTGCAACTGATGGCGGCCGAACAGGCGGCGCGCGCCAGGGCGGCACTCGATGCGCAGGAAGCCTTCGCCGCCTCGCAACGGAAAACCCAACAAAACATCGACAGCGGCGCGCTCTGGCCCAGATGGGAAGGCCAGTGATGGCCGCGCGGCGCGTCAGATTGGTCGCCGCCGTCGTGCTTGCCGCGTCCTGCCTAGTCGCCTGCCAGCAGGCAAAGTCAGTCGACTGGTACAAGGCGCACCGCGCCGAAGCCGAAGAGGTCGAGACCCGTTGCATGGCTAATGGTGCTGTCGGCGAGGACTGCGGCAATGCGGCCCTCGCGCTGAAAGCGCTACGCGCAGAGGATTTTGCACGGGCGCAGGCCGCCACCCAGAAAAAGATCGAGGACGGGTCAATGTGGCCCAGCTGGAACGGGAAGCGATAGGCCGTGCTCGACCAGATCTATACCATGCTCGAAGGCTCGATAACCGGAACGCTGGCGGGCAAATACGCAGCCGTGCAAGGACTGGTCTCGGCGCCCTTGCAGACGGCCATGGCGATCAATCTGGTCATCGTCGGATTCGCGGTGATGCGCGGCGCCTCGAACGAGCCCTTCGGCAATTATCTCGGGACCTGGCTCAAATGCTATCTCGTGATCCTCGCCGCGACCTCGAGCCTCGCGCCGCAGATTGCCGCCGCGGCGCAAAGCGCGCCCGATCAGCTCGCCGCCGCGCTCGGCGGGGGCGCACTCAACGCCTCGTTCGATTCCTTTGTGCAGAACGCGGTCAATCCGGCGCTCTCGCTCCACAACGCGATGCCGCCCTGGTTCGAGGGCAATTCGTGGATCCCGATCACCATTCCCAATCTCGCGACCGGGTTCATGGTGATCCTGATCCTCGTCATCGCCTATATCATCGCCGCGCTCGCCATGGTCATGGTGCTGTTCATCAAGTTCGGGCTGTTCGTGACGATCGCGACCATGCCGATATTCGTGGGCGCGCTGATCTTTCCTTCCTCCTCGGGCCTGTTCTTCTCCTGGCTCGGCGCGGTATTGAACTATGCGATCCAGACCGCCGCCGTCTCACTCGCGCTGGTGCTGGTGGTGGGTCTGGTCAATGCCATGCCTTCGGCACTGGCAGCGGGATCGGGCGGGGATACCTGGACCACGCTGATCGCCATGGTCGCCCAGCTTGTCGTCATCCTCGTCGGCGGCTTTCTCATCATGCAGGCACAGGCGATCGGCTCCTTTGCGGGCGGCGGCGGTTCGTCGGGCGCGGGCTTCCTTGCCGCGCTCTACCCCACGACCATGGCTCGCCAGATCATGACGCGCGCCAATCGCGCGCCGATTTCTCTAGCGCGCGGGGTGGGCAATGCCGCCGGTTGGTCGCTGGCGCGCCAGAGCGCCAACCGCGCCGCCTTTCTCGCCAGCGCCAGCGGCGGTGGAACTGGCGGTGGAGGCGGCAGCGGGGGCGGGCGCACCAGCATGGGCGGCGCATCGACCAGTCGGACAAGATAACGGGAGGCCGGGAGTGGCGAGTATTAGAGGGAGCGCGCCCCACGCGCGCCGATGGGCAGGACTGAGCCTGCTGGCAGGCGCGATGTTGACGATGACCGGCTGCGCGACCGACCGGCAGGCCGCGAAGGCGCCGCCCAAGGGCTGTTCGCGCGGCGCGGCGCGCCCCGCCAATCCCAATGGTTCGGTGCTGCTGAACGCTGCCGTTATCGGCACGGCCAATCCCGATGGCACGGTGCCGGAGGAGCGCAAAGTGATGCTGTTCGAAAGCGGCACGGGCAAAGCGAGCGGCAGCGACATGTCGGTGCCCGCGCTTGCCCCGGCGCCCGGCGCCAGGGCACGGCCGATCTCGCTGCGGAGCCAGCCCGGCGCGCCCGCCACCGGGAGCTGCTGACCATGGCGCTGGGGGTAAAGTCGAAGGACGATCTCAACAAATATTTCGCGGAAGCGAGGGCGTGGGATTTCGACCGCGCGCGCGAGGCGGCGCGCCAGAAACGGATCGCCTATATAATAGCTGGCTGCGGCGTCGCCTTCGGCATGGCCATGCTGGTCTGGCATATCGCCGCGCCGCTGACCTCGGTCGAGCCCTATGTGATCCGGGTCGACCGCGAAACCGGGGCGGTCGATGTGGTGACCAGGCTCAACCGCACCCGCGATGTCACCGTCGATGAAGCGGTGAACAAATATTTCCTCGCCGCCTATGTCCGCAGCCGCGAGGGCTGGAATCTCGCGGCCGCCCCGCAGATGACGCAAGCGGTCCTTTCGCTCTCCGCGCCGCAGGAGCAGGAAAAACTCGCCGCCGCCCGCCGCCCGCAGAACCCGGCGAGCCCCTATAACGTCTATCAGCAGGGCCAGGTGGTGACCGCGGCGATCCGCAATATCGCCTTCATCAGCCCCAACGTCGCGCAGGTGCGTTTCGTCAAGACCGTCTCGCGGCCCGGCAACGCGCCCGATCAGGCAAACTACTGGCTGGCGACGATCAATTTCAAATATGTCGAGCGGCCGACAAGCGAGGCCGGACGCCTCGACAACCCGCTGGGCTTTCAGGTCGAAAGCTACCGCGCCGACCCGGAGNNTCCGCCTAGCATGGGCCGCGATCGCCGTGCTCGCCGCCATGCCTGCCTTGGCGGAAACCACACCGCGCAGCGGCCCCGACGATTCGCGCATCCGCTATGTCGATTACAACAAGGATGAGGTCGTCAAGATCAACGGCGTGTTCCGCACCGCCTCGCAGATTGTGTTCGGACCCGGCGAGACGATTGCGAGCGTCGCGCTCGGCGATACGATCAGCTGGGAAGTGGCCCCTGCCGACAATGCCCTCTTCATCAAGCCGCGCGAGCGCGCGCCCGACACCAATCTCATTGTCGTGACGCGCCAGGGCACGTTGACGCGGACCTATACTTTCGCGCTTTCAGCACGCAGCGGGGCGATCCGCAGCGGCAGCAATGCCCAGTTCGTCATCCGCTTCCGCTATCCGCAGGAAGAAGCACTGGCAAGCCGCCAGGCCGAACTCGACCGGATCCGGCTCCAGATGCTGCTGGTCGAGGCCGGCGGCGTCAAGCTGGCGCTTGAGGCCGGCGCGCTCGAGGGCAAGCGCAACCTCGACTATTCGGTTGCGGGGTCCGCCGACCTCGCCCCGTCGGAAGTGACCGACAACGGCCAGTTCACGGTGCTGCGTTTTCCGCGCAACCAGCCCATCCCGGCGATCTTCACCGTGCTCCCCGATGGCAGCGAAGCGGTCGTGCCCTACGATGTGCGCGGCGAATTCGTGGTCATCCATCGGGTGGCTAAGGAGTTCCGTCTGCGCCGCGGCAAGGCGATCGCCTGCATCTGGAACAATGCGCCCGCCGGCTACGGGCCGGACACCTCGTCGGGCACGTCCTCACCCGAGGTCGAGCGCCAGATTGAGGGAGGCAGGCCATGAGCAGTCCGGACGAGGCATTGCCGCCCGCAGCAGGGTCAGAACAGGCACCAGCACCGGGCGAGGTCCGGCGCGGCCTGACTTACGATGATACCAGCATCGACCAGCGCACGCTTGACGATGCCAACAGCCTGCGCCCCGAAGTCGATCGCGGCGCGTTCAATCCGCGCGGGCGGCTGAAGGCGATGGGCAATGCCGGCATGCTGGGCGCGGTCGTGGTCGCGGCCTTCGCCGGCTTCCTCGTCTATTCGATGTCGACGCAGCCAGATGAGGCCAAGGAGAAGGTCGACAATTCGACATTCGCGCTGGCAAGCGACCAGGGGGACAGGCGCAAGGAACCTGCTGCCGCGATCGTCGTCGATCAGGGCAATTCGGGGGCCATGCGGCAGGTCGGAACCGACCCCTTCGGCAATCCGATCATGGCCGATGGGCCAGGCCAGGATTTGAGCCAGGGAACGAGCGTTCCGGCGATCGAGGGACGCGGCGGCGCAAGTCCAATCGAACAGCGCCTCGAACAGGAACGCCAGGCCCGCATAGCCGCGGCCGCGCGCGAACAGGCGCGGCAGGATGCGATGCGGCGCGCGCCGGTTATGGCTGTCTCACCCGGTGCGATCATGGCCGGGGGCAGCGCGGCCAATGGGTCGCCCGCCAATGCCGGACCCTTCAGCAATCTGCGGGTCGGACCCGATGGCCGGACCCCGGCGAGCGCCGATGGCGAGGGTAGCAGCGGCGGCACCCCGCTCGAGCGCCAGCTCGGCGGCATGGCGATCGGCAAGGTTGACGCGGGCAAGGTCGGCAACCGCAATTTCCTCGTGCTCGCCGGCGCGCAGATCCCCTGCATCTTGCAGACCGCGATGGATTCGACCCAGCCTGGCCTTACGAGCTGCATCATCCCCGAGGATGTCTGGTCGACCAATGGCAATGTCATCCTGATGGAAAAGGGCACCCGCGTGCTCGGCGAATATCAGGGCGGCTTCTCGCGCGGCCAGAACCGGATCTTCGTGCTGTGGAACCGGGCGATCACCCCGTCGGGCATTTCGGTCGCGCTCTCCTCGCCCGCCGCCGACCAGCTCGGCCGCGCCGGCATGGGCGGCAAGGTCGATACCTTCTTCTGGGAGCGCTTCGGCGGCGCGCTGCTGCTCTCGATCGTCGGCGATGCCAGCACGGCGGCCACCAACAACCTCGCCGGTGTGACGCAAACGATCCAGGCGCCCAATACGGCAGCGCAGGGCGCCGTGCAGGACGGCATGGGGGTGAAGCCGCGCCTGCGTGCGGCCCAGGGCGGGGAAATGACCATCATGGTCGCGCGCGATGTCGATTTCAGCAGCGTCTATTCGCTGCGGCTAAAACCCTGATGCCCCGATGCCCGATGACATGAAGCGCTGATGTACGACCAGTCCATCCTCCTCCACCATCTCGCACCCTTGCGCGGCCTGCTCGATGCGCCCGAAGTCACCGAACTCGTCATCAACCGGCCCGGTGAGGTCGGCGTCGAAGGAAGCGGAGGCTGGCAATGGGCCGATTGCCCGCAACTCAGCGTGCCCTGGCTCGAAACCCTTGCCAACGCGATGGCGAACTTCACCAAGCAGAAGGTGAGCGCGTCCATGCCGATCTGNNGAGCGCGTGCAGATCGTCGCCCCGCCCGCCTGCGATCTCGGGCTCTATTCGATCACCATCCGCAAGCCTTCAAGCCGCACTTTCGGGCTGGGTGAACTCGAAGCGGGCGGCCTCTTCAGCCAGACCCGCGAGGCGCGCGGGCGCCATTCCGACGCCGACGAGGCCCTGCTGGCGCTGAAGCGCGACGGCAAGTGGGCCGCATTCCTCGAAATGGCGGTCACCGCGCGCAAGAACATCCTTATTTCCGGGGCGACGGGCTCGGGCAAGACCACCCTTTCCAAGGCGCTGATCCAGCTCATTCCGGCGGGTGAGCGGCTGCTGACGATCGAGGACACCCGCGAACTCGTCGTGCCGCACCGCAATGCGGTGCACCTCCTCTATTCCAAGGACGGCCAGGGTCAGGCGCAGGTCGGTGCCAAGGCCCTGCTCGAGGCAAGCCTGCGCATGCGGCCCGACCGCATCCTCCTCCAGGAACTGCGCGACGGCACCGCCTTCTTCTACCTGCGCAATGTCAACAGCGGCCATCCCGGCTCGATCACCACGGTCCATGCCGATTCCGCCGCGCTCGCCTTCGAGCAGCTCTCGCTGCTGGTCAAGGAATCGGAAGGCGGGCGCGATCTGGAACGCCGCGATATTCTCGATCTCCTCCATCTGCTGGTCGACGTCGTGGTCCAGTGCAAGAAAGTGGACGGGCGCTTCCTCGTCACCGAAATCTGGTTCGACCCACCAGGAGGTCCCTGGACCGCCGGCGGCGAGGACAAGGGCGCCGGCTGATGGAGCGGCGGCACATCGCGATCTATGGCATCCTTGCGCTACTGACCGCGCTTGTTCTTGGCGGCCTCATCGCGGTCACCGCGATGGGCCAGCTGCGCAGCGATCTCGAACTGTGGCGCATGCCGGAATATTTCTGGTTCTATCGTCATAATGGCTTTGTGATGGGCTGGCTGGCGAAGGGCGTTGGCGGAGCGGCCGCCCTGATCGCGCTCATGGTGGGAATGATCGTGCTGCGCCGCCGCGACAGCCTGCACGGGTCAGCGCGCTGGGCGCGGCGCGGCGAAGCCCGCGCCGCAGGGCTGATGGACAGCGAAGGCCTGCTGCTGGGGCGCAGCGGCAGCGATTTCATCCAGTTCGGCGGCAGCGAGCACGTCCTCCTCGAAGCCCCGACCCGCGCCGGCAAGGGTGTCGGCGTCGTCATCCCCAATCTCCTCACCTGGGCGGATTCGGTGGTGGTGCTCGACGTCAAACAGGAGAACTGGCAGAAATCGGCGGGCTGGCGAAAGCAGCTCGGCCACGAGGTCTGGCTGTTCGATCCGCTCGACCCGCAAGGACGCACCGCGCGCTACAATCCGCTGGCCCATATCGACCGCACCAACCCGGTCGAAGTCATCGACGAATTGCAGAAGATCGCCGCGATGCTCTGGCCGCCGCCATCCGATGGCGAAAGCTTCTGGATGGACAGCGCGCGCACCGCGTTTCTGGGTGTTGCTTCCTATATTGCCGCAACGCCGGACCTCCCCTTCACCATGGGCGAGGTCTATCGTAATTTCAGCGCCGGCGACGCCAAGGCGCGCTTTCCGGTGATCATCCGCCAGCGCGCGGCAAACGGCGATCCGCTTTCCGAACCGTGCGTGTCAGCGCTCAGCGACTGGATCAGCAGTTCGGCCAACACCTTCACCTCGATCCGCCAGTCGGTCTCGGCCAAGATCAACCTCTGGCTCAACCCCTATGTCGATGCCGCCACTTCGGAATCGGATTTCGACCTGCGCCACTTCCGCTCGCGGCCGATCTCGCTCTATCTCGGCGTCTCGCCCGACAATATGGAGCGTGTGGCCGACATCTATAATCTGCTGTTCCAGCAGCTCATCGATCTCAATGTCCGCGAACTGCCCGATCCAAAGGCCGGCAAGCATCCGCTGAAACTCCTTCTCCTCCTCGACGAATTTGCCCGGATGGGCCGGGCCAATGTCATCGCCTCGGGCTTTTCCTATGTCGCGGGCTACGGCATCCGCCTCCTGCCGGTGATCCAGGCGCGCGGCCAATTGCGCGATGTCTACGGCGAGGACGTGACCAGCGAGATCGTCCAGAACTGCGGGGTCGAACTGGTGTTCACCCCCAAGGACAACCGCGTCGCCAGGGAAATCTCCGAACGCCTCGGCAACTACACTTACGAGGCGCGCAGCCGGTCGCGACGGGTGTGGGAAGCATTCGAAGGCTCGGTCTCGACCTCCGACCAGCGCCGCGCGCTGGTGCTGCCGCAGGAACTGCTGCTGATGTCGCAGGAGGAGGTGATCGTGCTGCGCGCCGGTATCCGTCCGCTCAAGGGGCGCAAGATCCGCTATTACAAGGACCGGTGGATGCGCCGGAAGTCTGCCATCGCGCCGCCCGTGGTTCCCGCCCGTCCCTTCGATCCCGCCATAGCGCGGCGCTCGCTCGCGGTGATCCAGCAGGTGCAGGGGGGTGGCGGAAATGAGGGCGATGGCACGCGCGAGATGAGCGACAGCGAGGTCCTCAAGGGCGTCGCCCATGGCGAGCTTGTGGGGTTTGCCCTTGAAGACCTCCCCGATGGTGGCGACCCCCGCAAGGCCGTGGGATTCTTTCAGGAGCTGGGGTTGCGCTGCAAGGTAGAAGATTTTGAGAATGTCGCCGCGGCTGCGCCAGGTACGGATGCGGCGGCGGATGCCTTTCACATGCTGGGTCAGGTGAAACGAAATGGCGGATGACAGGACAGACGGTGCGGGTTCGGGCCAGGGAGAGGCGAAGCCGGTCCCGGCATCGCGGCCAGGTGAACGCCATGATGGCGCCCGCGACGCTGCACGCGATGCGATGAACCGCCAGCTCGCCCAGGATTTTCGGGCGATGAGCCAGGCCGAGCGTTTGAACGACCAGCGCATGGCGGGCGGCGCGAAGATGATCGCCGCCCTCGATGCGAGCATCGAGGCGAAATACGGCCATGCCACCCCCGAGGCCGCGCGGATGAAGGAGGCCGCGCGTGAAGCCGTGGCAAAATCACTCGAGCGCGGTCAGGTGATCAGCCCGCCGCAGGTGCGCAGCGCCACGCACGAACGCGATGCGGCGGCCGAGGCGCATCGGCGCGGTGAGCAATCCATGCGCGAGGACGGGAGGGAGCGTTAGCCCTGGTCGGACGTCAGTTCCTGGCTCGCCGCCATCAGCTCTGTCCAGTCCTCGGGCGGGTTCCCTTTATCGAGCATGCTGGCAAAGACTGCATAGGCATCGGTCTTCGCGCCATAGGTGCGCAGGGTGACGCGGTCGTTGACCCAGGCGAAGATTATAATCTTTGCGCTCGACGAATAACGGAAGAACAGCCGGAACCGCCCGCCGCCGAATTTGGCGCGGAACCAGTGCTTGCGGTCGGGGCCAAGAGTTCCGCCCTGGCGAAACTCTGGCCGCGCCGGATCAATCGGGATTACTTCGAACATCAGCTTGCGCAAAGCGGCGAGCAGTTTTGCATCGGCCGAGGCGGTGTACCCCTTGGGACCTTTCTTCGCTTTCTTCGCCACCACCTCGATCAGGCGTTCGAGCTGACCCAGGAAAAGCGGATGCGCATAGAGCGTCCAGCCATTGACAGTGGTCATCGGGCGGCGCGGCTAGAGTGAAACGTCGCCGTCGATCGGAGCGTCGAGATCCATATCCATGCCCTCGGTCAACGCCGCAATCCGAACCGCGAGATCGGGCGACAGCGCCTTGATCGTCTCGGGGTGCTTGCGGATATCACTTGCCATGAATTCGAGAAAACGGCCGATGGCCGGGTCCTCATCCTCCTCGACCCGCACCACGGTCACGCCGCGCTTGTCGACGCGAAAGGCAATCTTCCCGCCGTAATCGACGCCCAGCGCCTGCCGCACCGCCTTGGGGATGGTGGTCTGGCCCTTGGCGGTGATCGTGCTGAACTCTTCGATTGCGACGCCCATGTGTGCCTCCGTTACGGCGCATAATGTAATGTATATTCCTTACCTTATCAAGCTGGAATCGGTAAATCCGATCCACAGCCTTTCGCCTCCCCCAGAACAGCTGACCGAGCAATGCTCTTGAATTGGCGGAATGCCTGTGGAAGAATGGACGCAACCGCCTTAATTGCTGTCGCATGCGATCAGAAAGCCGTCCGTCGAAACCTGCCGTCGGTTTAATATGCTAACGCTTGTTCACGTTACTGAGCATCGGCGCTGAGCATAAGGCCGCCCGCCGATTCTTCGCGGATACGGGATTAAGTTACTTTACGCAGTCTAATCACTAGCTGGTTCCGCAAAAGCCCCATTAATCGTCTTGAACACCTTTTCCGCGCGAGATGCAGTGTCCTTAGGCAAATCCGTTGCGGTTGACCATGTGTCGAACTGTTTCCACATTTCGCCCATCACGCGGCGCTTATCGAGTTCGGTGTGGCCGTATCGCGATTTCAGGACCCACTCTACTTTCTTGGTAACCATGTCAGATCCATCGACAGGTAGGTCATCGAGCTTGATCGCCAGGCCGTAGGTGGCGTTCACGCAATCCACGTAGAATTTGTCAGGAAAAAGGTCCTCAATAGCGAAATCGGTCTTCTTTGATCCGGACGCCTTTCCCAGCATGATTGTACGGAATCGTCTCTGCTTCTCCTCTGCTAGTTTCGACACGTAGAGTTCGTCGATTTTGATCTTTGCTTTTTGCCCCGCCTCATCGGTGTCGAGCAACACGCCCGCATCCCAATCTTGGCCGATGGCAAAACCAGCATACATCGGGGTTTTGGAAGCACCGTGGGCAGGCCACAGATATACTCGGTCCGAGAGACCTTCCTTGCCAGCAGCCTTGAGCAAACCCGACAATTTGTGAAGGATAACCGCATCGTCACCGCCCTCGACAATCAAGACCTGACGGTTGCTCAGTATGCCACTCTGATCTCCAGTGAGACCGAGGCTCTGTTCAATGACCGCCATTGGCTCGCGCTGAGAACTTACGATGCCTTGGGTCACGCCGACGTGATTATCCCGGCTTTCGATGATTCGAACTCGTTCCGGATGCGCCAAGTCGACCATTGAGGCTAAGTGCGTCGTGTAAAGGATCGTGTTATGCTCAGCGAGACGGTCGAAAACAGCTAAGAGGTCCCGCTGTCCAGTAAAATGCAGATGTACACCGGGCTCCTCGAGAAGAAGAACACAGTCTTTGAAGTCGCCACCCGTCGCGTGGGTGAACTTCCACGCGAAGGATACATACCAACGAAAGCCTGTGGAGCGGCGGTGAAGCCGGACCGGCATCCCGACTGCCTTATCCTCTGCAAAAATGTTCAGCGTGGGGCCGTCGATTTCAATGTCGAACTCAACTTCCTTTTGTCTCCAGAGATTGGCGAACTGATTCGTCAGGTATTTCGAGGCTGAGCGCTTGTCGAAAGATCGGACCGTGCGACCCTCAGACGACTGACCCTTTTTGAGGAAATCGTTTAGGTCGATATTTGCGAGATCGAGAATGATAAGGATCGTTTGATCTTCGTGGCTGAGCCGATGACGCTGCCCACCCACATTATCTAAACGCTGCTTGAGTTGGTCGAGCTCGATCTGAGCGCCGGACATCTCGTAATCGCGGATATAGACGAATTTCGGAACGTTCGCTTTAGCCCACGCTTTTGCCTTTTCGTCATCAAGTACGCCATCAGTGAATCCACGGATACTAAACCCGGTCGAGTAACCGTACCAGCGATTGAGGGTGACTGTGACGCTGGATGGGAGTGAAAATGTCTTTTCAGCGGCCGCTCCACCCGCCCCGCCTTCGTTGTCATCACTTTCTTCGACTGCCACCGCCGCTTCATCAAATAGGGCAGTGATATCATCGGTCGATAAAGTGAAGTTCGCCTGACAGACCAACTTGCCCTTCGCTTCCTTCCGGCCGTCCCACTTGTCGACGGGCCAATCCTCATCAAGGTCGTAGGTCGCATCGTCGATAGGATTGAGACAATAAAGAGCCTCAAAGAGATTGCTCTTTCCTGCCTNNACGAATGCCGTGATCCGATTTGCCGGTATCCAACCTGAATCTAGGACATTCCGAAAGTTAGTGACTCTGAACCCCTCGAACCTCATCCTGAACTCCTATTCAGATTTTGAGAATAGATAGTGAACAAAGCCTATTCTTCAAGATGGATCCGACGACAGGGATTCGAACGCTCGGTCCCAAAGTCGGCAGCGAAAGTGGTGCCGACTTGCACGAGTTCGAAGGAGTCATCGCGAAATGTAATCTGGAGCAGCCGATTACCCCTATTCCATCACCACGAGCGGACTAACCGGATCGTCCGCAAACTTCCGCTATACCATCCTGAGCGCAACGTGCGGCACGTCCGATGCTAACGCACCCGATCGTCGCGCCCCTCGCGCTCCAGACGTTCGAGATCGCCATGCTTTTGCCGAACACGATATTCGACCTGCCGATTCCGGGCCTTTTCAAGCAGAGATAGTTCCTCCTTCTCCCGAAGCTCGCGAAACCCCGCAGCAAGCGTAGCCTTGTCGACACGGTCGAGACGCTCAAGATGGCCATCCATGTCTGCCTGCCCAAGGATCGGCGCGCCGGCATCGGGGTGGAGCCGCAGGAACAATTCGAAAGCCGGATCTTCGAGCGCCTCGTGCGGGAGCGGCTCGGCGGCACCGCTCGCATAATAGGCGGCGGCCGACGCCAGCGCAATCAGCTGGAGGCTGTGCGCCTGGGTATCCAATGCGGCGGTGATGCCGGCGATCGCCGCCGCCTGCTCATGTTGGCTTTCGGCGATAGCACTGAGCGCATCGACGATCACGTCGAGCTTGTCGTGCAGAGCATCAATCCTGTCGTCCGTCATCGGCGCGGACCTCCCTTGTCCCCGTCCCTGTCCCTATCGCGATCACGGTCGCGCTCCTTCTGGCGGAGCCGTTCCCGGTCCTTTTCCTTGATCGCCTCCTCAAGCCGCTTCTCAAGATTCTGCGCCCAGTCGGCGGGTGGCGTGCGCGCCGATTCCTGTCCCGGCTTCGCTGGTTCACCGCTGGCAGCCTGTCCGCGGCCAGCAGACTGCTGCTTCAGTTTCGCCGTGGCCTGCGCCAGCTTGTCGAACCGATCGCCTTCGCGCGCCCTGGCGAGTTGCCCGGTCTGGTCCCGAAGCTGCTTCGTGGTTGCCCTGAGACGCGCAAGCCTGTTTGCCGGACTGTCCGCCTTCCCTTCCCTGCCCGGCATATCCTTGTCGCCCGCACGGGCGCGCACCCGCGCTTTCAGCTTCTCGAGAGCGGGGTCTTGCTCAAAGTGCTCGGGCAGCGCCCTGCCCTCCTTGAGCCGCTCGATGATCTCGCTGCGCGCCGGGGTGGGTTCGCGGATCTGGTCGACGAAAAGTTGCAGCGATCTGGCAAGCCGCTGCTGCTCGTCACCGCCGTGATCGCTGAGTTCGGCAATGGCCTTAAGATAGGTTGATTTGACCAGAGCGATATTCTCGGCTGTCCGCGAGACCTGGCTCTCACGCGCACGCATGAACGCCTGGTCCGGCTCCCACTTCCCCTCCAGCACCGCCGCCCGCGAGACATCGACACGCAGCGCTTCCCCGCGTTCGCGCATCTTCTGGACCGGCAGCTTGTCATGCTTGGGCGGATAGGCGCGCGTCATGCGAATGGTCGCATCGGCTTCGATACCGCGTGCGCGCAGCAGCTCGGCAAAGCGTTCGCGGTTGTGCTGAAGGAACGCACGATCGGGATTGAACCGGCGCCCGTCGAGGTCGCGCGCGGCGATGATCAGATGGACATGCGGATGCGCCTCATCGGTGTGTAGCCCCGCCACCCAGCGCCGGTTGGAAAAATCGGTTTCGGCAAGATCGCGCACCGCACCGTAGACCTTTTCCGCGTCAGTGCCGGGCGGCATCGAATAGACCATGACGATGGCGGTCGCCCCCTTGCGGCGATCATCGCCGGTCTGTTCCCACTCTTCCCAGGCGCGCGCAAGCTCAAGCATTTCTACCGCGCTTGTCAGCTCGCGCCCCTCGCTGGTCACCAGCGGAACCGCGTCCTTTCCTTCCATCCCGAGACGGGCAACATAGGTGAAGCAGCCCACCGTGCTGGCCGATCCATGCAGCCGGCTCGTGATTTTCACCATCACCTGCGGCACGCGCCGCGCGGTCCGGTCAAGCTGCTGGCTGGCAGCCGCAGTACGCACATCTGCCGAACGAGCCGATCCGCGCGATTGCGGTAGGCCCAGTGTCTGAATGACACCCAGAAGCGCATTGCCAAGACGGCGATGCCCTTCATTGTCCACCCTTCCCCGCCCGCCAGAGCGAGCGCCCTGAACCCGTTCAAGCCGGTCAAGCGTCGTCTCGGAAAAAATGAAGGCTGGACTCATTGCGCTTCGCCGGCTTGCTGCACCGAAGGCCGCTGCGTCCAATAGGCAACCTCACCCATCGCGGCATGGCGTACCTGACTATCGACACCTTCGAGCAACGCCTGAATGTCATCGCGCAGCGCCAGGACATGCTGCGCGGTCTGGGCAATCTCCAGCGGCGCATCGGGTTTGGCGGCGACGTTCATCGCCTTCACCGCCTGATTGAGCGAATAGCCGAGCGCGCGTATCTGCTTTGCGATCTGCTGCAATTGCCGATTGCTCGATGGAACAAGGCGCAGGTTTCCCGCCCGCGTCCAGAGTTGCCAACGGATCGTACGCTTGAGCCACTCGTGCCGCGAGAGACCCGCCTTCCTCGCAACGCTTTCGATTGTCGCAATTTCCGACTTGGGAATGCGGACCGAGATCCGATCGGTGCTCATGCCCTCCCCTTCGGGCGTATCGCGCACCTCGTCCATCCGGCTGCCCAGCGCATCCGTGATCGCCCGGTTGATCCACGCGCTGCGGGACATGCCTGCCGCGCGCGACAGCGCATCGATCAGCTCGCTCACCTTGTCATCAATGCGCAGTGTGACATGTGTCATGACAGCCCCGTGCAGCGGACTATTGCGGTCACATTGTGTTACAATGGCACTGCAACAGCTATCCTGCAAACTTCAATCTCTAGCTCTTCTCTATCATCCAATGCCTTACCGCACAATCAGGACTTGGCAGACGCGGACGGGAGGGAGTGGGTGCGCGGGTAGGCCCTTTGAACGACCGGAATCGACAATCGCAGCCGTTGCTTCGATGAACTGTTAGGCAGCAACCGCGGCACCTGGATCAGACCGTATCGTCGATTGCCAATTCGCATGGCGCGCGATATTCGATGGCAACGCAGAAGCGGGTACATTGAGAGGGTATTTTGCATGGCCAGGAAATCACAGACCATCGAGGCCATTCAGGCGGCAAGGATCAAGGCCGAAGAACTCCTGCGCCAATTGCAGGAGCGCGAACGCGAAGCGCTTGCCGCCCAGGCTGATGCCGGCAAGTCCACACTCATTGCGGCCATCAACCGCGTCAAGGTCGCCGAACTTTCCCGAGCCGATGCAACCACGATTGCGAGGGCAGTGGCAAAGCATGGCGGCGAAACGGTTGCTCGCGCGCTCGCCAGACTCAGTTCCGATTAGGCAAAGGGACGCGCCGGGTTCTTGAGCAGCCCGGCGAGCCTTCGTTAGCGTTGACGATAGGCAGGTGGAGTTTCGAGCGCCCTATTCCTGATCCGAAGGAAACCGGATTTCGAGTGGGGTATCAGGCCATCTGCCTGCGCGCATCAAAGACTGAGCCGCAATATAGTCACCAGCCTCCAGCGCCGATGCACGGCGATCCGTTCTCGTCAGCATACGCGCTGCCATGATCTCAGCGTCCTTGCGCATCCACCACGGCGCGAGCACGTCCGACAACCAGTACCATGCGGCGAATGCTGCGACGATGTACCCCGCCAGAAGCAGTGGCATCGTCGCGAAAGCCTGGTCGAGCGGCAGCGGCGCACGCGCATAATGGGCGATCACAGTGCTTGACGCCGCGGCAGTCGCGGCCGCGAACGTGAGGAGTAGGAGCGATTTTCCTGTCAGGAGACTGCGCGCCTTTGCTGCGGCAAGATCGGCGGCGAATGAAGCGCGATCTGTTTCCAGTTTGAGCGCGGTATGGCGAACGGCGGCTGCCACGTCGCGCGCATAGTGCTTTGCTTCCTTCCGCTTTCGCGCCGCGTCCTCACGGGCATGACGCTTGCGCTCTGCCCGCTCCTCTCGCGCCCGTCTCATGCGCAGGCGTCGATCGCGCAGCGCGGCGACGGCAGGCCGATCAGAGGCGGGAACATTGCGAGCCATCGTGCGATCCTCTGTTAGTCAAAACGCCCCTGTCGGCTCCATCAAAATGCCTTCGCATTAAGTTCGTGCCGGAGACTTTGGCCGGACCAGGGAGTGGGTATCCGCAATTTATCGGCGCGCCGGATGACGGTCAACCAGACCTGCCTTTCACTGGCATTGGGGTCACTCGCGAACGGCCATAAGCTGGGCGGGGAACGGGTGGGTATTCCGGGCGTCGGCACCAATATGGCGAAGCGGCTGATCCGCAGCCGGATTGTCACGGTCAGCGATCTCTATGACACCGAGCCCAAGCAGATGCGCAAGATCTGGCGCAGCGTCACCGGCGAGCGGCTGTGGTATGCGCTGCACGGCTATGACGTGCAGGCTCCCGAAAGCCGCCGCGGGATGTTCGGCCATGGCCGGGTGCTGCCGCCGGAGTGCCGCGCGCCCGAAGGCGCGCGCGCGATTTGCCGGGTGCTGCTCACCAAAGCGGCGCGGCGGCTGCGGCGCGAAGGCTTCTACTGTTCGGGTGTCTGGCTCTGGCTCGATCACGGCGGCGGACACTGGAGCGGCAAACGGGTGCTGCCGACGGTCCATGACGATCAGGCGCTGCTGTCTGAGTTCGAGATTTTGTGGCGCGAGGCGGTGAGCCATCTGCCGCCGCGCACGCTGATCTACCGGCTCGGCGTCACCCTGTTCGACCTCTCGCCGTCCGATTGCCGCCAGCTCGACTTTCTCCTTGCCGACGACAGCGAACGCCAGCGCTGGGAAGCGATCAACACGGCGATCGATCTGCTCAATTACAAATGGGGCAAGACCGTCGCCAGCATCGGCTTCTGGCCCCACCGGCATGTCGAGAATATCGGCGGCAAGATTAGCTACACGCGCATCCCGTCGGCTGAGGATTTCTGGTGATGGGCAGCTGGAAATCGAAACTGCGCTGCGGCGATCTGCCCGAGGGGGCAAAACTAGAAGCAGTCTGCCGCCGCTGCGGCCAGGTCCGCTATCTGACGCGGGGCTATCTGGTGGACGAACGCGCCGCCGGCCATCTCTACATCGACGAAATCGAGGCGCGCTCGCGCTGCCGGGTGTTGGGCTGCAAGGGAAGGATGCGCTTGGCCATGATGCACAGGAACCAGACCAGCGGTTTTGTCGGGGGGATGGCCTGAACCCCGCCGCCTGGGAATCTGTCCATGTCTTCGACAATGGGAGAGCCGAAGGCGATGGCCCGCCATCGGCTTCTGCCCGCTGGCGAAGCCGGGGGATGGGAATGCGCAAATGAGAGCCGGTCAGGGGGAGCAGGAATGACCCGGCCTGCACAAGCGAGCGGGAGCGAGCGCGGAAGACCGGGGACACCCCTGGCCGCCAAGCGAGCCGCGACGCGGCGAGACGGTCCAGCTCTTGCGCAGGGAAGGGGTGGCCGCCCCTTCCAGACGAAGGCACGCGCGCCGCGCGGACGCGCGGCTCAACTTCCGGGAACCTGGGGCGCGAAAAGATCCGGCTCAGGTTTCAAGGCTTGCGGCGCGGACAGCGAAGATTGGCGGGCCAGAAGCGATCCCAGCGCAGAACCGTGCCAGTCGCAAGCATCGCGCAAGACAGATTGCGGCCGTCGGCCATGGTGCAGGAAGCACCGGTGCGGTTTCCGCTGGCCGCGCCTGTCGACAGGCAGCGCATGGTCGGCGCGGCAACACGGACATGCGCGAAGGGCGAGCCGTAATAACGCACCGTGCCGCGCGAACCGCCGAGGAGGTCCACGAGCGCGCGGGTGGCAGCCATGCCCGATGCCGCCGGACAGGGCTGGCCGGGACGACAGCTATCGTCGCGTTCGCGCGCCGCGATGCCGACGAGCCGCAGCCGCGGACCTTCGGCGCATGTGACCGGGCCATCGCCGTCATAGACCAGCGTCGGGGTACAGGCGAACAGGAGGCCGGCGGCGATGACGGGAACGGGCATGGTCAGGTCTGGCGCATCAAATCCGGTCGATTGCCCCGGTGCAGCGCGGGGACAGCGAGATAGGGTAGGTCAATGGTGAGCACTCGATCCATTGTCTGCGCTGGCATCGCCGAAGATGTGACCAAGCACATCGACGAATTGCCCGTAAATGTCGCGCCGGGCCTCCACCTGTTTGCGGGCACGCGAGAAAAACACCCGGTGCCCCCAGGGCGTGTGCGCTTCATCCTGAAAGAACCGGCCATGCCAGAAGCCCGGTTCGCCTTCGATCCGCAGAGCGAGGCCCAGGCTAACCGACAATCTCTCCAGCCCCGTGGCGATTTCGTCGTCGGTCCACTCAATCTCGTCCGTCAGGTCTGGCACACTCATCACGCGGTGCAGTCTATCGAGCGCGCGACACAAAGTCGAATGAACGCGGGAGCGGGCCATGAACCATTGTGAAAATGGCAATGGCCCCAAGGGTACCAAACCCCTGGGACCATCGGTGGGCGGCAGGTGGAATGTCACCCGAATGGATCGAATTCCGCTACGATCTGGAGGTTGGCATCGCGGTCTTCCTCGGTGATGACGGCGTATTGAGTGCCGATTGCGATGACCAGGGTGATGACCATCAGGTTTCTGGAGAGGCTGAGCGCGCTGCGGCGGGCAAGCATGACATCGTTGAACATATCGAGGCTCCTGGGTGCGGCGGGGCTGATCCCCGCTCGACAGCGCCCGACGTGTCCGCGAAGCGGCTGCGATCACTTTTTTCCAGGATGGGAAAAAGCCGTAGCGTAGCGCCCGGACCCCCCGCGGGTTGAACGCATTAAGCCCGCTCGCAGGACCAAGGATTGCGCAAGAGAGAGCGGGAATCAGCCCTGCCGCATGAGCCTTGCGATCAACGTCATGATTGCCCGCCAGTGCCCGGATCGAACCATGATGGTCAGCTTGGTCACCCCGGCCCGTCTGGCCAAAGCCCGGAAGAAACAGGGCTGCCCCGCACGGTCGCTGCCTTCTCGCAGGTATCGCCCTGCATGCTGATCGATGAACCGGCGACGCTGCGCTAGGCTATCACTCGCCTGCTCACAGTCTGGATGGTGAGCGCCCCCCTCCCCTTTGCGGCGAGGTACGCAGACAGGGAAATGATCAGGGCCGCCACCATGTTTGCAGCGGACAAGCTCGGGCACATCGCGGGATGCAGAACCCGTAGCCCGGACATGACGCGCCGATTTCATCACTGCGCGAAAATCCATCGGCAGCCGCCGTGCTTCCCACATCGCATGGGCAACATGAAAAAGGCCCGGCACCTTGCGGCGCCGGGCCCTTGGCGGGTGTCACTCAGTACGGGATGTCGTCGTCTTCGACATCGTCGGCCGCGTTGTCGCGCGGCTTGTAGCTCAGGAAGTCGACCTTCTCGGCGATGATCTCGGTCGCGTAGCGTTCCACGTTGTCGCTATCGGTGTAGCGGCTGTAGTGGATGCGGCCTTCGACCAGGAGCTTCTGGCCCTTGAAGCCGTATTCGGCGACAGCCTTGCCCAGACCATTGAAAAGGGTGACGCGGTGCCATTCCGTGTCGTCGATGCGGCGGCCGTCGCGATCCTTCAGGATCTTGCCGTCGCTGTCGCGCTTGGGACGCGAGGTCGCGAGCGAGATGGTGGTGATCTTCGCGCCGCTCTGGGTGGTGCGGACTTCGGGATCGGCGCCGACGTTACCGGCGAGGATGACGAGATTTTTCATTTCGAGGTTCCTTCTTTGGGTCGGGGGCCTGTCCCCTCGACGAGCACCGGAAAGAGCCGTTCCGGACAGCGCCTCCACCGCAGCGCCCTGGCGCGAAGGGAAACCCCGATACGAGGGGTGGTGCGGGCAGCCGCGCATCGCGCGGCAACTCGGCCCGAAGGATTGCGGGTTGGGGGCGCTGGACGAGCGGATCAGGTGGCGAGGAAAAGAGAGGGAACAGACCCACCGGCCCGGACAGGGGAACAACGATGAACTGATCTATCCGTCGCTGGTGTCGGTTGCCGGTCCTGTTCTTCCCCACCATTGCGGCAATGCATAACAGTCACCGGAGCTGCTGGCCGTTGCCCAGGGTCGGCATCGGGATCGTCCTGCGATTGCGCCGACGCGGCCGAGGGGATTCACGGATAATGGCATTCCGCGATAATGATCGCGGGTCCGGCAAGGCGGGCGTCTATACCCTGCTCAGGTTGGGCAAATGGTCGATCGCCCATCCAACACTCTGCCGCACTGATGGCGTTCAGCGCGGCGTCACCGGCCGAAAAGAGAGCCAACCATCGGCATTACAATGCTCCAGCGCCACGTTTTCTGGCACCATGTGTCGCACATCGCCGCCCATCACCGTTCCGGGAGATAATCCCGCCCGGTCAAAGCAGCGCTCAGTGCATAACGGGCCTCACGGGGCAGATGGGCGATGACCGAAAGGTAGGCGCTGGCGAAGAGATTAAACCACGGGCAATACGAAGTCCTTCGCTTTGCCTGCCTCGCACCGAAGCTTATGCTGCAGGCGATAGCAATGCTGGCTCGCCGCATATCGTTGGTTGCGGCTTGCATTGGTTCGGATTGACTTTGTTGGCAAATATGACTACATGACGAAGGCGCGTAACACGCTCCGCACAGTCTCCTGGATCAAGGCGGCGCGGAAAGATTTTGAGGCATTCCCCACAAGGGCCATGGATCGGGCATTCGACGCCCTGACCGTGGTGGCCGACGGTGGGACACCGGAGATTGCCAAACCGCTCACCGGCTTGGGGGCGGGTGTGTGGGAATTGGCGATCAAGGAGCGCGGCGACGCCTATCGCGTCGTTTACGCGCTGCAAGTGGGCGATGACATCTGGGTGGTCCATGCCTTCCAGAAGAAGTCGACCAAGGGAATTTCGACGCCGCGCCACGAAATCGATCTCGTGCGCGAGCGTATCAAGCGGTTGAAGGAGATGCTCGGTGGCTGACCAGAATGACGATTTCGAACTGGTTCGCGGTTCCGGCAACGTCTTTGCCGATTTCGAGGTGCCCGACGCGAGCCTGCGCCAGTTGCGCGCGATCCTTGCCGCTGAAATTATCAAGACGCTCGATAGTGAAGGGCTAACCGTGCGCGATGCCGAAGCGCGCACCGGGATTGCTGCGGCGGATTTCTCCCGTATCCGCCAGGTCAAGCTCGACCGCTTCACCATCGACCGGCTGATGCGTATTCTCGACCGGCTAAATCGTGATGTGCGGGTGAAGATTTCCGTATCGCCTCGCGCAAAGGGAATGCACGCCTCGTCCGTTGCCGCCTGATATCCGTGGTTGCTGAAGTTTAGTCTGTGCCCGTGACATGGCTGGCCAGAGCAAAAGGATCAAAGCTTGCTTCGATATCCTCCGGCGCAAGATCCTCGCGGGCAAAGAGCGCGCGATCGGACAGGACCGTGCGGGGTGCATCGACGTGTCCGGTCGCGACGACGTGATAGGTGTCGCCATCCTGGCGTCCCCGCCTGCAGGCGAAGTTCCAGCAATGGCTGAAGGTCTGGAAGGGATTGGGCAGTTTCATGGGGTCGGGTCCTCTCGATAAACGAATGAGTACGGGGGCCGCCATGACGGCGACCCCCGTGCGCAGATCAGGCGCTCTTGCGACCGGCCTGCGCATTGTGCGCGGAAGGCGGCATGCCCAGGGGGCCACGGCGATCCACGATACGGATACCGGCCTTCTTGGCATCAATCACAAGGCGTTCGCTCACGCCATTACCGGGGAAGGCGATGACGTAGCGAGGTTTGAGGTTCAGGAACTGGTCGTTCCTGCGAAAACCTGCGCGGTCGCCAAGCTTGCGATCGAGGCCGAAACGGACCTGCTGCACGCCCTTCTGTTCGGCCCATGAGGCGGCGAGACCATCGAGCCCGCGCATGTCGCCGCCATGGACAAGGTACATATCGCCAACCCGCTCGCGCACCGCGTTGAGCGTGCGGTGCAGGTTCTCGGCGAACTGGCGCATGTCGTCATCGGACCTGAAGGTCATCCTGCCTCCGGTGAAGACAACGGGGGTGCCAATCGCGGTATTGGCATCGCGGACCTTGTCACGGCGCGCCTTGAGGAATGCGCGGCCATCGATGATGGCGGAGGTGACGCCCAGCGATATCCGGTTACCGGCGCCGGGAATCCACGACTTGCCAGTTTCGCGAATGTAATGGGCGGCGGCAACATCGCGCATCTGCTCGTAGCAGGTGGCGGCTTCCTCGATCTTGCGGGCAACCTCGATCTTGTCTTCGAGGTTGCTGGCGTTGATTTCGCTGCCGTCCTGTTCGGCGATGAGCAGCCGGATATCGTCGGTAAGCCGGTCGATGACTGCGTGTTTCTTCTGCGCGGCGCGGTGGAAGAGGTTGACCAGACCCCAGCCCAGATCCTCGATGTCGCGCTCGAGCGAGGTGTTCATCATGGTGGCGAACAGATCGCTCCAGATCGCGGTGGTCGTCTGTTCCAGCGCTTCGGCGAGGGGCGGAGCCATTCCGCCCGTGGCATCGTCACCGGGTTTGAGGTGACCGAGTTGCAGGCTTTCAAGGGCTGCGGCGAGTGTGGTCATGGACCTGTCTCCTGTTTGTCGCCGGCGGCCTATCCGCCGGATGAGCATCTCCCGGGACGCCGGAATAGCGGGGACCGCACCGAGGCAGGGCCGAGGGGAACCTCAAAATCCGGAGGCTGGAGCGGGCAGGCGCGGCACGCGCCAACACGGCCCGGATTTTGGGGTTGCGGCCCCCGCGCGGCGGCCCACATGCGAAATCCTCCGGCGGGTTGTCGGCGACGGGTGGGCGGACTTCTGACACTGCCTGCGCAGCCTGTGCCGCAAGCGAACGCGTCACTGCGCCGCTGCCGAGAATGTGGACCTCGCCCCGCTACGCCATGGACAGCATTCCGACGGGCGGCTCACGATGGCGGGATGTAGGCCTCGTAGGGATTCCTCGGCGCGAGATGGCCGAACGGGGTCATGACATAGGCATCGCCGTCGCGGCCAACGGCGCACAGGACATAACGGGTCTCGCCGCTTTCGACCTCGGTGCATTCCATCAGCGCAAGGTTGTCGTCGCGCGCGGCCCTGAGCAGCGTCTGGAAATTGGTGCGGGCGTGATCAGGAATCGCCATGACGAACCTCCCCCTGAGCCAGGGCTTCCTTGTAGAACCGGTCGAGCAGCGTGTGGGCCGATTCCGAACGGATGGTGTCGGCGGTGATCAGCATGGCGAGTCCGCCAAAGCCATCGGGCCGCATCTTCGAACAGGTAAAGGCCATGGTGACGGTGAGATGGTCGATTTCAGGCGCGCGGCGCACGATGTCCTGCAGCACGTCGGGCCAGAGATCTCCGCCCATGTCGAGTTCGAACTCGTCGTCACCCTGGATCGCATCGGCATGGTCCGCGCGCAGCATGGTGACGAGGCGACTCGTTGCGTGGTCGGTGGTGTCCAGCGCTTCCCGGACCTCTCCGGGATCGAGCCAGGTCAGGTCACGTGCGCCATCGTCGCTGTAGTAGTAGGCAATGCCGTTCTCGATCTCCTCGTCGAAAACCTGGGCAAGGACCATCGCCTCGATCGGCAGGATTGCGGACACAGGGATCACCGGTTCGACGACGGTGGGGGTGTAATAGTCGGCCATTTGAAATCTTCCCAAAAATGCGAAAGCCCGGCGCGGCGGCCGGGCTCGGTGGATAGAACGGGTGACGGGGCAGTGAAGGGCTAACCCCAGTCGAAAGTCGGCAGCTCGTCGATCTCGTCGGCGTCGCGGTCGAAGTTGATGTATTCGGCGCCGAGCGCGCGGGCGCGGGTCATCACCGCGACAAGGTCAGGCGGCACATCATCGCCGGGTTCCTCGCTCGCCCAGACGAACCAGCCATAGGGCGTCGGCGATGAAATCACGTCCATCCGGTCCAGATAGGTGCGGGCGGCGGGCGAGAGATGCGCGGTCGAGCAATCGAGGAACAGCCGCAGCGGATAGGTGACGGTCATGACGCGCCTCCCAGCGGCCGCGCATCCGCAATGCTTTCACCATGGGCAAAATCACCCCCGTCATAGGTCGCCACACAGGTGCGCTGGAACGGATTTGGCAGCGCGGACAGTGGCGCATCGCCGATAGTCAGCGGGGGAATGGCGCGCTTCGCGAACTAGGCAAGCGCCTGCAACGCGGTAAGCGAAGTCGCGGCAAGGATCGTCTCGACAGCAAAAACAGCGCGGCCATCCTCGTCCGCCTCAAAGGCGTGCGAAACCCCGTTGCCGTGTGATACGACCACTTCCGGGTTGAACGCGCCGGGGCATCCACCGGAAGTGCGGCGGTAGTAGAGCCGGTTGGCGAGCACGAATGCCTCGAGATCATCGACCAGGCCCCCGTTCAGTTCCTCGCCGTAGAGGTCGAGCGATGCGTCGCCGGGGATGTTGTCTGCCGTCAGGGCGTCGCCGCCCCAGTCGAGCGAGAGGGCATATTGATCGGCAAGGTCGATGAGGCGGGGAAGGAGGGCGGCAGGAAGGTAGACGCCAATTTCGATTGTGCAGGTTGTACGGTCGCCCATGGCGATGTCCTTTCATAGTTGAGGGTGATGCCGCTCAGCTTGCGGCGATGGCCGGGTTGATCAGGCGGTACTGGAAGCGCTTGACGCTGCCGATGCGGGCGACTGCGCCGGTTTCGGGATCGCGGTAGCGCAGCCCCCGCCCCCTCGGATTGGCGATCACGATGAAACGCGCGACGGTCCTGCCATTGGTCAGGGCCAGCGGCGGATCGAAGATGATCGTCTGCCCGGGTCTGGGTGTGGGCCGCGCGCCGGCAAGCGACCGGGCAAGGGCGTTGGCGCGGCATTTCGCGCGCCATTCGAGTGCATTCGGATGATCCGTTTCGGTCAGCAGATCGAGAATGGCGGGTGGGCAATCGGCCTCATAGGGGCCCATTTCCTCGCTCATGTCCTTGTAACCGAATGTCATTCCATCGCGCGCACGAGGATTGTATTTGGTGAGGCAGATGAGCCCCAGAACGATGGTTTTCGCGCCCGGCCGGATACGCTCGACGGCGGCATAATAGACGCTGCCGACCTGCGCGGAGGCAAGGACGGTCGCGCGCTCGGTCTCGCCAGAATAGGTAAATTGATTGTCGAGATAGGAACGGGGCGATGGGTATCCGCCGAGTCCCTGCATAAAAAGCCAGCCCATATGGGTCTCCTGTTGTGTCAGGCCGCGTCGGCCAGTGGGGGTGTGAGGTTGCCGATCATCGCCTCGATGCGGCGCGCGAATGCCTCGGGGTCGAGCAGGTCCGCGATCGGGCGCCAGTGGGTCTTGCCGACCGCGCCGCCCGGCGAGACTGCCGCGATACCGACCTCGTGACCGGTCACGAGATTGCGGGGCACCACCTCGATCTCGATTCTACTGTGGCGAAGGTACGTCCGGCCTTCGCCGGGTCCGCCATGGCAGGCAGTGCCGATGCGAACGCCGTCGTTCGCGATGTTCAGCGCCTGGGCGAGAACACGCAGCGCAGTGCGAGCCTGAGCGTGGAATGTCCGCTTCGCAGCTGCGTCGGAGGGGAGGGGATTGCCTGCGATCGCGGTCAGGGCAAGATGTCGGACCACGTCGCCGCGATCGAGCATGCAACGCACCCGCAATTCCTCCGCATCGGGTGAGGCGCGATCGGCGACAACCCCGATATTGCGGGCAAGCAGCAGCACCGCGGCATCGCGTTCGGGCGATTTGCCCGCGCGGGCGCAATCCTCGACCGCGCGATTAAGCGCGTGGAGGGCGGTATGGATGGTGGTCAGCGCGTCGGGATGCAGCGCATCATTATGGCGGTAATGCGTGTCGTAGTGCATCGGGAACCTCCGTTCGTGAGCGCCCGGATGGGCTCACGAAGCCGAAGGCCCCCTCTCCTCTCCTTTGGGTTGGCCATTGACCTGGCATTTTGACTTTATCAACTGTTGATAAGGCGCTATGATCCGTCGTGATTGGAGACCACGTCATGATCAGTGCAGACCTTGGACATCAATTGGAGCAATTCGTCTCAAGCCTCGTCGCAACGGGGCGTTATAATTCGAAAAGCGAGGTTTTGCGCGAAGGCGTCCGATTGATCCATGATCGCGAAACCCGTCTGGCCGCTTTGGATGCCTCTATTGCACGGGGCCTTGCCGATGCGGACGCTGATCGCACCGCATCAGCGATCAGTGTTTTTGATCGACTGGAAGCAAAATACCGTGCGCTGGATGCCGACGATAAATGATTGTCCATCTCACGGCTGAGGCTGAATATGATCTTGAGGCGATTGGCGATTACATTGCACGCGACAATCCGGCACGAGCGGTGAGCTTCCTGCATGAACTGCGTGCAAAATGCCTTGGCCTTGCTGACATGCCGGAACGTTTTCCGCTCGTTCCACGCTATGAGACGGCGGGTGTGCGCCGGCGTGTTCATGGGGATTATCTGATATTCTACAGGGTCGAACGAGACAAAGTGGTCATCATTCACATTCTTCATGGCACCCAAAACTACAGTGCCATCCTCTTCCCGTCATGACCCGCTAACACGACCGACATTTCACGCCGCCATACGGTCGGGATCATCCACGGCTTCAGGCTTATCGAGCCGGGTCAGGCGCAGGAGATAGCCATAGGCCTCTTCGGCGCGCGCGGCGGCGGTGAATATGGCCCGAGAATCCTTGCGCATCAACTTGATCCACGACCCAATATAGGCGGCATGATTGTCGATATGCTCGACGGGAAGGCCAAGATCCGCGCCGAGCAGACATGCAGTCATCTCCGCACAAAGCTCCTCGAAACCATAGGCCATGTCCCCGAATCTCTTGCCAAATTCGCGGTTGAGACGCTCGGGGCTCCCGCTCCAATGGGCTGCCTCATGGGCGAGGGTCGCCGCCCATCCTGCACGGGTATGGAACAGTTCGACGGGCGGCAGGGTGATGCTGTCATCGGCCCGGTCGTAGAATGCACTGCTGCCGCGATGATGCACTTTCGCCGGAAGGCGCTCGATGAATAGTTCGGCGCGCGGACTGAGCGTGTCGGAGGGCGGAACCACGCCAAGGCGCTGCGGGTGGAAATGCTCGGGCAGATTGTCGATCTGATCGGCATTGAACACCCGGTAAGACCGCATGACCCGCCGCTGTTCGTCGCTGGTTTCGCCGGTCACGGGCGAATCCACCTTCTTGGTGTAATTCTTGAAGAAGATGGCGATCTCGGCGCGCTCGCCCTTGCGGACCTGCCCGCCAAGCGCCTCGGCCTGTTTCCAGGTCATCCAGTTGGGGGAGAGATAGCCGCGATTTTCAGCGACCATCCAGAGCCAGAAGCAATTGATGCCGCGATAGGCCTCGCCGGTGGCGCGCAGCGGACGGCTTCCCGATCCGGGGCGCCAGGGCTGGACCCATGGACGCACGCCGGCCTCGAGCCGGTCGAGAATGGCATTGGTGATGACGTCCGCAGGTGACGGAAGGTTTCGGGGAAGGTTGCGGGAGCTGGCCATGGTCTGATCTCCGGTTTGGCGAGGCGCAGCCGGTGTGACTGCACGAAAAAAGGGGCGGTCCTCAGCAGAGAGCCGCCCAGTCGCCTCGAGCTTTATGCGGGTCGGTCAGGCCGCTTCCTCGACGGGATGATCGTCATCCTCCGCCCCATCGGGCATTTCATCGTCGCCGGGACCGAACGCGCCTTCCTCAGCGTCGGCATCGCCACCCGCATCGTCATCGATCTCATCGTCGAGGATTTCCGGATCGGCATTGCCGCGTTCGTCGGCGATCGACATGCGCATGCTTCGCGGCTGCTCGACGCCATCGAAGCGCATGGCATCGGGGAGCCAGGCCATCGCCTTTTCGCGGACATCGACTTCGACAATGCCGTTACCGCTGCACAGCGATTCGCAGGTCTTTGCCAGTTCCCCCTTCTTCGCGTCCTTGTAGCGCGCGCGCAGGACCGGGCCGCCGATTTCCTCGAGCGCGGCGAGCATGACGTCCTTCTTGACCCGCCCGAAGTAGTTCTGCGCGCTCGGGCGCCACCACATCTCGACGCGGATATCGAGGAGGCGGCCAAGATGATCGTGAAAGCCGCCCGCCCGAACGCCGTCCGCGACATTAAGCGTCGGCTCGAGGGTTTCGGCAATGGCATAGCCAATCCAGGCTGCCCGCGATTCTTCGGGAAGGAGGCAGAACGCATCGAAACGCTGCGATGCCGTGTCATATCCGGCCCAGCTGACATCGAGCGCGGCCAGCTGCTCGGCGATCGTGGCACTCGCCAGCGAACCTTCGTCGCGGAACCCGAAGATCGGGAAGGCCGCATGGCCCGCGCGCAATGTGCTGTGCGTCGCTATCGCGCTATGGCGACAGACGATGGCCTGCGCCATCAGGAACAGGGTCAGGTTAAGCGCAAGCGCTGGATCATTGCCAAGATGGGCGGCGAGGATCTGCCGGCGCTGCGTCGCCAGCTCGTCGACCAGAATGGCGCTGAGTTTGGGGCCATGGTCCGTCTCGCCCTCATCCCCCTCGCCCGCCTGCCCGGTCTTTTCGGCGATCGGCCGGTTGGGATCGATGACCGGCTTTTCGCTGTAATAGCGCGAATGGACGCGGGTTTCGCCGTCGTGTCCGATATAGACGAAAGTACCGAGCTGCGCCCTGATTGCCGGATCGATCGCGGTGCAGCCATCGCTGATATGCTCGATCTCCGCTTCGATCGCGGCGATCCGGTCATTGGCCGCATCAGCCTCGGGGGTGCCGTCGATGAGGTCGCTTTCGAGCTGGTCGACGAGGTCGTTTGCCTCGGCCTCCAGCGCTGCGAGACTCGCGCTTTCCTCTTCGGTCGGATCGCGCCGCACCGGATAATAGGCGTGATATTCCTGCTCGAGATCGTAGGGCACCTGGGTCGAGACGACAGGGGTGACGAAGGCATAGCCATGCTGCGCCGAAATCACGGCGGCGGCTGCTTCGAGCTTTTCCTCGGCGAGCCGGTCGAGCACATCGGTATCGATCCAGGTTTCGCAATCGGCATCGGAGAAGAGGTCGGCGTTGATCCGCCCGCCCGCAGCGACATAGGCATCGCGCCCGACATAGCGCGCCTTGGCGTCGCTTCCTTTGGTGGTGCCGTTGAGGATGGCCCGGCGGATATTGTCGGGGTTGTTGCCGTAATAGCTGTTTTGCATCTGCTCGAAGACCGCGCGCTGGCGGTCGGTGTCAGCGGTGACGGCATAGGCCATGGCGGCGGCAAGGGTGATCTCGCCCGCGCCCAGCGCCTCGCGGACAGCCTCGTCGAGGTCGGCAAGCCGCAGGCGCTGTTCGACATAGCGCGTGGTCTTGCCGGTGCGCTTGCCGACGTCCTCCGCGCTCGCCCCCCGCTTCATGAGATACCGATAGGCCTCGCATTCATCGACCGGGTTCATGGCGACGCGCTGGGTGTTTTCGATCAGGCTGGCGCTGACGGTGTCGTCGAGCGATGCGTCGGCATCGGGCTGGAGCACCAGCACCGGAATCTGGTGATCGGCGGGAAAGACCTTTTGTTCGATCAGCAGCTGCAGCGCGCGCAGGCGCCGCCCGCCGGCAGTGACGCTGTAATGCCCGGCCTTCTTGAGCGGGGTGACGATGAGATTGTTGAGCAGGCCCTGTTCGGCGATGGTCTGGGCCAGCTCCTCGATCGATACATCGCGGCCACGCTTGCGCACATTGTCCCGCGACAGCGAAAGGTTCCGGACCTTGACGGACTGGATCATCGGTTTTCTCCAATTTCTTGAAAACACGCGCGGGCCACTTGTTCTTGCGACCCGCGCGAAGCCCGCACAGCGCGAAGCTCGCAAAGCCGAAGGCCCCCTCCCCTCCGGTTGCCGGGGGGAAGGAGCCCCTGGAGGATTAGGCAGTGATGCGCGCGAGGATCGCTGCCGCCTCGCTGACGGGCACGAACAGCCGGGTGCGGTAGGCGATCACTTCCGAAAACAGGCCCATGGCTTTCAATTCAGCAAGGCGGGTATGCGGCCAGTCCACCAGTTCGAGGCGGTGCTCGCCCATCACCAGGCTGCGCTTCAAATTATAGGTGCCGACCGGCATGAGGGCGCCCGACGCCATGACGTAGCGGGCGACCTCGTCGGGGGTCATGGTAATGCCCGCATCGATCCCGAGCGCTGACGTGAGGCGGCCAAGCTCATGGGCGGGGACGATCCGGCCAAGGAAGGATTGCCCGTCATCGGTGGTGAGCCGCCGGACCTGGACGTGATCTTCGGGGAGATGACCCCAGACAGGAAGCAGCAGCCCGGCGACCAGATAGATCGTGCTGGTGCGGGTCTTGTCCTTGAGCGCATCATATTCGGCCTGCCAGGCCTTGCGGAACTCCTCCCTGCTCGCGGCGGCCCATGAACTTTCGGCGAGTTCGTCGGCGCGGATGCGTTCGGTGCGGACCGGGCGGATCAGTTCATAGCGGTGGACGATCTCGCCGTCCTCGTCGGTCAGCGAGAAGGTGTTTTCGCGGATCGCCGCCTTGCCCGACTTGTCGTTGATCATGGGCACGGTGAAGTCCCCGTCCAGCATGGCTATGGCGCGGTCGAGGGAAAGCGGCCTGTAGCGTTCTTCGGCCTCGATCCGCAGGATTTCGGTTTCCGCGCCGCTCACCGGATCGGTGCGGATGACGCTGCGCTCAAGGATGGTCAGGCGTTCGGCCTTGATCGTCTCGACCCCGACGTCGAGCGTACCCGCCGCGCGGGCGGCTTCGACGCGCGCTTCGATCAAACCCAGATACTCGTCGAAAATGGCGTTCTGCATGGCAATGCGCAGCGCAAGGATGCGGTTGAGCCAGCGCTGGATCGGCGGCAGGTCTTCGGTGAGCCCGCCATTCCCGCCTTCGAGCCTGAGACCGGTCAGGCGCTGGAACTCGGCGAAGGTCACCGAGCGCAGCTTGCCCGCAAACAGCAGGCCGAACCATTGCACCAGGCTTTCCCGCGCGAAATCGCTTTCGAGATTGTCGCGCGGGTCGAACAGCCCCTGCCCGCCGGTCTGGCGCTGGCCGCGGGTCAGGGCTCCGAGGCTGTCGAGGCGGCGCGCGATCGTGCTGATGAACCGGCGCTCGCCCCGGCAGTCGGTCGAAACCGGACGGAACAGCGGGGCGGATTGCTGGGCGGTGCGATGGGTGCGCCCGAGCCCCTGGATCGCCGCGTCGGCGCGCCATCCCGGTTCGAGCAGATAATGGTTGCGGCGGCGCTTGCGGCTCTCGCAATCGAGGCTGGCATGATAGCTTCGCCCGGTGCCGCCCGCATCGGAGAAGATCAGCACCGGCTTGTCGCCGCGCATGAAGGCATCGGTTTCAGCAAGGTTGGTGCGGGCCGAGCGCGCCTCGACCCGCTGCCGCCCATCGGGGCCCACGACGATGCGGCGCGAGCGTCCGGTGACTTCGGCGACCATCTCGGTCCCGAAATGGCCGATGATATGATCGAGCGCGGAGCCGACGAGCGGCAGCGCACACATCTCCTCGATCATCGCGTCGCGCAAGTCTTCGGCTTCGCGGCTGATGACGGGGCTTCCGTCCCCGTCGCTCATCGGTTCGGAGCGGACCTTGCCGTTTTCATCGGTGAAGGTCTTCATCATCCGCACCGGGAAGGAAGCCCTCAGATACCCCAGTATCCCTTCGAGAGGCGACAACTGGACATCGAGATTGGCGCGTTCCTCCGGCGTCAGCGCCGCAAGGGTGCGATTGAGCATGGCCTCCGAGGTCGAGACGAGCTGGATGACCGCGCATTCGCCGCGCGCAAGATCGGCGGTGATCGCCGGGATCAGCGCGGGCAGCTTCATGCCGATCAACAGCTGACAGAACGCCCGCTGCTTGACCGATTCGAAGACGCTGATAGCGGCGGATTTCGCGCCCGAATTGTAGGTGGCGCCCTCCACCTTGTCGACCACGCGCGTCGCGTCAAGCGCGGCCTGGACGTTGGCATGAATCACCGCGAAAGCATCNNTCATAAATGGCGATCTGCTCGGGTGTCAGCTTCTGTTCGAGCACGTCATATTCGACGCCCGAAAAACTGAGCGCGCGCGCAAGGTAGAGCCCCTGCATCTTGAGATCGCGGGCAATCAGTTCCATTGCCGCGATCCCGCCCCGGCGCAGGCTGTCGACGAACTCGCGGCGGTTGGCGAACGCGGTTCCCGGCCCCCACAGGCCAAGCCGGGTGGCGTAGGCAAGGTTGTTGACGTCGCTGGCCCCGGTTGCCGAGACATAGAACACCCGGGCACGCGGCAGCAGGTTTTGCAGGCGCAGGCCCGCGATTCCCTGCTCGGAGCCGTCCTTGGTGCCGAAGCGCCCTTCCCCGCCCGCGACGTTCTGCATTTCGTGGGCCTCGTCGAAGGCAATGAGGCCCTCGAAATCGGTTCCGAGCCAGTCCAGAAGTTGCTGCAGACGCGTGCCCTTGTCGCCGCGATTGCTGCGCAGCGTGGCGTAGGTCAGGAAGATAATCCCTTCCGACATGGCGATCGGCCTGCCGAGCGGCCATTGATTGAGGTGCTGGATATCGAGGTCGAGCCCGCCGAGCGCGGTCCAGTCGCGGCGCGCGTCTTCGAGCAGGGTTTCCGATTTGGAGATCCAGACATGTTTGCGCCGTCCGCGCAGCCACTGGTCGAGAAAGATCGCGGCAACCTGGCGGCCCTTGCCGGCCCCGGTGCCGTCGCCGAGGAAAAAGCCGGTCCGGTAGCGCTGACCTTCGGCATCTGGATTGAGAGTCACACCCTCATCGGCGGGGGTAAAGCAACCGGGAAGATCGCGTTCGAAGGCGTCACCGGCATAGATCAGGGTTTCGAGCTGGGCTTCGGAGAGCAGCCCGTCAGCGATCAGCCGGGGCGGCAGCAGCGGGACATAGGATGCAGGCGGCGCGGTGATCGAGCCCATCGCGATCGATTCGACCAGCGCCGTCGGATGCGATTTTGCACCCGCGATAGCAAGACGGCTTGGCCGGTAGGGAAGATAATGTCCGGCGGCTTCGCCCACCGGCGCTGGGTCGGCGAGGATGGTGTAGGCAAGCGGCACGGTTTCAGCCCCTGCCTTGGCGGCACGAGCCGTCAGCGCGAGCGGCGCTCTTTTCACGGCCCCGAACAGGCTCGGTTTCGATGGCGCCGGTCTGGCGACGGGAAGCGCTGCAATGCGTGGGCCTTCCGCCAGCGCCAGAACTGCGGCCAGAGCATCGGCGAGGGTTGCGCAGTCCAGCACTCCTGTCCTGCCCTCGCCTCCTTTGCGCAGAACGACCAGCTTTACGCCCATCGACGTGCCGTGCTTGGCATAGGCCCGGGGAGGCAGGCGCAGATCGGCGACCACCTCGCAGCCCTGCGCCACACGCCGCCATTCTGCGGTAGCAGTATCGATGCCGTGCGGAAGGATCGCGGCGCAGCGGCCGCCGGGGGCGAGCCGGCGCAACGCCGAGCGCAGATGGCGCAGACAAGCGAGCGGATCGTTCTGGCGGCCGATGCTGCGCGAGAACGGCGGATTGATGAGGACCGCGCTTGGCACCTGATCGCGGGGCAAGAAGTCGTCGATCAGCTCGCCGTCATGGCGCGTGACCGTAGCCTCAGGGAATGCCGCCCCGAGCAGCGTTGCGCGGCCCGGATCGATCTCGTTCAGGATAAGCGCTGCACCCGCGCGCGCGGCGAAGACGGCGAGCAGGCCGGTTCCCGCCGAGGGTTCGAGAACCACGTCGGCGGAAGTAAGGTTCAGCGCCAGGGCGACAATATAGGCGATCGGCGCGGGGGTTGAAAACTGCTGGAGCGCGATCTGCTCTTCGCTGCGGACACTGTGGGTCGGAAGCCGTGCCGTGAGCGCTTCAAGATGCGCGAGAATATCGCCGGGACTATCGGGGAAGCTGGCATGGCGCAGATACAGGACTTCGCCTGCCTCGAGTGCGTCATAGGCCTGCCGCAGTGTCCAGTGCCCGTCAGCGGCACCACCGCCATGGGCCTGTTCCATGATCCGCATGAGGTCGCGGCGATCGAGCGCGCGCCCTGATGCAAGCCGATCGGCCACGGCGCGGGCGGCAAGAATTGAAGGCTGGGTGAAATCGAAATCGAGTGTCTGGGCAAGCGCGGTCATCGAGGATCTCCGGTGATGCGTCCGGCTTCATCGCCGGATCACCAGGCCGAAGGCTGCCTCTCCTCTGTTGATCGCGTAGCGCCGCAGGCTATCCTTGCTCTCCTGGGCAGTGAGGAAACCGGCGCGAAGGATCACGACTGCCTGAATTGCCGGGAGGGCCTGCCCAATCCACGCCCCCTGCCCCCTCGCCTTCCGGCCAATCCGCGATCATGCAATCGTCCTGGCCCGTTGACGGTAATGTGTATTTACATTACTATCGACACGATCAGAACGGAGGTCATGCATGGCGTCGCTCGCAGTCACAGTGAAAGGGCAGGTCACGCTCAAGCGGGACTTGCTACAGCATCTCGGCATTCAGCCGGGGGAACGGGTCGATTTCGAGAAGCTGCCCGGCGGTGAGCTGCGCATTCGTGCGGCCAAGCCGAGCGGCACCATCGACGGGTTTCTCGGTCTTCTCGCGGGAAAGACCAAGAAGCGGGCGACCATTGAGGAAATGAACGAGGCCGCTGCTGCGGGTTGGGCGGGCGAACTGGACGACGAATGAAAGTCACCGCAGACACGAATATTCTCGTGCGCGGCGTCGTGCGCGATGACGCCAAACAGGCCGCTGCCGTCGACAGGCTGCTCAGGCAAGCGACGTTGATCGCAGTGTCGCTCCCATGCCTGTGCGAATTCGTCTGGGTGCTCCGCCGCACCTATGGTTTGACGAACGAGGATTGCGCCGCTGCGATCCGGGCGCTGGTCGATACCGGCAACGTGGTCACGAACCGGCCCGCTGTCGATGCGGGGCTTGCCGTGCTCGATACCGGCGGCGATTTTGCCGATGGCGTCATGGCCCATGAAGGCAAATGGCTGGGCGGCGAGGTTTTCGTGTCGTTCGACAGAAAAGCCGTCAAACGTCTGACCGATCAGGGTGAAGCGGCGAAGCTGCTTGGNNCTGCTTGGAAACCCGTGATCGAGGAGCGATGCAAATGACTACCAGCGCCATTTCGACCAAAGCTGTCTGACCGGGCCGCAGAAAGCGTTCCGGCAAGACCGGCGCAGTCCTTCAATCGTGCGAGGATCGTCACACGGATGTGCCGAAACCGCTGGCGGGTTCGGTCGCAGATAGAGCCGTGCGCGAAAGGGCCGCACCCAGATTCTCTTCAAGCTTCCACTTCATCCTGCCGGGCAAGCACCGAAAAGCTGTCGGCGATGAGGTCGACGCCGTAGACGGTCTCTCCGTCCTTTTCGTACTGCGACTGACGGACCCGTCCGGTCACATGGACCATGTCGCCCTTCCCCGCCTTTGCCGCCTGTTCGGCGCAGCGGCCAAAGCAGGTCACCCGGTTCCAGTGGGTATCGGTCACCCACTCGTCCCCATCCTTGCGATTGTAGTTCGCAGCCAGATTGACGAAAGTCACAGCATCGCGCGTATCGATACCGCCGACCTGGCCGATGATCCGGAATTCAGAAATGTTTCTGGGCATGGCCTACTCCTCCTCCTCGCTTAGAACTCGTTCGAATCCATCGGTATCGCGGGCACCGCGTAGGGGACCCCCTCGCCCGACACCGGCATGATACGCACCGCCGATAGGGCCACAGGTTCGCGAAACTGCCGCCGCGTTCCGCTGAGTGTCTGCCCGACAGTCTCCCGGTTTCCACTAGCCGCGACGCGCGGTGTACCTGCGTCGATGCCAAACCGGCTCCCGGCTTCAATCCAGTCACGCGCAATCATTGTCTGCGCGTTGGCAAGCGATAGTCTCCCAGCGCAGACCTCGGTGTGAAGCACCCGCTCGACCCGGTCCTTGGCATCGGCCCCGTTCATCCAGGGCAAGAGCCACAGATTGCGATCGTCGCTGGCTTCACCGCCCAGCGAGATCGGAACAAGCAGGTCGAGCTCGAATGCTTCGGGGTCGCGTCCGCGCAGATCGCGTGCGGCGCGGCGCCGCCTCGCCGCATTCGCCCACGAAGCGCCAGGCTCATGCGCGGCCAGCCATGTGGCATCGCAGATGGTCGCAACGATGTTGGCCTGCCGCACGGCGGGGTCGAGCGTGCCCGGGGTCATTAATTGGTCGGGCAAAACCGGAGGTCCTGCCTGCCCGATGGGCTGGTGCTGCGCCAACAGCCTGACGGATGCAGCGGCATGGCAGAATGACTGGTCAAGAAGCTGGTCGCAGGTTTGCCGCGCGCTGGTTGGCGGGTGCCGGATGGCATCGGGATGAGCGCGCACGAAGGCCAGCGACAGAACCAGGCCGACACCAAAGGCGATAACGAACCGCGGCTTCATTGCGCAGTCAGCATCGCATCGTTCCAGTCGCCGCCAGGGGGCGGCGCGACGATATCAAGACTGCGCCCGCCAGCAGTGAGATTGCCCTCCCCCTTGGCGATGCCGTTTTTCGCAGCGTTCCCGTGCTGGGTGTAAATGGTGATCGTGCAGATATGCGCGGGGATCGCCAGATGGGCATAGAGTTCCACGCCATTGACCGACCAGCAGCCCGGCAGCCCGTGCAGAGCGATCACGCTTTCGGCATCCTCGAAGCCTTCGGCGAGGTTCAGGTGATTGTTCTCGATTGCGCCGATCTTCACGCAGCCATGGCCTGGATTGCCGAGCGTGCGCTTGGGTTCGGCCAGACGTGGATGCTTGCGCCCGTCCTTATCGATGAAAATCCGCGCCAGCGCGACCAGGTCGCGTCCCTCGGTGATCGGCAGATAGAGCGCCGGCAAGCGGATGCGACGGTCATTGTCATAGGTCACCGCAGCGGGTTCGTAGCGGCCAATCGTCGAATGGCCGATACCGCGCCGCCGAAGATAGGCCTCGCCGGGCGTTCCGGCGAGCGGAAGCGCCCTCCCCCACAGTTCGCGGCACAGCGGCGCCAGATCCTTGCGCTCGGGCCGCACGGCATCGTCGCGCTGATTGGGTTCGACCAGCACGCGCTCGGAGCGCAGCGCCGCGATGATCTCTTCGGTGGTGCAGCCCGCGAAGCATTTATAGAGGACGCGGGTATCGCCCGGCGTGATCGAAAGCGAAGGCCGCTTGTCCGCGTGTGCGGGACAACGGACCTTGCCGTAAGCGCCGTGCCAGGTTCCGCCAAGACGGCGGACAATGGCCTGCGCCGCACTAATGGGCGTCTCTGCCATAGTCCGATAATAGCTTATAACGTAATACCGGCAATCGAAAACAGCCTCTGAGGCGTAAATTATGGATTTATTCCTCAAATATGTCCATATGATGAGGCATAAGCTTAGGATCAATGCCTCATGAAGTGGAACTGGCAGCAACCCGACTGGCCCGATTTTCGCTGGAACAGCGAAGCCCTTGCCGCGCTTGAGGCCCGATTCCTGCAACAATCGGGCGTGATGATCGGCGTGGTCAAGCACCTTGGGGGCGAAGACCGCACGAACATCATCCTCGACGTGATGACCGACGAGGCGATGAAGACCTTGCAAATCGAGGGCGAACTGCTCAACCGCGATAGCGTACAGTCGTCACTCCGCCGTGAATTTGGACTTGAAACGGAAGCGCGGCGCATTCCGCTCGCCGAGCGCGGTATCGCGGCAATGATGATGTCGCTCTATCGCAGCTTTGGCGATCCGCTCACCGAGCAAGTTCTTTCCGAATGGCACCGGATGGTGCTGAGCGGGCGGAGCGACATCGATGCGGTCGGGCGCTACCGCGAGTATGAGGACGCGATGCAGGTGGTGTCGGGCGCGCTGCACAAACCGGCCGTGCATTTCGAGGCGCCGCCCTCCAGCGCGATGGCGAGCGAGATGAAGCAATTTCTCGATTGGTTCGCGGAGAGCGGTCCTGGAGGCAAGGCCCCCCTCCCCGCCCTCACCCGGTCTGGTCTTGCCCACCTTTATTTCGTCAGCATCCATCCCTTCGAGGATGACAACGGGCGTATTGGACGGGCGATCTCGGAAAAGGCTCTGTCTCAGGCGATCGGGCAGCCCAGCCTGATCGCCTTGTCACAGACGATCCAGCGTAAGCGCTCCGCCTATTACGATGCCCTTGAAGCTGCCAACAAGGGTAACGAAGTCACCGCGTGGCTCACCTATTTTGCCGAGACGGTGCTGGAAGCACAGGAGCACAGCCTTGCCCTCACCGATTTTCTGCTGGCCAAGGCGCGGTTCCATAACAAGTACCGTGGACGGCTGAATCCGCGTCAGGAACGGGTGATTGTCCGCATGTTCCGTGAGGGGCTTGATGGTTTCAAGGGTGGGCTCAGCGCAGCGAACTACATTACGATCGCACAAACATCGCGGGCGACCGCCACGCGCGACCTGCAGGAACTGGTGGCAATGGGGGCTCTTGGCCAGACCGGGACCCTCAAATCCACACGCTATCATCTGCGCATCTCTGACACTGGACACTAAGGATCCCGCTGACAGATGAGCATGCTGGTGCAACATTGCTGCTGTTTGCCTTCTTAATCCTATCAAAAATCAAAATCAGAAAACCCGCCGCAGGCGAAACCGTTAGGGGGTTATATTCTAAGGTTAGAGAGTTACTGGGCCGCAGATCGAGGTCAAAGTGAGGAAAACCGACGAGTCGCGGCCTGTGGACAGAATCTGATAACACGCCGGATTCAATCCGAAAGCACGTCAGAGAGATTCTAAAAACACGTCGTCAGCGATCTGATAGCACGACGCACGCAGAGCGGCCCTGTGGATAACCCTGGAGGCCAACCTATCGTGATCTTGGCGAAGGGTTTTGGCCCTAGGCGAGGGCCAAAATGAGTCGTTTTTGACCCGAGGGCATGAATGCCATGCGGTCGTTCGACGTGTTTTCAGGAATGATGCGTCTGGTGGAAACGTGTTTTCGGGAATGTCGATGTCGATGTTTTCGATATTCAGAGGGCAAAGCGTGCGCAGGTCAGTGACCCCACACACTGATGGTAACGTCATGTCGGACCAAATTCGGCCAAACTCCGCGGATTTCGCTTATCGGGAAGAACGTGTTTTTAGAATCGGTGAGGGCCGACCGTATCGAGAGTTCAACACTCACAGGTGACGGAAATCCGGCTGTAAGGCGCGCTGCACGCGGCCGCAGGGGAGATTCCTGAAAACACGTCGAAACACTGCCACAGGGGTAAACGCGGCCGCCGATTGGGGCTGCCGGTCATACGATCATATGCCGCGAAGCTGATGCCTGTTGCGCTCGTGGTGCTTTTTCATGAAGCCATAGAAGCGCTTGGAATAGTTGCGCGGAAGCTCGTGCGGATTGGCGTTCAGGAAGGCGTTGAACTGCTGCATCAACACATCAAGGTCCCACCCAGGGCATTCAGCCTTGATGGCCCGATAGATTTCGGGATCCAACACGCGTTCCGCTTTGGTGAAGTCACGACGGGGGGCGCTTTCGGTGATTGTGGCATAGGCTGGATCGTGAGGGTCATTTGATGCCGGGGCATCGGCACACGACAAACTGGCTGTCAGCGATGCGATCAGCTCGCGAGCAGCGCTTGGATCGATCAAGTCGCCCTCGGAAAGTGCCTGTTGCGAGGCTTCCGGTTTCTTTGGTGTAGGGGGCGGGGAGGGGGGCGCTGCCGAGGATGCCTTGGTGGACGTTGAGGTTTGACGTGCTTGTTGAGCAGCATCCTCCAAGTGTCGGCGCATGACAATCTTGAGCTTGGGCCGCGGGCTTTCGGCATCGATCACTTCGAGACTGATATCAGGGAGATTATTTGCGCGAGCCAGTTCGACGATCTTGTTCTTGAAGGAGGGGAGGGAGCTCTCGCTACCACTTTTCTGGTGCAGTGTTTCGAAGCCGATTGTGAACCCATCAGGCCCATTGCCTCCGGCATGTTTACGACCAGCACGGTAGAGCCACTTTCCGAGTCCGCTCGTGATCTCGAAGTAGAGCGGAGAGATAGCGAGGATATTGCGCTGGTCCATGATCCCGTCGAAGAACCATTTTGACAAAGTGATCTCCATGCCGAGAGATCGTTGCGTGCGTTCATCGACAAGGTGAGTGTAGCTGTCTATCCAGGAAAACGTCGTTTCGCGCGACTTGGCATTGGCGCGAATGTTGGTTTTGATCGTTGTGGCCTGAAGGCGATCGAGGGCTTGGATCAGGCGCTCATAGGCGCGACCACTAACTCCCCAGCAGATACGCTTTAGGAGATCGCCAGGCTGCAAACGGATAGTCGGTGACAGGTCGTTGGTTCCGCGCTCGCGCAGCTCGTTGAGGTGCGAGGCAAGATAAATCATGATGTCCGCGTCCCAAATCGTCGCCATGCCATAGGCCGGGTTGGGAGATACATGTACGGTGACGGACTTGTCGGGACTGACATATTCGATCGGCTTCAGGCGCTTCTTCTTCGAGAGGCTGAAGAAGGGGCGCTGCATCGTCTCCTGGTAGTCGCGGAGCGAGATGTCGCTGAAATCGGGCAGCGTAAAGAACATCTCAAACTGGACGCGCTTGCCATTCTGCATTTGGGTTCGGGGTGCTCGGCTCATCGAGCAATCCTGTCGTGCAAGGCTTTGGCCCACGCGTGGGAAAAGTGACGAATGTCTCTGAAATTACAGCGAAAAATCCTCATTTTCAGAGTTGCAAAATCAAGGCGGCTCCCAACACTCACCGCTATCCCTTATTGAGAATCTTTGCATTTGCGATGAGGGGCCGAAGAGCTTCCAGAATTGCGTCGGGCGACTGGTCGGTCGGGTTTATGGTGATTGTGAGTCCGCGAGCGCGGTCCTTGTCGATCTGTCCGATTGCCTTGCCGGCGACTTCAATCAACGCCTTCTGCGCTCGCCCTTGACGTGGCGCGGTAGTCGACTTGATGAGCCTTGCTACGACCTCGCTTCCGCTGATCGGCTCCTCGTCCCCAGACTGCCGAAAGCTTTGCTCAGCCGCGATCATCTTGGCGGCGTCCTCGAGTTTCGGACGAAGCGCGGCCTGACGCACCAGCGGTAGCAGCTTGTCGCCGTGACGAACCTGGAGATCCATTGGCGAGGCGAACGCGCTGATGACGATATCGGGAAGATCGGTCAGCCCGACATAGCGAGCGAGCATGGTTTTCGAGAGCTTTACGCGCTCGGCCATGCGGCTCTGGACGCCCCCATAATAGGCATCCACAGCCGCCTTGTAGTTCTGCCCCCGTTCAAGGTCGGAGATATCCTCGCGTTCGCGATTTTCGATATCGGCAAGGCGGAACGCCGCCTCATCGTCAATGTCCTCGATGATCGCGACAAGGTCGATGTCCGGGTAATGATTCGCATTGAGCCAAGCGATCGCCCAGTGACGGCGCGTGCCGGTAATCAGTTCGTAGGGCAGGGGGGCATTGGGCGTTCTGCGCACCACGGCGGGCACGCGATTCCCATTTTCCGATTGGATAGAGTCAATGAGGCTGCGAACGCGATCTTCAGTGAGAAGGTCATAGTCGCGCGCATTGCCAGGCCAAATCGAGCATTCAGAAGGCTTCAGGCGAATGGTTGGTCGCTTCACAAGCCGCGCGGCTTCGCCAAATGCTTCGAGCCGCTTTGTTAGTAAACGTCTGGCGAGGCGCTGACGCTTCCTCGGGGGCGCGCTCCTCCGGGTTTGAGGCCAAAGCCTCGCTGATCACCGAGCGCCGGCTCATGCTGCAATACTCGCGCTACGACCCGCCATGCTGGTAGATGGCCATTGCTGGCGGATCAATTGAACCACTTCGCCGAACACTTCGTCGAGGTTGGTCCGGCAACGTTGATAGGTTGCATGTGAGGCGGAGGGTTTGCTTTCATAGATCGAACGGAATGCCTGAGTTGCGTTCTTGATTTCCTCTGAGGCCAGGATCGGCTGTGTGAGGAGGGAATTGGCGTAAGTGGCCTGCATCATCTTCCACATGTCAGCTTCACCCGGTTTCCCGGGTGAAAAAGCTGAGCAGACGATGCGGATGAAGCCGTAATCAACCGGAGTGCCATTCTTTTCGAGTATCTCGATATTGTCAGCGACGGTATCCATGAAATGGATCGTTGAGAGGTAATCGAGCTGCCGTGCGGGAACGGGAATGAGCAGACCCGTTGCTGCCGCCATCACATTGAGCCCCAAAAATCCCATAGCTGGCGGCGGATCGAGAATGATGACGTCGAATTCCTTGCTCAGGCCGGACAGACCGATGCGCAGACGCTGGAGGCTTTCTCGGACGGCCTGACCGCCTTCTTGGAGAGTTGCCGTCAAATCCCATTCGGCATCCTGAAGGCCTAGACTTGATGGAATGATTTTGATCGTTGGCCAGGCGGTGTCGTAAATCGCGAGGCGCAGGTCTTCAAAAGTGCTGCGGGGCGAGAGATAGTCTCCGAGCGTCTGTTCGGTATCCATCAGCGTTTCAGGCTTGATATCGAACATTGTGGTCGTTGAGGCTTGCGGATCACAATCGACGACAAGCACTTTGTAACCGCGCAAGCCGAGATAGTCGGCGAAATGTTTGGTAATCGTGCTTTTGCCGACGCCGCCTTTGAAGTTGGAATTGGCGATAATAACGGCGTCCTCGTCGGCCGCCTTTCCTACATGGATGTTCAGGGCCTCGCGAATGTCAGTGAGATCCTCAAGCGTATAGAACCGTCGACCATTGGCCTGTTGCTTGGGATTGGGAAGACGGCCTTCCTTCTCAGCCTTGGCGAGTGCCTCAGGCGTACGACCAATAAGTTCGGCCGCAATGCCTGGCCCAAAGGTCAGATCGAGGTTCTTCGCACCATCTGGCGCAAACTCGATTGCCTTGACTCGATCACGCATTTGTTCGCACGAATGCGAAATCATGCGGAGCGTGTTGATCGTGTAAGACATAGCCAGTCGGTTCCGTGCGAATCTGCTGCATGCAATCCGGTTTGGAATCAATGCGCAGAAATTGCGCTATATGTCAAACCTGACGATTATCTTGTTCTCAATGGCCAATCTCCGCGCGCAATCCCTATCAAACAGCAACCGCTGTCAGATTTGATCCTGGACTCGCGAACTTCGGGTCTTAGGCAATATCAATCACAAATTAGTGGCGCGTCAGGAGTCCAATCCAGTCGCATTAAGACGTCGAAATGGTCTTCGCGGCCGAAATTTGCTCTCAGAAGCCCGCTGAGCGTGTTTGGGGCACGTGAGGACCAAAACCTTATGGATGCCCGGTTTCGTGGCTGTAGGGGCTCTTTGCGGCGGAGCTAAATTCATCACGTCTTTACAAAGTCTTACGAAAAAATTGTTCGATTCCGGCATTTCACGGGCCTGCGTGAGGTGCCTCACGAACATTTCCCATTCCAGCTCGAGTGGTTCCCAACCGGGAACGAACCCTGACCTTTTGGGGGTGGCCACACGGCCAACTTCGCGATCAATCGCTTCCGTGAATCACTGACCCCGCAGTGATTCAAAATTCCCGTTGGACGCATGTGGGCCTTGTGACTCATGCCATGCGTCATGGGCGCGCAGCAAAACGATCGGTTCATCTGGATGGAGGCGGTGGATGGCACGCGCAACATCGCGCGGCGCTATACGATCTCCACGAGCCGCGACTTGTTCGGCGCCACCCTTGTCGAGTTCGCCTGGGGACGGATCGGGACGCGCGGCCAGCATCGCGCGGTCTCATTCTCCGAACAGGCGGAGGCAGAGCGCTTCGTCCGGCAGCTTCTGCGCCGTCGCGCCAGCGCCAGGAAACGGATAGGTGTTGCCTACAGGCAAGTGACGCTATCGGCCGCCTGACGCATCAGGCAATATTCTCCGTCCCCGATGTTTGCCCGGCGCCGACGGGCCCAACTCTGGCATCAAAATCGGCCATTTCGGCATCGAACGCGGCGAGCACCGAATCGAGGGCAGGGGAGGGCGCCGGCGGCAGGCGGGGCCTCCCGCGCGGGGGAGGGGCAAGGCCCAGCGACACCGCAATGTCGGGGGTGACATAGCTGCGCCAGGTACCGCGACCGGACACTTCGACAAGAATTCCCAGTGTGCGGGCGCGTTCGAGGAGCTTGCCCGCTCCCGAGATGGTCAGATCGAGCAGAGGCGCCAGCGAGCGTGCGGCGAGGCAAGGACGCGTTAGCGCGACGCGCCCGAGATCGGCGAGCTTGCCGGGGCGACGTTCGCCGCTGATCGCGGCGGCGCTGCGCTGTACGGTGTCCTCGAGCCGGTCGAGCCGAACGAGACCCTCGTCGGCCGAACGGCGCAGCTGTTTCAGGAGCCGCTTCAATAGGGCGGGGCGGGGATCGAGCGCGAAGCGCTGCCCCGCATCGCCGGCGACCAGGCAGGGGAGGGCGCTTGCCGTGATCCCCATGCGATACAAAACCACCGGGAACGCCAGCCACGGCGCAATTGTACGGTCGGCGCGTGCCCATGTGTCGAGCAAAGCGAGCGCGCGGGCGAGAGCAGGGGCCTCGGCCCAGCCTTGCGGGGGATCGAAGCTGAACGGCAGGTCCTCGCGCCAGTGGCGTCCGTCGTTCTCGGCGAGCCGGATACGCCAGGGTTCCAGCGCGGAGAACGGATCGCCTGCGGTTTCAAGACGGGGGCGCCCGGCGAGTTGGAGCCCGCATTCCCGCGAAATAATGTCCACTTCCTCGATTTCATATCTCTGCAGCTGAAGCGCGCGGGCATAACCCATCCAGCTGGCTCGCAGATTCCATGCCGGCACACAGAAACTCGCGCAAATCCGCGCATCGAGGCGACCGATTGCGGCACTCGCCTCGGCCAGCACGGATGCAAGATCGGGCGTCCAGGCCAGCGCGGTGAGGGGCAGGGGCGGGCGGCTCATGCACCGATTATAGACTAAACAGGGTTTGTCAGTCCATGTACTATACGTACTAGTGTTGATAATGGCTGCTTATCAACACCCTATACATTATAGAATGGCCCTGTTATCGTCGCGCCCATGCCGAATAATCCCTCCAGACCTGGCTCATCGAAGGCGATCGTTCCGCTGAGTACTGCCCCCGCTGATCTCGTTGCCGATGTCCAGAGCATGGTCGGCCCCGGCATTCGCATCGACGCGGCACTGCTCGATGCAGCGATGCGGGGCTGGTCGGTCAATACCAGGCGCGCATTCCGCTCGGACCTCACCCTTTGGGGCGCGTGGTGCCGCAAGCGCGGCGTACTTGTTGGCTCAGCGCAGCCCGACGTTGTCGCCGCCTGGATTCGCGCGCTGGCCGGGATCGATGCGTCGGAGGTAAAGGTCCGCGCCATGGCAACGATCGAGCGCTACCTCGTCCATGTCGGGTGGGCCTACCGGATGGCGGGCCTTGTCGATCCGACCGCCGACCCGCTGGTCAGGTTGGAGCGCAAGGCGGCGCGCAATCATCTCGGCGTGCGCCAGCGGCAGGCCCGCGCCATAAGGTTCAAGGGCGACATTGCCGATCTCGACAGCCCGGCTACGGGTGTGTGTCTGGCGCACCTCTTGAAAGCCTGCCGCCGCGACGAACTGGGTCTGCGCGATGCCGCGCTGCTCCGCATCGCCTATGACACCGCGGCGCGGCGCTCGGAACTGGTGGCGATCGATGTCGCGCATATCGAAGGTCCGGACGGGGAGGGGGCTGGGATCCTGCACATTCCCTCGAGCAAGACCGATCGCAAGCAGGCAGGCGCCGAGGCTTATCTATCGCCTGCCACGATGGCAGCGATCACGCACTGGCGCGATGCTGCCGCAATCGCCAAGGGGCCGTTGCTCCGCCGGGTGACGACGCATTTTGATGGGTCGATCGAGAGCATCGGGGCAGGGCGGCTCCACGCCAACAGCATCACGCTTATATACAAACGCCTCATTGCCCGCGCCTGGGAGAAGGGCCTGCTCGGCGAAATGAGCGAAGGTGAGCTTGACCGCTGGCTCAAGGCGGTGTCGTCGCACTCGATCCGGGTCGGGGTGGCGCAGGACAATTTTTCGGCAGGCGAGGCTCTGCCGGCGATCATGCAGGCCTATCGTTGGCGCGATGCCCGCACGGTCATGCGATACGGAGCCAAACTTGCCGCGAAGAGCGGTGCAAGCGCCAGGCTGGCGAAGCGGTTTGCCAATCAGTGAACGGGGTTACGCGCAAAGGGAAACAGGCACGCCTACAGACTATT
>JABAOD010005732.1_pt1 | contig 48191 bp, 51 predicted proteins | sample 7062151 | NCBI WGS metagenome assembly JABAOD01 (sample SAMN14538626, study PRJNA623070) | marine sediment metagenome | biome: marine biome [ENVO:00000428]; feature: marine pelagic biome [ENVO:01000023]; material: deep marine sediment [ENVO:00002113] | place: India: Gulf of Khambhat ... | reverse complement strand
TGCTCTGACCGGGGCTTTTGCGCTCGTTTGCAGCTCAACCCTTCCTGTGAAGGCGCAAGAAACGCATTCGCTGCATGTCCTGAAGGACCCGAGCTGTGGCTGTTGCGGATCATGGATCACAATCATGCGAGCTGAGGGCTTTGACGTTTCAGTTCAGGACACCTCAAATGCTGCATTGTTCCAATACAAGCTTAAGAACGGGATTTCAGAAGACCTTGCCTCATGTCACACCGGACACATTAATGGATACATGATCGAGGGTCACGTTCCTCCGGCAGATGTCCGCCGCCTCCTGACAGAGCGCCCCGATGCCGTCGGGTTGAGCGTGCCTGGTATGGTCTATGGTTCTCCGGGAATGGGCCCCGAAAGCGAACGTGACGCCTATGACGTGATCCTGATCCGGAAGGATGGAACAAGGGAGATCTTCAGTCGCTACGAAGAGGGCTGAACCCAAGGCACTGTCGCTAACCCAATGCCGTTGGCACAAGCCGCTATACCCCGGAGGACTGCAACATCACGATCAGCCCCACCACCGCCGTTATCATCATCGCGACGCTTCCAAAGAGCACAAACGCCAGTAAAATTGGCCCAAGCTTTCCCGGCAGCTTGGGCATTAGCATTTGAAACCATGCCGAGCGGCTGGCACAGTTTTCAAGTCCACAATCAATCACCGACGTATAGAGCGGCAACGCGCTGACCAATGTCGCGTATAGGTAGACACCTGAAATATTCTCGAAGAATGCAGATCGGACCAACGTCGGTCCAACAACCCGCAACGCCTGCATACGATCTCCGCCAAACGAACCGAACCAGTCAGCAGAGATGAAGTAAACCAGACCGTGCAACAGGACGAAAAGGATAACCCTGGCAGGCGGGTCGATGAGAAGAACATGGGCAAGAACCGCCCCCTTCCCGTGCTTGGCAATGCTCAGGGCATAAAGAAAAAAGCTCATATAGTTGACGCTGAATACGACCAGTAAACCGTTCGTCAGGATTTGCCGAAGCAACCGGCTGAGCGCTGGCCCGCTGCCAAACAGCATCTCGACGAAGCCCGGGGAAAGCGCGATGTATAGCACCAAAGGTGGCAGCAATCCGAGGCAACTGAATACCAGCGTGTTGAAGGCAAAACGCCAGAAAGGCATCTTGATGTCGAAGTATCTTTCCATGGGCTGCACTTTGCCGGTATTGTAATCGTGCTGCGAAAGGTGCGCTATTGTCGGATTAAACAGAGTGGACATACATCGAAAGGATTCTGCGCGCCTGCGAATTTAAACGTTCTTCGAATCCTCTCCTTCACTTAGCCTGGAAATCGTAGCGGAAAACTCTAACCATAAATGGTTGAATTTTAGGGATTCAAAGCATCTCGATCATCTATTGTTTTCCATCATCTGATTTTCCACGTTTGAGTGCGACGAGCAAGATCGGCATAGCAGTCAGAAACCCCAACCCAAGCACCAACCATTCAACTTCACTGAATTCACCGGACATAACCTCACTGCCAAAATGAGCCAGAAGGAAACTTGCGGGAATAATCCCTGCGAATGTCGCAAGTAGAAACCGCCAAAGATGAAGTTTACTCAGCCCTGCAGCATAGCTCATTGCATCGAACGAAACGAATGGCAGCAACCGGCTTGTAAATACAATCATAGTCAACACATTTTGCGAACCTAGTAGTCCGAAGTCGGCTTTGTCTCCGAGGAGCCTGACCACGGCCCCCCTGCCCAGACAGCGCGCGATCAGGAAGGCGATCATTGCACCCAGTTCGGCCCCAATCGCGACATATACCGTTCCGGCAAAATGGCCGTAAGCTGCCCCTGCGGCCAATGCGATCGGCGCGCTTGGGAGTGGACTTGCAACCACTGCAATAATCATGAGCACGACGATGAGAGCTGGACCCCAGACTCCAACTTCGACGACCGTTTCACCAATGGCGACGCGGTCAAATCGGGTCAGCAGATCCGTTCCCCAAACGAGATAGAGAAGTGCAATGACCGCGAGGGCTAAGAGAGGTAAGCCTAGTCGAGATGGTAAATTCACATTAGTCGGCGCCGTTGGATTCTATATCAGGCTCAGAGGAGCGCGGTGGGTAGAGAGTTCAGAGCTTCTTTCGCTGATACAAGCGGAAGGCCTGCAGCGATCCAACCAGGTCCAAGACGTGAACCAAGCATACCTTCAGAAACATCGACATAACTTTCATGGCCTGCTCGTCGCAACGCTTGCATAACGGAGCCGGATCTCCCTCCTGTCGCACAAATCAGTGCAACGGTGCGACCCTCTGCTTGCTGTCGCGCCGCGAACAATCGTTGAGGAAACCTTTTTTCATGCAAGCTGACCGGCCAAGCTCCCTGTGCCACGCCGGTATCCTGCCATTCTTCAGGTGAGCGGATGTCCAGAAGTCTGATTTGGTCTTCCAACAGAGCGGCATGCGCCCGATTCACCGACCAGACATCTTGGTTTTGTGCCATTGCTGGTGCTGCAAAGGAAACGGCAGGCATAGCGCATAACATTGCAAGGACATTTCGACGGTCAGGTTTCATCGGTATATTTCCTCGATCGAACAGTTAGGCGCTGTCGACTGCTACATTTAGCATCTCACGCACCTTCCCAGCAACTGTGTGAAGATTATCATTTTGTACAGCGGACATTGATACAACCGGATCAATCACGCTGATCTCCGTGCCATCGTGCAGGCTTCGCAGGACCACGTTGCAGGGCAGCATCGCTCCAATTCTCGCTTCGAGACAAAGAGCTTGATGAGCCATGTCCGGATTGCAGGCTCCCAAAATGCGGTAGCCGTTCATGTCCACATCAATCTTAATTTTCATCGTCTCTTTCACGTCGATCTCGGTTAGAACGCCGAAACCCTGGTCTTTTAGGGCTTCACGAATCCGCATTTCGGCGTCGTCAATGTGCACGCCGGGTAGAAAACGATTATAGGTGTAGCTCATGATGATACTCCTGAATGAAGTTGCCCTGATCAAACGATAATTGAAAACGCTCGATCAGGGCGGGGGGAACCTGAGTTTCGGCGGATCAGTTGTCCGCGCTGTTATTCATCGCGCCCGGCCACATGTTCATGCGTTCCATCTTGTCCGCTGGCGCGGTCATTTCTCCTGCGGTCACTTTACCATCGCCGTCAGCGTCCAGATGTTGAAAGCGATCAACCATGGTGTCGCGGATCATGGCACTGTGCAGTCTCTCGAATTCGTCGATCGATAGGTTGCCGTCACCATTCGCGTCAAAGCTTGTGTGCATCGACTGGAGCTGGCCGTGTGCCTCTTCCGGCGTGACCTTACCATCTCCGTCGGCGTCGAACCCGACCATCGGACCCGATATGCTGCTATTTCCCGTCATCATGCGCATCATGTTCTGGTCCACTATATCCATCTGGCCCATTCCGAAGTCGTCCATCATGTTGGCATGCATGCGCATCATCATCTGCATCATGCCATGTCCTCCGTCTTTAAACGCAGAGCTTGGCAAGGCTTTGGATACGTTGCTGCCATGCCCATGATTGGCATCGGCAAGCACGCCGCCGACCGAGGCGGTCAAAAGAACGAAAGAGGCGGTAAGAACGGTGACTATTTTCATAGTTTCCTCACGTGTCTGGTTTCGATGAGTTTCAATTCGGTATGAAAAGTCGATTTTGAATGGTCTGCACGCAGGGTTTTGTAATCGCCTGTCGCAACACCCAAGTATTGATACAATTTGCGACAAAAAAGGTCCTGACCCGACGCAATCACATTCTTTACAAGGAAATCATGTCTGTAGCGCCGCACATCCTCGTCGTCGATGATCACAAAGAAATAAGAGAGAGCGTATCGCGCTTTCTTGAAAAAAACGGCTTGCGCGCGACAGCAGCCAAAGACGCGGTGGAGATGGACACAAAGCTTAGCTCAGGCCATTTCGATCTTATTGTGCTCGATGTCATGATGCCTGGTGAAAGCGGGCTGTCAGTCTGTCAACGGCTCTCCACAGAGCGCAAAATGCCAATCATCATGTTGACGGCTTTGGGTGAAGAAACAGACCGGATCGTAGGTCTTGAGATAGGTGCCGATGATTATTTGAGCAAACCGTTCAATCCTCGGGAGTTGCTCGCGCGTATAAAGGCCGTGCTTCGTCGAACGGAGCAGGCCGAAATCCATGCAGGTGGATTTGCCGGGCGAAAGGTTCGCTTCGCGCACCTGACCCTAGACACAGACAGGCATGTTCTGATTGACCAAACGGGAAGCGAAATTCCACTGACAACCGCCGATTTTAAGCTGTTGACTGTCCTTCTTGAGAGGGCGCGCATGGTTCTTAGTCGTGACCAACTGTTGGATCTGACTGCAGGCCGATCGGCGGGGCCACTCGATCGTTCGATCGACAATCAGATTAGCCGATTGCGCAGAAAGATTGAATTGGATGTGCTTCGTCCAAAGATCATAACGACCGTTCGAAATGGTGGGTATTGTCTGGCTGCCGACGCTGAGGTGCTTGACTGATGTGGGGGCCTTTCAACACGCTGCGCGTTCAATTGGTCATCTTGGTCGTAACGGCTCTGGCGGTGGCCCAAGTTATCAGCCTTTGGCTCTTTGTAGATGAGCGGAGCCTGGCGATCCGGGCCGCATTTGGGTTCGAAGCAGCCGGCAGAGCCGCGAATGTGGCGCGACTTCTCGAGGAAGCTCCACCGGAATTGCGCTCCTCAATCCTGCGGGCAGCTAACTCTCCACTAGTGCGCTTCGACATGTCGGATAAACCTACCGTGAAACACACTGACCATTCTGACGGCGGTGCGGTGGAGACGCGCATTAGAACCCTCTTAGGTGACAGCTATAGTCGAGATATTCGCGTTGAGTTGCACCAGATCGAAGGGCAAATTTTACCTCTGCCACACTTGTCTGTGGAAATGGCAGAGATGCATATGGCTATGATGCGCGGAGAGCTTTCCGCAGTCGAAATGAACCTTTCTATCGCGATTTCGGGCGGGCAGTGGCTGAATGTTGGTACGAGGTTTGAACGCCCGCCACTTCAATGGCCGCTCTTTTCGACGCTGACTTTTGCGTTGACTGCAGCAATGCTTCTTATTGTCGTGTTCTGGTTTTTGCTCACCCGACTAACTGGTCCATTGCAAAGACTTGCGAAAGCGACGGATGATCTCGGGAGAGGTGAAGACGTATCTGATTTGCCGATGTCAGGACCAAAGGAGGTGCGCGATCTTACCACGGCCTTCAATCGAATGCAGGATCGCCTGACTCGCTTCGTTGCCGACAGGACACGGCTACTGGCGGCGTTAGGGCACGATCTTCGTTCGCCGCTCACGGCGATGCGTGTTCGAGCAGAGATGGTTGACGAAGCTGAAACGCGCGAAAGTTTGGCCACTTCGATCGAGGAAATGCAAACCATGGTCGACGCTACGCTTACCTTCGCCCGCGGATTGACCGGGTCAGAGGACGCCATGGATGTGAATATAAGAGAGTTTCTCTCCTCGCTTCGCATTGATATGGTTGAAGAATTCGAGCTAAAGATAGGACCGAACGTTCTGGCACGCATTCGGCCGGGTTCTTTCCGCCGCGCACTGCGCAACGTCATCGAAAATGCCGTTCGCTACGGCGGCAGTGCGCGCGTGAGCTACACGGTTCGTGACAATGATCTTCTAATATTCGTTGATGACGACGGGGCGGGGATACCTCCGGTCGAGTTGGAACGTGTGTTCGATCCTTTCTACCGGCTAGAGGATTCTAGGTCTCTTGAAACGGGGGGGCATGGGCTTGGTCTGGCGATCGCTCGTACGATCTTCCGTGCTCATGGTGGAGATATTTCACTGGCAAATCTGGATGAGGGTGGAGTCCGGGCAACAATCGCGATTCCTCTCGCCGGGGATACCAATCAAGAAGAAGGAGAAAAATAAAATGCGAATTCTCAACGGTCTTGTCGTACTAGCTGCCTCTTTTGCGACGTCCGCTGCCCTCGCAGATCAGAGAAGTGACGGGCCATGGGGCTATGATCACATGATTTGGGGTGGCGGATACGGGATGTTTGGCGGCCTTATGATGTTGGTTTTCTGGGGAGTGGTTATTGCATTGATTGTTCTTGCGGTCCGGTGGTTCGCAGATGGGAAAGACGGGAACCGTCAACAGGATCCGATGGATATACTGAAGGATCGGTTTGCCAAAGGTGAAATCGACGAAGACGAATTCCAAAGACGAAAATCCATCCTCGAGAAATGAGACCCGTTCCCGTATTTACCGGCAACGCAACCGAAAAGTAGGAATTGGAAAACGATATGACGCCTGAACTCGGCCATTTCGCATTGGCGCTCGCGTTGGCGCTTGCGCTTGTTCAAAGCGTGCTACCGATATTGGGGGCGTCACGTGGCAATTTAATTTGGATGAGCTCCGCGCGGGCGTTGTCATTTGGACAGCTGCTTTTCGTCGGTTTGGCTTTTATCGCACTGATGCGTGCTTTTGTTATCAGCGACTTCACGGTGTTGAATGTCGCCGAGAATTCGCATTCCCTGAAACCGTTGCTGTTCAAAGTTGCCGGTACCTGGGGTAGTCATGAAGGATCGCTTTTACTTTGGGTGTTAATCTTGACTGCTTTTGGTGCGGGCGTGTCGATATTTGGGTCGAACATTCCAGCCCCCCTAAAAGCGCGGACCCTTTCGGTTCAAGCCTGGATTAGTGTCGGTTTTCTTTCCTTTATGTTGCTGACGTCAAACCCGTTTGACCGAATATTCCCGCCACCGGCCGATGGAAACGATCTGAACCCTCTTCTTCAAGATGTCGGGTTGGCGATGCATCCACCACTTCTCTATCTGGGTTATGTGGGCTTCTCGATTGTCTTTTCCTTTGCCGTTGCTGCTTTACTAGAGGGCAAGGTTGATGCGACCTGGGCACGGTGGGTCCGGCCCTGGACCCTGGCGGCTTGGATAAGCCTGACAGCCGGTATCGCGCTAGGCTCTTGGTGGGCTTACTACGAGCTCGGTTGGGGAGGCTGGTGGTTCTGGGATCCTGTCGAGAATGTGAGTTTCATGCCCTGGCTGCTTGGGACGGCGCTGCTACATTCGGCCATTGTTACCGAGAAGCGTGACGCGTTTAAAAGCTGGACGATACTTCTGGCAATCCTAACGTTTTCACTTTCGTTGCTGGGCACTTTTATCGTCCGCTCGGGTCTCTTGACTTCGGTTCACGCTTTTGCGGTTGACCCCGAACGCGGGCTCTACATCCTGATGCTTTTGGCGCTGTCGATCGGCGGTTCTCTTGCGCTATTCGCGTGGCGCGCTCCGATGATGGAACCCGGTGGTCTCTTCAAACCGGTTAGCCGCGAAGCAGGTCTGCTTTTAAACAATCTGATATTGGCGGCGGCAACAGGAACGGTGTTGTTTGGTACGCTTTACCCTCTCTTTCTCGAAGCTGTGACGGGGGACAAGATTTCGGTCGGACCGCCATTTTTCAACGCAGCGTTCATTCCGATGATGCTTCCCTTGGTTTTCGTTATGGGGCTTGGTCCGTTTTTGCCGTGGAAGAGAGCAGATTTGATAGGTGTATTCCAACGGCTTCGGTTCGTAGCCGTTCTTGCATTGCTGGGCTCCCTCGCCGCGTGGTACCTGAACACAGGCGGACCGGTTCTGGCCTATCTTTCCTTCCTCCTGGCTATCTGGCTGCTTCTCGCAACGATCCGGGAGTGGGCATTACGAATTCGGCTTTTCGATGTGCCCATTGGGGATGCGTTGCGGCGCGCACGGAATCTGCCGAGGGCGGCGCATGGTATGACAATGGCTCACGCTGGTCTCGCAGTTGCAATGTTCGGATTCATTGGATCTAGCGCCTGGAAGTCCGAAGAAGTGGTATTCGTTAGTCCTGGATCGAACATCTTCATTGCCGGTTTCCATGTAACTTTCGAAGGGGTTCAGCGACATCGTGGGCCGAACTATTTCGCCGATCGGGGTACATTGGTCGTACGGCGTGATGATCAAGTTGTAACAACGCTCTACCCCGAGCGCAGAACATACCCGGTGGCGCAAAGCTCAACCACAGAATCTGCGATCCGTTCTACCTTGGCTGGAGATCTCTACGCTTCGATCGCAGAACCTGCCTCAGAAAACGCTGAAGCAAACGGTGCCTGGACACTTCGCATCCTCTACGAGCCGCTGGTAAATTTCATTTGGATCGGCTCATTCATGTTGGTGCTCGGCGGCGGACTGTCGTTGTCAGACAGACGTCTACGTGTTGGTGCGCCTCGTCGAAGAACCGCTAACACAAAAAACACAGTCGTGGCGGAATAACGGATGAAACAAGCTCTCGCCTTTTCTCCTCTTGTTATCGCGCTGATCTTCGGAGGGTTCTTTCTATGGGGGCTCAGTCCCGATCGTGACCCGAAGGAGATACCTTCGGTCCTTATCGAACAGCCTGCGCCGGAATTCGTTCTTGAAGCGGTGGAGGGATTGGATACTCCGGGTCTATCGCGCCAAGATTTGAGCGGAGGTGATCGCCCTGTCGTGGTCAATGTGTTCGCTTCATGGTGCGTACCCTGTCGCGCAGAGCACGAGGTTTTAACCAATCTCGTCGAACGTGATGACATCCGATTGTTCGGCATCAATTACAAGGACAAGCCCGAAGACGCTGTGAGATGGCTTGCCAATCTCGGCAATCCATACGAGCGGATTGGCGCGGACTCTAACGGCAGGGCCGGAATCGAATGGGGGATTTCGGGCGTTCCGGAAAGTTTCATCGTCGGGCCAGATGGCACGGTTCTTTATCGCTATGTCGGGCCGGTGGTCGGCGAAGAGGCGGTAATGAAATTTCGTACAGCACTCATTCAAGCTGGTGCGCTCGAAGGAAGGAGCAACTGATGCAACGGTTCATAGTCCTGCTTGTCTTAACAGTCTTGCTGCCCTTATCAGGACACGCGGTCGAGCCTGATGAAATGTTGGCCGATCCTGCACTAGAGTCGAGAGCACGCGACATCTCGAAAGATCTGCGATGTGTTGTCTGCCAGAACCAAGACATCGACAGCTCGAATGCGGGCGTGGCACGAGATCTAAGGCTACTGGTTCGGGAAAGGCTGCTGAATGGCGATAGCAACAACGAGGTAATAGACTATGTCCGGGCGCGCTATGGCGATTATGTTCTTCTAAAGCCGCCCCTCAAACCTACAACGTACCTATTGTGGGTTGCACCATTTGTTTTGTTCTTCATAGCCCTGACCATTGGCTTGGGCATCATGTTGCGCAACAGGCGACCAAAAACAGTTCCAGAATTGACCGATGCGGAAGAACAGCAAGTTGCACGTTTCATAGAATCTAAGAAGTCCGGGGAAATATCATGATCTGGATCGGATTCTCATTGATGACCCTGACAGCGGTAATGTTTGCGGTTTGGCCGATTCTTGGAAAACGTGGATTTAAAGTCGAGACAGAGGATGGGGCGTCTGCAGTCCTGATTGACCAGCTCGAAGAAGTTCAACGAGACTTGGACCGTGGTTTGATCTCGGCAGATGAAGCTTCGGCAGCCCAATTGGAAATCAAGCGACGAATTTTGCGTTTGTCGCGCAAAACCGATCATTCGAAGCCACGACAACAGGGGGATGGGCACACGTCCATAGCCTTAGCTGCACTGTTCATTCCGGTATTCGCCGTAGGATATTATGCAATAAAGGGTGCCCCTGATATCCCAAGCCTTGCTTTCGCGGAACGTCAAGCCGATCAGGCGCAGGAGCAAGAGATCGGAGACCTAGCGCAAGGCCTTCTCAACCGGCTCACAAATGACCCGAACGGTGGTCCATCGGATGGCTGGATGCTGCTTGGGCAGACTTACATGCGCTTGGGAAAATATGGCGATGCAGTGCAGGCTTTTGAAATTGCGGCAAATCGAGGTGATGCCTCTTCTGCGACTTGGTCACGGTTGGGTGAAGCGCTGATCATGGAAGCGCAAGGGGTTGTCATGCCTCGTGCCAAGGCTGCGATTGACAAATCACTGGACTTGGATTCCACCAACCCGGCGGCAACTTTCTACAAAGCCCGTTCCTTGGAACAAGCAGGTGATGCATCCGGTGCGCACGTGTTGCTTGTGTCTCGACTAAACGAAGCCGACAATTTTGCCCCCTGGATGGAGTCATTTGTCGCTGAAGCAAACCGTATTGGTGCCAAAGTTGGCATCTCACCAATACGACTTCCAAATTTTGCACCAATGGTGGGCCCAGGGCCGTCGGCAGACGACGTAGCAGCTGCCGGGGACATGACAGAGGAGGATCGTGCTGCTTTTATCCGATCAATGGTGGATCGCTTGGCGAGCAGAATGGAAGGTGCGCCAGAAGATTTGGAAGGTTGGTTGAGACTGGCAAATGCCTACTCTGTGCTTGGGGAGACTGAAAAAGCCATATCCGCCTATGAGAACGCGAGAGATTTGCTGAAAGATACCCCAGAAAATGAACCTAGACGTTTGAATGTCGAGCGCGCTCTATCGGATTTAAAGCAATTACGGCCTTGAGATGCCGTGGATTTCTGAATGGTTGTTGGTCGATGTCGGCTCTTGCGGCAGCAAATCCATTGTAGGTTCACGACGCGTTGATTCTCGAAAGTGAGTTATCGAAGAATTTCCACCTCGCGGAAACCTCTTAAATTCAAAGCCGTACGAGGAACTGAAAGGATAAGCTAATGAGCGGTTCCGCTAAAGGTTCATATGATATAAACAATGCTGAACACGTTTGCGCTTTGCACCTTGATATCCGACGGATCGGCCGAGGGTTTTGCCCAATATGCGAATGCCCTTTGGTACCGGCACAATGGCCGTCATACCTGAGTGAACCTAAAGCATTTCGCAGATGTATGCGCCGGATTTGGCTCTACTGTATTAGCTTGGGCAGGCAACAAGACCTATAGGTGGGCGGGAATGCCACTGGCTTCTTAATTTCGGGGATGCTGACCTGATCCCAAAAAATTGTAATCGGGTCAATTCTAATTCGATCTGGCACCGCGTTCGTTTCAAAAGGTTTATCGAGACCCGTTTGCGGAACGGCCTATTTCGGTGCAACCGCTACAGGAGACTTGAGACGGGCCTCTTCCAGAGCCTGGAGAATGGCAGATGACGACAGGGTCTCTGACAAGACGATGCCGTCCGGAGCACCGGGACCATAGACGGCATTAAATGGAATGCCAAATCTGTTGAATGTTTCTAGGTAACGCGAAATTGCCTCGTCGGGTCGCGTCCAGTCTGCTTGCATCCGTGTAACCTCATCGCTTCGAAGCGCAGACAGGACGGGATCACGGTCAAGCACCAACGCCTTGTTCGCTTTGCAGGTAAGGCACCAGTCAGCGGTAACATCGACGAAAACAACCTCTCCTCGAGAGACCAGTCGTGCGATCTGGGCGCGATCAAATGCAATCCAGTCATGGATATCTGGTTTCTCTTGAACAATATTGGGGTGTGGCAGCATGGCCGCTGCAATGATTGGAAGAACCGCGAAAAGGCCCGTTCCATACCAGCGAAGTTGAGTCACCCTCTGACCGAAGGACAACACTAAGACCAAACCCGTTAACGAAGCCGCAACAATAACGGCAACTTTCGTACCCGCAACCCCTACGAGAACCCAGAAAAGCCAAATCGCAGTGGCGGCCAGAAGCGTGGCCAGCACTAGTTTCAAACCGATTATCCATCTGCCAGGCTTTGGTAAATAGGCAACCAAGCGAGGTGCTGCCGCGACGATCAGATAAGGCAGTGCAAGACCCAAACCCATAAATGTGAACACGACAAGAAGATCAACTCCGCGCCCTGCCAAAGCGAATGCGATTGCGGTACCGAGGAACGGCGCAGAGCACGGCGTCGCCATGACGGCACCAAACATTCCTGTAAGAAAATCAGCGACATATTCGTGCCCCCGACCTGCGTTGGCGAGCCGCGTTTGCAAGCGTGACGGCAGAGATATTTCGAACAGCCCCAAAAGGTTGGCGGAAAACACCGACAGAACGATCAGCATCAAAGCCAGAAATACGGGACTTTGAAATTGAAGCCCCCATCCGACAACTACTCCTAAGCGCTGAAGCGCGAAGAGTATTGCGGCAAGGCTCCACATGAATACCATGACCCCTGCGGCTGCCGCAAGAAACCCCCTACGCTGTGCCAGTTGATCTCGGCCTTGCAGTTTAAGGGCGGACGATAGCTTGATTGAGAGAACCGGAAGCACGCATGGCATGACGTTCAGGATCAACCCGCCAAGGAATGCTACGAGCGCAATCCATACAATCTGGTCGATACCTGGGGCTAAAACGTCAAAACGAAACGGTGGTGCGGGCGGTATTCCAACCCGCTCGGGCGTCACGGTAAAGGCACGGCCCGAACTATCAGTTACGGTGAGAATTTGGTTCTCGGAGCGAGTGTTATCATGCGACAACACTGGAAACCGCGCCCATAGAATCCGCCCACCGTCACCCAATCGAATATCGGGCTTTCCAAGAGCTGTTCCCGCACCGAGTTCGGGGAACACGTCAGGTTCTTCAAAAGGTAGGCTTGAACGCAACGATACCGTCAATTCAGTGTAGTTTTCATCTAGATGTACAGTGGCAGACGATAGCCGAGCGTCTTTTCCTTCGACGGGTACCCGCGCTAGGAAATTGCTGATCCTCATGGCACTGTCTCCGTCAATCCCTGTTCCCGACGGGAATGACAGATTCAGCGAAAAATCCTGAGGGACGCAGACTTCCGAACAAACAAGAAGAGAAACCTTTGCATCGAAGGTGACTGGCTGGCCGGGCTGCTCCAATTGAACTTGCAGAGGTAAGACGATCTCGTCGCTGTAGCCGAAATTCTGGATCCCGAAAGCGGTGAACCGAATTGGTGCTGGCCACAAGACCTCAACATTCTCAATATTTTCAGACCCGCTCCAGTCGATTTGCGGTGGAAGCCCAACTTCCCCTGGCGAGCGCCAATAGGTTTTCCAACCTGCGCCAAGGACCAGATCCAAACCTGCGATGATTGTGGAGGTGTCCTGAGCGACTGCATCCTGTACGCTGATCAACTTGGCGCTCACCGCGGGTGTCGAAACCACTTCGGAAGTCTTTGCCCAAGCCGCATCTGGGGTTTGTGCGCCGAAACCCAAGCAAACGACTGCTGCCGATATTATCGTTCGGAGCATTCGATATTTCAGCATATGCCATTCCACATAACGATGACTTTACCGATATTCAGAGGTCATATAAGAGAAATTCTGGGCCTCTGAAATGAGATATCCTTGACGGCCGTTCTCGCACGAAATGGCTTGTATGGTGCTGGAACCTGGCCCCTTTATTGTGCATCCATCCGGAACAGTTCGCTTGGCGACTTTCGATGAAACCGCCAAGCTGTTTTGTTCGAAACATTCAGAAAGGGACGCGGAGCAACCGCTAACTGCAAGTCCCAACAAGCCAGCCAATATGGTAGGCCAACGTCTTTTCAATTCAAAGATCCTAACGTAGTGGGTTTTCCGCTCGCTGGTCTGTAAGTAGCGGAATCGGTTTGATCTGCTCTTCGCTTTCCGAAGATTTTTGACAGGATTTCCCCATCATCTTGTGCATCACGAGGTGTGCTCCGACACAAAGTACGAGCGGCATGAAGGCCGCTGAATTGCTCCAAAGGCCCGCTATCGTTCCTCCGGCTAGGAAAAATCCGGCGATAGGAAGAAGCATTACGGCGCAACAGGCCATCATGCCGTATTGCATTAGTCTGGAATGGCCTGAACCCGTGTGACCTGACAATTTATTCATTTGTTCCTCTCAAGATATCTCTGATCGCCCCGTTTTGGAGGCTTCTTGCGCGGTAAGGTCAAGGATACATTTGGTTACAAATCTCACCGCCTTGTCAGATTGATGTTGGACGGTTTTTCAGTAGAAAATCGTGGGAAACCGGCAGAATGAATCCAAAATCTGGAGGCTAGAAATGGCCAAGTCTCGAACCAACGATATCAACCGGCGAGCTGTACTAGTCGGAGCGTCTGCATTTCTGGCAACCCCTGCATTACTCCATGCGCGGGAATCCGACGTTGTTCATGGAAATATTTCCGCTTTTTCACTACATGATTGGCGAGACCATTTCGACCGGTTGGGCAAAGGGATTCTTCTGTCTGATACAAGCGCCAAGGTGCTTCAGCATTGGACTGCGGATGGAGAGTTGCGACTTTATCCAACCTCCGTCCCAACGACAGACGAATTGACGCGACGTGGTTATACTGAAGTAGTCGAAAAGAGAGAGAACCCCGGTTGGGCACCGACACCTTCAATGCGGGAGCGTAATCCTGAATGGCCAGCCTACATAGAAGGGGGCGACCCTGCCAATCCATTGGGCACACGGGCGCTTTACCTTTCGTGGCAATATTATCGAATTCACGGGACTCAGGACACACGCAAGATCGGGCGCCGGTCATCGAACGGCTGCATCGGTCTGTACAATGAACAGATCGAAGAGGTTTATGCTCGGGCGCCTGTCGGAACCCAGGTAAAACTCATCTGAAAAGTCGGGGCCCGAGAGGGATGAAAGTTAAAAATGAGAAAAAGTAGTATTTTAGTTGGCGGAATGCTCGTGATCGGGCTGGCAGTGGTCGGATGGAATTATTCACAACCCGCGCCGGAAACTCAGGCCCACTCCATGGTGCCCCCAGACACAACTGCAATCGCACAGGGTGCTCCGATAGTAGATGTGAAACTGCCGAGCGAATTCTCAGCCGAGGCTCAAATCGGGATGCGGGGCTTCGAAGCGTAGTGTGCAGCTTGCCACGGAGCGAACGCAGCAGGTCAAAATGGTGTTGCGCCACCGCTCGTTCACAAGATCTATGAGCCAAGCCACCACTCAGATGCGGCGTTCGTGATGGCCGCAAAGAACGGAGTAAGGGCACATCATTGGAAATTCGGCAACATGCCACCGGTCGAAGGCCTCACACAAGCTGATGTGAAATACATTGCGCGTTATGTTCGTGAACTACAGCGAGAAAACGGGATCAGATGATGCTTTTCCCGGGGAAGAAATACCTGGATTTCTGGCTTCGCGCCTTCGCGGTTTCCTCGCTGGTTATATTCTTAGCGTTCCCAGAAGTCGTTCGAGCTCACCCCGGAATTGAAAGTGTCGCTTCAAAACACGAGAAGTCTCACGATAATACGCATGAGTCGAGCCTTGCAGAGTTTTCTCGGCATTGTCATCCTGGGTTAGATTGTTTTGTCTCTGCGATATTGGTGTGGCAACCGACCACCAAGATTATGAATACGGTAACGCGCGTCCCGTTTGTCACCCACAAACATCTGCGCGAAGGCCGGCCGACATCGTTCGAACCACCGCCTCCCCGCATAAGGTCCTGATCTCAAACATCTAAAAGATAACCGATTGAGGACCAAACCGATGAAATATCCCACTGTACTTGCGGCGCTGCTTGTCACATCAACTGCGCTCGCCGCTTATGCTCATGGTGGCGCAACCGGAATCGTTAAAGAACGGATGGATGCTATGAGCGCAATGGGCGAAGCCGTGAAGGCTATCACCCCGATGATGCGTGGTGAGACCGCGCTCGATCCTGACGAAGTGCGGTCAGCGGCTGTGACGATTGGTGATCATGCTGGCACCGGTCTCATTGAACTTTTTCCGGAAGGCAGCGGTGGCGCTCCTTCGGAATCCAAGGATGCCATCTGGACCAATTGGGACGAGTTTTCTGAACTGGCTGATCGGCTCGAGACCTACGCAGACGGTTTGGCCAAGGCCGCCGAAAATGGCCTGATGCCAAGCAATCAGGCTGGTATGTCATCGACCACCATGATGGGCGGCAGCTCAATGATGGGTGCAGGAAGTGCCATGATGGGTGGCGGTAATACTTCGATGGCTATGGGTGCGAACGATATTGCGGGTATGCCAGTGGATGCTGCCTTTGCGATGGTTAGTCAGGTTTGCTCTGCCTGCCATACGCAGTTTCGCGCGGAGTCGAAGTAGGATGCGGAAGACTGTTTTACTTTGCACAGGAGTAGCGTTCTTTGGCCTCGTGGGTCTTGGGACACTTGCTGCCTGGCCTATTGGGCTGGAACCCGAATCCATCGAGCTTGTCGGGGACGTTGAGCGCGGTGCCTATTTGGCGCGCGCAAGTGGTTGCATCGCGTGTCACACCAATTTTGAGGAAGGTGGTGCTCCGCTTGCGGGTGGTGTGAAACTTGATACGCCATTCGGTGCGCTCTATTCCGCAAATCTGTCCAGCGATCCCGAACACGGCATCGGGAACTGGACGATTGGGGAGTTTGCAAAAGCCGTTCGACAGGGTATCTCGCCTGATGGAGAGCCCTACTACCCGGCATTCACCTACCCGTTCTATGCAAACTTTTCCGATCAGGATATCGCAGATCTGTGGGCCGCTTTTCAAACAGTCCCGGCCGTGCCAGAACCGGCACCAGACCATCGCATGGCATTTCCGTTCAACCAACGATGGGGCCTGAAACTTTGGCGTGCCGCGTTTCTCGAACCACCTCATACGGACCCGATCGAAGGCAACGGATCTCTTTGGAATCGCGGTCGAGAACTTGTCGAAGGAGCAACGCATTGTGCGGCTTGCCACACGGGCAGAAACTTTCTTGGTGCTCGTAACTCTGACGACGAACATTTTGCAGGGAACCCGACTCTACCCGGAGGTAACAAAGCACCAGCAATTGATCATGAAACGCTCCAGTCTCGTGGTTGGACGGTTGAAGCGCTCGCATTTGCGCTGAAAACCGGCGTCACACCCAACGGGGACGCGTTTGGCGGTTCTATGGGTGAAGTGGTGCTTCAGGGGACGCAATTCCTAACGGAAGAGGATCGCCGCGCCATCGCTACCTACCTGATGGATGATCATACCGGCGGTTGATTGGATTGCGGGCGGTTTCATACCGCCCGCAAATATGAAGAGAAAGATATGAAACAAACACGACGAGAAATTCTACAAGCGGGTAGCGCGGCGGGTTTGTTGGGGGCACTACCGATAGCAGGATTCGCAGGATCGGGTGCGCCAACAGAGATGAGGGCGCAGCAAAGCAGCGTGCAGTTGGCACCGGCGCAATTTCCGCAAACCAATATCTGGGGATATGACGGTCAAATGCCCGGGCCAGTGATTAGGGTGAAGCAGAGCGGGCAGGTTGAGAGACGTTTTGTAAACGACTTACCGCAAGCGAGTTCGATCCACTGGCATGGGGTTCGAATTGATAATGCGATGGACGGCGTCACAGGTCTTACGCAGGAGGCCGTAGAGCCGGGGGAAAGTTTCGACTACAATTTCAGTGTACCCGATGCTGGAACGTACTGGTTCCATGCTCACAACCGTTCTGTCGAACAAGTTGCAAGAGGATTGTACGGTGCGTTGGTTGTCGAAGAGCACGTTGCACCAGAGGTCGATCGCGACGAAGTACTCATTCTAGATGACTGGCTTCTAAATCCTGAAACGGCTCAGATCGACCTTGAGTTCGAGGCACCCCATGATCGCAGTCATGCAGGTCGACGAGGCAATTTCATCGCGACCAATGGAAGAGCCGATTACCAACAATCGGTCAAACGTCATGAGCGACTTCGTCTCCGCCTTATCAACGCCGCCAATGCGCGGATTTTTGAATTGGCTCTCTCTGGGATGGAGGGTTGGGCAATGTCGTATGACGGCATGCCGCTGGAGTTCCCCGAAAAAGTAGACCGTAACTTTTTGCTTTCACCAGGACAGCGCGTGGATCTCATTGTTGATATCATTGCAGAACCCGGTGAAACAGCTCACCTCGTTCGTATTGACGACCAGAGAGGCATTTCTCAGGCACCCTTTAAGGTCGATGGTGAAGCAACAGCAACCAGGCGTCCCTCGCCAGCTCCTCTGCCACCCAACCCCAATATGGAGATAGGTGGCGTCGATACTGCAAAACGGCTTCGCCTGAACATGGAAGGCGGTGCGATGGGACAACTCAATACCGCCATTCTGGAGGGTGAACAAAAATCTTTCCGACAACTCGTTCAGGCCAACCAGTTTTGGGCGTTCAACGGAACGGTTGGCATGACGGAGTATCCATTTGCACAGATGACACGTGGTGAAACCGCTAGGTTGGAAATCTACAATGACACCTCGTTCCCGCACGCGATGCACCTTCACGGGATGCATTTCAGAGAAATTTTCAAAGATGGTTCACTAGGCCCGCTACGAGACACTTTCTTGATGTTTGGCGGTGAGACACGAGAAATCGCGTTTGTAGCACACAATCCAGGAAAGTGGCTTTTCCACTGCCATATGCTTTCACACGCGGCCTCAGGTATGATGACGTGGGTTGAAGTATCATGAAAAAAACAGCCATCTTGTTAAGTACATCGATTCTAACCCTCATGGGGGCAACAAGTTGGGTTGTGTCGCAGGATACCGGTTCCCTTGCCGTAAAGGCACCTGCCGATGCAGACATTGGAGTAGGCAAAGCGCTCTACGGCGAGTTTTGCGCGTCTTGTCATGGCGAAAACCTTGAAGGTCAGCCCAACTGGCGATCTCCAGGGGAAGACGGACGCCTACCCGCCCCACCGCACGACAAGACAGGACACACCTGGCATCACCCTGACAGTATGCTCTTCACCTACACGAAATCGGGTGGGAAGGCGGCATTGGCCAGCCAGGGAGTTGAGTTTGACAGTGGGATGCCGGGCTTTTCTGAAGAACTGAGCGACGACGAAATTTGGAATGTCCTTGCGTATATTCAATCGACCTGGCCGGAACGCCATCGCCAAATTCAGTCGGAGCGCACAAGGTTCGACAATCAAAGGGAAGGTAACTGAGATGAAATTCAAATCTGGAGCATGTGGGCTAGTGTTGGCAGCCCTGACGCCGTTTGCGGCTATAGCAGATGGCCTAGACGAAGCACGGGTAAAGGAGCTGGTGCTCGAGACAATCCGCGCCAACCCTGAGATCGTAATGGAAGCCGTAGCGATTTTGGAGAAGCGACAGGCTGATGCCCAAGCTATCGCTCAGAACGCAGTCCTGAACGACCAGAGAAACGCTCTGGAGCAAGATCAAAATGCGCCTGTACTTGGGAACCCGGACGGAGATGTGACGATCGTAGAGTTCTTCGACTACAACTGCCCCTATTGTCGGAATGCAATGCCAGAGGTGCAAGGCTTGCTTGATGGGGATTCCGGCGTCCGGCTTGTCTACCGCGAGTGGCCTATCTTGGGGGATGGATCCGTCTTCGCAGCCAAGGCCGCTTTGGCAGCCCGCAAGCAGGGTAAATACGAAGAGTTTCATTGGGCGATGATGGGCATGAATGGTCGCGCCCAGGAACCATCTGTTCTGCGCGTCGCTGAAGAAGTCGGTCTGGACATCGATCAGCTTCGTCGCGACATGGAAGCGCCGGAAGTGGAGGAGCATATCGCAACTTCCATGCGCCTGAGCCGAGCTCTCGGTTTTAGCGGCACACCGTCATTCGTGATTGGTGATGCTTTGGTGCCAGGATTTGTTGAACAAACCAAACTTGAGGAGCTTGTAGGGCGAGCCCGGACAGAAAACGAATAACGGAATGTCCCATGGCTGCGCGCAAGTTAAAAATATCGCCGGAGCGCACTTTGCTGAAAGTGCAGCAAAGAACGCATAGTAGTAAGGAATTTAGAGAATGATCACGCGACGCGGCGTTCTTTCCGGCATTGGCGCTAGCGCGATTTCTACCGTTATCCCCAATATTTCCTCGGCAGCGACTTTGGGCACCTTCCTCGCGATGCCACCGCTATTGGATTCGACCCGCACGGGTAGATTTCGGTTGGAAGCGCAATCTGGGCGAACCAACTTCCTTGGTCAAGCAGCGACGGAGACTTGGGGCTTCAACCAATCCTATCTGGGACCGACCATTCGTATTGCGAACAAAGCTTCGGTCCAAGCCGAAGTCGAAAACAACCTAAGCGAGGAAATTTCTGTCCATTGGCACGGCATGATCATCCCAGGCGATGTCGATGGTGGTCCACACCAACCCATTGCATCCGGCTCAACTTGGTCCCCGGAACTACCTATAGATCAGGCTGCAGCTACGATTTGGTATCACACTCACATCCATGGTGAGACCGCGCGACAGGTATATAAAGGCCTAGCGGGGGTCCTGCAGCTGAGCGACGGACTGGACGATGAAAGAGGCTTACCGTCGAAATATGGGCTAGACGATCTAACCCTCGTCCTACAGGATCGGCGTTTCGACCGGAACGGCCGTATGGATTATAGCTTGTCTATGCCAGACCAGATGATGGGGTTCCTCGGTGATACTATTGTCGTCAATGGTCAAGTCGGTGCGACGGCAGTTGTTCCGAAAGGTATCGCGCGCCTTCGCCTTCTAAATGGTTCAAATTCCAGAATTTACGGACTTACAATGTCCGACAATCGCCCCATGCACTTGATCGCCGCCGACGCTGGCCTGCTTGACCGCCCCATCGAGCTCGACGACTTAACGATCGCGCCAGGTGAACGCTACGAAGTTCTGGTCGATTTCAGCAATGGGAGAGACGTGTCTTTAGTCAGTCGACAAAACACAAACACAGCTATGATGCGACGAACCCGTACTTCCGGGTCTTCATTTGAAATTCTTCCGTTCAAAGTCGACACTGCGCTAAGCGCGCGTATTGCCAAGTTGCCCCAAGACCTCGGCGGTTCGCGGCCCGACATGGACCCATCGAGCGCAAAAGATCGCAGAGTAACTTTGGACATGCAGATGGGGCCGGGGATGATGATGCGCCGAAGTTCGAACCGGTTTTCAATCAACGGCCAACCATTTGATATGCAACGTATGGATTTCACAATTCAGCGCGGGACTTTGGAACGATGGTCTGTATCGGCAGATATGATGATGCACCCGCTCCACGTCCATGGAGTCAAGTTTCAGGTGCTCAGCGAAAATGGTCGTGCACCGAGCCTACAGAATTCTGGATGGAAAGACACAGTCCTTATCGATGGTCGCGTGGAACTGTTGATGAAGTTCGATCAACCTGCCAGCGAATCTCTACCGTTCATGTTTCATTGCCACATCCTCGAGCATGAGGATAGCGGCATGATGGGTCAATTTTCAGTTGTTTAACACATGACCGGCGTCGCCAAATCCGATGTTTCATCGTAGATCAATTCTGTCTGGATCACCGCGCGCTCCGGCACGGCTGCATCTCAGATCAAAACAAAAGCGGGCTGCCTTCTAAGCATAATCTGACAAAGTTCGGGCTATTTACCGCTTTGGATCACTCCTACCCAAGAATCTGGAGCTTTCGGGTCCTGCATAGTTAGGAATGTATAGCGGGTATCCTGCCAAGTTTTGATCCGGTTGGTTAGGTTATCCAGCACCTTATCGCCTTGATCAGTTCGCACCACCAACACAGCATGTCCGTTACGCTTTCTATCCAGAACATTTGCAATGAGAAGGCGCTCAGGTGTGATCCCAAGTCGGATCAGCTCCTTTTTCTTCAAAAGCGCGAAGTCCTCACAATCGCCACCCCGACGAGTTGGCAGAGACCAATAGTCAACCCGGCGATACTGTGCTTGGTCCGACACCGGCCGCGTTTTGCGATTAACAGCGAGATTCACTTCGTTAATGAGTTTCATATCTCGGGCGGAAAGAGAAGCCTTGCTGCCGCTGGATGCACACGCCCAATTGTAGCGGTTGCACATGTCATTTGCGGCTTTGGGTGTTGGCACCGAGAACTTGGCGGTTAGAAACGCACCAGCATTGGCATGCGCGGGCAAGACCAAAGCGAAAACCGCACAAGCAACCAAGGCACCAACTGCAACCATCTTCACAAAGGCATTTCTACTCTCTTCCATCTGTCGACCTCTTGTCATCAAAGTTGCTCTTTCAAGCCAGCTAGAGTCAGCCTTTAACCCAATTGAAACGGGTGCTCTTTCTGGCATGTTCTGATCCAAAAATTTGGCGAGTTTCTGCCGTAGTCCTGCGGGCAATTGCCTAGACGCGCCCGCGGAGACTCTCTGTATTCTTCTGAATTTATCTTTGTTGAATCCGGCATAAATAAGAGCAGAGGGTGACAATAATTCGGTTTAAACAATCGGATTTGCACCCAGAGGCTCGGCAGCCAACAAGACAACGAAAGTGGCGAAATCGTCGCTCCAATTTGTCTCGCTTCTTGGGTGGCGAACGTCCAACACGTTCATATTTGCGGACGGAAAACGACCGCTTCGACAGTCGACGCAATTGTCACTTGTGTAGAGGCTGTGTCGAAGCGGTCAGCGACAGCTCTAGAACTGTGTTGGTTGAGCTGCGACTTAAAAAATAGAAGGATCAACCTGCATTTTTTTTGCGAATTCTGCCGGCGTTGGTGAATACTGGAAAGCGACTCAGCCAAAGTTTTGGACGAAAAATGCGCAAATCGATTCTGTTTTCCGTGAGCTTAGTTTTTTTGACGGCATGCGGTTCAAGTGCAACACGGGAAGGAGGATTTCTTCGCGAAGTCCCCGAAGAAGTCGCCAAACTGGCTGCGCCAAATCAGAACCTAAATGCCGTTAAGTTGTTGGAAGAAGATGGTTGCTACTGGTACCAGCACGTCGGCCCGGTAGAGACGACATTGCTCCCTCTGCTAAGTCAGCGTGGGAGCCGTATCTGCATCAAAAAACAGACTTAGACGCAAAGGCTGGCTCAAGATTGTCATTGATCAGCTATGCGAGACTAGACTGCCTTCCGGCGGGTAGAGGAACGCCGTGGAGCCAACATCCACTTGATCGTAAAGTCCAATTATATGGGCCATTACCATCCGCACACATCCTGAGCTTGCACGACCGCCGATCGAACGGGGGAATGGTGTGCCGTGAATGCGAAGATATGTGTCTCGATTTCCCTTAAAAAGGTAAAAGGCTCGTGATCCCAAAGGGTTTGTCGGGCCGCCATCCATACCATCGGCAAACTTTTCATAGGTTTGAGGTTCACGTTCAATCATTTCATCGGTCGGACGCCAAGTAGGCCATCTCCGTTTGAACCGGATGGTGTATGTCCCAGGTTCGTAGAGATTCCCCTTTGCGATCGCAACTCCGTACCGCATCGCGGTACCATCGGAATTTATATAATAAAGGTACCTTGCAACAGCATCGACATGGATATCCCCGGGCCGCAAGCCATCGTTCGCCTCGACCAGTTGGGGAAGAAATCGTCTGTGAAATCCCCAGGGGTTTGACGTGCTTGGGTCATAATTGGTCGGGGTCACCCTCGCGTCCCACCTCGTCCACATGCTTCGATCCGAGATCGGCTTGCGCACAGAATCATCGTCGCTAGCTTCTTCAGAGTTCAGTGGATCGACCAAATCTGCTGTTTGAGCCCAAGATACTCCCGCGAGCGGTGCTGAAAAAAGGGCACTGGTCGATGATATGAAATGCCTTCTGGTCAGCATGTAAAATCCCTCAAGCGCGATCAAAGGAAAACCACCTCGAAAGGCCCCGCGCCTTCTAGTTAGCAGCAATCGGACACGTGACTGCCAGTCACAATCGCGTGGGTTCTGATTGGCAGGTGGATTTCTGTAACCAGAATGCACCATTTGTTTCCCGAGCAAATGCCGTTTTGCCGGATGAATGCCAGTCGTACGACGTTGCCACAAGCTCAAAGGGGGTCAGACCAAGACTTGATAGTGCGATACGGTAGGTTATCGGTGAAGCCCCTTCACCGAATTGGTTTGCTCGATACTCACGAAAAGTTGGGCCAAGAAAGAAAATCCGCTCGAACACTATTCATCAACTCTTTGACCTGAATCATTGCCCACGAGAAGGAAAATCCTAGATTAACATAAGTATGTGGAGCAACTCATGATCGGAGTAAATGAAATTCGGCAATGCTGGCTTCCTCGCATAGGCGCGGTGGTTTTGCTTTTGTCATTTTTCATTGCAACATTGCTTTCAACCGCCCACCAAATCGACTTCAACCGACACAATCTAAGTTCGGGCTACGAGTTGGCGCAGCAAGATTTAAGCGAGCCCGTGGGAACCAAAGGCACAGAGATTGCAACAATCGCTTCTTGCGCAACCGGCCTCATTTGCCATGTCCAGTTGGCACTTATCACGGAACTCGCCATCATAGATGAGGCGGCGTTTCTAACGGGGTTGTGGCGACCCGATCCGGGAGAAATACTCGTGGGTCAGGTTGTTGAAGTTGTAACCCCACCGCCGCTACTCGTGCGCGCCTGACGCGCACATTGGACCGAGTTTGGTCCACTCACCCCTAAATTTGTGTGCGCCAGACCGCCGGCAGATGGCCGAGTCGTAGGCGGATATTTGCGCCATTCCCAAAGGCCCATTCCGGATCCGAATCCTCCTTGATCCGGAGAGCGAAACATTATTCCGATCAGGAGCCTTCAATGGAAATTAAACATAAAACCACACTAATGGTCGTATTCAGCGCGTTCTTGAGCACCGTCGCACAGGCCGAAACCGTTCGGGTCTTCATCCCCGAAGGCAGCGCCGACGCAATCCGTGTCGTAGAGGCACAATCTGGAAAAATGATCGACCGCATACCGCAGATCGATGCTGTTCACGGCTTGGCAGGGCACAAAAATGCTTCGTATTTGGTTGCCGGAAGTTACAGCGAAATTGACCGCAAAGATGTCACTTCTACGTCGAAACCCGCCTCTGTCAGTGCAGATGAACATGCAGCGCACCATAGCAAACCGGACAATCGGATCGGCCCGGCCGACGCAGGTATCAGCCTTTTGAGTATCATCGACGCCGACAAAGGGGATTTGATCCGCCGAATTGAGGTGCCCGGCGCCGTTCACCATGTTGCAATTGCACCCGACGGGCGTAGTGCCATTGCTACGCATCCCAACGGTGACGGAATCTCGGTGATCGATCTTGAGGCGTTCGAACTTATCGCCTGGGTCCCGACCGGACCAATGCCCAACTATGTTGTCTTCGGCGAAGACAGCGACCTTGCCTATGTTTCCAATGCAGGCAATGGAACAATAAGCGAAGTTGATCTCGTGACTGGCATTGTCCGCCGAAACGTGATCGCGGGTGAAGCGCCCGAGCATCTTGCGATAAGTTCCGATGGAGGCACTCTCTTCGTTGCTGACGCAGACATCGGGCGGGTTGTCGAAATCGAGCTATCAACCGGCATGGATTTGCGCACCTTTGAAATCGGAGGTGAGATCCATGGATTGGATCTGTCCGAAGACGAAACACACCTGTTTGTTGCCGCAAAAGAGACCGATCGCGTCCTGTCGATTGACCTTCAGGCGGGCAAGATTATCAGCCGCGCACTCTCCCCGGCACCCTATCACCTGACCACAATTCCCGGGACAGGAACAATCTATGTCTCGAGCCGTGACGAGCCCAAAGTCTGGATCGTCGACGCAGTTTCTCTGGCTGCTATCAGCGAAATCCCCATCGAAGGCGAAGGCCATCAAATGGTGGTTCGGCACTGACCCGATATCGGTGCGTTGCCGCGGGCCCAATAGGAGGTTCTCGAAATGCTAGCTTTTCTATATTTCATCGTCGTAGCAGTCGCGATCTTCGCAGTTCTTCGGCTCAGCTGTGGCCCTTGTGTTTTGGGGCGCATCGAATCTCAAGACGGTGGGCCGGGCCATCTGCTTCCTATTGTCCCTATGGGATGGGCACTTAGCCTATTTCTCGTGGCGACGTACTTGGTATGCATCGCGTTTGATCTGATCTTTCCACAATACGCCATGTACGAGGTCTGGGCACCGCTTCTACCGGGGTTCGTCTGGTTGACGCCGTTGTCTTTCTTTGTTGGCCTAGTCGAGAGCGCCCTCTACGGCTGGTATGTAGCGCTTGTCTTCGGTGGCCTCTACAACGTTGCTTTGTCGTGGAGGATGCAGGCGTGACACGGCTGAGTTATCCGACGCTACGCTTCCTCGGTGCCGCCGGCACCGTGACTGGCTCACGCTATCTTGTCGAGCGGGGGCAGCGGCGCATTCTGGTTGATTGCGGACTGTTTCAGGGATTTAAGCAATTGAGGCGCCGCAATCGGAAACCTTTTCCAGCGCGACCAAATACAATTGACACTGTACTATTAACCCACGCCCATCTGGATCACTCTGGCAATCTACCAGCTTTGATACGTGCGGGATTTCGTGGCCGAGTGCTTTGTACACCGGCCACGAAAGAGCTGTGCGGTCTAATCCTGCCCGACAGCGGACATCTTCAAGAAGAGGAAGCGAAATATGCGCGCCGCAAGAAATACTCGGAGCACAAAAAGCCGAAACCGCTCTACACATTAAAAGATGCGAAGGCAGCGTTAAACCAATTCGACACAATCAACTTTGCAGAGCCCATCGATTTGGGCGACGGGGTTCGTGCAGAGTTCATTCCAGCCGGACACTTGCTTGGCGCGGCGCAGATACGGTTGATGATTGACGGAATTGCCGTGCATTTCAGCGGCGACCTGGGTCACGGCAAGGATCCGCTGATGCGGGCGCCGGTGCCATTCGACGGGGCAGATGTGCTGGTCTGCGAGTCCACTTACGGAAACCGCAAACACCCTGAGATCGACCCGGAGGCGGAACTGGTGCCAGTGCTAAAGCGCGTGTTCGCACGCGGTGGTACCGTTTTGATTCCTTCCTTTGCCGTCGGGCGCGCTCAGGGGCTGATGTATCATGTCGCGCGTCTGATGAAGCGCGAGGAAATCCCGTATGTCCCGGTTTACCTCAACAGCCCGATGGCCGTCGACGCAACCGATATCTACCACCGTCACCATGACGAGCATCATGTCAGTTGGGAGGACTGCGTGAACATGTTCCGCGTAGCTAAACGCGTGAACACAGTAGAGCAGTCAAAAGAACTCAATACCCGGCGAGGGCCAATGATCATTATCTCGGCTAGCGGGATGCTCAGCGGAGGTCGCATTTTGCATCACCTTCTCAGTTTCGGTGGAGACCGGCGAAACGCGATTATTCTGTCCGGGTTCCAAGCGGGCGGCACCAGAGGGGCGAAGCTTGCCGCAGGCAGTCAGTCTTTGCGAATTTTCGGGCGGGAACGCCGGATCGACGCCGAGGTTGTGCAACTCGAATCCTTCTCGGGTCATGCGGATGCCGACGAAATCCTGAACTGGATGAATGCTGGATCGCCACCACGCATGACCTATCTGACCCACGGCGAACCGGAGGCCGCAGACACGTTGCGAGGTCGCGTCGCTCACGAACTGGGCCGCAGGGTTCGCGTCCCTGAGCACCTAGAAAGCATTCGTTTGGACACGCCAAAATGACCCGTAGTCACAACGCCCTATTCTTGATGCCTGCCGGGATCGACACCTACCAGCAAGCCGTCGTCTACATGCGCGAGGATTGCGCCCTTTGTCATTCGGAAGGCTTTTCCGTACACACGCGCATTGAAGTCGAAGTTGGCGAAAAGCGGACAATTGCTACGCTAAATGTGGTCACTGGAGGTGAGTGGCTACCGCCGGCAACTGTCGGGCTAAGCGATGCGGCTTGGGACGCACTGACACCAAAGCCCGGAGAAGTGGCCCGATTTTCGCACCCCGCTCCACCGGAATCGACATCCGCGATTCGCACAAAGGTCTATGGCGGGCGACTGGACGAAAACTCGTGCCGCACAATAATCGCCGATACTCTTGACCGCAAACTTTCTGACCTTGATCTTGCCGCATTTGTGACCGCCTGCGCGGGCGATCGAATGGACGAAGCCGAGACGATCGCACTGACATTGGCGATGCGGGACGCCGGGGCGCAACTGGAGTGGAACTCCGGTCCGGTGCTGGACAAGCATTGTGTCGGGGGCCTCCCAGGCAACCGGACTACACCAATCGTGGTGGCAATCGTGACCGCCGCGGGGCACCTGTTTCCGAAGACATCAAGTCGCGCCATCACTTCACCTGCAGGAACTGCTGATACGATGGAGGTAGTGGCGCCCGTTGTGATGGATATCGCAGCGATGCGCCGCGTGGTCGAGGCCGAGGGCGGTTGCGTCGTCTGGGGCGGCGGGCTTGCCCTCAGTCCGGCGGACGACTTGCTGATACGCATCGAACGCCCTCTCGATTTTGACAGCGAAGGGCAAATGGTTGCCAGTATCCTGTCCAAGAAAGCCGCCGCCGGGTCCAGCCATGTTTTGATTGATATGCCCGTGGGGCCAACGGCAAAGGTGCGCACTGCCGATGCGGCTCAAAATCTAGCTGAGCGTTTGAAGGTCGTCGCTGCCGCTCTTGGCCAGAAAATTTCTATCCACCGGAGCGATGGCACGGCGCCGGTCGGTCGCGGAATCGGACCTGCACTTGAAGCGCACGACGTCCTAGCTGTGCTGCGCCGTTCACCCCTGGCTCCCGTCGATCTGCGCGAGCGAGCACTGGATGTCGCAGGCGGGCTTCTCGATCTTGTCGACGCCGGGGGGCGAAAACGGGCGCAAGAATTGCTGAACAGTGGTGAAGCGGAAGCAAAGTTCATGGCGATCTGCGCCGCTCAGGGCGGCTTCTCGGAGCCAAGCAGTGCGCCTCATCGAAAGGCGATTACATCCGACCGCGGAGGGATTGTCACTGAGATTGACAATCGCCGTATCGCCAAGATCGCAAAATTGGCAGGCGCGCCGGGCCGCAAAACGTCCGGCGTCCTCTTATTGGCTCGCATGGGCGACGAAGTGGAGTTCGGTCAACCGCTGTTTGAGGTTCATGCTGAAACAGCGGGCGAACTGGCTTGGGCACTGGACTACACGGAGAGCGGTGCCAACCCCTTCAAAGTGGAGGCCGGATTATGAGGTCTGTTATTCTTGTTTTTCCAGGCATGGAAAAACTTGCCCACGATATCGCCAGCAGGCGTGGCGCCGACTTAGAAAACGTAGATCTGCACCGTTTTCCCGACGGGGAAAGCCTCGTTACTGTACCCAAACAATTGAGCGGTCGCGACGTCATCGTACTTGGGACGCTTTGCAACCCGGACTCTCTATCCCTCCCCTTTCGATTTACAGCGGATACAGCGCGCGAATTAGGTGCAAAACAGGTGGGCCTAGTAGCTCCCTATCTTGCATACATGCGCCAAGATCACCGATTTGCACCTGGACAAGCTGTCAGTGCTCCGATTTTTGCGAAATTTCTCGAAGAGAGCTTCGACTGGATCGTAACCGTCGACCCTCATTTGCATCGCACTCCGTCTCTGGACCGTCTCTTCGCCATTCCTGCAATTCGAGTGCGATCTGCACCGCTGATCGCCGATTGGATTCTTCGCGAGGTGCCAGACGCGCTGATATTGGGGCCCGACAGCGAGAGCCAGCAATGGGTGGCCGATGTAGCCCGAATAGCCGGACGGCCCTATGAAGTTTTGAACAAATTGCGGTCTGGCGACTGGCAAGTGGATGTCAGTGAGCCGGAAAGCCCGGCGCTAAAGTATGGCACACCCGTCGTGCTGGACGACATCGCGTCCTCGGGCCGTACGATGGTCCGTGCGATTGAACGCCTCATTGCCGCCGGGACCAAGCCGCCGGTTTGTGTCATCATCCATGCGGTATTTGCCGGCAACGCCTACGAGGACATCCTCGCCGCGGGTGCCGCCCATGTGGTCACGACGGACAGCATCCCGCACAAAAGCAACGCCATTTCTCTGGCCGAACCTCTGGCCATGGCTATCACGCATGCGGTTTCTGCGAAGAAGAAACGAACGCTCAGGCGTGCCTCAAATTCACAGATTAAACAGCCGACGGAGCCGAACACATGAAGAACCACCAACACCGAACCGGCGCCGGTGACGACGCAATTGTATACGTGTGCCCAATGCATCCGGATGTGCGCCAGAATGGGCCAGGTGATTGCTCCAAATGCGGCATGCACCTGGTGTCCGAGACCGGGGCTGGTGAGCACGCACATCACGACCACCACGCGCATGAGCATCACAGCCACGCGACCGAGGACGAAAAAAAATACGACATCGTTCCCACCGGGTATTCCGGCCCGGTCTACACTTGCCCGATGCACGCCGACGTGCGGCAGACTCATCCCGGCTCCTGCCCGATCTGCGGTATGGGGCTGGAACTGGAGAGCGCGGCGATGATGGAAGACGGGCCGAACCCAGAACTCGTTGACTTTACCAAACGGTTTGGGATCGGTGCCGTCCTGACTGTCCCACTTCTAATTCTGACGATGGGTCCATTCGTTGGCTTTCCCGGGGTCCGTGAAATATTCGGCGAGAGAACGACGCTGTGGATTGAGCTCGTGCTGGGCACCCCAGTTGTCTGGTGGTGCGGCTGGCCCTTTATGGTTCGAGGTTGGAACTCGTTTCGGACTTGGAACCTCAACATGTTCTCGCTGATCTCGATGGGGGTTCTTGCCGCTTGGTTATTCAGCGTGATCGCAGTCCTGATGCCGGACATCTTCCCTGACGGATTCCGCGATGCCGAAGGCCATGTCGGTGTTTATTTCGAGGCTGCGGCGGTTATCGTGACACTGGTCCTGCTCGGGCAAGTGATGGAGCTGCGCGCGCGCGAAGGCACGGGCAAGGCGATCCGCGCGCTTCTGAGCCTTGCCGCCAAGACCGCTCGTGTCATTCGTGATGATGGGCACGAAGAGGAAATCCCGTTGGAGGATGTGCAGGTAGGCGACCGGCTGAGGGTACGCCCCGGAGACAAAGTTCCGGTTGACGGTATGGTGATCGACGGCCGGTCGTCGGTTGATGAAAGCATGATTACGGGCGAGCCGATCCCCGTGGAAAAGGTGGCGGGCGAAAACGTCACCGGGGCTACGATCAACGGCACCGGTTCGCTGGTAATCGAGGCCACGCGGGTGGGCGCTGACACAATGCTGAGCCAGATCGTGGAAATGGTCGCCAATGCTCAGCGCAGCCGCGCGCCGATCCAGAAATATGCCGACCAGGTCGCGGGCTACTTCGTGCCTGCGGTCATTGGCATTGCGATCCTGGCCTTCATCGGTTGGGCATTCTGGGGGCCCGACCCCGCTCTCTCCTATGCGCTTATAGCGGCGGTGGCCGTCCTGATCATCGCCTGCCCCTGCGCCCTCGGTCTGGCCACGCCCATGTCGATCATGACAGCCACGGGACGCGGGGCGCAGGCGGGCGTGTTGATTAAGAATGCCGAGGCGCTGGAGCGGTTCGAAAAGGTTGACACGCTGATCGTCGACAAGACGGGCACGCTGACCATGGGCAAACCAAAGCTGGTGGCGGTGCTGCCCGAGGAAGGGCATGATGAGGCCGAAGTGCTGAGCTTGGCCGCGACCTTGGAAAAGGGCTCTGAACATCCGTTGGCCGAAGCCATCGTAGCTGGGGCCCAGGAACGCGGCATCACGATGGGTGATGCTTCGGCGTTCGAAGCCGTTACCGGAAAAGGGGTGAAGGGAATTGTGGACGGCATGGCCGTCGCGCTCGGAAACCGTAAGCTGGTCGAGGATCTAGGGCTGAAGGCAGACCATCTTGTCAGCACCGCCAACACTCGCCGAGACGAGGGCGAGACAGTCATGTTCGTTGTCCTTGAGGGAAAAGTAGTAGGCCTTGTCTGCGTCTCCGATCCCGTCAAGGAAACCACGCCTGCCGCCCTAAAGGCTCTGCACGAACTTGGCTTTCGTATCATCATGGCAACGGGCGACAACGAACGCACCGCCAAAGCGGTCGCCGCGCGCCTCGGCATCGACGAGATCCGTGCCGATGTCCTGCCCGCAGACAAAGCAACTATCATCAAAGAACTGCAGGACGAAGGCGCAAAGGTGGCCATGGCCGGTGATGGCGTCAACGATGCCCCTGCTCTGGCCCAAGCCGATGTCGGGATCGCAATGGGAACCGGCGCCGACGTCGCCATCGAGAGCGCAGGGATTACTTTGGTAAAGGGCAATCTCGATGGGATCGTGCGGGCTCGGCGGCTTGCCCGCGCTACCATGCGCAATATCCGTCAAAACCTGTTCTTTGCACTGATCTACAACGCGAGCGGCGTGCCTGTGGCCGCTGGCCTGCTTTTCCCGCTGTTCGGCATCCTGATCAGCCCGATGTTCGCGGCCTTCGCCATGAGCGCGTCATCTATCTCAGTAGTAGCGAATTCGCTGCGGCTGCGCAGCGCAAAAATCTAAATGAGGAAGGATCAAATGCAACAACAAGCACCGCTCGACAAACAGAAAAATTCGAACGAAGACACGAGGCCCCCGTCGTTCTGGCGATCTCGAGCTGGATTCTATCTCATCGTCGCTCTTGTTCTAGCGGGTCTGTTGTTGGGATACGAGCACCGGGTCCACATTTATGAAAGCGACTTGCTCCTTTGGCTGCCGCTCCTGATTTGCGTCGGGATGCATTTTTTCCTGCACGGAGGACATGGCGGTGGTGGAGGTAAGTCATCATGACTGATCCTGGATCGTCCTACGGGCTTTGGCTCTTGGTCTTCATCAATTCTGCCGTTTTCATCGTCTTCACCTTCAGCTTCTTCAAGCCGCAGACGTCGCGCGACTGGCGCAGCTTCGGCGCCTTCAGCGCGTTCATCGTGGCGCTCTTCGCCGAGATGTACGGCTTTCCGCTGACAATCTTTTTTCTTTCGGGGTGGCTGCAATCGAATTGGCCCGAAATCGACTGGTTTGCGCATGATAGTGGGCATTTGCCCGAAATGATTCTCGGCTGGAGATCAAACCCTCATTTCGGGCCCTTCCATCTACTAAGCTTCGCATCGATTGGTGCAGGATTCTGGTTGATGTCTGTTGCTTGGCACCATCTTTGGGCCGCACAACGGCGCGGGCGACTCGCCATGACCGGTCCTTATTCGCGGATCCGGCATCCGCAATATGTCGGCTTCGTGCTGATTATGGCGGGCTTTCTGGTGCAATGGCCAACGCTGCTCACGCTTGCCATGTTTCCAGTGCTGGTCTGGATGTACGTAAGACTCGCAAAAGCGGAAGAGGCAGACAGCGCCTCGCGGTTTGGAGACGAATGGGCCTCATATGCGGCGCTAGTTCCCGCGTTCTTCCCTAGAAAAAGGCGCGGCGGCGTGAATCTACGAACTACAGACGGACCCCGCCCGACAACAAGATCGAGTCACCCACCAAATGTCACACGGCAGGACAATTTACGGTGATTTCGCAGTCAACATTAGCCAGGCATGTCGTGGTTCTCGTGATCGCACTACTTCTAGGCGCCCTATTTTTGATGTCTCGCTCGCAATGGTCCGAGATGCACCGCTACAACCGGGCCGTCGGGGACGTCTCGCTAGTTTTCATTGCCCTAGCAATGGCAATTGGTCCCATTGCGAGATTGACCAATTGGAGATGGATTCGCAGCCTCCTTGTTTATCGGCGAGAACTTGGGATCTGGGCCGTGGTCGCGGCCTTGATTCATACGGTGATCATTTTATTCGGGTGGGTGGAACTGGATCTGTGGCGATTGTTCGGGTTCGAGTTCCACCCGGGCCTGCAGCGATACGTCATGGTTCGTCATGGGTTTGCACTTGGCAACGCCCTCGGCATCGTCGCGCTTTTATACGGGTTCGTCTTGGCGGGCACCTCTAACGACTTTAGCCAGCGTGTATTGGGGATCAGCGTTTGGAAATTCCTTCAGCAAGGCGCCTACGTGTTGTGGTGGTTGGTTGCACTTCACACCGGCTATTTCCTTTTCGTCCACTTTCTCGATTTCCACCGCGCCATACCTGATCCGAACTGGGCACAGTGGCCCTTCGTGGGATTGGTGATGGCAGTCGTTTTCATCCAAAGCGCCGCGATAGTAGGAACTTGGCGCCGCCAGCGTGCACGAGAGAAAACCAAGGCCAACGTTAATATTGTTCACAATAATTACAGGGAGCCAAACAATGGCTAGCCATCCCCACATGAACCACTCGGCAGGCGGTGCAGGATCAATAACCCTGACAAGTGCGGTCGCAATGGGTACGGGTGTGATGATCGGAGCGGGGATCTTCGCCCTAACCGGCCAGATCGCCGGACTCGCAGGGCCCTGGTTTCCGTTGTCCTTCATCGCCGGGGCCATCGTGACGGCTTTCAGCGCCTACACATATATCTCAATGTCCAACCGGTGGCCCTCATCTGGCGGCATCGCGATGATCCTCACCAAGGCCTACGGCCCCGGCGCCGTGGCTGCAGCGGCATCGCTGTTAATGGCGCTTTCGATGGTTATCAACGAAAGCCTGGTGGCGCGAACCTTTGCCACCTACGCGCTACGGACATTTGATATTGAGGGTGGACCTTTGGTCCCCGTCATCGCGGTCGGTCTCACCATTTTCGCCTATTTGGTAAATGTGTCGGGCAACCGATCGGTGGGTTTCCTGTCTATCCTGATGTCGGGCCTGAAGATAGGAGGCATCGCCCTTTTCGGGATCGCGGCGCTTTGGGCAAGCCGCGGGCTGAATTTCGCCGCAGCGCCGTCGGTGGAGTTCGCACCGCTTGGCTTCGTCGGCTCAATCGCGCTGTCGATCCTTGCCTTCAAAGGGTTCACGACGATCACCAATTCAGGCGGAGAGATCACCGACCCGCACCGGAATGTAGGTCGCACAATCATGATCTCGATCATAATTTGCGCCGTTACCTACCTGCTCGTGGCATTGGCTGTTGGGTCAAGCTTGTCCTCAGATCGGATCACATCCGCGCGCGATTATGCATTGGCCGAGGCCGCCGAGCCGGTCCTGGGTCGCATCGGCTTCTACCTGACGGTCGCCCTAGCTATGATCGCGACCGCGTCGGGCCTAATCGCAAGTATCTTCGCGGTTTCAAGGATGCTGACCATGCTGACCGACATGAAGATGATCCCGCACAGCCATTTCGGCATGGCGGGTTCGATCCGGTCGCACATGCTTGTCTATACGGTCGTCATCGCCGGTGCTCTTGCGGTTTTGTTCGACCTGTCACGCATCGCCTCGCTCGGCGCGTTCTTCTATCTGGTAATGGACATGGCCGTACATTGGGGCGTCTGGCGCAATTTGCGCGACGAGATCGGCGCGCGAAGTTGGGTTCTGCTGACAGCCCTCACCCTTGATGCGATTGTCCTTGCCGCATTCGGTACCCTCAAGTGGCAGTCGGACCCGTTGATCGTGGCTTATGCATTTGTCGGGATCATATTGGTATTCGCCTACGAAAGAGTTTTCCTTGGCCGCTGGATTGCCGCAGTTGCCACACAACCCAACACGGAAGGGAGGCACATAAATTGAACAGAGGAGGAGGATGGCAAGGATATCCAGTCATATGAATGTTGATGAAGTCGATGACGGCGAGAAAAAGCGTGTCGTCTTAATTCTGGGTCTGGCGATTCTGATGACAACTGCCGCTGAGCTATTTTATCTCGTCGTTTGGGGAATGTGGCTCTTTCCGGCGGGTAGCTGGGTCGGAAAGGCTGTTTGGACACTGACCTGCGGCTTGGGCATGGGCGCGGTGATTGGCACACTGACGTTGTTGTGGGCCGAACCACGCCGATCCACAGCCGCTGCGCTGTGGATCGCTCCGATCGCGGTCGTTTCAGTCGGAAGCTATTGCGCCTGGCTGTGCAGCATGATCGACGCTCGTTTCTCTTATTTCGGCGGCTCAGAAAACAGAGTGCTATTCATCGCTGGCGGCGTCGGTCCGGCTGCTGTTGGCGGTACCTTGTACGGCTGGTTGATTTATGGGCAGAAACACCCAAGGAAAACCAGAGATGCAGAATAATCCAAGAGAAACTGATCACGTTTGGGCTTTCAGAACCGACCCTTCTAACCACAAAACAGATCTCTGCACCTGACCGTCATCATCAGATAATACTCAGGGGATGAGGGTAGATTGCCGCAAGCAATTCGCGACCAGTGGCGGTGCAGACGCACCGATGATCCATACAGAATCCATGACTATTCTGGGCACACCAATTAGTTTGTCCAGCATGGGCTCCCCCGGAGCAGGCGAAACCGTCGACGCTTTTCTGGTCGAATCCAATAGTGCAGCGTCCGATTTTGCCTGCCACAGCTGTCGGTCCTGACGCGCGACTGACACATTTTGGAGGAAGCAGCGATTTATAACGTCTAAGTTTGGCTATCCGCCGTGCTTGCAGCTTCTTCGGTCTCAGACAACCCACACATTCATACTTATTGGAGGGAAAAGTTCGGACCGGCTACCGATACACAAGTCACTTGGGTGGAGGCTGAATGGATGTGGCTCGCGATAATTCTAAACCTGTCCAGGTCAGAACGTAGTCCTGGAGAATAGCAGAATGTTTCACCTACATTTGTTTTGCCAAGTCTGACGCCACCGGTGAATACTGAGACGTGATTCAGCCAGAGTATTGGAAGAAAAATGCACAAAACGATCCTATCTTCCGTGAGCTTAGTTTGTTTGGCAATGAGCAGCGGTATTTCTTTCGCCGACTCTCATGGGAATAAATTCGTCCACAGTCGAACATCGGGGGGACAACTATTCATAATGTATAAGGATCATATGTCTCTTTACACTTATGAAAACGACGCGTTCGGAGTTTCCAATTGCTATGATGAGTGTGCCAAATCCTGGCCACCGGCGGTTTTAGATGCAAACACGAAGTTGGGTAAAAACTATTCGCTGATCAAGCGAACGGACGGGACATGGCAGGCTGCATTCAAGGGCCAACCGCTCTATTTGTCGGTGCGCGACAAGAAGGTAGGAGAAACCAACGGGGACGGGGTTGGAAATGTATGGTTTCTCGCGCGTCCTGATTTTTAGCAAGGTAGCAACATCGATTGTTTCCTGACGACAATTATTTTCTCGCGATGTCCCGGCTTCCTTACTTATCCTCAGGTAGGCAGGCCCGTAAGATAAGTTGCCTTGAGCGGCTAATGACACCACCTAATGATTGCGAAGGGCGTGGCGCCCCATCACTAATGGGGATTTTCTGATGACGGAATCCCAGATGCAAGAGACGGTTGTCTGACAAATCGTTACACACTGTTTGTTGACATTCCCGCGCTGGAAGCCGGTACACTGTTTCTATTATGGACACTATCCAGGATCCGCCGCGCAGGGATTTTCTATATTACGCCACTGCAGGAGCCGGCGCCGTCGCAACCGGTGCGGCGCTATGGCCGCTTGTAAACCAAATGAGCCCCTCCGCTGATGTCATGGCGTTAGCGCGCATCTCCGTAGACATCTCCGATCTTGAAGCCGGCACGCAATTGACTGTCAACTGGCGCGGGAAACCAGTTTTCATCCGCTACCGAACCGAGGAAGAAATCGCGCTAGCGCGGTCGGAAGATTTGTCGGCACTGCCGGATCCCAACGCTCGTAATCCCAACATTCCAGCTGACGAGCCCGCGGATGATCAGAATAGGACGATCCCGGGACACGACCAGTTCCTGGTTATGATCGGGGTCTGCACCCACTTGGGCTGTGTGCCGCTCGGGGATGGCGCCGGCGATTTCGGCGGTTGGTTTTGCCCCTGTCACGGGTCGCATTACGACTCAGCCGGTCGCATTCGGAAGGGGCCAGCGCCGGAAAACCTTCATATCCCTCCGCTTGCACTTTCCAACGACATGATTCTGACACTTGGGTGAGCCGCATCTCGAGCGGAAAAATAAGATGCGGTGAACTTTCCCGACCGAGAACATCTCTCTTGCGCAGGGTTGGTTCCAGATTTTTCGTAAGCGTTGCTATGACCCCACCTTCCTTGTGAGTGTGTGATCTGCGATTCCGTGTTTGATGTAGTTGATTACGGATTTTCTCCATGGACAGTCATTGTGAGTTTCTCCACCCGGCGGGTGGTGGGTCTGGCCGGCAGCGCTGGCCGGAGGGTGTGAAGGCACAGATCGTGTCGGAGACGCTGGTTCCCGGCGTTCGGGTTTGCGATGTGGCGCGGGCGTATGGGGTTGCGCCGAACCGGGTTTCGGAATGGAGGACGCTGGCTAAGGAGGGCAAGCTGGTGTTGCCTGTGTTGCCTGAGCCTGCGGCCGCGCCCGGGCCTGCGTTCGCGCCAATGGTTATCGAAAGGTTAACGGAGTGTGCGCAGGCAACTGGCGATGGCGCGACACTGGATATCATTCGGGGTGAGGTGGTTATCCGGTTGGGTGCGAGCACACCCGCTACGCGCATTGCCGAGATTGTTTCGGCGCTATGATCCATCCGGGCCCCGGGGTGAGGATTTACGTGGCAACAAAGCCGGTGGACTTCCGCAAAGGCCATGATGGGCTGGCGGCGCTGGTGCAGTCGCATCTGCAGCACAAGCCGTTTGATGGCGCTGTTTACGTGTTCAGGGCCAAGCGGGCGGATCGGCTCAAGCTGATCTACTGGGACGGCAGCGGGCTCGTGATGGCCTACAAGCGGCTGGAAGATAACAGCTTCAAATGGCCTGCGATCAAGAACGGGGTGATGCGTCTGGAGCCCGCCCAGTTTGAGGCGCTGTTCGCAGGTTTGGATTGGCGACGCGTGCAGCCCTTGGAGGTGACAGCACCTTCTGCGGCGGAATGACTCACGGTGGCGTTTGCGCGGGTCATTCTGCCCTTGTTTTGTTATGTATAGGGCATGACCACACCTGATGAATTGCCCAACGACATTGCCGAATTGAAGGCGATCATCCGCACGCAGCAGGATCAGAATGCGCGGCTCGAGGCTCTGGTCGCCTCCTTCAAGAAGGCGCTTTTCGGGGCCAAATCCGAGAAGATCGATCCGGCCCAATATGAGTTGGAACTCGAAGATATCGAGACGGCCATCGCGCAGGTAGAAGCAGAGATTGATGCGGACGAACGCACCGCACCCGTGCGGCCACCAAAGCCGCGCCAAACCAATCGTGGATCATTGCCCAAACATCTGGAACGGGTGGAAGTGGTCATCGAACCTGACGTCTCCTGCGCCTGCGGAGCCGAGCGTCATGTCATCGGGGAGGATGTCAGCGAACGGCTGGATATCATTCCGGCCCAGTTCCGGGTGATTGTCACCCGCCGCCCTAAATACGCTTGCCGGTCTTGCGAGGGCGGGATTGCCCAGGCTCCTGCACCCGCCCACATTATTGCGGGCGGCATGCCAACCGAGGCAACGCTCGCCCATGTGGGGTCTGATGCCGGAGAGTGCAGAATCCTACGCTAAGCTTCGAAACCTCGTTTTCCCCAATCGCGTAGATTGCCGTGGGGATCGACATTTCGGTAGAGTGTGGCCGGTTTGATCCCCAGTTCCTCACAGAGTTCAAAAACATGGCGCATCGCACTATCCTCACCGAGCGTCAGCGCTCTGCACTTTTTGATCTTCCGACCGATGAAGCGGCGATGTTGCGCCACTACACCCTTGCAGACGACGATCTAGAAGCCATCCGCGCCCGCCGCCGCCCCCACAATCGTTTTGGGTTTGCTCTCTAGCTTTGCGCATTGCGCTATCCCGGTCGTTTGTTGACCCCAGGCGAGGTCATTCCAATGGAGGTCACGCGTTTTCTGGCAGCGCAACTTGGGCTAAAGTCGGACGATCTGGCGGGATATGCCAGCCGTGAAGAGACGCGTCACGAACACCTGGCTGCCTTGAGGAATCTCTATGGCTACAAGATGTTCACTGGCCGAGGATCGCGCGACCTGAAGGCTTGGCTGGAGAGAACAGCCGAAGCCGCCCGGTCGAACGAGGATTTGGCTCGACGTTTCGTAGAACAGTGCCGGGCGACCCAGACCATTCTACCGGGGATCACGGTTATCGAACGCCTTTGCGCGGATGCTCTCGTCGCCGCAGAGCGACGGATTGACGCCCAGATTGCTGAGCGGCTGGACGATAAGATGCGCAGCCGACTTGACGCTTTTCTGACGGAAACGGCGGGCGGCTCTGCTACCCGCTTTGTCTGGTTGCGCCAGTTTGAAGTGGGCCAGAACTCGGCCCACATGAAACGGCTGCTCGACCGGTTGGAATTCTTGCAGGCCATGGCCGTGGACCGAACCGTCCTGTCGGGTGTGCCGCCCCACCGTATCGCGCGCCTCCGGCGGCAAGGTGAACGTTATTTCGCCGGAGATCTGCGGGATATTTCGGGCGACCGCCGTCTTGCCATCCTCGCGGTCTGCGCTTTGGAATGGCACAGTGCCATTGCCGATGCGGTGGTTGAGACCCATGACCGTATCGTCGGGAAGACGTGGCGCGAGGCGAAGCGCGCATGCGACGCCCGTGCGGATGATGCCAGGGCGGCCTTGAAGGACACTTTGCAGGGATTTTCAAATCTCGGATCAGCCCTGCTGGAAGCCCATGAAGATCAAGCCTCCTTGAGCGACGCGGTGCAAAACGTCGGCGGCTGGACCGCGCTCAGAGGGCTTGTGGCCACTGCTGTCCAACTGACCGACACTTTGGCGGCCGATCCTTTGGCACATGTAGTTCACGGGTATCACCGCTTCCGGCGCTATGCACCGCGCATGTTGCGCATGCTCGATATTCAGGCGGCCCCAGTGGCCGAACCGTTGCTGGTTGCTGTGGATATTGTTGCGGGTACGGATACCACGGCCGATCGCCCCGTGACCTTCTTGCGCCGAACCTCAAAATGGCATCGGCACCTAAACGACGATGACAGGCACCGGCTTTGGGAGGTGGCGGTCCTATTTCATCTACGTGATGCATTCCGGGCTGGCGATATGTGGCTCGCACACTCCCGTAAGTATGGGGATCTCAAAGATGCGCTGGTCCCAGCAGAAGTAGCCCGAACCACACCCAGACTGGCCATGCCGTATGATCCAGAAATCTGGCTGGCAGATCGGAAAGCACGCCTGGCCGATGGCCTACAGCGACTGGCCCGTGCCGCCAGGGCCGGGGCAATTCCGGGCGGTTCGATCGAAAATGGCACCCTCAAAATAGACCGCCTGTCTGCCGCTGTTCCCGAAGATGCCGATGCCATGGTGCTCGATCTTTACAACCGCCTGCCGGAGACCAGGATCACCGACCTCCTGCTCGAAGTGGATGACGAGATTGGATTTACTGAGGCCTTCACCCATCTGCGCACGGGCGTTCCAAGCAAAGACAGGGTCGGCATGTTGAATGTGATATTGGCTGAAGGGCTGAACCTTGGCCTCAGCAAAATGGCCGGTGCCACGAACACCCACGATTACTTTCAGCTCTCACGCTTGTCGCGGTGGCATGTCGAAAGCGAGGCGATGAACCGCGCTTTGGCCATGATTATCGAGGCGCAATCAGCCTTGCCGATGGCCCGGATCTGGGGCGCAGGGCAGACCGCTTCGAGCGACGGGCAGTTCTTCCCGACCACACGTCAGGGCGAGGCGATGAACCTCATCAACGCCAAGTACGGCCACGAACCCGGTCTGAAAGCCTATACGCATGTCTCCGATCAGTTCGGCCCTTTCGCTATCCAGACCATCCCGGCTACAGTGAATGAAGCGCCCTACATCCTAGACGGCCTGTTGATGACAGACGCAGGTCAAAAGATCCGCGAAAAATACGCCGATACTGGCGGCTTCACAGATCATGTCTTTGCTGTCACCGCACTTCTTGGCTTTCAGTTTATACCCCGCATCCGGGATTTGCCATCTAAGCGTCTTTATCTGTTCAATCCGTCATCCTGCCCGAAAGAGTTGACCGGCTTGATAGGCGGAAGAGTCAGGGAACCGGTCATCAGCTCGAACTGGCCCGACATCCTACGCAGCGCGGCCACAATGGTTGCGGGCGTAATGCCCCCAAGCCAACTGTTGCGGAAATTTGCGTCCTACCCCAGACAACACGAGCTTGCCGTCGCATTGCGCGAAATCGGCCGGGTCGAGCGGACGCTGTTCATCATCGACTGGCTGCTGGACGCCGATATGCAACGTCGCGCACAAATCGGCCTGAATAAGGGCGAAGCGCATCATGCGCTGAAAAACGCCCTGCGCATCGGCCGCCAAGGTGAGATCCGTGATCGAACCACCCAAGGCCAGCACTTCCGAATGGCCGGGCTGATCCTCCTCACTGCCATTATCATTTATTGGAACACAAAGCATCTCGGTCGCGCTGTCGATAGTCGCCACAGTGATGGTTTGGACTGCTCAGCAGACCTGCTAGCGCATATCTCACCCCTCGGGTGGGCGCACATCCTTCTCACAGGCGAATACAGGTGGCCAAAATGATGATCAAACGGCTTTAGCGTAGGATTCTGCACTCTCCGGTATCAGACCCCAGGATCATCGTTTCATCAAAAGGCGAATACGGAATATGGGCACCTTTAAATGAAATCATCGCCAAACCTTTCAGCTGAAGCCAAAAGACTTTTCATACCGGCTTTCGGAAAACTTTGCGACACTACCCGGGAATCTCTACGAACCGGGAACCTACATCATTCGGCGGAAGGTCGAATGGCCACACTGGACGCCCACGGCATCCATGATCGAACGAAATCCTGAATACGCTGAATTTGCGGATGGGATGGAGCCGGGACCGACGAACGCGCTCGGATCACGCGCGCTCTATCTCTACGTCGGCAATCGCGACACTTATCTTCGCATCCACGGGACGCCTCAGCCACGGTCAATCGGGGGGCGCGCAAGCTCGGGATGTGTGCGCATGGTTATGGCGCATATCAATGATCTCTATCCCAATGTCGCGGCTGGATCGACGGCATACCTGTATTCTGCCGAACAGAGCGTTGTTTCCGGGAGCTAGTATCTGCGATTGTGACCGGCTTAACTATCTCCCGGCATTGGACGGGAGCTGAGTGTTGCTGGACAGCAGTCAGGCTTCCCGTGCGACGCAGATGGGATTGCCGCTAGCTGTTCTCAGCGGGAGCAAGGTCTTTTCAACAGGTCCGTTGTGTTCGTACCAGTAGCATCCGTCTTCTTCGCGTAACCGAGCTGTCGCAAGGTTTTGACCTGGGCCAGACAACTCCACAACAGCCTCTGGCAGATTGCCGATGTTTTGGGATGTGTTCTGGCCTGTTGTGTCGCATGCGCCAAGCAATGTAGTCCCGAGGAGCGGTAGTCCGAGCCGTCTGGCAACTTGCTGAATCTTCATAAGTTTCCTGTCATCTTTCTTCGCTGATCGCGTCTTTTTCGATTGGTTTTGGTACACGAGCCGCCCCTGGCTGCCGAAAATCGTATACGAACCAAAAAACGTCTTGAACCTCTAGCGACTGTAGGGGTTACGGTCCAGTCAAACAATGATTCTGGAGACAGTGAATGACTGCCAACTCTGAAACTGTGGTACCTGAAGTACACTCAGCTGATGGAGCCAAATCGGAAACATGTGTAAGCGAACATGCCTGCTGTGGCGGGAGCCCTTCAAACGAAGAGTTTGGAGCCCTGCCACAAAATGGGGCGGGCCGGAGTTTTCAGGTTAGCGGTCTCGATTGCGCAGAAGAAGTGGCGATCCTCAACAAGGTCGTCGGACCAAAAGTCGGCGGAGCAGAGCATCTGGCGTTCGATGTCATCAACGGGCGCATGATCATACTCGACAGCGCTGCCGCTGTGTCCGATGGAGGGATCGCGCAACTGGTGGCGACCACAGGTATGAGTGCGAAACCCTGGGATGCTGAGAACGCCTCGGAAGATCAAGCTGTGCATCTGGCGCGTCAGCGCCTGTTCACCATGCTGAGCGGTGGCTTCTGGGCGGCGGGATTTCTGTATCACATAGCAGAAACCGGCATGAGCGGTGCGATAGGCCTTTTTTCGGGCCATGGCGAGGCGTTTATGCCGTTGGCCGAAGTTGGGCTCTTCGCCGTTGCGATCCTTTTCGGTGTCTGGCTGGTGGCCCCGAAGGCATGGTCTTCCGCGCGACGGCTGTCGCCCGACATGAATCTCTTGATGGTGGTCGCTGTGGCGGGGGCCATTGGTCTTGGCGAGTTCTTTGAGGCGGCGACGGTCGCGTTCTTCTTCTCTCTTTCGCTTTATCTTGAGAGTTGGAGTGTCGGGCGCGCGCGGAACGCGGTTTCAGCCTTGCTCGATCTGGCACCGCCGACGGCGAGAGTTGTCTACGAAGATGGTTCTGAAGCGGATGTTCCGGCGTCTGCCGTTTCCATCAATGCGCACTTCGTCGTGCGCGGCGGCGACCGCATCCCATTGGATGGCGAGGTTGTAGATGGGGCAGGGGCTGTCGACCAGGCCCCAATCACCGGAGAAAGCGCACTGGTGCCAAAGGAAGCAGGCGACGAAGTCTATGCGGGAACGATCAATGGAGAGGGCACACTGACGGTGCGCGCTACCAAGGCAGCCTCGGACACGGTGCTCGCCAAGATCATCCGGATGGTGGGTGACGCCCACGCCCGCCGCGCGCCCGTGGAGCAGTGGGTGGCGAAGTTCGCGCGCATCTACACGCCCATCGTCATGGCTCTGGCCATCGCCATTGCGGTGCTGCCACCGCTCGTCTTTGGTGGGGCCTGGGATTACTGGTTTTACAATGCCCTTGTCCTTCTGGTGATCGCCTGCCCGTGTGCGCTGGTCATCTCCACGCCTGTGTCCATCGTTGCGGCGCTTACGGCCTCGGCCCGCGCCGGGGTGCTCATCAAGGGCGGCGCCTATGTTGAAGCACCGGGGCGCACCTCAGCCCTGGCGATGGATAAGACCGGTACGATCACCATGGGTGAACCGGAAGTGGCTGCAGTGCATCCGCTCGGGAATGCATCGACGCAGGATTTGATGAGCCTCGCGGCGGCGTTAGAAGCGCGATCCTCTCACCCTCTAGCGCGGGCTATCCTTGCACGAGCAGAGGCCGACGGTCTTGACGTATCCGCGGCAGAGGACACGCAGACCGTGCCGGGGCGCGGGCTTGAGGGCAGGGTAGGGCAGAGCGCGGTCTGGCTCGGTTCTGACCGGTTTGCGGAGGAAAAAGGGTTTGGTATGGCCATTCCGGCAGACCTCCGGGATCAGATCGAAGGGTCCGGTAGCACGCTCGTGGCTGTGGGTGATGCAAACGGGGTGACGGGTATTCTGGAACTGCGCGACCGTATACGCCCCGACGTCGAGGGAATCGTGGCTCGTCTGCATGCGCAGGGCGTGAAAACCATCGTGATGCTGACAGGCGATAACGAGCGCACCGCATGCGCGGTCGCGGCAGTGGTCGGAATAGACGAGGTACGCGCTGAGCTTCTGCCCGAGGACAAGGTGACGGCCATCGAAGAACTGGTTGAGGCGCACGACATGGTGGCCATGATTGGCGACGGGGTGAACGACGCGCCCGCCATGGCGCGGGCCCATTATGCCATCGCTATGGGCGCTGTTGGCTCCGACGCAGCTATCGAGACGGCGGACATCGCCCTGATGACTGACGACATCGGCAAGGTGCCGTGGCTCATAGGCCATTCACGCCGTGCGATGTCAATCATCCGTCAAAACATCGTTATTTCACTTGTAACCAAGGCAATTTTCGTGGTGGCGACTGCGTTTGGGATGGCATCGATGTGGGGTGCCATTGCCGCGGATGTTGGCGTGTCACTGCTGGTGGTCGCAAATGCGCTCAGACTTCTAAACGGACACCGTGCGGAGTCTCCACCCCAAGGCGGTGACCGCGTCGGTGACAGACTGGCCGAAGGTGCTTTGGCGCACGGCCATTGAATGGGCTGGCACGCCACGTTAGTGTCAAATTCGAAAGAGACCTCACGAAAGAGGCATAGAGCAGTGAATTTTCGAGTTCCACGTCGCACGATCCTCCTGGGAGCCCTGGCGATGTTGCTTTCTGCATGTGCGAGCAAGTTCCGCACTTATAGGGGGCCGGAGGTGACCCGGCTGCGGGTCTATAAAAATCAGCGCATGATTGTCCTCGATGGGGCAGAGGGTGTTTTGCGTACTTTCCCGATGGGCCTTGGCTTCGCCCCCGAAGGTCACAAGCAGTTTGAAGGGGACGGGCGCACGCCAGAAGGGTCGTACGTGATTGACAGGCGAAATCCCGAAAGCCTGTTTCATCTTTCCATCGGGATTTCATATCCGAACGAGGCAGATACCGCATTTGCGAGGACGCAGGGCCGTTCGCCCGGCGGCGACATCTTCATTCACGGTGGACCACGCCCGGGTATTGATCCCACGGACAAGCGGGATTGGACGGCAGGGTGCATCTCGGTCACGGACCGGGAGATCGAAGACATCTACGCCATGGTCAATGACGGGACACCCATCGATATCTACGCTTGAAGCGAAGGCCTCGGATGGGTCTTCGCTGAGTTGGTTTACGCAAACCGCCGTCTGAGCGCGACGTTGATTGCCTCGATGGTGATTACCATGACGATCACGGCCAGGGTCACGCTTGCCGCCTTGTCGTACTGAAACGACCGCACATAGGTCTGGATGTAGAACCCAATCCCACCTGCACCAACGATGCCCAGGATCAGCGACTCCCGCAGGTTCAGTTCGAACCGGAAGATCGTGTCACGCGCGACGACGGGTGCCATCTGCGGCCAGATCGCGTGCCTGAGCCGTGCCAATGGTCCCGCGCCGGCGCTTTCCAGTGCGGCAATCGGTGCGCGGGATACGCTGTCGATCGCTTCGGCATAGAACTTTGCGAGCATGCCGGTCGCGTGAATGGCAACCGCGATGATGCCAGGCAGAGGGCCAAGCCCAACAGCGCCCACCATGAGCATAGCGACGAGGATCAGCGGGACCGCGCGAATGAGGGCAAGCAAGGTGCGGACGGGACGAAAGACCGCCGGGGACACCATTGTTTCGGATGCGAGTATCCCGAGCGGTACGGAGAGAAACACTGCGCCCAAAGATCCAAGGATCGCGATGCGCAATGTTTCTGTGCTGCCTTTTACGATTTCATTCATGACGGTTGGATCAGGCGGCACCATACGGCCGAGGAAGTCGGCAATCCGGGGGCCTGCTGACAAGAGACGCGACAGTTCGACGTCGGTCGTCAGAAAGGACCAAAGGATCACGCCAGCAATGAGGACGCCGACAGCAAAGCTGCCTAACCCGCGCGACCGCATCAGCTGACCGCCCTGAGGCCGGAACCAGGCGGGATCACAGTCTCGCGATAAAGCTCGGCCGTTGCGGCTTCACTCAGGTCGTCAACCGCCACATCAAAGACAATCTTTCCATCCCGCATGCCAACGATACGATCGGCAAAGCGTCGGGCGAGGTCAGGCTGGTGCGAAGAGAACATCACGGTCGCGCCCCGCGCACGCGCTGCACTGGTCAGCAGCGTCAGGACCTCGGTGGCGCGTACGGGGTCAAGGTTGCTGACGGGTTCGTCAGCGAGGATCAGGCGAGGTTCCTGTGCAAGACAGCGCGCGATGGCAACACGTTGACGTTGCCCTCCGCTGAGGCTGTCGACCCGACGCTCGGCCAAGTCCGCGATTGCGCAATCGGCAAGCGTGGCCCGCGCAATATCAAAGTCAATGGAGGTCGGTCTCCACAGGACTGCGCGCAATGGAGACATGCGGCCAAGTCGGCCATTCAGCACATTTCGCAATACGGAAGAGCGCTCAACCAAGGCAAATTCCTGGAACACAAAGCCGGTATCGGGCCGTAGGGTGCGTGCGGGTGGATGATCGGGGTCAAGGGGTGTCCCCAGGACTGAAGCGCGACCGCGCCAGCCGCGCAGTCGCCCATCAAGCAACGTCAGCAGCGTAGTTTTTCCGGCACCGGACGGGCCCAGTAAAGCAATGCGTTCGCCCGAAGGCGCGGCGAGAGAGACACGCTCTAATGCTCGCGGTTCCGCACCCGGATGCGTATAGCTGAGATCGTCAATTTGAATGGCTGACGTCATCGCAGTAACCCATAGCGCCGCGCCATAGCGCGCACGCCATCATAGTTGGCCGCATCCGCGCTGACATATCCGTCCGGTCCGTAGAGATAGCGGAGAAGGTTGCGGTTTTCGGGCGCATTGAGCCGCAACATCGCGTCGACAAATCGCGATCGAAGCTCTGCATCAAGTCCGGGCCTCGCGATAACCAAATGGCTGGGGATTGCATCGCTCTCGGCGATCCAGGTCACCTGAGCCTGTTGATCCGGGCTGAGAAGGAGATCGGCGTACTGGCTTGCGCCCGCAGCGTCGACTAGCCCCTCTGCCATCGCCTGCATGGCCTGCTGATAGCCACCTGCAAAAAACACGCGGCCAAAAAACGCATCTGCATCGCTCGGTGCGGCGATCAGGCCGGCGTCCACGAATTCGGCAAGTGGATAGAGGTAGCCCGACTCCGAAATTGGATCGGCGAACGCGATGTCTTTGCCACGGAGATCGGCAAGTGTCTCGATTCCGCTGTCCCGGCGCACGAAGATGCGACCTGTGTAGCTCGGTGCGTCACGGTAAACTTCGGATAGGAGAGGCACTGCACCGATCTCTGCCTCGGCCAGCACGAAGGGCAGGGCGCCCATGAACGAGATATCGGCGTCTCCATTGCGAAGAGCCTCGACGGCAGCAGCGTGATCAATCGTCACGAAACCCTCGACCGGAACGCCGATTTGATCGGCAAGCCAGTCGGTGATTCTCGCAATATCGCCAAGCAACTTGTCGTAGTACCCTAATAAAAGAGAAATTA
>JABAOD010002531.1_pt1 | contig 48435 bp, 62 predicted proteins | sample 7062151 | NCBI WGS metagenome assembly JABAOD01 (sample SAMN14538626, study PRJNA623070) | marine sediment metagenome | biome: marine biome [ENVO:00000428]; feature: marine pelagic biome [ENVO:01000023]; material: deep marine sediment [ENVO:00002113] | place: India: Gulf of Khambhat ... | reverse complement strand
TCCCCGGAACAACTCAAAGGTAAGACCAACTGGGAGTTGCTTATTGAGATGTTCTCTGATCAGTTCCAGGAGCTGGAGACGGCAACCCACGATCTGGTAACGAGGTCCGTGGATACATCTACGGGTGACGCGTTGGAGGTGTTTGGCAAGATCGTGACCCAGCCCAAGCAAGGTTACTCGGATGACGAATACCGGCGCCGTATTCGGGCGCGTATTGCGGTTAACAAGTCTAAAGGCACTTGGGAGGAGCTAGTAAACATCCTCCGCCTGATCGTCAACGATACCGATGTTCAAATTGTGGGCGAACTACAAGGGCGCATGACGGTCTCCTACCGCATGGAAGGGGCTCTTACCACGACCACCACATACTTGTCAGCCGTGGAATTCTTGGTTGCCGCCGTGAACGCTGGCGAGAGGGTGATCCTAGAGTCTAATACTAGAGAGTTCCCTCTCACGTTCGGCCCTGTAGCTTTGTCCGTAGGCACTACAGGCATCGGAGCTACCACGGTCACTGTAGACTCCACGGCCCTTTTCCCGGACTCCGGGGGAGCATATCTTGATGATGATTACTTCTCATACACCGGTAAGACTGCCACCACGCTAACCGGATGCTCTGGAATCGGATCTTCCTGGCCTGCCGGTACCCATGTAACTATCGCACTAGACTCTGAGTCACTAGGGTTCGGAGCAGGTTCCGGATCAGGAGGAGGTGGTAACGGTGAATTTTCAGGAGCTAGAGACGCATGAGTAACAGACCAGCTAATCCCCAATGGGCAACCTCTGCCACTAAAACCGAACCCGGCGCAGGTAAAAAGGCGTCCGGATTTGCAGAGGGCGATCGGTACCCTGCCGAGTACAGTAACTGGCTCCTGGGCCTGTTCTCCGATTGGTTCCAGTGGTTCACGGATGGTATCCTGACGAGGGCCGACGCTACCGACCGCACCCCGGTAATAGGCCACAGTGATCCTGACGGGAACGTTACCCAGTACGTAGGACCCGAGGGGTTAACCATGGGCCCGGCCGTACACCGTATTTATGAGGCGGACACGCTGGATACGCTAGGGGCATCGTCTGGCGTGACCATTCTCAACTCTCAACTGTTGGGTAACACCCAGGCCAACTGTGACGGTGGTCAGGAGGTGAACGCTCTAAACGAGACCCACGGTAGGTACTACCTGGAGGTCCAAAATGCGGCCACTACCGAGGGCGCGATCATCTACAGGGCGCAACATCATACGAATCTCGATGATTCGATCATTGTGATTGAGGCCCATGTAGCCATGGACGCGATCGGCGGTAACGGGGTAGATGTCTGGTTCGGACTTAAGGAGGGCGCTACGATCGCGGTCCCGGCCGGGGCCACAGTAGCTCATGTGTGTTTTGTCAAAGAGGGTGGAGACACTAACTGGCAGTGTTCATCCGGCGATGGCACCGCCCAGACGCGTGTAGACTCCGGCACACCTCCGGTAGCCAACACATACCAGAGGCTACGTATCGAGTACCACGGCGCCAATACCACACTAGGCCTGGATAACTCCACGGCTCCCGTAACCCGTTTTTTCATTGACGGTACCCTAGAGGCCGAGACTACCAGCGCTAACGTGCCTACGGACGCGGACGCGGTTGGGTTGTTCCTCATGCTGGGCGCTGCAGCAGACGGTACCGGGCCCGCCTCTGATTTTCAGATCTTCTCCGGCCCGATCAAAGTAGCATGGGTAGATCAGAGCCTTGCGCTAGGGGTGCCCACATAATGGCCGGTACTGACAAAATAATGGAACTGGTCCTGCAGGAGGTGCGGGACATGCGCCGGCAGGTAGGTAAGCTAGACACAGATCTAGCTAGCCTGTCCGCAGAGATACGTGCTACCCAAAAGTCAGAACAGGACAAACTGAGTGCTTTAACCGAAGATGTAGAGGATCTGAAAGACTCGGTGGAGGAGCTTAAATCCCGGGATCAGACGTTAGAGCTTCGACAGATGGAACTGAAGACAAAGATCTCACTCCCTGCTAGTGTGGCAGGGGTACTGACCGCCATCGGGGCACTGATCGCGGCACTCGTAGGAGGACAATGATATGGAAATCGATTTCGGAATGTTGCTGAACGACGCTTACGAGGCGCTGAAGGGCGGAGCTTACTGGGAGGTTGCTGTAGCGGCCCTGGTGCTGGCCGTGGCCGGGCTTAGACGCTATGCCGGGTCTAGATGGGCTTGGGTGTCCCATCGCCTTGTGGCGCCCCTCCTGGTGTTCCTGATGTCATTCGGTGGGCTGCTACTGGCCGCCCTGAAAGCCGGGGACCCTATGAGTGGGGGCCTGGTCGGTGCATCCCTGAAGAACGCTATGCTAGCGGCCGGCGGATACTCCATGCTCAAGCCGTACATTGACGCGCTAGGAGCTAAATCCCCGTCGTGGCTCAAACCGTTGTTCTCCCTACTGGGCGGGGTGTTTGAGGCGCGTAAGCGTTCTCGTCTAGCTGCCGCCAAGAAAGCCGGGGACAAGGCCGTAGAGGATAAACCCTCCGAAGGTTTCAACGTTGACATTACGAAAATCCCTTAGCTTATCCTTTGCCCTTGCGGCGGGACTCGCGATCTCCCCCTCGCTTGAGTCCCCCGCTTGGGCGGAGGATTTTGCGCTAGAGTTCACGACCCCGGCCGTGTGTGAGACGGAGGGAGGCTCTACCGTGCGCATTGTCCCAGGTATGTACCTCCCCAAAAAGACGTATGACCGTCTAGAGGATGACTACAAACAGTCACAGAACCAGGTCACGAGACTAGAGGCGGAGAATCAGGCGCTTAAAGAATACGACTCAGGCCCGGCCTGGTACTGGATGGCTCTGACATTCGGTGCGGGAATAACTGCCGGATGGTATGCGTCTAGGGGACTATGAAGACCTGCATAAAATGCGGTGAGACTAAGCCGGAGACGGAGTACTGGGCACGCCGTAACGACTGCAAGGGCTGTGCTAGCAAACGTGCTAAAAAAACCCGGGCCAAGTGGCTAGAGCGCAAACAGGCCCAGAAAGACTTAGGGGAGCACGACTATGGGAAAAAGGAACTCCCGGAGGGTTTCGATCTTGTCTACATTACTCAGGAGCTTGACGCTGGGGGTAACGTCGTCAGGCAATGGCCGAGGGGCAAAGCGGCAGGCGGAGGCCCCACACTTGAGGAAACGGTTGATGTCCTCCGGGACCTCTTCGACGCGGAGGCGCGGCGTTTCAAACTGCCCCGGGTCAAGAAACCCCGCCACAGATCTAACGCTGAACTGAAAGGGGTAGTGCCTATCGGAGACGGACACATAGGCCTCATGACGTGGGCCGGGGACACCCCGGAGTCTTACGACCTCAAGACAGCCCAGAGTCTTTACAGGCACGCCCTAGCGTCCGCTATCGAGTCCTCCGCATCCTACGGGTGCGAGTCTATATTACTGGCTGCCCTCGGGGATTTCGTGCACACGGACGGCCCCAAGAATGCCACCACGAAAGGCACGCCGGTAAGCGTAGACGGGCGCTGGCCCAAGATCCTATTTGCCGCCGTGAACACTCTGGAGTTTGCGGTACTAGAGGCCCTCAAGTCTCACAAGCGTGTAGACCTCTCGATCATCGCCGGCAACCATGATCAGGACACCACTACAGCCGTGGTGGTAGCTCTTAGCAAACTTTTTCAGAACAACCCTAGGGTAACGGTAAATCTCTCATTTCAACGGTTCCACTACTACCAGCATGGTAAATGTCTGATCGGCACTACTCACGGGGACATGGCAAAGGTGGACAAGTTACCTTTCATCATGGCCCAGGATTGTCCCAAGATCTGGGGGGATACTGTACACCGGCACTGGTACACCGGGCACGTGCATCACGACACGGCCAGAAAGTACAACCCGCAGAAGCCGACCTTCCAACATGCAGATATGGGCACCGTGTCCGTAGAGACCATGCGCGTACTAGTGCCACAAGACTACTGGCACCATGGCTCCGGCTACCGGTCTATCCGTGATATCAAGTGCGACATCTGGCACGCGGAGGACGGGATCGTACAGCGTAACCGTTTCGGTATCGAGAGATTAAGGAGAGGGTTATGTCCCACGGATTTAAGCAAGCCAGCCGTACTAGCAACCCTGGGGTGCCCGTAGCGGTACGTCCCTCCAACGGGGCGACGTGGGCATCTATGCCTGTATCGGGTGTGGGAGCTTTCGGGGATGTGGTAACGGCAGGGCTCACGCCCACAGTCCAGCGCGATTTTGTGCACGGCGGGCACCCTGACGAGTTGCAGGAGTACACGGCATTGTCCGGCGCCATCACTTACGAAGACTCCATGGCCGCTCTAAGCACAGGCCTCACCCAATACGGGTATGCATTCCTCCGAACGGATAGGACCGTGCGCTACCGTGCCGGCCAGGGGGAGATCTTACGTTTTACGGTACTATTTGAAGATGGCGCCGTGGCCGGTGTGGCGCAAACAGCAGGAGCATTCGGCGGATCGGAAAACGGGCTATTTGTAGGATACAACTATCTCGACACCGGAGGACCTGGAGGCGTCCCCAGGTTCGGTGTCTGCCGTCAGCATGACGGAGCTAGGCACGTGGAGTACCTGGAGGTCACAGCTAGCGCCGGTGGCGCGGAGACCGTATCCCTGACCCTGAATGGCACCCTCTACTCAATCCCCGTAACGGCCGGCACGGCGGCAGAGAATGCCCAAGAGATCGCGGAATTCGACTTCGGCGGCACTTGGATTGCTGAGGCGGCCGGGGATTTCGTGTATCTACTAGCTAACAATGTGGGTTTGCGTGATGGCACCTACTCTATCACCAGTACCGGCACTCTGACCGGCACCCTAACAACGGAGCGAGACGGGGCGGCAGTGACAGAGGATTGGGTGTACCAAGAGGATTTCAACGGGGACACGATCGACGGGAACGGTCCAAGTGGGATGGTGTTTGACCCGACCAAGGGTAACGTGTTTGGGATCTCCTTACAGTATCTTGGGTTTGGCGGGATCGAATTTTATATTGAGAACCCGGAGACCAGACAACTGATCCTTATACACCGTTACACGTACGCCAATCAGTACACTAAACCCAACGTATCTAGCCCTATTTTCGCACTAGGGGCGGCGGTTGCTGCACTGGGTGCGGCGGAGGACGTGTCCGTTAAACTCGGGTCGCTGGGAGGCTTTATCGAGGGACCGATAGAGTTCCTAGGCCCTGACCATGGCGCCGATGTCGAGGTGACGGTCCCGGCTACTTCCACGGTCCCGGTGATTTCGGTACGGTGTAATGAGATTTACCGGGGAGGGGTGGCCAGAGTTAATCTTAGAGACATCCTGCCCACTCTAGTATCGGCCGGGGGTAGTGGAGGAAACAAGTCCGTTGTGGTCCAGCTGATCAAAAACGGGACGCTGACCGATCCGCTGTGGACGGATTACGCGTCAGATCACTCTTACGCCTCTTACGATACCAGTGCCACCGCAGTCACCGGAGGGGATACACTGGGTTCTTTCGATTTTCTAGGCGCCGGAGGCGGCCGCGATAGGAATATCGCCCCACTTGGGATTGATCTACGTCCCGGGGACGTTCTTACCATCGTCATGAAAACAACAGGTAACGCGGTAGACGCTGTGGCGTCTATCGGCTGGAAAGAGGATGGTTAGGAATGCTCGATTTATTCAAAAGGAAAGTGAAAGCCCCGGTAGACGGGGTGATTATCTCAGTAAGGCCTAGTGGCCGGGTGTGTATCTGCACGCCATCTAACGTGCACCACCACATCCGTGTGAGGGTGCCTAAGGTCAAAATAGGACAGAGAGTCAAAAAGGGCCGGAGCCTAGGTCTACTTTAGAAGGGGATAGATATGCTTAAAGACATGAAAGCCGCCCTAGGGAATTTCACTAAGGCGGACACAACTCACGTGCGTATGGGTATCAAGCGATTCATTGCTAGGGTATGCACGTACGGATCGATCAAATACGAGAGGGCTAACTACCTCCGACCCGTGGGCGACAGTGTGGCAGATTTCCGGCGCTTTCGGGCGTACCTCCGCGCGGCCCAGGATCATATCGGGGAGACGTTGGACCTGATGGAGTCGCTACAGTCTTCCGTGGAGGACCTATCAGAGATACCCTTCTCCGAGCTAGCGGCGGCCTGCTACGCGGCGGATACGTCCCCGGGCAACGATAAGGTAGGCCCGTCCTACCTACCCCATGTGGCGCATGCTGCAGCGTCCCTGATGATGGGCATCCAACAGGCGATCGACGCCGGACTACTTCCTAAGGACCCTGGCCCGGCCTGGAAAACTCATGCGCTGACTGAGGATAAGGCCGAGGAAATCACCATGAAGGTCTTGCAGGTCGCCACAGGCGTAGAGGCCATGGTAGATCGAGAGACTTTATTCGACAGTGTGGAGGGAACAGCCGCGGCAGCCTCTAGGGTAGTGGAGATAGAGGCTCCAGACGAGTCCGAAATACCCCCCGCATACTTGGACCCTGACCGTTGCGACCACGGACGACCTCCCGGGGTGTACTGCTATAAATGCGGCGGATGGGCACGGCGGAAACTGTCGGAAGACAAGACAGTGTGACAACTTGGCGCGTATAAATCGAAGACACCCCGGACGTAAGTCCGGGTTTTCTTTTGCGTGGGGTGTTGGCACGGGACGTGCTTTATAGGGGAGCATGACTATCGCACAGCAGATCGCCACCCGCTTTAATAACGACGGCCAGACCTGGACCGCTCCGTCAGACAACCCGTCCAACTCGGCAGGCGAAGATCACATACAAGACGTGTGCCTAGACCTTGCCGAAGATACATCACACACCGCAGGCGCCGACCGATATGACTTTGCAGACGGATCCAGCATCGTGATCACCAGTAGCGCGTGGGACCTCGGACTACCCGGCGGGTGTTTTTGCTGGGAAGGTGCCGGACATGACGACACGTGCGACCGTGCCCAGAACTAAACGGGACACCAGACGCACACACCCCGGGCCGGATCGTCATGATGCGATCTGGCTCCTGGGCCATGAAGTAGTCAGACTGATCTGGGACTACCTAGACGAAAGGGGAGACGATGGAACAGATTTACAAAAATAGGGCATTACGCGGTCTCGCCTGTGGTTTTGCCGCTAAACCAGAGCACTCTTCTCCGGAGGAGATCGCCGTACACGCAGCCACGGCGGGCAAATTCGGGGCCACAAAGTTGGAGATTACGTCCGCTGTACGTGCGGGTCTATCGGCCCGGACATCCCCGGATCGATACACTAGCAGAGATCCGATCGTCCTTTGGAGTAAGGGGAGGGACTTTGGATCCTGTGAACAATGGTCGGCCATCACGGAGAACGCCAGACGATGATACGCAAAAGACTATGTAGTAGATGTGACGCATTCGAGGCTGCGCCTACATCTATCTTTTGTATCTACTGTTCCCATGATGCAAAAAAGCACCCGGACGGGTCCAGGTGCCTATGCTCCCGGGAGCAGATCTACCCGCCTACTCTCTTGGAAAGACTCGGACCCGTTCCGTTAGGCTCCGCCCGAGGTGATGGAGACCTATCCCGATAGCGTCCACCGTATCGTGGTACTTCACCGCGTCCCACACGGGGGTCTCATCCGTAGTTAACCGGCGTCGGATAGCCTTAGCCCTCGGGGAGATCGTGGCCCCCTTCACGGTCTCGAATTTCTTAGTAGATGCGCTCCACTCTTTGGGCAGGTACGTGTAGCACTTAGCGTCATACATCAGAGCCAGGACGCCAGCACAGGCGCCCACGATGCCGGAGAGGGGAGGGAGGTCATTCGGATCACCCTTACCCTTTCCGTGTTTGTAGATCTTGGGCCACTCGCCCACTAACTCCACCTCAGCGTCTAGCCACTCAGAGCGCATGTAGGAGAGCAGGTGCCGGGCGATCCAGACGTTTTTCTCTATGATGCTGAGCCCCTTGGGAGGCTCCAGGGTACCTGCGTTTGTCAGGGTACCTTCCTCGAACACGGCCACCCCGGATCGATTCAGCCCGGGGTCAATTACCATTGTGACTCTCATAGCGCTACGGACTCCTCCAGGACCAAACACCCGGCCCGTCTGAACGTGTCGGCGAACGTATCCCCCCGGACGCGCCCACCTAGGTAAAGAAAAGCGGAATCGAAACTAGTGCCCTTCTTAGGCTCCATCGTCACAGGGGCCAGGTACGCTATCCTCTTTTGTGGCACGGCCAAGTGAACCACTCCGACCCGAGGCCTTGCCAGCTGTGCCAGCGTCCTGAGCTGGTTTACGCTGAACATGAGAAAAATTCCGGGGCGGCCTTGCTTGGCCTCCTGGATAGCGCGCTCTAGGAACTTCCTGGGTAGTTTACAACTACACCGTTTGAGGTTCCCACATTGGGTGAAAAGACGGGCCGGCTTACCGTCTTTGTCTAAGACACCTAGGTCGATACGGCGACAGGACCCTGGAGGGTTACAGAACCAGGCAGGGCCCCAGTGTAGTTTCTCTAGGCCCATGACACTCCACCCGTCCGCCTGAACCACGGACTGTGCCGCCTCCGAGCTACACGGGTCATAGAACGACCCCAGGACGTGGCGCACCCTCTCGATCCATTCGGGAGGGGTGTACCACTCACCACTCTCGGCGCTTAGCTGTCCGATGCCCAAGTTACAAACCTTGCTGCTAGATGCTTCGACCCCGGGATCCACAGGAGAAACCAGAATAGGCACACTACAAACCACGCCCATCTCGGGTCGTCAGGATTGTCTTGAGTGCTAAACGTATACAACCAAAGTACGGAGGTCCACCAAACCCAGAATAACGGTGCTTCTGTTACGGCGTCCACGGTACTAGCTCCCCTTTGTCATTGTAGACCGACTTAGCATCTTTATCCCACCGCAACATAGCGGCGGCCTCGGCCTCCACGGAGGGCGCCAGGTCCGGGCAACAGTCCTGCAACGCCCCCACCATGACGGCGGAAAGGCGCTTACCCGCCGCGTTCAACTGCTCTAGGCGCACCTCCGCCAAGGCCTCATCATGGATGGGCAGAATTAGACGCGCGCCGTACAGGTCTGAAGATTTGTCCACGTACATTTCCCAGCTCATGCGCTGGATCGCTAGTTTCATAGCGTCCCCGGCCAAACCCTGGAAGTAGCCGTTAGCCGTGGCACAGGTGGACATCCCGGACCGGATCCGTTTGGTCACATGCTGGACCATGGATCCGGTCTTGTGTACTTTCTTCACGAAATCGAAATAGGGGGTATGTTCGGGAAATGTGCCCATCCAGAGCTTGATCAGGTCGTCCACGACCTCCACGCACCTAGCACAGGTGGGCGTGATTTGTCTGCGGCCCCATTTGGTGATCTTCTTACGTCCACACTCGACCTCTCCTCCTGCCAGGATGCAGAATCGTAGGCCCTTGTACTTCCGACCGTCCGGGCCGGTAGTGTCCGGGCCTTGCATGCGTTGCTGTAGGACCATGGTAGGCGCGGACATCATGCCAGGGAGTCCGAAGTTAAGAGGCTTAGCCGATTGCCGATAATCACCCAGTGACTTGACCGTTTTTCGGTTGGCCACCATGTATTCGTATTCAACGTCTCCGATCTTGGCGCCAAAGAAATCATGCAGCCCGATACCGTCTAACAGTTTCCGGGCCATGATAGACGCGCCCACAATCCATAGACAGGATTGGGAGTGTGTAATCAGCTCTGCCCCAGTCCAGTCACAGGACACTAGCGCATGACCTGGACGCGCCACGATACACTCACGGACGCCTACACCCTCGGGCAGTTCTGAGAACCCCCGTGGGAGCTGGTGCACCACGTCGCCGTAACCTGCCCTGCCGGTCTCTTTGAGCACCCTCGGTTTAAGTTGGATCGAGCACCCTAGACCCTTACGGAGCCAGGGGAGATAGGTTGTCTCTACCTTGGCCGTCTCATCGTAGTGGGCCAGCTCTAGTAGCTCTTCGTCGCCGGACTCGTTTAGCGCGTCCCTACCCTTGGCGATACCTCCCTTGTCCGTCGTGGGGTACGGGGCCGTCTCCAGGTCTAGGGCCGTGCCTGAGCAATCTGGGCATGCCCGGAAGGTCGACACCTCCCAGCCCTTACCCTGGCACTCTAGGCACGTCTCAGGACTGTTGCCCTTGCACACGGTACACCTGCGGGTTTTGATGGTCTTCCCTTCACCACGGCATTCCGGGCAGGTCTCACCCCAGCACCCTTTGCGACTCATGGTTGGCTTACCTGAGGGTGTAGTGTCGGGCACCTTCGGACCCTTACACTTCTCCAGGCTAGGAAGCCTCCCACCGTGAAACTTGGGGGCGCCCTTGTCACGTTTCTGGAGGTAACGCCTATACGTGTCCGCCCAAGGGGTGCATGTTTTACACTGTCCTGTAACACCAAAGGCCAGGGCCACCTTGCGCCGGATGTAGGGTTGATCCTGTTTGACGTCCCCTTTGTCCGTGACCTTCAGGTAACCCTGACGGATCAGAGTGCCGCGTTTTTCAACGCGCATCTTTTCGACCTCGGACCAGAGCCGATCCATCATCTCAGGATCTACCGTTAGGCCGTGCAGGGCCCCTAGGCGTAGACACCAGTCCGTGTACTGTTGGTTCTGGAGGTCGTGTAAATTCTTGTTACGCCCTAGTTGCTCCTGGGACACGTCCCAGGTATTGCGTACATCGTCCATCGGGTACGTGCGGGCATCATCCGGCCAGACGCTGATAGGCAGACCGTCTAGCTCTCGATAACGTAGGCGCCAATGGTCGTTAACCTTAGCGTCCGTACGCCCTAGGACCATACGTGTCACGTCGTCCAGGGAGTACCACGTGTCCCGAAATGTCACCGGGTCTTTCCCCAGGTGTCCCATGGCCAGGGCATGGAGTTGTTCCGATATGCCGATGTCGTAACACTGCTGACGCGCGTAGGCGTGGAAGATCTCCGGGATGATGTTTATCCCCATAAGGTCCTTAGCGGCCTTAGCCATCACCGTATGGTCAAAGGGGCCGTTGAGGGCGATCAGCGTGTGGCCACCTCTCAGGAGGTTCAGGTACCACTCCAGGGCCTTGAGCTTACCGGCATGGTCACCACCTAAGACATCCCCGGACCCGTCACGGTAGAAAGCACAGCACACCATAGGAGGTACGCCGGACTCCACACACCAGGTTTCCGTATCAAACGCAAACCCGGAGCGTACTCGCTCTAAGGCCTCAGGGGTCAATTCTTCTGATCCCCTTGCACTGCCGAATTCATGAAGGCGGCGATCCTCTCGGCGTCCTCCAGTTTCTGGAACACCATAGGTACAGAACTATTCTGATCTAACCAGAAAAGTCCTAGGACGGGCGTCCCGTCTTCATCCGTGGCCTGGTCCCACTCTACTACATGAGAATCACACGAAGGCTTTTTGCAATGTTTGCGTGCTTTGAATGGCATATCTCCCCCTTGTAAGAAAAAACAGGATCTGCCGCGCCTCTTATTGTCGTGGACGACGGCAGATCCCGGCCCGTACCACTCTGTGGTACGGGACTTCCAACTAGTCTACCACGGCACGTTCCCACCCGGGGGCATAGGGGGCGCAGCGGAGGGCTGAGGGGCGGCAGGTGCCGGGGCGGCAGGAGGTGCGCTCATAGGCGCTGGAGGGGGTGGGGGTTGCTGTGCCATGGGCGGAGCGCCATAGTTCACAGGACCAGGAGGCATCGCCTGGGGGGGCGGGGCTTGCGGGGCCGGGGCCGGGGCCGGAGGCGCCTTAGCCTGGAACTCAGGCATAGCGTCAATCTTGGCGCGGTAGCCTGCCACGGTCTCCGGGGTCTGTCCGGGAACAAGTTCCCACTCCTGATCCGTAATCCTCAGGTCCTTTTCCGTGGTTTTTCCCCAACAGTTGCACTTGAGCTGAAACCCTCGGCAAGGGTTGGACGGGTCCATGGTCTGGGTGAATCGCTGCCCGGCTGTTTGAGGGTCCACGTCCTCCGGGAGGCTGTGCAGTGCTCGTATGAGCTTACGCAAGCGTCCTGCCTCCTTAGCCCCATGTCCCTGGAATTTGTTAGCGTAGGGTTGAATGCTGACCTGAACCACCTCCCCGGGCGGGTGGACGGTCGATTGAATCACCACAAACTCCGCCTTGTATTTGGGGGCCTCCCCAGCTTTGGCGTATTGGGTTAGACCGGCGAAGGCCATAATCTGGTCCTTACCCTCCTTGATGAAATTCCAGGAGCTATCTTTGCCCTCCTGGGCACCTGCGAACATTGATGTCGGATCCCACGTCATAATTTTCTCCTTGTTGATTACTCGAAATCTGATTGTTGTAGTTTTTGGTCCGCGCCTAATGTGGTCTGGACATAAAGTGATCGGTTCATGGCCGTCATGAGTGAGGCCCTAAGTTCGTCCGTGTGACAGTACACCTCTCCTGTGACAGTCTCGGACTTCTGCCCTAGGCGATGCAGGCGGCCTAAGAGCTGCTCCCATGTTGTAGCACTGGAAGGCACGTTGCATATGAGTTGCCTGTCAAACAACCGTTGTAGGCCATCTCTTCCCGTGCCGTGCGCTTTTATGCTGGCGACGATAGATCGTGACCCATCCTCCTTGGCGATCATGGCCGCACAGTTAGGCCCTCCGCCGTGCAACGGCAAGCCGGACAGCTCCGCCACCCATTCACCGAAAGCGGTGTATGAGTACCATATCACGCCCCTGTTAGCGTGCCCCCACCGGGCCGCGTCGGCTGCTAGGTAGTCACTGAAACGCACGGGCACCGTTACAGGATTCACCGTGTCTTTGACGGACTGCCAAAGCTCGTAGTACTCGGACTCCCAGACAGGCAGGGCCTTAACCCGGCCCGTGTTGAAACACCGGGCACATCCTTGGGGCAGGGGTTCACGGCCACCGTTGCAGTTTGGGCAACACTCGGGGTCGATACCCAATAGGAACCGCTCGGCGGCCTCTTCACAGAGTAGAGGGCTGTCCAGGTACTCTAGGCGGGGCTGCAGCTTAGTCCTTAGTTCTTTGTTCCAATCCTTACGGACGGACAGCCAGCGCCTGATGGTAGTCTCGTCCTCACCGTTAGGGAACGTCCAACGGTAGTAGAACCCGCACGCCACCTCTCGGGCGCACTTGGCGACCTCCATAGCCTCCACGAGTTCTTCCCCATCCGGGCGTACGAAGTTCCTGACGGATTCTAGGGCCGCCTTGACGGTCTCCGGCATGACTGGGGGCCTGCGCTTTGTGAGCACTAGAGCCGCATCAATGGCAGATTTCTTGGTAAGGATAACCCCGGGGGTCTCCGCTAGGCGCCTGTGGAATCCGTGCTCTACACGCTCCCCGACATCACAGAATTTCAGTAGGGCCCCGGCCGGTGCTTTCATATCGATAGGGTCAATGGCCAGTGCCCAGGATTCTACGATCTCTTTCTTGAGTGGGAGGGGACTACCCTCCCGCAGTGCCCATGATGATAGGTGAGCGTACTCCGTGAGGGATTTATCCGTTAGGCTCCCGGTCCACCCTGCAAAGCGGGTGCTAGGGTTCTCGGACAGGTATCGGATCATGCGGGACGTGGTGGCCGTCTCAGGATCTTTGAGCTTGTGGCACTCGTCCGCCATGATGAAATCAGCGTTAACCCTGGGCAGAAAGTCCGTGTGTGTCTTCCGGCATAGCAGGGAGTAGGGGAGAACGTGCAACGTGGGCACGTCCCCCGGCGCCTTGTAGTACCGCCTAGAACTATTCTCAATGGCCAGGGACGGCACACGGAAATGGTTGCGGGCTAGCTTGTACTCCGTGACTAGTTGCCCCACGAGGTTGGGAGGGCACAGTAGCAAAGCCACATTGCAATCCTTCACCATCATAGGGGCAAGGATTCCAAGGAGGGTTTTACCGTGACCTACGCCGATTCCTCCGAGCACTCCGCCCACGGTGGACAGCTCGAAGAGTGCCCATGCCTGGGCTAGGCGTAGCTCCGTGATGCATTCCCCATCAGGACGAATCTGTTGACAGTTGCAAGGGGCAGGGTGCGTCACAGATAGAAGCCCTGTCACGTACCGCATTAGAGCCTCCGCCCGTTCAGCGTCCGGCTGGGGGCGTCGGGGGAGGTTCAGCACCCTGGTAAGGTCTTCGGAATCCTCCGGAGCGTTCCGGTTCCAGGGTGCTGGGTGGTGCGCCTGCACCTGTCCCGCACCGGGGCGTACCCCGGACGGGATTAGTATTTGATCGACTAGGCTCAATCGTCCTTACGGATCATTCTGTAGATTTCAAGAGCACCCTTAGCGTCTTCAAGGGCACTATGTGGAACGTCCCTGGCTAAAATATTCCTGAAGGCGTCTTTAGACGACTCCGGAAAATCCACGTCATGGAAGCCTGCCAGGTAGCTACCCATTTCGACACACCGGTGGTGGAACAGGCTCTTTAACTTTTGACCGTCCAGCTTCCACTGTAGATCAAACGCTCCGACGTTGAACCCTAGGGCATGGGGTTTTCCTTCAGCTCCGGCTTTTAGTCTCATCGCGCCAAGCCACCCTTTAAAAAGGGCGAGTGTAGCAAGCTCCCCGTTGTAATCGAGGTGATACTTATCCGCCATCTGACGAAGTAGATCGGAGTTCATAGCCAGGGCGTAAGGTTCGCCCCGCACTACGTTGTGTTTGACTATTTGGTGGAACTCCCCTAGCACATCGTCCTTTTCCGGGTCGTAAGCTACCGCCCCGACCTCCAACACCTGACAGGTGTCGGGGTTGAGTCCGGTGGTTTCTAGGTCGAATGATACGATCACTTCGTACCTCGCACGTAGATAGACGCGATGCCTCGAAGCTCCTGGGCCGCGATAGCCCATATCTCCGACTGGGTGTCTACCGTGTATACACCTGGTTCCGGTGGAGACTCACGTACCATCGTGGCTAGTGACCCTTTCCAGGCTCCGAAGTCTAGCGCCTTGTGGTCACTGCACCGGATGTCCCGGGCACCCGTGGCGGCCTCCAGTTCCCGCACCTTGCCCAGGATGTATTCGTCGAGAGAGTCAGCCGGACACGATGGGATGCAGTCCACATACACGATTAGCTGGCCTGAGTCGGCCTCCGGTGAAGCCACGGGTACCTCTTTGATCACCTCCTTGATGACCTCGCGGACCTCTCCGCCTCCTCCGCCATTCTCCAGGAGGTACCGGACGACCTTAGCAAGCGGCCCTTTGTTCATCTTCTGACCGGTCCACTTCGGATCCTGTGCCAGCTCCCGGGCCTGGGTTACCTCTTCAGGCTCGGCCGAGGGTGCCGTTTCAGGTGCGGAGGGTGCCTGGGGAGGGGGTGATACCACCGGGGCGCTAGGGGGAGTCTGAGGCGCCGCATTGTGGGTTATAACAACGGCCGGGGGCACGTCTACCGTGGTAACCGGAGGGGCCGGGGGTGTAGATGCGGCAGGGGCGGGTATCGTCGTGGCCCGTAGGTTATTGGCGAAATCCATCACCTGCTGTGCGGATAGACTCTGGAGCGTACCAAACTCCCCCTGACCGGCATAGCCTGCCTGGGCCGTGTGAGATTCCCACCCGTTGATTCGGGCCAGGTACGCGGCCCCGTCCGCGTTTACAGGTGGGAACCCACGTCCCACGGAGCTGATCAGGTCCCACGCCTCCTTGAATTGCTGATCGGTGATACCTGCGGGGGGTGGGGGCGCCATCGGGTTACCGGCGGCGGCCTGCTCTTGCTGTAGCGACTGCATTTGACTTTCTAGTGACATAAGTGTCTTTCCTTTCAGGCCCTCGGCCTTAGTGACTCCAAAAATATCGATTAGGGTCTGTTCTGATGTTCGTGGACATTTACCATAGTAGGAGCATTGTCCGAATGCTGGACATGCGTTACGGTTGGCCGGAACCTTCGCCGGATCCGTCTCCCTCACAACGTCTTTTAGTGTACGCGCAACGGCTGACATTTCATCCCACCGTCGCTCTATTTTTGATGGATCTGGTAGATCGGTCGCTTTCGTGGCGGCGGCCATGCCGGAGGTCTGCATGTAGACGTGGGATAGACGCGGCCGTGCTTTGTACTCGGAACGCCAAAGGACGTATTTCCCGTACAGTGACATTTGATCTGTCTTGATCAGGTCAATACCTCGCTTGGCATAGCGGAGAATGTTTTTCGTGGTCTTCCAATCCAGAACCTCCACCACCCCGGGCAGGTCCGCCAACGGGTCCCCGTGCTCGTCCGTGGTGCGGAGGGACCAGTTTAGGAGGTCGATGTAACCCACTACGGGGATGTTTTCGATCTTGAACCCTTCGATCAGCTCATGCTCCACACGCTGGCACTCGGGCACACGGGGTGGCATGAGGTGCCGGGCCGATAGCGCCAGGGGGTTGAAGTTCTCCACACCGGTCAGGTAGTAGTCCTCCATCACCTTGTGGGTTTGCTTACCGACGATGTGGTGTTTTCGCTCCGGCTCACGTTCCCCTAGTACGTAGTGGTAGAGCCATTTGCGGAAACAGCCACCCTCCTGGGAAGGGTCTCCTTTGGTAAGCCCGGATGCCGATAAGTGATGGATCTCCCCGTTACGCACAACGGGACCGTAGGCGCTAGGCACGCGGGACCACCTTAAATAGCTTTTCCGTTACCGGTATGGCCCCTTCTTTTTTGCGTAGGTCTTGCTTCCTAACATGCCTCCACACTACTTCCCAGTGTGGGGGTGCCTCAAACTCCGACACGTACACTTCAGATCCAGAGAAGATCGTTAGTAGTTCACACCGACGATCAAAAGCATCCGGATCCCACTTGGACCCGTACCCGGTAGTACCTCTATAGGGAGGGTCGCAGTACACCGTAAACGGTTGCCCGGGCAGCTCGCATGTCATGAAATCCAGGCACGCGATCTGGGCGTGTTCCGGTAGTTTGGAGATTTTCTTGAGAAGTCCTCGCCGCGCCTCTGCCGCGTAGTTGCGTCCGCCGCCGGAGGCATACCCTCCGTCCAGGATACCTCCGAACGAACAGCCGATCCGGATAAACACAGACCTGGGGTCTGTCCCTCCCCTAGCTTTCGCGTGATCCTCCTTTGACACCTCGGAAGGAGGATCCCACCCCGCACGTACTGCGTTATACAGATTAACCACACCCTCTCGCAATTCTGACAGGTACATTACGTAAGTTCCTTTTATATGGGGCGGCACATTCAGACCGCCCACAAAAGGCTCCCAGTATCGTCCCCCGGTACGTTGCACGGATTCGTTGAGGATGTGCGCAAACTTACCAGCTAGCTTAGATTTACCTCCCAGGTACCTCACTGGCTCAACTTCCTAAGCGCATCCTGTAGCGCTTTCTCTGCGTTCTCACGGTTGGACACGGCGATATCTAGGCGACGGGTGAGGGTGCCGATCGTCTCTAGGCACTCCTCCACAACCTTACAGATAGGTTTCTCCCACCCTTGTTCAGTTAGAAGGGTTCTAATTTCTCGGACTCTTTGAGGTGTCATTTCGCCCGCTTCCGGTACGCCTCAATAGCGAAATCTGCATGGGTGCAAGCCGCCCCCTGGGCTTTACCCTCCTTCAACGCTAGGAGGTACACTCTCTGCCAAAATATACCCTCGTGTACAGTTAACTTAGTTGTTTTCTCTGACACTTGGTAGCTCCTTACTCCCCTTGTAGGGGCACAAAATACATTCCCGATCCGTGTCGGGACTCAAACCGTAGACCTCCCGGCAGACCTGCAAGGGGATCACCTCCAGCAGCTCACCGTACATAGTCCCCGGGCAAGTGTCGCCGGAGCTACTCCAGGCGAAACCGTGCTGACCTACGTCAGGGTCCTCGAATCGTACACGGTCAGGCCGGGCTACCCACACCTCCACGAGGGGATCTAGCTGCCCGTTGAAGCTGGACCGGGTGAGCCAGACTGAGTTATCGAGTCTCATACGTCTTTCCCCGCATCCCGTAGGGCATTTTGAATCATGTGGAGCAGCATCCCCTGATTTTCAAAACGGGCCAGGCCTTGCACACGATCGTGTAAGTTCTCCAAGGCCGCCCTAGCCTTGTCCCTCTGCTCCCTATACATGTTTGCGCTCGCGTGCGCTAAATCCAACGCGTCCAGATCCCAACTCACGGTAAAATCTCCTTGTAGTTCTCAACCAGCGGCCCTGCAGAAAACGCACACGGTGCGGTGCGGCAGGACATGGACAGTGTGCCTACTAAACGCCCCTGCATGTCGTATATTCCCGATCCGCTATTTCCGCCCCGGCCACCGGCACCGAAATACATCGCCCCCGGGCCGAACCCTGGGACCACTTTTGATACGCGCCCACACTTACGCTCCCTGACTGGGTTGGCCGCCGTAAAACACACAGTATCCCCCGGCTTGGGGCGTGGTCCTAAATCCACCAGAGGTATGTCGGCACCTATGCCCAGCACCTGAAACAACGCCACGTCCTGGCGTACGTCCTGGGACAGTTTGACCACGGCGAACGTCCGACCCGTCTTAAGCCTGATAGAAAACTTACCATCACACGGGAAAGCGTGGAGGGCCCCTAGCACCTTGTCACCTCCCACAAGTACGCCTGTGGAAAAGAACAAGCTGCCCACGATCTGACACCTTACTGTGACCGTAACGGCCCTAGAGTCTTGCTCCTGCACATCAGACGCTAAGCCGGAGCCGGGAGGTATCGGGGTGTAATGTCTACCTACGGAGCAAGCTAGTGCTAGGGCAGCAAGCATAAACAGACCCAGACACATTAGAAAAACACTAATCACCTTTTCACGATCTACCATTCTTCCGCCTCCTCTCTAGTCAGAAAGAAATGGATCCCGTGAGTGCACTCTACACGCGGATCCGGATCGTATTTGTCAGGGTATACAATTTCCCCCACTTTGTACTCTGTGTCCGCCCATCTGGACGAATCCACGGAGGATAACCCCCCTTCTATCTCCAACACTTCCACGTATTCGGCGCGGCACTTACGACCGATTAGGGATGCCGTACGTTTAGCTTCTGACGGTACTCGAAGCTTAACCACCTTACCACAGGCTTTTTTGTAAACTATCAGCTCCCCCTCCTGCGGAATCTGGAACATAGGCAGGTACGCGCCTTGAAGGTCCGCGCCTCGCAGGTACGCGCCTCGAAGGTACGCGCCTCGAAGGTACGCGCCTCGCAGGTACGCGCCTCGAAGGTACGCGCCTCGAAGGTCCGCGCGTCTTCCTCCGCTACCCTGCAACCATATCTCATGATCTTCTAGGATCTGTTTTAGCTGTGACTCTTCCATACTCTTCTTATACTCGTTTTATACTCACCTACGCAAGGTAATCGTTTCAAAAAGTTTGGATCCCATATCCGTGAGTCTCCAACCCCTGGCGATGTCGCCTACAAAGTGGCGCTCTACATATCCCTTAGATTCCGCGCCTAACAGAGCTTTAGTGAGAACACCCCTGGGGCCTTTCAACACACCGTGGATCTCCCTCTCGGTGGGCGGAGGATCTCCCGACACGGCGAACCTACCCACTGTTTCTACGATCTCCGTCACCATCTCATCGTCACACGCCCCGGCCCCCGGCTCCGATACGGTCCAAGCGGCGGACGTGGCCACGTCGTGTACCGGGTCGTCTTCAATCTCCAGACCCAGCACAAAAGATCCTGCCGATTTCGCCCCCTTCACTTCCACGTGGCACGTGTTAGAAATCGTGTTCTCTTCTATCGCGGTCTCCGTCATGTAGAAACCTGCATTGATCGCACCATGCACCGCGCCAGATCCGCGCATGCGTTGCCCGTGACGCCTAGCCGAGTTGTCCGCCCCGCCCTTGCTATTGTGGTGTACGAAAAGCACCGTGCACCCCAAAATGTTGGACAGTATGCGCAGCCTTTTCATGACTTGGGACATCTCATCAGAGCTATCCTCGGCCCCTGTGTGGACGTCTCGCAACGGGTCCAACACCAGGAGTTTTAGATCCGGAATCTGCCTAGCTGAGGCCAGGAGGCGGATCACGGAGGCGTCATCACAGACATCTAGCCCGGGCCCACATGGTTCCGCGTAGAACCCCGCCGGCACCTCTCGACCACTGCCACGGCATAGCGCCCTGATCCTGGATGCAACGGCCGATTGTTGATCCTCCGCGAAAAAATAGGCCGCGCTACCCTTATCGGCCGGGAACTCCCCGAAGGCCTTGTCACCTGTGGCGATGGCTAGGCATAGCTCCATGGTGGCCCAGGTCTTGGTAGCCTTGGGTTCGGCCGATACCACGGCGATACCCCCAAGCGTGACAAGGCCCCGCACTAGCCAGGGTGTGGGCTCTACCTGGGCTGTCACCAGGTCCCGGGCGGACTTGAAATAGAGCCTGTCTTCCCCGGTGGCCTCCCCGTCCGCTAAGGCTGAGTCCCAGAGTGTCTTGGCTTCCATGAGTAGGGCCCGGACGCTGCCTACCTCGGGGGCGTGTAGTTTCTCGATCACAGCCAGGAATTCGATCCCGTCCCGTGCCTCTGCATACTCTGGTGATTTCCCGTGTCCTACCGCATCCTCTAGTTTATGTAATAGCTCATCCTGAGACCACGGGGGTACACACCCGTTGTTCCAGGCCTCCAGGAGTGGCCACGCCTCCTCTTCGGATAGTGCGTAGTCGTCTATAAGTATCCTAGTGACCCTGAAGGTGTGATCGTGTCCACCCTGTCCCTCAACGGCCGGCCCTAGCGCGTAGACGGCCTCCCACGCCCGTTTAAGTAGGCCGGGGCTAGCCGGGGGCCTGTCACCTGCCGACAGCTCAGGGGGCGGTTTAGGAGGCTCCGGCTCCACCTGGGACAGAAGCCAGTCCACGTCTAAGGCCTGTCCGTCCTGGATTCTGGAATCTCGGACGGCCCCGGGTGGGCAGCTCGGGAGGTTCCAGAAGCGTGCGGCATTATCTGTTTTAATACCTGAGGGCACACCTATAAATCGCATTGCTGCCTTCCACACTGTGCGGTACTCATCCCCACGTATGGGACGGGTAAGAGGTATGAAAACGTGCCACTTAGCCTTGTGCGGGGGCGCGTAGCTGTGACTCGTGTGGGCCATGAATGCTAGACCCTTAGCCCTGATGGCCTCTAGGTGCTGTTGGTCTTCCGGTGACGTGAGGTCTTGCCCGTCCCGACCTTTGTCTAGGTCGATAGGTAGTAGGTAGACCTCTTCCACGTTGGTCTTAAGGGCGTGACCGTAGGCCGTGGGGCATGTCGGTTTACCACAGGCACACGGGGCATTGACGTAGCGGGCAGGGGAGAACCCAGGACCCTCCTTATCCATCCTCTCGACGTGTGTGGTCAGTAACGCCTTGACCTCCGGCCAAGTGAGCCGGCGCCGGTTATGGGTGCGCTTGTCCCTGTGGGACTCAAAGAAAGTAAATTCCATCATGGTGTGACTCGGCGGGCACAGAGGGCCCGGAAGGAGGAGTCACCACACCTACCGGGCCCATGCCCATGTCGATAGGTGTAACACGTCGCGGGTATGGGGGTCTATTCCCGTTAGCGATCGCTTCAAACCACTTCAACCAAGTTAACGATCGCTCAAATTCAGACGCGATAATTTTAGTGAATGGGGGCGCCTGGGAAAATTTCGAGCAAGAAAATTTAAGAAAACCCATTTTGGGGTATTGACTTTTTTATGGGGATATGGGAAGATCTAGCACCTAGCAGAGAGAGGAGGCGACATAGTCAGCCTCCCTCTCTTTGGGAGCACAGATCTTACCCATGCACCCAAAAAATAAAAAAGAATCTCTGGGGGGAGAAATTTTGGAAATAGAAAAAATTTTAGAACGCCTTGAAAATTTAGAGGCTCGAATAAAAATTTTAGAGAGTGAAAAATCTACGCCTGAAAAAACTGAGGGGACACTAGAGGATTTTTTGACCTGGTATGCCGGGGTCTCCGAACCTCTGCCAGCGTCCAGGATCAAGAAGGAGTGTCCTTATACAAATGGGGACAAGCTCCGGGCTAAGGCCGTGACGTCCGGGGCCCTGATCAGGGTGGAGGCCCTATACCCTACGAAATGGGGTGCCCACGGCACTATGCGGGCGCATTACCTCCCGGATTGGGATATACCCAAGCAGCCTAGCGATGAGGAGGCAGAATACAGAGTGCTACGATACGTGGCGGACCACGATGGCACTACCACACGCTACGGCACAGAGAAATGGTGTGGTGTGATTCGCTCCGTTGCCTCAAAATGGTTTGAAGTCGTCGCTATTAGAGGGCTGATAGAATCTGTGAGCGGTACGGGGGACGATGGTAAAACCAAGAGTTTCATACACTTGACCGACAAGGGCCGAAAACGCCTAGCCGAGCTATCAGAAAATTTTAACCAACCCAGGGAAGGGTAAGAAAATCTTGGGATCAGGAAAAAATCATGGAAAGCCTGCCAGGGACGAAAAGGGCCGCCTCCTGCCGGGGCACTCAGGAAACCCACGAGGCCGTCCCAAGGGTTCCAAGGGCCTAGCCGCGCGTCTTAGGGACATGACACGCAACGGTGAGGACGTGGCGGAGGTCCTAGTAAGTATCCTGATGGGTACACGCAAGGGGGGCGTATCCGCAAAAGAGCAACTACAGGCCGCGCAAATCATCCTGGACCGTATGCACGGTAAGGTACCGGAGCGCATCCACATGGACACTACACCCGAGCGTACGGTGATAGACGTTACCGAGTGGACAGAGGACGAGCTACGCAAGGCCAAAGAGTTGGGGGAAATTCTTACGGCCAGAAAACTACCTAGCCCCGTGGAGGACTTAGAGGATGGGTAAGTGGAAGAAGCGAGGGGCCGAGAAAGGGGCTAGAAGGTGGTCTGTAAAAACCCTAATCAAAAAACATAACGGTTTATGCGCTCTTTGCGGTGTGGTGTGTACATTTGATATAAATGAAGATAATCAAGCTACAGTGGATCATGTAGTACCCATCAGTAAGGGGGGCCTAGATGTAATTACGAATATGCAGCTGCTGTGCCGTAAATGTAATACAGAAAAGGGGGATACCGTACTGGACGATGGATAACTGTCATCCAGAGCTACGCGCATTCCACCCACAGGGGGCCTGTCCCCTCTGTGAGGTGCGCGCCGTCGTGCGTCCGGAGATTGACCCTCAGACACTACTAGAGGCCTCACAGCGTGCCACGGCGGAGCTTTGCCGTAGGCACCTGTACGATTTCCTCTTAGAGGGCTGGCATGTCCTAGAGCCTGACACGCCCCTAGAGACGCATTGGCACATTGAGGAGCTGTGTAGACACACCCAGTGGATGCTAGAGCAGTGGATGGGGAAGACCCCTAGGGTCACCCAGAACCTTGCTATCAACGTCCCGCCCGGCTCCCTGAAATCCCGTATCCTGTCCGTGTACGGCCCAGCATGGGCCTGGCTACATCGGCCCCGCATGTCTTTCCTGTGCCTGTCAGGTACTAAGGACGTGGCCCTCAGAGATGCCGACTATATGAGGGACCTGATTACCTCGGACTGGTACCGGGACACCTTTGGGGTAAGTTGGGAGATCGACTCAGGGCAAGACGCCCGGGGACTATTCGCCAATACGGTAGGAGGTATCCGACAATCCCAAGGTATCACGGCCAGCGTCACCGGTATCCGCCGGGACTTTATGATCTTGGACGATCCAAATGACGTTAAGGATATTTCGGATGCCAAGCTAGAGCAAACCCGTGTGGCCTGGGTGGCCGCTAGAAACCGTCTCAATGATTTGCGTCGTGGTGGCCGTCTGCTGATCCAACAGCGTACCCATGAGAGGGACCTAACAGGGTACGTGATGCAAAATGAACACGGGTGGGAACACCTCGTGATCCCTATGCACACGCCTGCCCCCGTGGACGAAAACGGGCGCACCACGAAATGCGGTTGTGGAAAGCCTGAGATTTGCAAAACCTCGTTAGGCACCCTGGACCCTCGAACGGAGCCCGGGGAGGTCTTGCACCCTGAGAGGAACACCCCGGAGGTCATCAAGGCCGAGCAAAAGGCACTTGGCTCCCTAGGGGCCGCAGGACAGCTAGAGCAACGTCCTGTCCCCGAGGGGGGCGGTATGTTTAAGCTGACGTTCTGGCGCTACTATGATGAACTACCCAGGGAGCAGAACAGAGAACTACTCCTAGTGAGCCCCGGCATTCTGTCCGTGGATTGTACGTTTAAGGAAGGCGGATCGTCTAGGGTCGGCATGGTCCTAGGTTTTCCCTGGAAAGCGAACCTATACATTGAGTGGGCTTTTGCCAAATCCATGGGTATTGTGGACACCTGCAACAAAATCCGGTGGGCCTATGACCATTTCATAGACTGGAAAACCAAGACCCGCATGATTGGCAAAGTTCTGATCGAGGCGAAAGCTAACGGGGAGGCCGTGGTAGATACCTTAGGGGACGAGATCCCAGGCCTGGTACTATGCAACGTCAAGGGGGACAAAATGGCCCGTGCTAATGCATGTATTCCCAGGACGGAGGCCGGCAACGTGCGCCTGAAACGGGACGCCCCTTGGAATGAGGAATTTACCGGGGAGCTAGGTCAGTTCCCTAACGGTACCTATGACGATCTGGTAGACGCGTATACCCAGCTCATGGCGGAGCTGAACGTGATCAATTCCTCGGCGGGGCTGTATGGCTGAAGGTCTCACAGCGGAAGAGGTAGCCTTGGTGAGGTGGTTTCGGTTGTATGGGGACGGGATGTTGTCAGGGGCCATCAAAATATTCGAGGATAAGAGAGTACCCCTCCCTAGAGCTTGGCTGGTCTCGAAGAAGTGGCGACCAAAGAAAAACCCCTAGCACCTTCGAGGTATGCTAGGGGCGATGTCTTCAAGGTTATGTGCCGGGCTGTCTAGACCCATGTTGAACCTGTGTTGCTGTACCAATGTGCGCCATCTCTCCACAGCACTACGTAGAGCCACGGTGGGGCGCATCCTGTAGGCCTCGTACGCAGTGTTACAGGCCTTGATTGTGTCCTGGAGTATTTTGCGTTGACCTGGGGTCAGGTCTAGCCAGGTCTTCACTGTCTCCCCCTCCTGCGCTGGTAGTTTGCCCTCTCGTGGATTGCTGAGAACCTGGCAATTGCAGGCGCCCATCTAGACATGCGGATACGCTCCAACTTCAAGCGCCTTAGCTCTTTCATCACTTCTTCTATAGTCATCTGATAACTCCTCTAGCTCTTAGAACGTGTACCCTGTCCTCGATCTTCCATAGTCTCCGGAGAAGAAACGCTTTTCGTCTCCGATCCTCTATCACATTAGGTTTAGACGTGGCGGCTGTGATTCCTTCACGTTTACTACCCCGTAGATCAGACATAGGTGACGATCATCTCCACTCCCTTAAGGAAATCTTCAGGGTCCCAGTGGGCTGAGCGTACCTTGTGGCGTTCGTTTCCGCCCACATGTTGGATCTTCAAATTACCCCACTCGGTGTAGCAGCGGAACAGTTGCACATGTCGCCCGCCTTTGCGTGCACGCACACAGAGACCGTGGAATCCTGGCCCTAGCTCTGATACATCTACACGACGACCACGTTCTAGGCCCTCCAGAGACCGACCAAGGCCTAGCGCTGCACGGGATGTTGCCATAATCCCTGCCCGGTGTAGGTGCACTGTACCGAACACAGCACACCACTCCCCGTTACCGAGCTGGGGTAGTCCGGCCTCCTCTCGCAAAGCGTCTACATAAGGCCCACCGTTAGAGCCTAGAGGGTCCTCACCCTTACCGACGTCCTTTAGTGCACTCTCGAAGGCGCGCACGATGGGCGAGGACGGACCTTCAGGCTCCGGACTATGCCGGTTGGACTGGATATACTCCTGGACCTCCCGGGCCGTGTGAGGGCCGTAGATTCCGTCCACCTTAAGGCTATCAGAGTGTGCCTGAAAGTGTCGCACTAAGGCCGCTAGGTGATGATCAGGGATTTTCATTTTTGTGCCTCTGTCCAGTAGATGGTGATGCCGCCGTCTAGATCTCTGCCGTAAATTTGAAAACAGGATACCCCGAGTTTCTAGGATATCTTGTTGAAGTCCTCTAGGTCAAATAGCTGATCCTCATCAAAGTCTATGGAGGTGTACTTGTTTGATACTGTACCACCTTTAAGAGTAACGCTTTGCACGTTGTACCCTTTAAGAAGTTCTCTGATTTCTTGCTCAGTCATCGCTAGTCCCCTCCTCGATTCGTTTGATAGCCTTAGGCACCCATTCGGATGCCTCCAGGCAGGTGTCCCGCATGATCTCCATAGAGCCCGCGTCCGAGAACAGGATACGGGCAACCCACTTGCCGTTAGAGAGTTTGGAGATGTCCACTCTTGAGATTTGTAGTGTGTCCATGTGTCCTTCTAACGTGGCTAGTGCGTCACGCATTCCCCGTACGATCTTAACCGTACGGTCCCTCCATGTACGTGAGACGTACCGTAGTAGGATGTCCGAGTGTCCTAGGTTCATGCCGAGGACCAAGGGTTTTCCTAGGTTCATGTGCCCGGAGCACCTGCGATAAACCACGCTAAGATCATGACACACAGCGCCATGATCAGAATATCCCAAGTTTCATCACTCATCTCCAACCGTCTCCAGGCCTCAAGGCCTCGCTATCGTACGCGTGCATCTCCCAGGCCGGGCCTAGAGAGCGGTACTCTACAGGCTGGCCGAATTGTCCCGCGTGGCGTATGCCTCTAGTCATGCCCTCTGTGGTCCCCTCATCGGTGTATACCACAGTAAGGTTAGCAAACTCACGCCACGCGAAACCGGCCTGAATGCCCTTGGTCCTTTCGTCAGGGTGGTCGTCGTCCAGCACCCCGGGTTGCGTATACAGGCCGTGTGAGGCGAAAGGGGCCTCACCACGCATGAGACAATCGTGCATGCACGCCCGGAGGTATCGGAGGTTCCGATCAACGTTCCCCGCGTAGGGGGATTCTATGATTACTCGGATCATCGGGGAAGGTCCTCCCGGTGTACCAGCAGCCTTCGGCCGTCGTCCAGTTTGGCGTAGATGTAGGCGTCGTCTACTAGGAACGGCGTATCCGGCTCTAGGGTCTTCGAGTATTCGGCCATGGTCGTAAGCTCCGTGATCTGGAACATGACCCGCTGGCCTGCCGGGACGATCGATACGTCCACCACTTTGTATTCGTCCTTACCTAATTTCTCATAGGCTACGTCTACGTCGAATGTGTGAATGAGTTTGGGTGTGACTTCATTTTGATTTGTCATACTCTTCTTATACTCTCAGTCCTATTAGGTTGTCAAACCCTGAACCTAAGAAACCTAAAACGTGGTAAATTTACCACATGGCAAAGCGTGGAAATCCCAACATGAAAAAAGGCGCCCCAAGTGTAAATCCTAATGGGCGCAAAGGAAAAACCAATTCCCGGAAAGACTCGGCCCCACGGGGGGATGGGTATATTTCGACACTTACGGGACTAGGTACGACCACGCATGACAAGCGGATCCAAACCTATTTCAATTCCGACATAATCACCCGTAACGATGCACTGCACCTGTGGGCTGGGGATGACATTGCGGCCCGTGCCGTGGACATCCCCGTAGAGGACGCATTCCGGCAGGGGTTCGATTTCACGGCTAAGGCCAAGGAAGGGGCGGACCTGGATACCAAAGAAATCCAGGACACCGTAGAAAAGCTATGGACGGACCTAGGTGCCCTAGACGCCCTGGCCATGGGGATGGGGTATGAGATGGCCTATGGGGGCGCGGGGGTTATGCCCATCTACGAAGGTATGAGACCGGAAGACCTGGCACGGGAAATCCGTCCCGGGCGGTTCCGGGAGCTAAAAGGGTTCAACGTCTTCGAGCCAGAGGAACTCCCGGCACACCTATACCGTGTTGTGCCCTGGGAGCTGGACTACGGCAAACCTTACAGTTACACCCTGGCCCCTATCGTCACAGGCACAGGGGAAGGGGGCCGCACCTCAAACATGCAAGGCCAACCTGAGATCTTGGCCTCCAACCTGATTATCTTACCAGGCATCCGACCCACCAAAGGTGTGGAGCTAGACAATCTAACAAAGGGATGGGGCGTGAGTGTCTACACACGCCTGTGGCGCGTCCTGAGGGATTTCAATACCGCATGGGGCGGGGTCGGAAACCTCGTGGTGGATTTCTCTCAAACGGTCCTGAAACTGAAGGACCTTGCACAGCTACTAGCCGAGCAAGGAGGTACCGAGAAACTGAAAAACCGTCTCCAGGGGATGGACCTGGGGCGTAGCATTCTCCGGGCCGTGGTAATCGATTCCGACGAGGAAATGGAGCGTAAGACCACCACGGTCACAGGCCTTAGCGAAATCCTCACTCAGTACATGGCCCGTGTATCTTCCGCCGCCGGAGGGATGCCCATCACGAAACTTTTCGGTGTGCCTCCCTCGGGTCTGAACAGCTCCGGGGAATCCGACATCGCCCAATGGGATGACCGGGTTAAGGCTATGCAAGACAAGAAGGTGATTCCTCACCTGAGACGTATTACGGAAATCATGATCGAGTCCGGAATGGTGCCAAATGCCGAGGGCCTGGAATCCTGGGAGATCACGGCCAGGCCGCTACGTCAACAGACCGACCAGGAGAAAGCCACCACACGTTACCAGGTGGCCCAGACCGATCAGATTTACTACAACATGGGCGCTTTGTCAGACAGTGACATTGCAAACAGTCGGTTCGGCGGTGACGCCTATTCGATGGAGACCGTGGTAGACTGGGAGGAGAGAGAACGCCTGGAACGCGAAATGGAACAGGCCGCACAAACGAACCCCGAAGATGCAGCGAGACTGCTACAAGGGCAGGACGCGCCCGGGGAGTCCGATGAGGACGAGGAGGAACCAGACAATGCAGACGATGAGAGTCCAGAGGGTGAGGAGTAAATCTTGGCCAATCAACGCGCTAGGGTACTGGCCTCCGAGATTCGGCTACGCCGTCAGCTAGGTGTAGCGGGTCGACGTCGACGCATCCCCAAACAGAAACCACCCCGTATGGTGGAGCGGGAGTATCTCCGCGCCTTGCGTCTAGTTTTGAAGAGACTAGAAAATAGCTTGGAGCCACTCATAGAGGCCTTGCCAGAGCTTACCAGGAGGCGCCGTCAGGCCATCCTAAAGAAAGACGCACGCCAGGACGCCGGGGAAACCCGGGAGGCCCTGAGGCTACTTCGTGAGGCGATAGCCCGGGCCAATGTGCCAGAGGGACCCCTAGAGGCTCTGGCGCTACGCATCGCAACACAGGTACGAGACCATCAGGGTAGGGAATTCCGGCGCCAGGTCCAGGCCGCACTAGGGATCGACATCTGGACGGATGACACAGGGTTACAGGACGTCATGGGTGATTTTGTGACGGAGCAGGTGAAGTACATCACAGAGTTGCCCAGGCGTGTGGTGGAGGACATTGAGGGTGTGATCTTGCGGGATGTTCCGGCCGGGAAACTTCATACAGATATAGCCGAGGACATTGCTAGGCGCTTAGACATAGGGAAACGAAAGGCCGCGCTCATCGCCAGGGACCAGGTAGGTAAATTCTACGGACGTGTGAACCGGGAGCGCCAACAGTCGGCAGGTTTCGGCCGGTACCGCTGGCAAACCGTGGGGGATGAACGGGTACGCCCAGAGCATGAGGCCAGGGATGGTAGGATCTACTCATGGGACGATCCGCCTAGCGATGGCCACCCCGGGGAGCCGGTTAACTGTAGGTGTTTCCCGGAACCCGTTTTCGAGGACGTGTTAGAGGAGGTCTAACCCACCCACCAATAACCAGCCCCTGCCCCTACAAACGAGATCAACGGGTCGCTAATCCAACGGTTCTGCCAGACCTCGGAGCCGCTAACCAAGCCTTTGCGCTCTAGCCAGGACTCGGCCACCTCCCACAATAGGGCGCCCACGAGGACGATACCGACGGCCCAGGTAATGGGCACGCGGTGCCATTCAAAGTTAGCCCCGGCCACAAACCAAAAGGCGAAATGTACTAGTGTCCAGCGATCGATCATGATTCTTCTCCATTGTGTTGGTATGCTCCGCACCAATCCTCTAGATGGGCGATAGGCCAGGGCGGGGAACTCTTACGACAAATACCTAGGTGCACACCCTCCGCCCGGTCAGGGTCGAAGTATACGCACGTCCTACACCTAGGCCACCACCGCTCAGGGATGCCCGAGTGTTTGGATCTAGGGTGCGATGTCACTCCTCGAACCCTCCACCACCACACCTACCACAGTGGGCCTTTAGACCTTTGCGTAGGATGTCCCGGGCCACGTCGCTAGCGGTACGCTCGGACGCCTCGGCCTCCGCCTGTAGCATTTCGTGGAGTGGAGGATCTAACATCACCTGTAGCCGGTGTGTCGTCTGTTTCGGTCTTGGCATGCTCGTTTTATACTATGACTGTTGACCGGGCCGCAAGGGGAGAGTATAAAAAGAGCATGAGAGTCACATTTCGACTAATGAGGAGTCAGAGCTACCGGGTGTCTGTCGACGGGGATCCTGTAGGCACCCTGCGGTGGCGGGATTTTTGCTGGACGTATGATGACGACAGGTCCAGCGTCACGTACCCCAAAGGGACACCGCTAGCGGCCGCAAAGGATAAGGTCCGCCGCCTTGTGAAGGCGGACATGGTGTGCGGGTGTATCCGATGAGGTGGGAGCATTTCCTGTACCACCATCTCCCCCCACTAGTGTTTCTAGTACTGTGGTGGCAATCAAAGAGGGTTTCCAAATGAGCGGACCCTACCGAGAACCCTGGACTCCTCCCCAGACACCCCCACGGGAGCCTACGCTAGCCGAGAAGTTAGCGAGTGTGGCCAAGTGGGCTCAGTTCAAGGGTGAGAAAAAGCGACGCAAGGCCCTGGAAAAGGACTACAAGCTACTGATCCGTCACATCACAGAAGCGGCCCGTCTAGGGTTCACCCACATACTGTTTGGGGACCCGGACCGTACTATCTTCAAGATCCCGCGACAGAGCGCAACACACTGCCTGAAATTCTCCATAAGAGAGCACACCCTTCGTCTGAGGGCGGACGGATTCGAGGTAGGAGAGTACAGGGTGTCTTGGGGAGACGATGACGAATGAGAGACTACGAACAAGAGGAACTCCGGATCCGGGTAGGGGACACAATCAGTGGGAACACCACGGAGGAGGTCTGGAGACTGGACTACAGGCGCCCGGTCAGAGGAGGCCCCACAGGGTGGACTATTCAAACCGCTATATTCTCCAACAGGGATAGGAAGTTGGTCTACTCGGATACCGGGGACATGTCCCCGGCGTGGTTATGTGCAGACGGTAACGGCTGGGTGTCCGGTGCATACAAGACAGCCAGAGGGGCCCGGTATGCCTTAGAACTTAACCAGGAAAGCCTAGAGTCACTGTTAAAGACATTCAAGGCACCGATCGACACCTGCCACGTGATCAGGGCGTATCAGCGCCAGGTTATGGTCGGATAACACCAATCCCATAGTACCTACCGGAATCCCCGGCTAACCGTCTTGAGGCGCCCCAACGTCTCAGGACGGTTTTCGCCGTTAGGGGCCAGCCTCCCCGGTGCGTCGTATTCCAGACCTCGCGGGCCGGGTCAAATAGGAATAGTCGATCGTTACATTGCCCAGCTAGGCACACCCAGTGGTCCCAGTTATCCACGCACAGGACAGTGGGGTGGAGGCTGGCGCGCTCGTGTAGCCACGTCCTGGCCTCCTGCCTGCTGTCCGTCTCTATGACGTCCGGTCTGAGGCCCAGGGATACGACGGCCCCTAAGATGTCGTCCTCGTCCGCCCCATCCTCCGTGATGCCGATAGCGGCGGCGAGCTTGCCCTGACCTACTGGGATACCCAGACAGGCAAGCGCACATTGCAGCGCGGCGGGTGCACAAAAATAAGGACGGGACTGGTATTGGCCAGGCATGGGGTAAATTTTCTCATTTTCTACCCGTGATTACCCTTTACTTTTCTCCCCAGATATGGGAAGATCTAGCACCTAGCAGAGAGAGGAGGCGACATAGTCAGCCTCCCTCTCTTTGGGAGCACAGATCTTACCCATCTCACTGGGGTTAGAATAAAAATTTTTCGCCTCCGCTGAAAAAAATTTGAGCCAAAAATTTCCGTTTCAAATCGTCTAACGAAAAATTTTTCTGTAGACGTTTTTGTCATTTACTAAATGACACAGGAGTTAAGCGGCACTTAACATCCGTGCATCCCTCGGGCCGAGTGTGGTAAATTTACCGCGATGGCCCTTCGTATAGACATGGGTGAGCTGGAGCCCCCGCGCCGCCGGGAGGACGGTTCCCTTGTGGTGGACGCCAAGATCACCCGCACCGGGGTATTTACCTATGCCAACTCGGACGGTTCGATCCGTCGAGAGTACCGGCCACCTGACGAGGTAGACCGGGCCGACAGTCTGGACACCTTTAAAATGGTACCGGTGACAAACGATCACCCGCCGGAGATGGTGACGGCCGACAACGCAAGGAAGTATGCGGTGGGTATGACCGGGCAGGACGTCAAAATGGACGGGGAATACGTCCGGGCACCGCTAGCGATCTTCGACGCGGACGCGATCCGAGACCTGGAAAACGGGAAACGTGAAGTTTCTTGTGGGTACCACGTGGACGTGGACCACACCCCCGGGGTCGCCCCAAGTGGCGAACATTACGACGCAATTCAGAGAAACATTCGCGGTAACCATGTCGCTATCGTGGACAAGGGCCGGGCCGGTCCGAACGTACGAGTAAGAATGGATGGAACGGACGGCGCGATCATGGTAAATTTACCACGATCCGAAGCACTCCCCCGAGAGGACTATTCAGTGGACCCTAAAGAACTCGCTCAAAAACTTCAAGAATCTGGCATTGAACTTGCTAAGGCACAGCTTCGAGCCGACCAGGCCGAGGCCAAATCCAAAGATCTGGAGACCCAGGTAGAGACTCTATCGGCAGAACGGGACGACGCCCGAGACAAGCTTGCCTCCGCAGAAGAGGCCGCTAAAGAGGCTGAAAAAGCCCGCGCCGATCAGGTCGATGCTAGCGTGGCCCTCCGACTCCAGGCCCTGACTATCCTCCCTGAGAGCGACAAAGGTCCCAAGCGCTTCGACGGTATGACCGACAAAGAGATCAAGCTGGCCGTTATTGAGCACACCTCCGGCAAGCTGGAAGGGGAGCGCTCCGACGCATACATTGACGCGCGGTTTGACCTGGCAGTCGAGGAAAAGCCTGCCGTTAAAAAGGACAGTGCTCCCGCACCTGTGGAGACCCGCAGTGATTCCCAGAAGACCTACGCACAGAGACTTAAAGAGCTTCACCCACACTACGCAAAAGGTAACTAATCCATGTCCGTACAGACCACATTTTCTCAGGACCTCACCCAGGGTTTTTCCGGCCAGAAAGTCGGCCACGGCAGTTTTGACGTCCAGGCAATGCGAAACGGTGAGGCCTCCGCATCCATGGCCCCAGGCATCGCCGTAAAGCACGGAAGCACCACGGACGACCGGGACGCTCAACTACTCACCGCGATTACCGGCGAGAACGTTGCCGGAATCATCATCCATCAGCACTATGCTGAGGATCAGCTAGACGACGACAACTACATTAAGGCCGGATACGAGCTGGCCGTGTGTCGTCGGGGGCGCCTCCTGGTGACCTGTGAGGACGGATGCAACGTGGGGGACTCCCTACATATCCGCGCCGTTGCCGCAGGTGCTGAGCTGGCTGGCGCACTCCTGGCCGCCGCAGACGGTACCGACACCATTGATTGCTCTGGGTACGCTACTTGGCGCACCTCCGCCGCTGCCGGCGGTCTTGCTGAGCTGGAATTTGACTTCTCTGGATTCCCAACCCCGGCATAGTAGGTAACTCATGAATCCCACTAGCACAGCCCAAGACCGGTTCAGTTGGAGTGTCCCTCACGACGCTCTAACGGCCGACACGGTGCAACAGGTCGCCAAACCTGGCCGGAAGTTCCTGATCGAGTCGGTCCGGTATCACAACGCTACCGGGCTGGCGGCCGATGCGGTTAACTTCTTCCATATCCAGGTACTTATCGACGCTGTAGAGGCGGCCGATTGGTCCACGGAGACCGGCCAGGAAGGCACGATCACGGCTGACACCTGGCTAGACTTCACCAAGGCAGCCGCCGCGTCACGAACAGGCGCCAAAGATGCCGAGGTATCGATCAACTTTGACGAGACCGCAACAGCATCTCTCCCCGCAGGAACGCTTTTCATTGAGGGTATCTACCTCTAATTTAGGACCATAGAATATGTCATTTCACGATCCACGCCTTGACGCCTCCCAGAACGCTTTCCTCCAGCGGGAACTAGAGCACGTTCGCTCTGTACTGTTCGAGGAGCTACGCGGCCCTATGAAAGGCCGTAGCCTTGTCCCCGTCTCTAACGAGGTGCCCACCGGTGCTGAGTCGGATACATACAACATCATGCAGATGTACGGTGCCGCTAAGGTGGGCGGGGCCGGATACACAACCACCCCACCCCGGGCGGACGTGTCCAAAAGCAAGGTTACCAACAGCATCGTGCCCATCACGAATGCCTACGGGTACCACCTACAGGAGATCCGCAACGCGGCCCAGGCCGGTACGCCCCTCCCCATGTATAAGGCCCGTGCCGCGAAAGAGGCAATGGATCGTAAAGTGGACGATCTGTTGCTCATCGGTAACGCTGATGAGGGTTTGGCCGGTCTGTTCAACCTCTCCGGCGCTCTTACCACCATCCTCCCGAGCGGTGCAGTCGGCGACACCTGGGCACTGAAGACCTCTGACGAGGTTTATGCGGACATGGTGGAGATGGAGAATAACGTGGTAGAGAACTCCCTGGAGGCTCTCATTCCTAACACCATGGTCCTCCCGCTGAACTCGAAGAAGCAACTTATGCGCAGGATGCGTGACGGTTCTGACGTCACTATTCTCAAGTTCTTCCTTGAGAACTCTGAGAACATCAGTCGTGTAGAGTTCTCCTCTCGCCTGAACTCGGCACCTAACGCCGAGTGGACCGGACGCCGGGCAGTGGTCTACAAGAATGACCCTATGATTCTTGAGGCTGTCATCCCCCAGGAGTTTGAGACCCTTCCCCCTGAGATACGCGGTTACGAGACCATCATTAACTGTCACATGCGTTACGGCGGCATCCGCACGTACCAGCCTAAGGGCGTTACCTACATGGATAACTTCTAAGCAGGACTCTTCAGGACTTAGGGCCCGTCGCCAGTAGGTGGCGGGCCTTTTTCATAGGACCGACCGAATGAACCTAGCAGCAAAATCAGAAATCTCCCTAGTGTCCGGCGCAACGTCCCTGCCCAATTACGTGGAGGGTACGGGCATCTCCGCCGGGGACGTATCGCGGTGGAATCAGTCCCAAACCGTCAAATCGGTGAAGGCCTTTGATATTGAGATCAAAGGTGAGGACGCTGTATCACTCACGGCCGCCGAACTATGGGGGATTTCGGTAGAGGAAAACTCGTTTGCCGATAAGACGATCTCCGCCGTCACGGCCGGGACCGACCAGCTCACCGTCACCACCCACGGACTGTTCACGGGTCAGGGCCCGGTGCGTGTGTCGTCCAGTGCCAACGATCTGCCGGCAGGCTTAGACGCGGATACGGATTACTGGGTGATCAAAGTGGACGCTAGCGAAATTCAGCTTGCCACTTCCCTGGTTAATGCTTTCGCTGAGACTGCCGTAGACATCACGGACGCCGGATCAGGCACCCTAGCACTGACAGACGGCGCGGCCGGAGATCAGTCCTACAGGGCCAACCTGCTATCCTACGGGCTCCTGGGCATCGCCAACGACGGCGCCGTGGACGTATCCGAATACGAGGGCTACACCACCCGCGTTAACCACAGGCCCCGAGTAGAGGCCTACTACATCACGGCCACCCACCCGGGGGCGGTAGCCGTGCGCGCGTCCGTGCATCCTATTCTGGAGGACTAATGGCGGATATCACTTGGTCAGACGTTACGGATCATGCGCCGGAGCTTTCCACCGTATCCGCTAACGCACAGACGGACATCCTGGCATACGTCAATGATGCTCTGGATGTTGCCGCGTTCGGAGGTGAGGACGCGGCCAAGACTAAGTTGGCGCGCGTCTATATGGCGGCCCACATGGCCACTGTGAGCGAAAACGCGGCCGGCGGCGGCGGAGAAGTTGTGTCCCGTGCCCAGGGCGATATGTCCATCTCCTACGCGGCTAGTTCCGCTGGATCATCCGCTGACGGCTACTCTGCCACAGGCTACGGGCGCCAGTACCTTACCCTTGTGAAATCCACGTACCTACGCGGAGGGCTTCTGCTGTAATGGCCACGAATCAGGTCAGACTTGATAAGCGGGAGCTTAAAAAACTAGAGCGCAAGTTGGGGAAGCTAGATCGTCTCAACGTGAGGGTAGGTCTCCTGCGCACAAAAGGAGGTGCCGAGGAGCACAGTGACGGTATCTCCATGGTGGAACTTGGTCTGATTCACGAATTCGGGGCCCCTAAAGCGCGAATCCCTGCCAGGCATTTCATCGGAGGCACCTTTAAAGATCGTAAGATTCAAGAAGAACTACAGGCCGCCTACGCTAAAGTGTCTCGTAAGATTTTGGACGACTCCATGACACTTACTAAGGCGCTTAGCGTGATCGGGTTGTTCGGCACCAACGCCGTACGCATGAGGATCAAGCGTAAGGAGATCGAGCCTCCCAACTCTCCGGTTACTATCGCTAAGAAAAAATCCACTACCCCGCTTGTGGACACTGGACGAATGATCAACGCCATTCAGCACGACGTGGAGCAGAAGTAAATGGCCCTCCTGTCAAATTTCGCCGTGTTCAAGACCGGTACATACACCCACACGCGGAAGGGTACTCTTAGCTATGTGGACGGGGACGCTACACGCGGGGCCGACACGGTGGGCACGGTGGACGCTACGATCCAGCCGGCTACGTCCAAGGACCTGGAGCTACTCCCCGAGGGCTACCGGGTCAACGGTGTCCGCCGAATCTACACGGAGACAGCGCTACAGGTGGACGATCAAATCATGATCGGGTCTGACACCTGGCGAGTTATCTCACTAGATGAGCACCTAGAATTCGCCGGCTCCGGTGGTGGTTGGAATCGGGGCTTTATCGCTAAGGAGGGTAGATCGTGATCGCATGGTCTACAGTAGAATCCGCGATACATGCCTGGATCGTGGAGGGTACAGGCCTAGACGCGTCCCAAGTCATTTGGGCAAACCAAGACGACCAGTCCCCGGACGGTGACTATGCCTCTATAACCGTGACGGCCACACCTACAGGTAACGGCGGCTGGAATATTTATGAGGACAACATAGGCGGGGGCTCAGGGGAGGAACTCACGGAGACCCATTACCGTATGTGGGAGCTGTCTGTGGAGGTTCAGCTATTCGGAGGTTCGCACAGAGGTACCACAAGCGCCAGCGCTAGACTGACCCGGTGTGTGGGGGCGTCTAGATTAACGGTCCGTCACGAGTCTATGAGGGCCGCAGGGTGGGTGCCGGCACGCTTTGATCCTATCCAAAACGCATCAGCACCTGCCGGAGGGTCTATCTTTGAGCCTAGGGCCATCCTTACGGCGTATGGTTACACCTCCGGATCGATGTCCGGCACGGCCACATATATCGAATTTGTGGACGCGACAAATGAGGTTGCTGATCCGGATTCGACGTTTACTCTAGACCTGATTAACGAGGTGGTGACGTAATGGCTAACACTAAGAACATCTATGACCATATACAGCCCCTCATATTCAAGAAAGGGAACTACCGACCTTTCCTACCGGCAGCTGAGGGGTATTCTCTCAACACACTATCCCCTGAAGACATCGCCGCCATCACCGGCAAGGCAGCCCCAACTCTCATGTATCGCGGTGGAGATGCGAGTGGCGCTACTGAACTTGTAGCTGGAACTGACAATCTAACCGACACGGGAACGCCGACGAAAGAAGTCAGCGACTCCAGGCTAGGTGGGCTAACTACGGTATTCGGTCACAACACCACCGAGGGCATGGATGCGGCGTCCAGCACAGTCGGAGACATCGGAGTTGAGACCATTACCGGGCTGGTCATCGTCGCATTCGACACCATCCCAACGTCAGGCACATACACGATCTTCGGGAAGCGAACCAGCGCCGCAGGCAACCAGGGCTGGGAGCTGACGATCGACGCCACGGGTCCGCGCTGGGTTATCGATGAGGCTGCAGGCGTTACTTCGCGCCAGGTCGCAGTAGACCATGGCACAGTTAACCCGCAAGTTATCCTATTCAAGCGGTCAATTACCGACAACGAATCAGGTCTATGGACGCGCGAGGGTTCGTCGACCGGCACGGACGGCTCCGGGCAGACGCTCACTAATTCGGATGTAATGACTTTCGGGGATTCTGCATTACGCAATGCGGCAGGGTTCGCGCTCGGGGCTGGCATGCTTTGGATTGGCAGCGACGGTGACGGGTTTGGAGAATCGGACCGTCTGGCTGTAGCACAGGCTCTAGGGTATGAGTAGTGAGCTTTCGAGAGCACGTACACTTTGGGTTCGGTTACAAGAATTTCAAACCCGGCAGTAAGCTGGTCAGCGCTTTCCCTTTAACTCCGAGTTTGCATCTAGACCCTTTACCTGAACTGGGTGACCCGGGGACTACTCTTGTGGTCACGCCCGCGAGCTATTCTGATCTTAACAGCATGTTGGCCGCTAACCCCACGGTTGACACTTTCCTATTCTCCCCGGGAGACTACACTGGGTGGTATTCTGGGACTATCGTATCCGTTACCGCCACAGGCGGATCAGCCTCTCGGAGGCGCGTGCTTAGGTACTACAATCCGGGACAGCCTGATAACCCGGTACAGCGTCCAGCGTCCCAAGCTGACTTTTTCCCTATACAGTTCACCGGGGACAGTGCTTACTGGATTGTTCACGGTCTCACCTTTAACATGACCGGGTTGACGGTAGGTCAAAGCATAATAAATATGAGACCTGGGTCAGAGCACATTGTGGTAGATCATTGCCTATTCGAGGATCACTATCAGGGGGCCGTAATCTGTTATGCGTCGTACTGTATTGTACAAAGGTGTGTGATTCGGAATGCTAGGATTACAGAGGGAGTGGATACCTACGGTCTGATGTTCACCCCCCAGCAAGGTAATGCTGTTCACGGGTGTAAGGCCCTGGATTGCGAGATTTACAACATGGTGGATGGCATCGCAGGGACTGTGGGCAGTGCCCCCGGCGATGCGTTTACAGAAGTACAGGTGATGCATGAGGGGCACGATGTATATAACGAGCCGGAGTATATCGCTAGCGGGCCCATGGAAAATCACGTAGACATCAAAGTCGGTAGTGACTCCGGCCGTAGTTATCTAAGAGATTGTCGTATATGGGGGCTAGCTACCAGTGATGGAGGTAGCGGCGGTAGTAACCACGGTGTGTTATTCCATAGGGGCGCTAGGAATTGGACCATCGAAGGCTGTATAATAGGTGAGAATACTTCTGAGTATTCAGCGTATTACGAAAGCGTGTGGCAAGCCGGAGACAATAACCCTGAAGGTGTTTTTGGGCCCAGGAATATGGTTTTCAAGGATAACCTGGTATACGACACCCACGCCGCATTCGGGTCCACGTTAGACGGTCAGATGTTAGACAACATCGTGGTACGGTGTTCGCACCTGTTCTACCGAGGATCGGCCTCCGGGAGGTTGTGTCCTGTGGACCCTATAACGACCGGCAACAGGTTAGGCAAAGTCTCCAGAATTTTTGATCCTGAAGAAGTCGAGGCGCCTCCTTACTATGAGGACATGAACGAGGAGTTAGGTACCGTGAAATTCCGCTATGAGCGTAAACGGTGGACCGGTCCGGAGTGGGCTAGGGTGAACGTATGATCAGAATTCTTCTAATACTCACGCTACTGTTGTCCGCGTGCGCTCCCGAGATGGACATCGTCCCACGGGAGGATGTCAAAAAAGTCTACAACCAAGACAAGGCCATGATGTTTTTTCAAGGTCTAGTAGAGCGGGAGTACGACGTCAACCTAGACCGGTTGGCAGAGTACACCTCACCCCATGTGGTGTGGGTAGAGCCTACATGCCCGTGGGGAGGCCCTCCCTTACTGTATCTGGAGAGTCTAGATAAGTGTGTCTACGGGGTCATGTTTGACTGTAAAAATATCTACGTGGGCACGATGGACGAGGCCCCGGAGGACCTGCGCACCCATGACACGGCTCTGGTCCATGAATTCGGGCACTGTGTCCTGATGACCATGCAACGCATGCGTTTCCCTCCCCCGGGTCTCCCGCAAGACTACGGAGACGGAGACCACTCAGACGAGAGATTCTGGGCACTTGTAAAAGAGGCCCGTGATTATACCCGCCAACGCGACTGGTAATCGTGGTAAACTTACCACGATCCGAACCCCCTACATGCTAGGATGATTTGACATGTCACTTTCCACCCACGTTTCAATTTCGATTTCTGAGGACTCTACAGCAGTCCCCCGGGCCGGTTTCGGTACCGCGCTACTCCTGTCGGACTCCGCCGGATGGGTGGAACGTGTCCGTGAATATGCCAGCCTGGCAGAGGTTGCCGCAGATTTTGCCGTTACCACGTCCCCGGAGTATCTGGTAGCTAGCGCCTACTTTGGGCAGTCCCCACGCCCCGATAAGCTTAAGATCGGCCGATGCGCCCTTCCGGCTACCAAGACTTTCACTCTTACCCCTACGGCCGTCAACTCCACCGCGTACAGTATCACGGTACACTTTGAGGGAGGTGTCTCGGAGACCGTGACGTACACCTCCGACGCTACCGCCACGGTGGCGGAGATTACACTAGGACTCACTAACGCTCTTAACGCCGTGGTGTCCAAGAACTTTACCGCCGTAGACGGTACTACTGTAGTCACCGTTGACGCGGACGCGGCCGGGGATTGGTTCTCCCTGGAGGTTCTGGATCGGAACCTGATTGACATCGTGGAAGACCACGCCGATCCTGGTGTGGCCACGGACCTTACCGCCATCGAAACGGAAGACGCGGACTGGTATTGCCTCCTTACCACGGCCAACTCGGAGGCCTACGTCAAGGCCGCCGCCGCGTGGATCGAGGCCCGCAAGAAGATTTATCTTTTCGATGTCTGCGACACTATCTCTGTCAATACCGCGTCAGACGGTACTCAGGGCACCCTTGACGACCTAGCCACCCTCAACTACGCCAGGACGGGCGGTAGTTGGCACCCTCGCCCCGCCGAATTCCTCTCGGCCGCATGGGCGGGCCGTGTCCTCCCCAAGCTCCCAGGCTCCACCACGTGGACGTACAAGGAACTTGTGGGAGTGTCCGCTACCCAGCTCACTAGCACCGAGAGGGGCAACCTGGACGACCGTAACGCCAACTACTACAAGGTGGTGTCCACCAAAGGTTTCGTGTGGGAAGGGAAGATGGCAGACGGCGATTACATCGACATCCAACGCGGCCTAGACTGGCTAGAGGATGACGTATCTAAAACCGTATTTGAGAACCTTTTGGGACCGGACAAAGTACCTTTCACGGATCAGGGTGTCTCTACCATCACGTCCGCTATCCGAGCCTCACTGCAGCGTGCTGTAGATCGGGGTGTGCTAGCCGGGGATCCGGAGCCTACGGTCACGGCCCCTAAGGTGGCGGACGTGTCCGCCGCGAACAAGACCGCGCGAACCCTGCCAGACGTCCGATTCGGCGGTACCCTGGCCGGAGCTATTCACAAAGTCACTCTGACCGGTACGGTTAGCGTCTAAGGAAAACACCATGGCTGATTACGATCCAGGCGAAATTACGATCAACTTTAAGGGCCACCTGATTCAGGGGTATGCCGAGGGCACCTTTGTCACGGTGGAACGTAACGTAGACACGTTCTCAATGTCAGTGGGTGCGGACGGTAACCCTACTCGTGTACGGTCCCGGAACAAGTCCGGCATTATCACGGTGACGCTTCAGGCCGAGAGTCCATCTAATGATGTGCTTAGCGCGTCCGCCAAGAGTGACGAGATCAACGGTAGCGGTAAGGGGCCCATGGAGGTTCTCAACCTCGGGGGCACCACGATTTGCTTCACTCAGGAGGCCTGGGTACGCAAACCTGCTAACGTCGAATATGGTGACGCTGCCACCACTAGAGAGTGGACTTTTGAGACCGGTAACCTAGACATGTTTGTAGGGGGCGTCCTAGAAGGCGCCTAACTTAGAAGGGGGACACAATGGGTAAGAAATTCGAGGAGACCCAGATCGGACCGTTCAGGGTCATGTCTAACCAGATGCCTGCACTTGAGGCATTCTCACTTTTGCCGGTACTTGGCTCACTGGTATCTAGTGGCGCGTCCGAGCTGGAAGGCGCATCAGGCTTCTCCCTAGACGGGGAGATCGACGTGCCTTCACTAGGGAGGGCGTTCGGTGCACTGTTCCGGGAGCTGGAGGCCAAGGGAGCGGAGGACCTGGCCTGTAAGATTCTAAGGCACACCACAGTGATCAATAAGGAAGAGGGAGAGAAATTCGAGCTATCTACCCCGGACAAGGTGAACGCCGCTTTCTGCGGGAACATTCAACACATGATCCACACAATGGCGTGGGTGGTCCAGTTCAATTTCTCAGATTTTTTCTCAGGAGATCTAATGCAAAAGGCCATGGCACTAGGTCAAAAAATGACAAAGGCCGAGGAGAACCCCTCAGACTAACCCCAGAGTTAGAGGCCGGGTGGCCTGTCTGGGAGCTGTTCTGTAGGGATAAGCTACGTTTAGATATGTTCGATCAGGTCACCATAGACGACGTGCAACTCGCACTCATGGCACTAGGGGCCTGGGATGACGCTGATCGGCGTATGACCAAACGCCTAGAGTCTGAGGCTAGAGCGAAAGGTAAGCGCAGGTGAAGGTAGCGGACCTATTCGCACTCCTATCGATCAAGGTAGATAAGGCCGGTTTGAAACGTGTAGGGGAAACCCTAGATGGTCTTAAGCGTACGGTTAAGAGAGTAGCCGTGGGGTTTGCTGCCGCCACTGCCGGCGGTCTGGCTATGGTTAACTCCGTAGCTCAAAACGCGGATCAGTTTGCCAAGCTGTCTAAGAAGGTAGGAATCAGCGTAGAAAAGCTCCAGCAACTGGAGTTTGCGGCCCAGATTTCCGGGTCTAATATTGACGTGCTACGTACCGGGTTGCAGAGGTTCGCACGCACAGCTGACGACGTAGGGCAGGGCCTTGACTCAGCAAAGGAGCCTTTCGAACGTCTTAACGTTAACGTTAACGACTCCACCGGACAACTGAAGGATCTGGATACTCTACTACTAGACGTAGCGTCACAGTTCAAAGAAATGCCGGACGGTACCGCTAAAACCGCGTTGGCAATGAAAATGTTCGGCCGATCCGGCGCGGAGCTTATCCCGCTACTGAACGAGGGTGCGGACGGTATAGAACGACTCCGGGAGGAGTTTGCCGCCACAGGTGCCCAGATTTCTACTGAGGACGCTAAGGCTTTCGAGGAGTATAACGACACAATCCACCGTGTGAAAACCACGGTCAAAGGCTTCATGGTTCAGGCCGTCACGGCACTACTGCCTCAACTACAAGAGTTGGCGACCCAGTTTCGTGAGTGGGCATCCGCTAACCGGGAGGTGATCAAACAGAACCTAACTAAGTTTGTGACGGGTCTGATCGCAGGTCTAAAACTCCTGGCCAAGGTGATCGGGTTTGTCCTCAAACATGCGCGTATTCTGATCGCGTTGTTCGTATCGTGGAAGGTCGTAACACTGGCTCTAGCAGCAGCCCAGGCGTTTCTAGCTGCTACGGCAAAATCCACCGCTAGGGCCGTCATGATGTCCTGGATCAAAGCCCTGGCGCCCTTCCTACTCCTTGTGGCAGTGGTGGTCGCTATCGCCCTCCTGATCGAGGATATATGGGTGGCTATAAACGGCGGGGAGTCCGTGGTAGGGGAATTCGTAGAGTTCCTTAAAGACGCCTTTTGGGACGCTGTAGAGGCGATCCGAGAGTTTTTCGTAGATCTGTTTGACTGGGTTGCCGATAAGGTTTTGTGGTTGGCCAACAAACTGAAGGACATGGCGAACAAGGTTAAGGATTACTTCGGAGGAGGCCCGGGTGTGTCCACGAAAGCGGGGGATGTTATCAAACGAGAGACCAAGCGTGGTGCGTCGCCTAAATTCATCATGGCACAGCTACGATCGGCGGGGCTGGACCAGTCCCCAGAAGCTCAAGCATTTAGGTCTAGGAACTTCTCCGAGGGGGAAATGTCCCAGCGTAGGAACCTGGTTAGATCTGGCGGGGATTCTACCGACAACCGGACGATCAACGTTACAAACTACAATCAAACAACAGACCCTGAGAGGGCCGCACGACAGATGGTAGAGGGTGTCTCTAGAGAGGTACAGAACCAATGGTAACGATTGACGGGTACGCTATTGATGCGCTGATCTCTATCGATCCCCAACGTACCGGGGAGGCCACCACTCACCCTATTGAGACCGGGGCACTAATCACTGATCACTTTATCCTGGCCCCTACCGTGGTAGTGGTGGAGGGTATCGTTTCAGACACACCCATAGGGGAGGTCGCTACGGAGCGGGAGGGCAACGTCCCGGCAGCTAGCGGGGTAACGGCGGCCAAACCCTCGAACGATGCGTATCTACTCATGCAGGAGATCATGGAGGAGGCTCGCCTTGTAGAGGTCATCTCAGACGTTTTCCCGCCGTTTCGTGATCTACTACTGATTAGCCTGTCCGGCCCAAAGGATGCGGATACGGGCCACGCGTACGCGTTCCGGGCCACGTTCCAGACCACGGTATTTGCTGATGTCAACGTGGAAGAGAGGGATACACTAGTATCTGTACCACGCGCCAAGCGCAAAAAGGACAAGGGGAACCAGCCCAGTCCGCAACTCTCCCAAGAGCGCGTGGATAAATTCTTCGACCCTAACAACTACTCGTCAGGAGGCAAGTCCACTTTTGCCCGAATGACTGAGGGTGCCGCTAACAGGTTCTCCGACTAATGGCCGTTACACTACCACTTGAGGGCGGTGTGCCGTTCTACTCATTCTCTACCCAGTTGGGTGGGGTCACGTTCCTTTTCGACGTGCGGTGGAACTCCAGACACGGTGTATGGTATTTCGATATTTTGGACGAGGACGAGGACGTAATCTCAGCGAATAACGCCATACTCTTGGGTAGTCGTCCGGTCTACAAGTCAGCCGATAGTCGAAGGCCCAAGGGGTATTTTGTCGTCCGTGATTCTTCCGGGGAAGCTGTAGACGCAACCTTTGATGATCTAGGTGTGAGAGTTTTTCTGGACTTCTACACTCTGGAAGAGGCCCAGGAGATTTCCGCATGACCACTCGTTTCGGTAGGTCCGTCAGGGTCACACTTGCGTCTAGGCCTAACAAGACCGGCAAGTTCTTTGATCGGTACACCCGCGCGATCGATATTGAAAACCTGCGTGTATCTTTCCAGGTGGAAAAGAACTTGGAGAAGAAAGGGAACAAGGCCAAGATTACGATCTGGAACCTCAAGAAAGACACTAGGGCAGAGTTCCAGACACAGCCGGCTAACGTACATATACAGGCCGGATACGGTGCCGACCTAGCCACCCTGTACAAGGGGGACATCTACTGGGGACACTCTGAGAAACAAGCCCCCGAGTGGGTGACTACGGCGGAGTGTGGTGCGGGCCTGAACTTCCAGCGCTATAGCCGCACCAGCATTTCTCTGAAACGGGGGGCATCTAAGCTAGACGCGATCAAACAGATGGCCAAGGATGCAGGGATCCCTATCCCTACTAACCTGGAATCTGCCAAAGACTTTCTCGGTACGATCGAGTCCGGCATGGTCCTGGAGGGTCCCACGCTGGATCAGATGAACAAACTAGTCAAGACCGGCGGGGCCGGGTTTGGGATGACTGTCCAAGATGATCGGCTGGTACTCCTGCGAGATGGGGATGTGCTAAAAGCCAGGGCGATCAAGGTATCCAAATCCACAGGCATGATCGGCCGTCCTGAGCTAGGTACCCCGGAGAAGCGGGGTAAGCCTCCTGTGCTCACCGTGACCACGCTCCTAGCCCCGGACATCAACCCCGGGGGCCTGATCGTCATGGATTCCGAGGATGTAAAAGGTAACTACAGGGTGCGCAGGGTCTCGCATTCTGGCGATACTAGGGGCCGAGAATGGTACACTAAGCTGGAAGCGACGGTATACCCATGAGTTTCACGCCCGATCTACCATCTGCGATTGATTCCGCTACGTTGCGGGTGCTCTCTCGTGTCAACACGTCGATCCCTGGCATTGTGCAAAGTTACGACCAGACCACACAAGAGGCGACCGTACTCCCGGCCATCAAACGGGAGGTGGACACGGAGGATGGGACCGCCATAGAGGCCCTCCCAGTAGTCCCAGGGGTGCCCGTAGTATTCCCTGGGGCCGGCGCGTACAAAATCACCTGGCCGCTAGCCAAGGGGGATACGGTGCTCCTAGTGTGCTCCCAGGCGTCCCTAGACCAGTGGCTACAGCGTGGCGGCACGGTGGACCCCCGGGACCCTCGAAAGTTTGACTTGTCCGACGCCGTGGCTATCCCCGGCCTCCTGTCATTTAACGAGGCATCAAATCAGGTAGACGGCTCCGCTATGGTGATCTCCGGCCCGTCCATCAAACTGGGTAGCAAGGATGCTAGCGAGTTCGCCGCACTACAATCAGAAGTTTTGGCACTACGAAACGAGCTGAACACACACACCCACGGTGGTGTGATGTCGGGCGCAGCGTTCACGTCTGGTCCGGCTGGACCGGCGGGTGTTCCCCCTACTCTCACACTATCCACCCCGGTAGGTAGCACTAAGGTAGAGGTTGAGTAATGGCTGACGAGACGGCACCCATCGGCCTAGCGCTAACGGCGGACGGGGACATTGAAATCCTCACGGCTGCCAATGGTGACGGTCTACGTCTAACGGCAGGTCTGGAGGCAGTGACGGACAACGTTCGCTCCATGATTCGCCTGTTCAAGGGCGAGTGGTTCGCGGACACGGAGCTAGGCGTCACCTACTGGGAAGACATCCTAGGGCAACAGTACGATGAGTCCCGGGTACTAACGGCATTCCGTAGCGCGATCTTCCAGGTACCCCATGTGTTGAGGATCGAGAGACTATCCTCTAGTTTTGACAGCACTAGCCGCACGCTCACGGTGTACCTAGAGGTAATCACTGAGTTTGGTAATGCTACGATCACGGAGGTAATCTAATGGCGACATATGGACTGACAGCGACCGGGTTCGTAGTCAAAACCTTCGAGGTCATCCGGCAAGAAATGCAGGAGAAGATCTGGGACACGTTCGGAACGTCCCTAGACCTGTCCGACCGTACGCCGTTCGGTCAGTTAATTGCGATCTTCGCAGAGCGCCAGGCCAACATGTGGGAGGTGGCCCAGGCCGCACATGCGGCCATGGATCCGGACTCCGCTACTGGCACGGCCCTTGCCAATATCGCATCCATCTCCGGCACTCTCAGGGACGCGGCCACAAAGTCCACCGTAACACTACATCTCACCGGCACGGCGGCAACCGTGATCCCTATTGGTAATCAGGTGTCGGTGGATGCGACCGGAGAGATTTTCACCACCACAGAATCAGCCACCCTAGCAGCCGCTACGGCGTGGGCATCCGCCACGGCCTACGCCGTCGGGGATATTGTCTCGAACGACTCCAACATTTATGTCTGTGATGTGGCTGGCACATCCGCCGGATCCGGAGGGCCTACGGGTGAAGGTACGGCTATCGTAGATAACACGGTGACCTGGCGTTCCGTAGGGGACGGTCTGGCATACGACACGGCTGAGGCAGAGTCTGTCAACACTGGGGCGATATCCGCCAACGCATATAGTATTACTACTCTAGAGACCGCTGTAGCCGGCTGGGATAGTGTCCAGAACCTCACCGATGCTGACGTAGGCAGCACTCTAGAAACTGATGCCGAGCTGAGGATTCGTAGGGAGGACGAAATCGCAAGCGCGGGCACCGGGCCGCGTGACGCTCTACGGGCGGACATCCTTAGTGTGACGGGTGTAGAGGCCTGTACCGTGTTTGTTAATAACACGGACGCCACGGACGCCGACGGAGTGCCTGCCCACTCGGTGGAAATCCTGGTTAGGGGTGGCGACGACCAGGACATTGCAGATCAGATCTTCGCGTCTATCGGTGCGGCTACAGGGACCTACGGCAGTTCCTCCGCCACGGTGACGGATTCTGAGGGTACGGATGTCACGATCTACTTTTCTCGACCGACCGAAATCGATATCTGGGTAGAAGTGACTCTAACTTATGACGCCGACCTATACCCATCAGATGGGGATACCCAGGTGGAGACTGAGATCGTGACCTACGGGGACGCTCAGGATACTGGTAAGGACGTCGTATCCAGCCGCATTAAGGCCGCATGTTTCGAGGTGGCCGGAGTCCTGGACGTGTCGCTAGCGTACATCGGTACATCCGCGTCACCTTCCACGGAGACCACGATCGCGATTTCTCTAAGGGAGCTGGCTGCGTTTGATACGTCACGCATCACCGTAACTAGTTCGGAGGCAACACCATGATCGATGAGGAGTTAGACCACTTCGGGGAGGCTAAAGAGCTA
>JABAOD010003005.1_pt5 | contig 48937 bp, 57 predicted proteins | sample 7062151 | NCBI WGS metagenome assembly JABAOD01 (sample SAMN14538626, study PRJNA623070) | marine sediment metagenome | biome: marine biome [ENVO:00000428]; feature: marine pelagic biome [ENVO:01000023]; material: deep marine sediment [ENVO:00002113] | place: India: Gulf of Khambhat ... | reverse complement strand
CACGCGCGCGGGCTGGACGAGACCATGTTTCTCGGCTCGGACACCATGCGGCCGCTCTTGAAGAAACTCGTGCCGCAGGCGCACATCGAGGGCCGCCCGCGCTTCTCGACGCTGCGCTATGCCGGCGAGGCCAAGCTCTCGCGGCTGCCGCGGCGCAGCGCCGTCGTCGTCTTCTCGGTCGACCAGGTCTACGCCATCGCCGAGACGATGCGCCGCCAGCGCGGCGGCACCGCGGTCGTGCTCGGCGCGCTCAGCCCGCGCACCCGCAACGCCCAGGTCGGGATGTACCAGGCCGGCGAGGTCGACTACATGGTCGCGACCGACGCCATCGGCATGGGCCTCAACATGGACATCGACCACGTCGCCTTCGCCGGCCTGCGCAAGTTCGACGGCCGCCGGGCGCGGCCGCTCAGCGCGCCCGAGATCGCCCAGATCGCCGGCCGCGCCGGCCGCCACATGAGCGACGGCACCTTCGGCACCACCAACGACATCGGCGGCCTCGACGACGAGGTGGTCGACGCCGTCGAGGCGCACCGCTTCGACCCCGTCGAGGCCGTGTACTGGCGCAACCGCCTGCTCGACTTCTCGTCGCCGCAGGGGCTGCTGCGCAGCCTCGAGCGGCGCCCGGCGCACCGCTATCTCATGCGGCCGCGCGATGCCGACGACCACGTCGCCCTCGCCGAGCTGGCCCGCGATCCGGAGACCGCTTCGCGCGCGAGCAACCCGGCCGCCGTGCGCCTATTGTGGGAGGTGTGCCAGATTCCCGACTTCCGTAAAGTGATGCCCGACCATCACGCGGCGCTGCTGCGCCAGGTCTATCTGCACCTGACCGACGGCGACGGCCGCCTGCCGGAGGACTGGGTCGCCAAGCTGATCAACCGGCTCGACACCACCGCCGGCGACATCGACACCCTGACCAGCCGCCTCGCCCATGTCCGCACCTGGACCTACATCAGCCACCGCGGCGACTGGCTGGCGGATTCGCAGCACTGGCAAGAGCGCGGGCGGGCCATCGAGGACAGGCTGTCGGACGCTCTGCACGAGCGGCTGCTGCAGCGCTTCGTCGACGTCAAGGCGGCGGCGCTCGGCCGGCGGCGCGGCGCCGGCGGCGAGGTGCTGGCCGCGGTCACCGCGAAAGGCGCGGTGGTCGTCGAGGGCCACACTGTCGGCACCATGGCGGGGCTCGCCTTCCGACCGCTGGCGGAGCCGCGCAGCGACGGCGACCGGGCGATCCTGTCGGCTGCCCGCCCGGCCCTGCAGCAGGAGGCGACGCGCCGCGTGCACGCCCTCGTCGGCGCGCCCGATGCGGAGTTCCGGCTGGACGACGACGGCACGCTCGCCTGGCGCAAGGCGCCGGTGGCGCGGCTCGCCGGCGGCGACGACCTGTTGCGCCCGCGCGTCCAGGTGCTGCGCAACGACCTCCTCGACGGCGCCCAGCGCGAGCGCGTGCGCAGCCGCCTCGCGGCGTGGCTGGACGGGCATGTGCGCCGGGTACTGCGACCGCTGTACCGGCTCCTGGAGGCGGGCGACCTCGGCAGCGCCGCACGCGGCCTCGCCTTCCAGCTGGCCGAAGGGCTGGGCGCGCTGCCGCGCCGGCAGGCGACCTCGCAGATCCGCGCCCTCGGCCGTGAGGACCGCAAGGCGCTGGCCCGGCTCGGGGTCCGGCTCGGCGTCGAGACCGTCTACTTGAAGGCGCTCCTGAAGCCGGCGCCGCTGCGCCTGCGCGCGCTGCTGTGGGCGGCCGGCCAGGGCGAGGCGCCGCCGCTGCTGCCCGGGGCCGGCGACGAGACGCTGCCGGCCTCCGACGCGCCGGCCGGGTTCTGGGCGGTGGCCGGCTACCACGTCACGGGGGCGCGGGCGCTGCGCGCAGACCGCGCCGAGACGCTGGCGCTGGCGCTGCGCAAGCGGGCCCGGCAGGGCGGCTTCCAGGCGACGGCGGAGCTGACGGCGCTGGCCGGCTGCGACGGCGCCGCCTTCGAGTCCGTGGTCCGCGCCCTCGGCTACCGGGCGATCGCGGGCGCCGACGGCACGAGTTTCGAGGCGGCCGCCAGGGCGGCGGCGAAGCCCCCGCGCCGGCGCGGCCGGCGCCGCCGCAAGACACGGGCGGACTCGCCGTTCGCCGAGCTGCGCAAGCTCGTGGACAAGCGCGGATGAGCGGTGCGGGCGGCACTGCCGGCGCCGGGCCGACGGAGACCCTGCGCGTCGACAAGTGGCTGTGGCACGCCCGCTTCTTCAAGAGCCGCTCGCTGGCCAACGCCATGGTCGGCGCCGGGCGGCTCAGGGTGAACAGCCAGCCGATCGCCAAGCCCCATTACCAGGTGCGCCCCGGCGACGTGCTGACCTTTCCGCAGGGCCGCCGCATCCGCGTCGTCGAGGTCGCCGCCATTGGCAAGCGCCGCGGCCCGGCGACTGAGGCGCAGACCCTGTACACCGACCTCGCCCCGCCGGAGCCGCGGCGCAAGGCCGACGCGCCCGCACCGCGACCGGCGCACCGCGTCAAGGGCAGCGGCCGGCCGACCAAGAAACAGCGAAGGGAGACCGACCGGCTGCGCGGGTGACGCGCCCGGCACCCGGATCAACATATACGGGCAAACGCGCCGGGAATTTTGGCTTTGGTTGTGGTGTACCCGAAGGGGAGCCGGCAATTTCGGTCGTCCCGTCGCGACGGCGGAGGGTCGCCGTCGCCGTCGGGCACGCCGCGACAACCGGCCATCGCCACTCGACACAGGGATGCACCACAATGAGACGTCTGACCGCCGCAGTTACGGTTGCTTTCATGCTGTCCGCCACCGCCGCCTGGGCGCAGCAGCCGGCGCCGGCCCCGAACGGGATCGAGATGCCGAAGGGCTACAAGGACTGGCGCGTGATCGCCATATCGCACCGCAGCGACAACAACACGATGCGGGTCATCATCGGCAACGACGCCGCCATCGCGGCGGCGCGCAGGGGTCAGGTCAACCCGTGGCCGGACGGCGCCATCCTCGGCAAGGTCGTGTGGGCCAACCGGACCGACGAGAACTGGGACGCTGCGACCGTCCCCGGCGAGTTCAAGGCCGCCGAGTTCATGGTCAAGGACGCCAGGAAATACGCCGAGACCGGCGGCTGGGGCTTTGCCCGCTGGCTCGGCATGGCGCAGAAGCCGTACGGCGCGGACGCCGACTTCGTGCAGGAATGCTTCGGCTGCCACACGCCGGTGGAGTCGCGCGACTACGTGTTCACGACGCCGATCGCCCTGCCCTGACGGCCGGCGGCGACCCGGGATCATTTCGTCCCGGGTCGCCGGCCGATTGATCCGATGGGTGCCCGCCCCGCCGACGCGGCGGGGCGGCGCGCTCGGCTTTCATCGCGGGGTCAGCCCGGATTGAGCACCCACAGGGCGGCGGTGAGCACCGTCGCGTAGCCGACCCACAGCAGGTAGGGGACGAGCAGCGCCCCGGCCCAGCGGTCGAGCCGCCAGAACAGCGCGGCATTGGCGGCGATGGCGGGCAGCAGCACGAGAATCTCGGCCAGCGCCAGGCCGATCTGGCGGAAGCCGAAGAACAGCACCGACCAGCCGATGTTGAGCGCGAGCTGCACAATGTAGACCGCCAGCGCAAGCCGGGTCGCGGCGAGCGGCGCGCTGCGCCAGGCGCGCCAGCCGGCGACCGCGATCATCGCGAACAGGGCCGTCCAGACGACCGGGAAGACCCAGTCGGGCGGGTTGAAGGCCGGTTTCTCGAGCCCCTGGTACCAGGTGCCGACGCTGGTCGCCGTCACCGCGCCGCCGATCGCCGAGACCGCGGCGCACAGGGCCGCGAAGCCGGCAAGCCCGAGAAGATCGCGGCCGTGCGAGAGACGCCGTCGTCCGGCCTCCGTCATGTGCTGCTCACTCCGTCTCCAGCGAACCGACCACCGCGATCGCGCCGTCCCCGGTTCGACGGATCACCACGAGCTCGCCCGACCTCGGGTAGACGCCGGTCAGCGCGGTGATGTTGACCTGGTGGGTCACCAGCACCAGCGGCCCGTCGAGCGCCTGCCCAGCCAGCCACCGGCGCAGCGCGCCGGTCTGCGCATCGCGATTCGCCGGCCGGTCGAAGAAGGAATTGAGGATCGGCAGCGCCTCGACCGGGCCGAGGCGCAGCAGTTCCGCCGTCTCAAGACAACGGCACCACTGGCTGGAGACGACGCGCGCCGCCGCGATGCCGTTGGCGCGGAATGCGGCCCCGATGCGGGTGGCCTGCTCGCGTCCTTCCGCCGAGAGGTTGCGCTGCGTGCGGCAGTCGCCGAGCACGAACTCCGGCGGATCGCCGGTGCCCGGTGCAATGGCGTGCCGCAACAGCGCCACGTGTCCCGGCGCCCGCAGGGCGGCCCAGACTTCGGTATCGTCCGCCGACAAAGGTGCGGGTACGACGCCGAACAGAAGGACGAGGAGGCCACTGACGAAGACCCGGGTCTCCCCGTACAACCAGCCGAGCGCGCGGCCAAACCGCCATCTCCGGCCGTCATGGTGGCCATCGCTGACCGCAGTTCCCTGCTTTGCCGCCGTCCCGGAGTTGCCGCGGGTCATGCCAGCACCCCGAGAGCGAGCGAGGCGACGACCGCGACGGTCAGCGGCAGGCGCAGCCTCGGATACCATGCCGGCAATTCGCCGATGCGCCCGGCCCTGACATCGAACAACAGCAGTGCGGCGAAGGCGGCTGCGAGGACCACCAGCCCGAGCGGTCGTGCGAGGAACAGGGCGGCCCAGCCAACGAGGGACGGGACCACGCTGTAGGCGAGGCGGCGGGAGATGCGGCAGACACCAACATCGCGTCCGTAGCCGGCAATCGCGACACCCCAATGGACGCCGCCGAGGAACGAGAGGATGACGGCGCCGTAGGCGACGAGCGCCAGGGTGCCGTATGCGCCAACCGTCCCGTCGGCGAGCAGGCCGACGACCGCGAGAAGAACGAACGGCACCGCGCCGAGCGCGCCCAGCCACGTTGCGGTCGGCGGCATCGCCGCCGCTGTCGCGCCGGGTCCGCCGGCGGCCTCCTCCCGCGCCGTCATTGCGGTGCCTTGGCCGCAACGAGTATGTAGTTCACCCCGGTACGCCGGGACAGGCGCCAGCGGTCGGCAAGGGGAGTGTACCTCACGCCCACGAGCTCGGTCACGCACAGCCCGGAGCGCCGGATCATCCGGCGGATCTCGTCGGGGCGAAGGAAGCGGGTCCAGTCGTGGGTTCCCCTCGGCAGCCACCCGAGGACGTATTCCGCCCCGACGATGGCCAGGAGAAACGCGCGCGCCGTACGGTTCAACGTGGCCACGAACAGGAGGCCGCCGGGTTTGACGAGGTCGCCGCAGTCCGTCATCAACTGTCGGGGGTCGGCCACGTGCTCGACGACCTCGGCGTTGATGACGACATCGAAGCGCTCGCCCGTCTCCAGCAGATGTTCGGCGAGGCCGTGGCGGTAGTCGATCGAAAGCCCCTGCTGGGCCGCGTGCCAGCGGGCGATCTCGATGTTGCGGGCGGTGGGATCGATGCCGACCACCTGGGCGCCGTGCTTCGCCAGCGGCTCGGAAAGCAGTCCCGCGCCGCATCCGACATCGAGGATCTTCACACCGGACAGCGCGTCCTCGCTGCCGGCGTTGCGTCCGAACTGGCGGGCGATGCGACTGACGATATAGTCGCGGCGCGCGGCGTTGAACTTGTGGGCGACCCGGAACTTCCCGTCCGGTTTCCACCATTCCTCGGCCAGCTTCTGGAAGCGTTCGATCTGCTTGGGGTCGACGGTCCGGGAGTCCGGCCAGGGTGCATCGAGATGGTCCTTCTTCATCATCTGCCGTTTTGCCTCTGTACTGGGGTTTGAGTGACTGTTTCGCCCGCGGCCCCGGCTAACCACCGGACCCTTCGACGCGCGCCAGCTGCGCCTCGATCGCCGCCGTCACCTTGGCCGAGGTCGGCTCGGTCGGGGTGGAGAACCAGGTCACGAGCTCGCCGTCCGGGCCGATCAGGAATTTGTGGAAGTTCCAGCGCGGCGCGCCCGCGGGGCCGACCTCGCCGGCCGCCCATTTGTAGAAGGGGTGCGCGTCCTCGCCCTTGACCGCAACCTTGCTCGTCATCGGGAAATCGATGTTGAAATTGACCTCGCAGAACCGCTTGATCTCGTCCTCCGTGCCCGGCTCCTGGTTGCCGAAGTCGTTCGACGGCACCCCGAGCACGACGAGGCCGCGGTCGCGGTAGCGCTCCCAGACCGCCTGCAGATCCTCGTATTGCGGGGTGAAGCCGCACAACGAAGCGGTGTTGACGACCAGCACCACCTTGCCCCGGAAGTCCGACAGCGGAAGCAGCCCGCCCTCGATGGCGGTGAAGGTGAAATCATGGGCCGATTTCGCTGCGCCCGCCGCCGCGGCGGGAACACTGCCCGAGATCAGGATCAGCACTGCCATGACCAGTTTCGCGCGCATGTTTTAATCCCCCTGTTTGGAGCCATCGAAAAAGATACGGTGATGAAGGGGATTTGGATCAGTTGATCCAGCTCGGCAACCCGGCTCGTAGAATGTCCCGGACAGTGCCGCGGCCTTCGCCGTGATGATCGCGACGGTGTCGGTCCCGATGCGCAGACGACGGGATCGCGTTGCGCGGCCCGGCCACGAACGGTCCGCGGCGCAAAAGCGGGAAGACGGATGACAGGTATGGACGAACGCGACAGCCCCTTGACCCTGACCTCCTTCGGCGACGGCCTGAATGTCGCGATCGTCGGCGCGTCCGGCGGCATCGGCCGGGCGCTGATCGAAGACCTCGCAGGCTGCCCGGCCGTTGCCAACATTTTCGGCCTGTCGCGGTCGGACAACCGTCTCCGGTCACAAGGGCTGGACTGGCACCACCTCGATCTCGAAGACGAGCGGTCGATATCGGATGCGGCGTCGGCCGTGCGGCGGTCGGCCGGGCGTCTGGACATCGTTGTGGTCGCGACCGGCATTCTGCATGACGGCGATCGCCTGCAGCCGGAGAAGACCTGGCGCGCGCTCGACGCTGCGGCGATGGAGCGGGCGTTCCGCGTAAACACGATCGGCCCGGCGCTGGTCGCCAAGCACTTCCTGCCGCTGCTCGCCGCCAACCGAAAATCGGTGTTCGCTGCCCTGTCGGCGCGGGTCGGCAGCATCGAGGACAACCGGCTCGGCGGCTGGCACTCGTACCGGGCTTCGAAGGCCGCCCTCAACATGCTGATCAGGACGCTTGCCGTCGAGCTCGCCCGGCGCAATCCGCACGCGCTCTGCGTGGCCCTGCATCCGGGCACCGTGGACACCGCCCTGTCGCGCCCGTTCCAGGCCCGGGTCCCCGCGGGCAAGCTGTTCCCGGCGGCACGCTCCGCCCGCCATCTGCTCGCGGTGCTCGACTCGCTGACGCCGTCGGACTCCGGCCAGGTGTTCGCCTGGGACGGCAGCCGGATCCCCTTCTAGCGGGGATCGGGGCGCGCGGCGGCGGCGGGCCGTCCCGGACCGGGTCCGTACCTGTACCTTCGGTTTCCGACCGCGTGCGAACATTGGCGATCGCGGTGATCGCGGTGTGCCGCTCGCCCCTGTCGAGGCCTGATTGCCATCCGTTCCACCGGCACGCTGTGCTCTGGTGCCGCCGTCTCGATCGCTGGGAAATGGATGGCACTGCGGGCGATGCACCGAAGAACCTTCATCGCGGGCCTGCTTGCGATATCGGCGCAAACCGGGCTGTTGGCGGGAAGGGCAACGGCACAGGCCGGCGCAGCCGCGCCCGTATCGCCGGAGAGGACCGCATGGCTGGCCGAGGCCTTGGTCGCCTTCCCTTACGACTACGTCCGGGTCGAAGGCCGCGCTGCGCTGCGCGAGTGGGAGTGGCTGAAGGCGGGCGGCCGCGGCGCGCCGGTCGTGATCGGCGGCGACCGCGATTTCGAGGCGATCCTGCAGCCTTTCCACCCCGACTACGTGGCACAGATGAACCCACCGTCCCTGGCCGAGACCCTGGCCCGGTCCGACGCGTTGACCCACCCGGACGAACTGCTGGCGCTTCAGCGGCTACGGGAACAGGAAGCGGGGACGGAACTCGAGCAGATGTGCCGGGAGGACCCGGAGTCGTGCCGGGTAATCGAAGCGTTCGTTGAGGAGTCCGGCGGGGGCAGTCCGCGAAGTGGAGTCGATGTATCAGCCGCTGGTCGGTGACTGGCCGCTGATTCTGCCGGAACCGGACACGGCGCTCGCCATTGCCGAGGACATCCTGAGCGGCCGGCCGCTGGCGCGCGTGACCATCGTCCTCGTGCCCACCGACGATCCGACGACGATTCCCGCCCATCTGCGCTGGGGCGGCTGGAATGCCAATCCGCCGGCCGAATACCACGTGGCCGCGCTGCGCTCGTGGCGCGATCGCTACGGCGCCGAGCTGGTCGGGCTCAGCCTCGACGTCATGAACGTCCGCGTCGCGCGCCGCCCCGGCTCGCGCGACGAGGCGATGGCGCTGGCCCGCGAGCAGTATGCCTACTGCAACGACATCCTCGACCAGGGAGTCGGCACGCTGTCGGCCCTGGCGGCCCTGCTGATGGCCCATGACTGGTGGTATTTCTGGTGGGACTGACGGGGCGTCGCCTCCGCCCGGTCTGCTGCGCCGCCGCGGTCCGGCCCGATTCGGACCTCTGCAAACCCGCAGAAATCCCCAACGCATGGGCTCGTTTCGCCGGGACGGAGGTGGTCCGCACGCCCGGCCGCGATACCCCCTCCCGGCCGCGGGTTGCCGTGTCGGCCGGCGCGTGCTAGGCCGGTGCGCTGTTTTCCGGGGCCGCCGCCGAGGCGGTCCGGCAATCGGGACGACAGGCATGGTCGATTTCCTGCGCGATTTCCTGTTCCGCCGCAAGGGCGCGGCACCGGAAGGTGCGTCCGGTCACGGCGACGCCGAGCTGCGGCTGGCGGCGGCGGCGCTGATGGTCGAGGCGGCCAAGCTCGATGGCGTCTTCGACGCGGCGGAGCGGTCACGGATTACAGACATCCTGAGCGAACGGTTCGGCATGGCGGCGGACGATATCGCCACCCTGATCGCCGCGGCCGACGAGGAGACGGATCTCGCCGGCGGGCTCTACGGATTCACCAAAACGGTGCGCGACCGGTTTGACCACGGCGAGCGCGTGGCCATGATTGAAATGTTGTGGGAAGTGGCGTATGCGGATGGCACCCTGCATGATTTCGAGGCAAACATGTTGCGCAGGGTGGCCGGACTTTTGTATGTGACGGACCAGGAAAGCGGGGCCGCACGCAAGCGCGTGCTGGACCGACTTTCGCCCCCGTCCGGCGCGTCCGGCGGGTACGAGAGGTAAAGTTGAGGAGAGGGCCGGCATGACCTATGTCGTCACCGAAAACTGCATCCGATGCAAGTACATGGATTGCGTCGAGGTCTGCCCCGTGGACTGCTTCTACGAGGGCGAGAACATGCTGGTCATCCATCCCGACGAATGCATCGACTGCGGGGTCTGCGAACCGGAATGCCCGGTCGAGGCGATCCTGCCGGACACCGACAGCGACGGCGAGAAATGGGTGGAGATGAACCGCGAATACTCCGAGAAATGGCCGAACATCACGCGCAAGAAGGAGTCGCCCCCGGACGCGGACGAGTGGAAGGACGTGCCCGACAAGTTCGAGAAGCATTTCAGCCCAGAGCCGCCGAAGGCGTGAGCTGACGTGATTCTCGGATGACCAGCGGCGCGGGCCGCCCCGCGCCAGCAAGCGTCGCCGCGGCATTTTGCCGCGTCGCACCATCGGCAACCGCCCGGTGGCTGCCGGGCGCTGGGGGCGATCGGAACAAGCCTCTGTAAATCGGTCAAAAAACCTGTTATATTATTACCTGCGTAGCGAGCGAGGAAAACGTTCGCCCGTTCCGCAGGGCGGTATTCGGGCGGGGTGGTCCCTGCATTACATGAGCGGATGGAGTGGTCGCGGGCCGGGGCGGTATGCCGGCGGCTCGCGGGGGTCGGCGTCAAGCGCGCTGGCAGAGGAGAGGTCGTGCACTCTGAACCGTCATTGCCGCGGCATTCCCGATTGCCGCGGTGGGCAGGACCGGTTACCCGCGGCCCGGAGGCCGGATTGACGACACGTAATTCAAGGGGCTTACGAACTACATGAGCGGGACTATTGACGCGTTGAAGTTTCGCGGCGGCGAATGGGTGGTCTATCCGACTCACGGGGTCGGCAAGGTGGCCGGTATCGAGGAGGCGGAGATCGCCGGCTGCCGGCTGGAGTTGATCGTTATCCATTTCGACAAGGATCGCATGACGCTGCGTATTCCGGTCGCCAAGGCCCGGAATTCGGGTCTGCGTCCGCTGTCGTCGCGCGACCAGATGAAGAGCGCATTGAAGACGCTGAAGGGCCGCAGCCGCGTCAAGCGGACCATGTGGAGCCGGCGCGCGCAGGAGTACGAGGCGAAGATCAATTCCGGCGATCCCGTGTCGATCGCCGAAGTGGTGCGCGACCTGCACCGCAATGCCGACCAGCCCGACCAGTCGTACAGTGAACGCCAGATCTACCAGGCGGCGCTCGATCGCCTGGTGCGCGAGTTCGCAGCGGTCGAGAACCTCGACGAGAACGCGGCGACGCAGAAACTGGAGGCGATGCTCAAAGCGGCCTGACGGCGGCACCGCGCCCGTTTGCGGGCGCGCCACCGCTGCGGCGCCAACGGCCCGAGTTCATGCGAGACCAGACATCCATTGCCGAATTCCGCGGAGCCTCGCGGATCTGGGCGGTGGGTGCCGTGCATGGCGAATCCGCGCGATTGAAGACCCTGCATGCGCAGCTCGAGCCGCGCATCGAGCAGCGCGACGCGCTCGTCTATCTCGGCAACTATCTCGGATACGGCCCGGACGTTGCCGGAACCGTCGAAGAGCTTGTCGACTTCCGGCGGCGGGTGCTGGCCCATCCGCCGCTGCGCGTGGCGGCCGACATCGTGCATTTGCGCGGCAGCCAGGAGGAGATGTGGCAGAAGCTGCTGCAACTGCAATTCGCGAGCGACCCGCGGGCGATCCTCAGCTGGGTGCTGTCGCGCGGCGTCGCGGCCACGCTGAAGGCCTATGGCGGCGACCCGGACGCAGGGGCGCACGCGGCGGTGGGCGGGGCAACGATCTTGAACGACTGGACCCGGACATTGCGCGAGGCCGTGCGCCGCCATCCCGGGCACGATGCGTTTTTCTCCGGCCTCAAGCGGGCGGCGGTCAGTACCGGCGGCAGTGAACTGCTGTTCGTCAATTGCGGAATCGATATTGAGCGGCCGCTGGCGGCCCAGAGCGATGCGTTCTGGTGGGCCGGACGCAGCTTCAACGACGTCGTCGCACCGTACGAGTCGTTTTGCCGGGTCGTTCGCGGCTACGACCCCGAACACGGCGGGTTCGCCGAAACCCCCTTCACCGCGACGGTCGATGGCGGATGCGGCTTCGGCGGCACATTGGCCGCCGCCTGCTTTGCACCGACGGGCGAGATCATCGAGCGAATCGAGTCCTGAACGCGCAGCCACGGGGGGCGCGACAAGGCGCGCGGCGCACGCGTGGGGCGATCAAAAAAAGTTGACTAGCGTACTGTGATTTTTGCTATGATTATAACCCGAACCTATTGTGTTTAGACCAATTCGGAGAGGACCGCCCCGCGGCATTGCGGCGACCACAATGGCCCATATCGACGATCCCAAAACCCAGCGTGCAAATCTGAATTTCATCAAAACCTCGATGAAGGAGCCGCTGCTTGCGCGCGAGCGCGAGTTCGAACTTGCACGCCGCTGGCGCGAGGAGGGCGACGAGATGGCGCTGCACGAGCTGGTCCGCAGCTACATGCGGCTGGTCGTCAGCACCGCCTCCCGATTTCGCAATTACGGCCTGCCGATGGGCGATCTCGTGCAGGAAGGCAATGTCGGGTTGATGCAGGCCGCTGCCCGGTTCGAGCCGCAGCGCGAGGTGCGGTTCTCGACCTACGCCACGTGGTGGATCCGCTCGGCCATGCAGGACTATGTCCTGCGCAACTGGTCGATCGTGCGGACCGGCACGACGGCGGCGCAGAAGTCCCTGTTCTTCAATCTGCGTCGCCTGCGTGCGCGGATCGACGATTCGATGGGCGCGCGGTTGAGCGAGGAGGGCCGCCGCACCATTGCCGAGGAGCTGAACGTCGATGTGGGCGAGGTCGAATCGATGGAAGTCCGCCTCAGCGGCATCGACCAGTCGCTGAATGCGCCGCTGTCCGATTCGTCCGACGACGACTGGATGGATTTCCTGCCGGACTCCGGCCCCAGCCCCGAGACCGTTGCCATCGGCATGCGCGATGCCGAAACGCGGTCGCGCTGGCTCGCCGAGGCGCTGCGCGAGCTGAGCCCGCGCGAGCAGACGATCATCCGCCAGCGGCGGCTGACGGACGAGGGCGCCACGCTCGAGGAACTGGGCCGCGAACTCGGGGTCAGCAAGGAACGCGTCCGCCAGCTTGAAAGCCGTGCCCTCGGCAAGCTCAAGGACTCCATGCTGCGCCGCGTTCGGGCGCCGGGCGACCTCCTGTTCGAGACCTGACCGACTCTAGTTCCTGACAAGCTTGACGAGGCGACCCGGGCGCACCTCCGGCCGGTCGCCGAGGTCGTTGAGAATCGCAAAACGCTCCGCCGCATGGTCGGCAAACGCGTTGCGCTGGACCAGAGTGTCGAACGTGTCCCCCGTGCCGGTGGTTATCACACGCAGGCGCAGGGGATGCAGCGCCGCAGTCTCCGCCTCGTCCAGAGTGCGGAAGCTGTATGTTGTCTGCCGCATGCCCTCGCTCAACCGGCTGGTCATCCGCGCCGGCGACATGAACAGGAAGCGGTAGACGGTGCCCGGCCCGCTGCGCACCGCGACGAGGCGATAATCGACGGGCCCCTGCTTTGTGTCGCCGCGCAGCCAGCCGGTTGCCGCCTCCAGCCCGTCGATCGCGAATTCGCGCACGTCTTCGAGTTCAATGCCGCCGGCCCAGATGTGCGTGAGGTACTCGACCACCGGCCCGGTCACGAGCAGGCGCGACGGCTCAAACAGGATGGCGGCACCGCCGGGACCGAGCGCCGTGACCCGGCGGCTGTCGGCATACAGCGAGTAGCCCGCGGGCACCGTGAAGGCGACGCGACGGATCGGATGGGCATAGGTCTGACCGATCACGAACCCGTATTCGCGCCGGTTGCCGTAGAGCAGCCCGTCGATGGCGCTGAGATAGGCGGTCTCGCCGACGAAGCCCGGCGGATCGTTCAGGTCGCCGATCAGGGCGGCGGCCTGTTCGACCCGCGCGCCGGTGAGCGGGTGGGTCGAGGCATAACCGTGCGAATTGCGCTGTGCGTCGCTAAGCCCGGCGATACGGGCCTCCAGGTCGCGCTGCGCCTTGAGTTTGCCGAGGAACCCTGTCATCCCCCGCGGGTCGTACCCGGCGGCGATGAGATAGCGCAGGCCGAGCCGGTCCGCCTCGAGTTCCTGGTCCTGGGTGAAGCCGCCAAACGCGAGCCGGATGCCGACCGCGGCGGTGTCGCCGAGTACCGGCAGCTCGAAGTCGCACCCGATGGTGGCGCAGATCCGTTCTTCCGCCTTCATGCCGCTGAGCCGCCGGGCACCGTGGCGCGCGTTGATGTGCGCCAGTTCGTGGCTCAGCACGCTGGCCAGTTCGGCCTCGCTGCTGGCCAGTGCCAGCAGCCCGCGGGTCACGTAGACATAACCGCCCGGCAGGGCGAACGCATTGACCGATGGAGAGTCCAGGACCGTGAAGCGATATTCGAACTCCTGCAACTCCGTAACCGCCGCGATCCGGTGCCCGACCTCCTCGACATAGGTGGCGAAGGCCGGGTCATAGTAGACGCCGCCGAATTCCGCCAGCACCTGGGGGTGCGACTTGCGGCCGATCTCCTTTTCCTCCTCGGTCGAGACCACCATGAAGTCGATCTTGCCGGTCGCGGGGTTGATGGCGCAGCCGCCGACCGCCCACGACAGCAGCGCGGCCAGACAGGCAAGACAGGAGCGTACCGGCAGGCCGATCATTGCCCGAGGACCAACTTGACCCTTTCCCCAACTCGCAGCGGCTGATCCGCGCGAAGTCCGTTGAGGACGAGAAACCGTTCCTGCGGCAGCAACTCGAACGGTGACCGCTGCGCCAGCCCGTACACGGTATCGCCGCTGCGGACGTCGACGACATGGATCCGCCACGGTCGCGCGGCGGCCGCTTCCGCCGGGCTGAGCGGGCGCAGGCTGAACAGCGTCTGGCGGAACGCGCCGGGCAGCGGCGTCGCCGCCTCGCGCGGTGCCGCGCCGACGAAGCGGTAAATCCGCCCCGCATCGAACCGCACGGCGGCAAGGCGCAACTCCAGCGTCCCGCCGCGGACCTCCAGCGTCGTGCGCGCGGTAGCCGCGGCCATGCCGTTCACGGTAACCGGCGACAGCTCCTCGAGCGTCAGCTGCTTGGCCCATTCCTCGGCGACGTAGCCGGCCATCGTACCGCCATACGGCTTGTCGGCGGCATCGAACTGGATGAGCATCCTTGCCGGATGCGTGGCGATAGCTGCGTCCGGCAGGCTCTTGAGGGCAAAACCGTCCGGCACCTCGAAGCGATAGCGCTGCACGGGATGAATGAACAGCCGGCCGCGCGCCAGCCCGTGATGCGGCGAGTCGCCGTAAATCATGGAGTCGATGCGGTTGAGATAGCCGTCCCGGTCAAGCGCCCCCTGCCCCGCCGTTGCGCCGGCGAGCTGCATGGCCTGGCGGACGCGCTCTACGGTGCGCGGATGGGTCGACATGATGTCCCTCGCATCGACTTCGTCAGGATCCCGGCCGGCCAGCCGCGCCTCGAGCCGGCTGTTCTCGCGCATCTTCGACAGGAAGCTCGTCATTCCGGCCGGGTCGTATCCGGCGCGGCTGATGTAGCGCACGCCCAGACGGTCCGCCTCCAGCTCCTGCTCGCGCGAGAACGGCTGGACGAAGGTCAGGCTGCCGATGCCGGCGACGACGTTGCCCACGGTCTCGCTGCCGGTGACCGCGCCGAGCAGGCCGGCGAGCCCGCCGACGATAAGGCCGCGGCTGTAGCGCTGTGCCGCGTGGCGGGCCACGACATGTCCCAGCTCGTGACCGAGAACACCGGCGAGTTCCGCCTCGTCGCCGGCCAGCGCCATTAGCCCGCGGGTGATGTAGACATACCCGCCGGGCAGTGCGAAGGCGTTGACCACCGGGCTGTCGAGCACCGTGAAGGTATAGTTCTGGTCGGGCTGTTCGGTGGCCTTTGTGATCCGGCCGCCGACCACGGCCACATACTGCGTGATCCGGGTATCGTCGTAGACGCCGCCGAACTCCTTGACCACCTCGGGATGCAGTTCGGCGCCGCGGCGGCGCTCGTCCTGCGGCGACATCAGCATCAGATTGCGCTGGCCGGTCGCCGGGTTGATGGCGCACCCGGCCGCGCCCAGCGCCAGTGCCGAACAGGACAGGCCGCAGAAATGTCGCCGCGTGAGTCTCATTGTCGTTCCTTCGGAATCGTTGCGCCGACGGCGCGGTCGCCGGCTACCAATACGACATTGCGGCCCCGCGGCGCGATAGCAAGGCGAAACTTACCCCGTCGGTCGTTAATTTTCTGCGGCCCTGCCCGGGCTTTTCGTATCGGCGAGGCTGCGATAGGGTCGCAGGCCGACGCTCATGATGGAAGGGATGGCACGGATGGCTGCGGGTCGGGCGTTCCTGCTCGGATTCGTCGTCGCGGCGGCGCTGGCGTTCCACAGCCTGCCCGGGCGCGCCGACCCCGACGCGCCGCCCCGCGGGCTCGCGGATGGCGGGCAGGCCCGCGTCGCCGAGGTCATCGACGGTGACACCGTGCTGCTGGAAGACGGCCGCGAGGTGCGGCTCGTCGGCATCCAGGCGCCCAAGCTCCCGCTCGGCCGCCGGAATTTCCGCACGTGGCCGCTGGCCGACCGCGCGAAAGATGCGCTCGCGGAGCTCACCAGGGGCCGCTCCATGCACCTCTATTACGGCGGCCGCCGGGTCGACCGGCACGGACGGCAGCTCGCCCACCTCGTGCTCGACGACGGGCGCTGGGCGCAGCGTCTCCTGCTGTCGCAGGGCCTCGCCCGGGTCTACAGCTTCGCCGACAACCGGTCGCTGGTGGCCGAGATGTTGGCGGCGGAGCGTGCGGCAAGAGAGGCGCGTGTGGGGATCTGGCGCCATCCCTTCTACACGGTCCGCTCGCCCGCCGACGCGGCAAGCGATATCGGTACGTTCCAGCTTGTCGAGGGGCAGGTCGTCGACGCGGCGCGGGTTCGGGGCACCACCTATCTGAATTTCGGCGCGGACTGGCGGAGCGATTTCACCATCGTCGTCGCCGGCGCGGATCGCGCGGGTTTCGAAGACGCCGGTTTGGACCTGCTGGCGCTCAAGGGCCGTATCGTCCGCGTGCGCGGTTGGCTGGACCGGCGCAATGGCCCTATGATCGCCGCGACGCACCCGGAACAGATCGAGGTGCTGGCGGACTAGCAGAACGATGCGCGCACGGGACGACAACCCGCCGCCGCGCGGCCAGCGTGGCATCAGCCGGAGCCGGCTGTACCCCGAGCTCGAGCCCTATCTGTGCGGGCGCCTTGCCGTCGCGCCGCCGCACGAGCTGTACTGGGAGGAATGCGGGACGCCGGACGGCGTGCCGGCGCTATTCCTGCACGGCGGCCCGGGCGCCGGACTGACCGACGCCAGCCGCCGCTTCTTCGACCCCGACCATTACCGGATCGTCGCATTCGACCAGCGTGGCGCTGGCCGGTCGACGCCGCATGGCGAGCTGTCGGGCAACGACACCGCCGCGCTGGTCGAAGACATCGAAACGCTGCGCCGGGATCGCGGGGTCGAGCGCTGGCTTGTGCTCGGCGGCTCCTGGGGGGCGCTGCTGGCGCTGGCCTATGCCGAGGCCTATCCGGAACGCTGCCGCGCCCTGGTGCTGCGCGGGGTGTTCCTCGGCGCACAGGAGGAGGTGCACTGGTTCCTCTACGGCATGCGCCGATTCTTTCCCGAAGCCTGGCGGCTTTTCGCAGGGTTTCTGCCGGCCGCCGAGCGCGGCGATTTGCTGGCCGGCTACCACCGGCGGCTCGTCGACCCCGATCCCGGCATCCACGTGCCGGCGGCGCGCGCCTGGAGCCAGTACGAGGCCGCGTGCTCGGCGCTGGTGCCGCGCGCCGAGACGCTGGGCCGCTACGACGACGACCGGGCGGCGCTCGGCCTGGCGCGGATCGAGGCGCACTACTTCGCCAACAACTGTTTCCTGCATGAGGGCACGCTCCTGGCGGGCGCCCGCCGCATCGCCGATGTACCGGGCGTGATCGTGCAGGGGCGCTACGACATGATCTGCCCGCCGCACAGCGCCGAGCGGCTGGCCCGGGCCTGGCCGAAGGCACGGTTCGAGATCATCGCCGATGCCGGCCATTCGGCGCTCGAGCGCGGCACCGCCGCGGCCCTGGTCGCGGCGACCGACCGCTTCAAGGCGCTGGCTTGAGGGACCATCCATCGGGCGGCGCCCCGTGCTGGCCTGCGCCCGCCCGATGCGCTATATAGGCCCCCGACGCGCCCGTAGCTCAGCAGGATAGAGCACAGGATTCCTAATCCTGGGGTCGCAGGTTCGAATCCTGCCGGGCGCGCCATCCGCGCCATCGCTGTTATTGCAAGGGGCGTCCGGCACGGCACCACTGGTGTCGGGAGCTTGGCAGCGGGTGGCTGGGCGGTTGCCGACGGTGCCGCGATTCCGGCGGGCGGGCCGCCGCCCCCGTCAGATCCCGAGCAGCGGCTGCACCATGCGGGCGGCGAGGCTCTTGAAGCGCAGCGGCGCGTCGGTCACGGCAAGGCAGATGCAGTCCTCGCCCGGCGCGGCATGGGGCTGGTGCTCCAGAGTCTCGTCGGCCTCCTGCAGGTCGCCGCGGCCGTACTCGCCGGTGGCGTCGGAAAACGCGCCGGCGAGCACCAACGTCAGCTCCATGCCCCGATGCGAGTGCTGCGGCACCGGCCTTCCCGCCGGAATCCGCAGCAGGCGCACCGTGGTCCCGGGTTCCGCCGTCGGGATGACGGCCTGAAACGCCCCGAGGCCGAGGCGTCGCCAGTCAACCGTGTCGGCGTCGCCGCCAAGATAGTCACGCAGCGGCTGGGGCAGAACCGGTCGCTCGGCCATCGCAGCGCCACCGACGGCGGAGCCGGGGCCCGGCTCCTCAATGTCGGCGTCGAGCCGTGCCATGACCGACTCCAGCGCCCGCTCGTCCATGGCGGCGGGGGCAGCGGACAGCAGCATGCCGCCACCCAGCGCTTCCAGGCCGGCGACGGTGTGCCGGCAGGCGGGACACAGCGCCAGATGCGTTGCGATCGCCAGGCTCCAGCCCTCGGCGAGGGCGCCGGACGCGTAATCCAGAAGCAGTTCTTCACTCGGGTGATGACGAATCTTCATCCTTCTTCTCCAACCTCGGACCGCACGCGTTTGAGCGCCAGTCTGATCCGCGACTTCACGGTGCCAAGCGGCAGGCCGAGGCGCGCGGCGGCCTCGGCGTGCGTGACGTCCTCCTGGAAGACCAGCCGCAGAACCTCCCGCTGTTCGCCCGGCAGCCGGGCGATTGCGTCTCTCAGCCGACCCGCCTCCTGCGCGTGCGAGATACGCTCGTGGGCGAGCGGTTCCGGTTCCGGGACGGTGGCCGGGTCGTTCAGATCCGGCTCCGGCCGCCTGGCCTTCCGCAACATGTCGATCCGCATGTTCCGGGCGATGGTAAAGATCCAGGTCGATGCGGAGGCCCGGGCGGGTTCGAACTGCGCCGCCTTGCGCCAGACATTCAACATCGTCTCCTGGACGATTTCCTCGGCCAGGCCGGGATCGGTTCGCTGGCTGAGGACGAACGCCTTGATGCGCGGCGCGAAATGTCGGAACAGGCTCTGGAAGGCCTGGCGGTCGCGCTCCTCGGCCACCGCGACAAGCAGACCGTTCAGCGTTTCGGTTGCATCCCTTCCGTTCTCGACGCCGGTCATCCCTCCCGGATCCTCCCGCGGTTTCAGGCCCCCGGCGGGCCCGCCGTGGCGCCGCGCAAACATAACGGCGCCGCGCGCGGCCGGAGGCTGCGGTGCAAGACCATCGCAGGAGCGTTGCGAACTGTACATGTCCTGATTACGCGGCTCACGCTGATCCGGATCACCCCCACCGGTTTTTTTGCGGCCTTTGTGATCCATTGCCGGGATCAGGCCGTAACAAGACAGAAATCCGCCCGGCGCATTGCTGCGCCGATCCCACTGTCCTTACCGGAAATCGTCCCGATGAGCCACATCAACCGCCTGCACGACCGCCGCCTTCGCATCGCCGTTATCGGAACCGGGATCGCCGGCATGGCGGCGGCCTGGCTGCTGAACCAGCGGCATCGGATCACCGTGTACGAGCAGAACGCTTGGATCGGTGGGCATTCGAATACCGTCGACGCGGCGACGCCACAGGGGGTGGTCCCGGTCGATACCGGGTTCATCGTCTACAACGAGGTCAACTATCCGAACCTGACCGCCCTGTTCGCGCATCTCGACGTGCCGACGAAGGACAGCGACATGTCCTTCGCCGCGTCGCTCGACGACGGGGCGATGGAGTATGCGGGAAGCGACCTGAACAGCCTTCTCGGCCAGCGGCCCAATGCGCTCCGGCCGCGGTTCTGGCGCATGATGGCCGATCTCGTGCGCTTTTACAGGACGGCGCCCGACCTGTTGAGCGATCCCGACGGCGCCGGTATCGGGCTCGGCGACTATCTGAGGCGCGAGCGCTACAGCGACGGCTTCATCACCGACCACCTGCTGCCGATGGGCGCCGCCATCTGGTCGACGACCCCGCGGGACATGCTCGAGTACCCTGCGGCCGCGTTCGTCCGCTTCTTCGAGCATCACGGCCTGCTGCGGCTGCGCGACCGGCCGCAATGGCGGACCGTAGACGGGGGCAGCCGGGAGTATGTGAAACGCCTGACGGCACCGTACCGCGATGCCATCCGCTTCGGCGGCGTCGCCGCGGTGCGCCGGCTGGGCCACGAAGTCGTGGTCGAGGACCGCGGCGGGCGCGCCGATCTCTATGATCACGTGGTCATCGCCGCGCATGCCGACGAGGCCTTCCGCGTGCTCGCCGATCCGGACCCGCTGGAGGCGCGGCTGCTCGGCTGCTGGCGGTATACCCGCAACCGCGCCGTCCTCCACCGGGACAGCGCGCTGATGCCGCGGCGCCAACGGGTCTGGTCCAGCTGGAACTTCATCGGCAACCGCAACGCGCCAGGCGACCAGGCCCTCTGCGTGACCTACTGGATGAACCGCCTGCAGTCGCTCGACTCCCGGCACCCGCTGTTCGTGACGCTCAATCCCGTGCGCGAGCCGGCCCTTGGCACCGTGCTCCGCGAGTTCGAATACACGCATCCTTACTTCGACAGCGCCGCCCTCGCGGCGCAGACGCAGCTGTGGTCGCTGCAGGGCCATCGGCGGACCTGGTATTGCGGCAGCTATTTCGGGTACGGCTTCCACGAGGACGCCCTGCAGGCCGGCCTAGCCGTGGCCGAGCGGCTCGGCGGCCTGCGCCGGCCCTGGTCGGTCGCCGGAGAAAGCGACCGGATCAGCCTGCCCACCGAAGCCCGGGCGCCGGCGGCATGACGACGGACTCCGCCCTCTATCTAGGCACCGTCGGGCACGAGCGGGTGCGGCCGCGCCGCCACCGCCTGCGTTACCGGGTGTTCAGCCTGCTGCTGGACCTGGACGAGCTGCCCGAGCTGGACCGCCGGCTGCGCCTGTTCGGCTATAACCGGCCGGCCCCGCTTTCCTTCCGTGACAGCGATCACGGTCCGACGACCGGCGAGCCGCTGAGAGCATGGGCGGAGGCCCGCATGCGGGAGGCCGGGGTCGAGCCGGACGGCGGGCCGATCCGGCTGCTCTGTTACCCCCGCGTCCTCGGTTACGTGTTCAACCCGCTCAGCGTCTATTTCTGCTACCGCCGCAACGGCAATCTCGCGGCCATTCTGTATGAGGTCTGCAACACCTTTTCCGAGCGCCACACCTACGTGATCCCGGTGTCCGGCGACGGCCGCACGGTCATCCGGCAGCGCTGCGCGAAGTCGCTGTACGTGTCGCCGTTCATCGCCATGGAGGCGGACTACCATTTCCGCATCGTGCCGCCCGGCGACGGCATCAATATCGTCATCCGCGAGGAGGATGCGGACGGCCTGCTGCTGGCAGCGTTCTTCAAGGGCACGCGGCAGCGGCTGACAGACGGCGCCCTTGCCCGGGCCCTGCTGCGGTTCCCGCTGCTGACCCTGAAGGTCATCGCCGCCATCCACTGGCAGGCCGTGCTCATGTGGGCCAAGGGCTTTCGCGTGTTCCGGCACCGCCCCGCCAGCCGGCCGGTCCGCAGCAGCATCGGAACATCCGAGTCACCCCCTGCTTGAGCATCGCAAAGTATGGAGAACAGCTTGACACAGACGGCGGTCGCCGCGGTTGTCCGGGATGCAGTCATGCGTCCCGGGCTGCGGGAAATTCTGCTGGCGCGCTGGCTGCGCCGGATCCGGTTCGGAAAACTCAATGTCGAGTTTCCGTCCGGCCGGACGATGACCTTCGAAGGCCCCGAGCCTGGCCCGGAGGGCCGGATCAGGGTGCGCGACCTGCGCCTCGTCAGGCGTGTCCTGTTGTCCGGCGGCATCGGCCTTGCGGAAGGCTATATGCGGGGCGAGTGGGACTCGCCTGAGCTGAGTGCCGCGCTCAGGCTCGGGGCCATGAACCTCAAGGCGCTGTCGGACCTGATGGCGGCGTCGCCCCTGGTCCGGATGATCAACCGGTTCCGGCATGCCCGGCGGGCCAATACGCGACGGGGCAGCCGCCGCAACATCGCCGCCCATTACGACCTCGGCAACCGCTTCTACGGCCACTGGCTGGACGGTACGATGTCGTACTCGTCGGCGCTGTTCGAGGATTTCAGCGAACCCCATGAAGCGGCGCAGAAACGCAAGTACCGGCGCCTGGCGCGGGCCCTCGACCTGCAGCCGGGGGACCGGGTGCTGGAGATCGGCTGCGGTTGGGGCGGGTTTGCCGAGATCGCCGCCGCCGAGTTCGACTGCGAAGTGGTGGGCCTGACCCTGTCTGCGGAGCAGGCCGCCTTCGCCGAGGCGCGCATGGCGCGGGCCGGCCTCGCCGGGCAGGTCGAGATCCGGCTCCAGGACTATCGCGACGTGACCGGCAGGTTCGACAAGATCGTCTCGATCGAGATGTTCGAGGCCGTCGGCGAGGAAAACTGGGCGACCTATTTCGCGGTCGTTGACCGGTGCCTGAAGCCGGGCGGCAAGGCCGGCCTGCAGGTCATCACCATTGCCGACGAGGTCTTCGAGAGCTATCGCCGCACCCCGGATTTCATCCAGCTGTATATCTTTCCCGGCGGCATGCTGCCCGGTCCGGCGGCGTTCGAGCGGGCGGTGGCGGACGCCGGTCTGACGCTGCGCGACCGGTTCTATTTCGGTGCCTCCTATGCCGAGTCCCTGCGCCGCTGGGACGCCGCCTTCCGCGAGGCCTGGCTCCAGATCCAGCGCCTTGGCTTCGACCGGCGCTTCTACCGCATGTGGCGCTTCTACCTGAACTATTGCGAGGCCGGCTTCGATCTCGGCCGGATCGACGTCGGCCAGTTCGTGATCGAACGTCCATGAGGGGCAGCGGTCACGCCGGGCTGCCCGCGCCGGTACTGTCGAGCTATGCGCTGCCGGCGCTCGTTCTGGCGCTGCCGACGATCCCGGTCTACATCCACCTGCCGGCCCTGTACGGCATCGAACTGGGGCTCGGCCTGGCGACGACAGGTCTCGTCCTGCTGGCTGCCCGCGTCTTCGACACCGTCACCGACCCGCTGGTCGGGGCGCTGAGCGACCGGTTCGGCATCCGCCGCAGCCGTCGCAAGCCATGGATTGCCGCGGGCGCGGTGATCGCGGGGCTGGGCCTATTCAAGATCCTGAATCCGCCAGGCACCGTCGACGCGGCCTATCTGCTCCGCTGGTCGATCGTGCTCTATGCCGGCTGGACCATGGTCGCGGTCCCCTATCTGGCCTGGGGCGCCGAGTTGAGCCCGGACTATAACGAGCGCACGCGCATCACCTCATGGCGTGAGGGTCTGATGCTGGCCGGCATTCTCGCGGCCGGCATCGTCAACGCGCTTGTGGTTCGGCTGGGTGGCACGGAACGCGATGCCATCGGCGCCACGGCGTGGACCGCCATCATCCTCGGCATTGCAGCCATACCGCTTCTGCTGTGGAAGGTGCCGGAGTCTCCGCCGCCCCGACGCAGCCCGGGAACGGCGTCGCTCCTCGGCCTGCGCGCAGGCGCCGTTCTGCTGATGACCAACCGGCCGTTTCTCAGGCTGCTCTCGGCTTGGTTCCTGAATGGCCTGGCCAACGGCATTCCCGCGGCCCTGTTCCTCATCTATCTCGAGCACGGACTGGGCGCCGATTCCGGGCAACGCCCGCTCTACGTGCTGCTCTATTTCCTCTCGGCGATCGGCGCGATTTCGCTCTGGCTGCCGCTCAGCCGTCGGTTCGGCAAACACCGCGTGTGGTGTGCAACGATGGCCGCGGCGTGCCTGGCCTTCGCCACTGTCCCGCTCATGCCGCAAGGCGCCTTCGCGGGCTTTGCCGTCATTTGTCTCGTCACCGGCGTGGCGCTCGGTGCGGATCTGGTCCTGCCGCCGGCCATTCAGGCCGACGTGGTCGATTATGATCGGCTCCGCTCCGGCCGGAACCGGGCCGGCCTGCACTTCGCCCTGTGGAGCATGAGCACCAAGCTGGCACTCGCCTTTGCGGTCGGGCTCGCGCTGCCCGCCCTCGAGGCGGCGGGGTTCGATCCTGACGCGCCGGGCGAGGACGAAATTCGCATGCTTGCGGTGATCTATGCGCTGGTTCCGGTCGTAATAAAAACGATGGCCATCGCGATGGTGTGGCGGTTTCCGTTGACGGCCGGGCGCCACGCGGTGATCCGGCGTCGGCTGGACCGCCTGGCGCCGGGCAGCGTCGGCGTGGAGGAGACGGCCCGATGACAGCACGGCTGGGCGCAGCCCTTGCAGGCATTCTGTTGATAAGCGGTTGTACGAGCATGAAACCAGTGGAATTCAGAGATTCGACTCCGGCCCTCGTGCTGGAGGAGTATTTCGTCGGGGAGACCCGTGCCTGGGGCCTCTTCGAAGATCGCTTCGGCCGGTTGCGGCGGCAGTTCACCGTGGATATCGAGGGCTCCTGGGACGGCAGCCTGCTGGTTCTCGACGAGCGCTTCGTCTTCAGCGACGGCGACCGGGACCGGCGCGTCTGGCGCATCACCAAGACCGGGCCGAACAGTTATGAGGGACGCGCCGACGATGTCGTCGGCGTGGCCCATGGCGAGGCTTACGGCAACGCGCTCAACTGGCGCTACCAGATGGATCTGAAGGTCGGCGACGGCACGGTGCGCGTGCATTTCAACGACTGGATGTTCCTGCAGCCCTCCGGCGTGCTGCTCAACCGGGCCCGGGTCAGCAAGCTCGGGATCGAGATCGGCGAAGTCACCCTCGCCTTCATGAAGCCAGGCGTGGCCGCGCGGGCCGCGGCGTCGCGGCTCAGCACCGGGTCAACCGCCGCCGCAACCGCGAGAGCAGCCAGCCGATGAGCGGCAGCCGTTCGTACAGGTTCTCGGCTGCATCCCAGTAGTCGATATGCTCGACCACCTGCCCGTCGGGATCGAACCGCACAGCGCTGGCGCCGTTGATCTGCCAAGCCCGACCCCGAAGCAAACCAGAAAAGCGCCACTGCATCAAACACACGTCCCCGTCCATCGCCATGTGCTGGACGGCGAAGCGGATGTCCCGGACCGTCTCGAACATGCGCCGGAAGACCCGCGCCATGCCATCGCGGTTCCGCACGTCGTGAAACGGGTCACGGAATCGGACGCTTGCGCTCACATAGTGGGAGAGATCGTCGAGGGACTGCGGAGTCAGGGCCTCGAGATACCGTCGGTACCGTTCGTGGGGTGCGGTCATTGGCGGCTCATCCGGCGCGTCAGGGCAAAGAACAGGCGATCGGGCAACAGACGGAGCATCTTCATCAACACGACGAACCGGCCCGGAAATGCAACTTCGAATTTTGCCCGGGTCAGGCCACGGATGATTTCGTCGGCTGCTGCCTCGACCGAAATCAGGAACGGCATCGGGAACGTGTTCCTGTCCGTAAGCGGCGTTTCCACGAAGCCGGGATTTATCAGGGTCAGCCGCACGCCGTGCAGATCGAGTTCCGGCTTCAGTGCCTCGCACATATTGATCAGGCCGGCCTTCGTGGCCCCGTATGCGGCCGCCGTCGGCAGTCCACGATAACCCGCCAGCGAAGCGACCACTGCGATGTGTCCCCGCCGGCGGGCGATGAAGCCGGGGATGACCTGTGCGAGGCCATGCACCGTTCCCATCAGGTTGGTCTCGACCAGCTGTCGGAACGCCTCGACCGAGAAGTCCTTCGCGCCGAATGAAATGTGCGTCCCGGCGTTGAGAACCGCGAGATCGAGCGCGCCGAGGTCCCGTTCGATCCGCTTCAGCGTCGCCTCGGTCCGCCCGAGGTCGGCGACATCGAGAGGATAGGGGTGCACGCGGCCCGGCGGGAACTCGGATGCTAGGCTGGCGAGGTCGTCTTCCGTGCGCGCGCTCGCGGCCACGGTCCAACCGTCCTGCGCAAGTCGACGGGCGACGGCGCGGCCGATGCCCTTGCCCGCGCCGGTTATCCAGACGATCTTCTGTCTCCGGGAGTCAGCCATTTGCGGCCTGCGGTCCGATGCCCCCCTGGCAGCGCCGGCACACATATTCGATCACCGAGCCGTCCCGACCCAAGAAACGCAGTTTCACCCAACGCCCGGCGTCGTCATACCAGACCGCTGCGTCGAGCTCGCCTGTGTAGGCATACCGAATCGCCATGATCCGGCCGCGTTCCGTGGCCACCGTCTCGCGGCCCTGCGGCAAAATCCGCACCTCGTTGATGCGGCCGGTGAGCGTGTTGATCACCCGCGTCTCACCGAGCACGGCACTGTTCCAGTGGTTCGTCGGGTAAAGGGTCCCGGCGAACGCGGCGCGCGCATCGCCGGCGCGGATCGTTATCCGGGCGCCGTCATGGGCGGCCTCTACAAGCGTCCGTTTGCCGTTATCGTCGACCGTTGCTCGCAGATAAACCAGCCGGCCGTCCCGCCACCGGCTGTCCGACTGGTAGAGATAGCGAAAGGCAGTGAAGAACAGCAGGCCGACCTCGACCTCGAAGGTATTGGAGACGCGGAGCTCGTCGCCGATCCGCTCGAACCGCACCCGATGGAAACCGACCCGGGCGCCCTTGCGGTACACGTCGAACTCGATCTTCGGGCCGTACAGGGCAAGCGGGTCGGAATCGCGGGGGAAGCCGTCGCGCTGCTCCGCCGCGACGGCCGACACCGGTACAAGACAAAGGGCGACGGCCGCGACGAGAAAGCGTCCGGCGAGTGCGCAACTTCTCATCAGTCGGGTCCCCCGCATCGTTTCACTGACCTTTTACGGTGGCCGCCGGCTGTTGGATCACCGAGGGACACAGACCGCGACCGGCCGGCTTATTCCCTGCACGGGCGGTTTCCGCAAAAGCGGAACGTGATAGATTGATGACGGGACGGATTCAGGAACGTGAGATGACGGCGGACACACAGACCCTGGTGCTCGATCTCGTCGAATGGGTGGCGGCGCGGCCGCGGCCCTACGAGGAGGTCATGGCGGCGTGGCGCACCTCGTGCCCGCGCCTGACGGTGTGGGAGGACGCGCTCGACCAGGGCCTCGTGATCCGCGAGGACCGGCCGGGGCGTGGCACGATCGTGCGGGCGACGCCCGCCGGGCGGGCGTTGCTGGCGGCACGGCGCGGTCGCGGGCGACTCGACAGGGCCGGGTAACACACCGGCGCGGCGCCTATTCCGCCGCCGTCAGCGCCGCGTGCCAGGCATGGGTGATGTAGGGCGGCCGTGCTCCGGGCCGCAGCTCGATCACAGCTTCGCGCCGGAACAGGCCTCCCTCGGGGGTCTCGGCACGAGCGCTGATGTACACGATGCGGCCGCCGCCGCGGGCGAGCCAGCGCCGCGCCTCGTCCGGGATATGCGGCAACAGATACGTGTTGCGCGGGTCCGGCTCGGCCCCGGCGCGCGCGGCGATCAGCGCGTCAGCCATGCCCTCGGTCATCCCCGGCAGGGCCATCAGGGCCAGACGCGGGGCTGCGCTCGGGTCGATGCCGCGCTGCCGCGACCACACCGTCACCGCGCCCTCGATACGCGTAAAGAGCGCCATGTCGATCCCGGGGATGCGCAGGATCTCGTCGGGCGTGAAGAACGGGGCATTGCCGACCCGCACCGCGACTCCCGCCGCGTCGTAATCGTCCTGCTCGGCGCCGTCCGGCGAGACGTTGTCGTCGCGGTCGCGCCAGTCGACGATCCGGGCCGCGAGCATGGCGGCATCGTCCGGGGCGACGCCGGCGGCGCGCAGGAGGCCGGCCAGCAGCTCCGGCGGCGCGGCGTTGAGGTCGACACGCCCGGCCGCATCGCGCGCCGCGATCTCCAGGCGGCCGGACTCCAGCTCGAGCACGTGGACGCGCCCGTCGGCCGTCCAGCGCGTCTCGACGTCACGGTCCAGGAGGTGCGGGATGGCGTAATGGATGCCGCCCTCGGCGAGCGCGTCGGCGCGCGCCGAGTCGAGCAGGTTGCGGGTCAGGCGCAGTTCGCTGCGGGTCGTCGTCAGCAGGCTGCCGGCGATAACCGCGAGCAGCAGCGACAGCCACAACACCGCGATCAGGGCGACGCCGCGGCTGCGGCGCGACAGACCGCCCGGCCTACTGGCCGGCCTCTTCGCCTGGCGTATTCCCATCCTTGTAGACCTTGGCCTCAAGACGTTCCAGATCCTCCATGCGGCGCCGCAGCTCGGCGGTGACCTCGCGCGCCTCGCGGGTATCGCTGACCACCCGCGGCGTGACCATCACGAGGAGCTCACTGCGGGTGATCGTGTCGGTCGTATCGCGAAACAGTGCGCCCAGAAAGGGAATATGCATCAGGCCAGGAACGCCCGACTTGGTGTTCGTCTTGTTGTCCTGGATCAGCCCGCCCAAGGCGACGGTCTGGCCACTTTGCACCGCGGCGGTGGTGGTGATGTTGCGTTTAGAGATTCTCGGTGTGAGGGACTCCGCATCCGGGGCGACACTGCTGACCTCCTGCTCTATCTCCATGATCACCAGTCCGCCCTCGTTGACACGCGGCGTGACCTTGAGGATCACGCCTGTGTCCTGCAACTGGATTTGGGTGACCACGCCCGCATCGGTGGCCGACTCTCCCGTCTGCACGGGCACCTGCTCGCCGACCTGAAGCTGGGCCTGCTGGTTGTTCAGCACCAGGACCTGCGGGGCGGAAATGACTTCGACGTCGGTGACGCTGGCCAGCAAATCAAGCACAAAACTGGAGTTGGTTGAGGTGAACACGTAGGACAGGCCCGGCACGGTCGGGACGGGATCGGTAATGTCCGTGCCGCTGAAGTTCACGCTCTGCTTACCGTCGCTGCTCTGCAGGAACCAGCGCACACCGTATTTCAACGTGTCGGTTAGAGTAACATCGGCGATCGTCACCTCGATCAGCACTTCGAGCGGCCGCCGGTCGATCTGGCGCAGAGCGCGCAGGATGGCGCGGTAGTCGGCCGGAGTACCGGAGATCAGCAGCGCGTTGCGGCTCTCGTCGGCGACGATGCGGACCTCGGAGGCGGAGGCGAGCGCGATCGCACCCGGTTCTGCCGGCTGCGCCGGGACGGTCGTGCGTTGCATGACCCCGATATCGCGTTGCGTCCGAGGCGCCGCGGCGCCGGTTGCGGCGGCTTGCGCGGTGCCCTGCGGCCGGGTCGCCGGCTGCTCCTCCGGTCGCGAGGTGAGCTCAACCGGCTCGAGGCCGGGCGCGACGAGGTCCGGCTGCTCGCCGCGCTGCGTCGCGACCTCGCCGCCGAACACCTGGTTGAGGACGTCGGCGATGTCCGTCGCCTTGCCGTTCTGGACGAAATAGATGAACAGCTGCCGGCCGGTCGCCGTCTGGGTCGCCTTGTCGAGCCGCTGCACCCAGCGGCGCACGTCGTCGAGGTAGCGCGGCTGCTGCGAGACCGCCAGCACCGCGTTCATCCGCTCGACCGGCATCAGGCGCACGAGGCCGGACAGCGCGCCGCCCTGCTCGGTATCGAGGATCAGGTTCAGCTCGTCGATCAGGGTCTCCGCTTCCGCGAACTCCAGCTCGAACAGCCCGAACGACATGCCGGCCAGCCAGTTCACGTCGAACACGCGCACGGTATCCATCAACGCCGCCAGTTCCGGCTGCGCGCCCGACAGGATCAAGAGGTTGCGCGTCCGATCGACGTGCAACACCGTTTCCTGTCCGGTCAGCGGCGCCAGGGTTTCGCGCATGTCCTCGGCCGAGATGTAGCGCAACGGGACGATTTGGATGCCGTAGCCGGCGCCGCTGCCGCCCGGCTGGATGCGCACCGAGCGCCGGCTGCGGGCGGCGCCCTGCAGCGTTTCGACCCGGTAGAGGGCGCCGTCCAGCACCAGGGCCGCGCCGTGCAGCCGCAGGATGCTCTCCAGCGCCGGCAAGAGGGCGTCCCGTGACAGCGGGCGTTCGGTCTGGGCCGTCACCGTGCCCTGGACGTCCGGCGCGATCACGTAGTTGAGACCGAGGATGTCGCCGAGCGTCGCCTTGACGACCTGGCGGATGTCCGCGTCGACGAAGTCCAGCGTGACGTCGCCGTTGTCGCCGACATGGATCGTCACCGGCACGTCGCCGTCGCCGCGGATGAACTCGCCGGAACCGCGGTAGATCCGGTACTCGGGCGGCTCCGTCGGCGCGGCCGCTTCGCCGGTTTCGGCGCCTTCGCCGGCGAAGGGAGGGGGCGAGATTTCCCCCAGTCCGGGCCGCTGGCCGCCGGGCACGAAGTCCGGCGTGATGCCCTCCGACTCCGCTACGCGCGCACAGCCCGACAGTATGATCACGGCCGCCAGCGCCAGAGCGAGTGCGGGATGGCGTCCGCGAGTGCCCCTCACCATACGCTCGTCCCTTCCAGCCGTTCGCCGCCCTGTTTCCGGGCCGCTGCCGGGCCCAGTGGAAATTCGCTCCGGTAATGCAATCTTAAGTCCTGCCGGATATCTAAAGAATTGGTTAGCATTGCCGCGTAATCGCCGGAATATTGCGTTATAATAGATTGAAAGACCAGTCTTTATGATAGATTGGAGACGTTATGTCTCATCCTCTTGCAGGCGAATGGATCTGGCCCGTGCTGGCCGCGCCCTTCATCGGCAGTTTCGTCGGCGTGCTGGTGCTGCGGCTGCCGGCCGGCCGGCCGATCGGGCTGGCGCGCTCCGCCTGCCCGCATTGCGGCGCCACCCTCGGCGTTGCCGAGCTGGTGCCGCTGGCCAGCTGGCTCGTGCTGCGCGGCCGCTGCCGCCATTGCAGCGCGGCGCTGGGTCCGTTCTATCCGGTGATCGAGGCAGCCGCCCTCGGAATCGCCCTTTGGGCCGTCGTGACGCTGCCCGGGCCGTTGGCCTGGATCGGTTGCCTGCTCGGCTGGACGTTGCTGGCCGCGTCGCTGATCGACCTGCGTCACCTCCTGCTGCCCGACGTTCTGGTTCTGCCGCTGATCCCCGCCGGCATCGCGGTGCATGCCGTGCTCGCGCCCGAACGCGTGTCCGACCATGCGATCGGGGCCGCCGTCGGCTATCTCGGTTTCGTTGCGGTGCGGGCGGTCTATGCGGCGGTGCGCCGGCGTGAGGGGCTTGGCCTTGGCGACGCCAAGCTGCTGGCGGCGGCCGGGGCCTGGGTCGGCTGGCAGGGCCTGCCCAGCGTCGTATTCCTGGGCGCCATGCTGGCTCTGGCTGGCCTGCTGGCGGTCCGTGCCGCTGGGCGCAACGTCGATGTGACCGGCGAGATTCCCTTCGGACCGGCCCTCGCCCTTGCGATCTGGGTCGTCTGGCTGTACGGCCCGCTGGTGACGGCATGAGCGCGGAACTCGAGCCCGGCGGCCGCATCGAGCCGACGCTCGCCGACCAGTCCCGGGACTTCCTGGATGCGTTGGCGGACGCGCTGATCGCCGCCGGCAAGCTGCAGGCGCCGGCGCTGGCGCGGGCCCGACGGGTGTCGGCCGAGACCGGAGAGCGGCTCGACGCCGTGCTGACCAAGCTCGGGCTCGTGTCCGACAAGGACCTCGCGAAGGCGATCGCGCAGACGGCCGGGCTGGATCTGGTCCGCGATGCCGATTTCCCGCAGGACCCCTTGTTCGAGACCGTGCTCAGCGCCCGTTTCCTGCGCCAGGCAGGAGTGGTGCCGCTGATCGACGACGAAGAGAAGGCCGTGGTCGCCGTGGCCGACCCGCTCGATACCTTCGCGATCGACGCGCTGCGCCTTGCCACGGAGCGTCCGGTCGAGCTGCGCATCGCCACGCCGGCGCAGATCGAGGCGGCGCTGGACCGGCTGTACGGTGACGCCAACGCCATCGAGGTGCTGGCGCGCGACGCCGGCGACGACGGCGCCGGGCAGGCCGATGCCGACGTCGAGCGGCTGCGCGACCAGGCCAGCGAGGCGCCGGTCATCCGGCTCGTCAACCTGCTGATCGAGCGCGCCGTCGAACAGGGCGCCTCCGACGTGCACCTGGAGCCCTTCGAGGGCCGCCTGCGCGTGCGCTACCGCGTCGACGGCGTGCTGCGCGAGGTCGAAGCGCCGCCGGCGCGCCTCACCCAGGCGGTGGTGTCGCGCGTCAAGATCATGGCGCGGCTCAACATCGCCGAGCGGCGGCTGCCGCAGGACGGGCGCATCCGCCTTGCCACGCGCGGCCGCGAGATCGACCTGCGCGTCTCGACGGCGCCGGCGGTGCACGGCGAGAGCGTCGTTCTGCGCATCCTCGACCGCGAGGGCGTGTCGTTCGATTTCGCCGGTCTCGGCTTCGCCGAGGACGCGGCCGAGAGGTACCTGCAGCTGCTCGACATCCCGCACGGCGTGATGCTGCTGACCGGGCCGACGGGCAGCGGCAAGACGACGACGCTGTATGCGTCGCTGCTGCGGCTCAACACCGACGAGCGCAAGATCCTGACCGTCGAGGATCCGGTCGAATACCAGCTCGACGGGATCATCCAGGTGCAGGTCAAGCCGGAGATCGACCTGACCTTCGCGTCGGCGCTGCGCAGCTTCCTGCGCCAGGATCCGGACATCATCATGGTCGGCGAGATCCGCGACCTGGAGACCGCGCAGATCGCGGTGCAGGCGGCGCTGACCGGCCACCTCGTGCTGTCGACGCTGCACACCAACGACGCCGCCGGCGCCGTCACCCGGCTCCTCGAGATGGGCGTGCCCGACTACCTGCTCAGCTCGACCCTGAACGGCGTCGCAGCGCAGCGGCTGGTGCGCCGGCTGTGCCCGGAGTGCCGCGAGGCCTATGCGCCGGACGACGCGTTGATCCGCCGCCTGAAGATGGACAGGCTGCTGTCCGGCGGCGCGCCGGACACGCTGTACCGCGCGGCCGGCTGCAATGCCTGCGGCGGCAGCGGCTATCGCGGCCGGCTGGGTGTCATCGAGGTGCTGGTGATGAGCGACGAGATCCGCCGCCTGGTGCTGGCAGAGTCGGACGCGCACGCGATCGAGCAGGCGGCCCGGGCCGAGGGCATGCGCACCCTGTACGAGGATGCGCTGGCCAAGGCCGCCTCCGGTGCGACCAGCATCGAGGAAGTTCTGCGGACGACGCGGAGCGCATGACCATGGCGAGTTTCCACTACAGGGCGGTCAGCGCGGCCGGCGACATCGTCGAAGGCGACATGGACGCCAGCACCCGCGAGGCGGTGGTGGAGAGCCTGCGCAAGCAGGGGCACTTCCCGCTCAGCGTCGGCACCGACGCCAGTGCGCCGACGCCGGCCGCGGCGCGCCCGCTTCCCACCCTCCGGCTGTCCCGGCGCCGCGCCCCGTCGCTGGGCGGGCTGGCGACGACGACGCGCGAATTGTCGACATTGGTGCGGGCCGGCATGCCGCTCGACCGCGGCCTGCGGTTCGCCACCGAGATGGCGGGCGAGAAACCGCTGCGGGAGGCGCTGGAGCGCATCCACAGCAGGGTGCAGAGCGGCACCGCGCTGTCCGAGGCGGTGCACGATTACGGGCTCTTTCCCGGCTACTATTCCGGCATGCTGCGGGCCGGCGAGGCGGGCGGCAACCTGCACCAGGTGATGGACGAGCTGGCCGGCTATCTCGACCGCGTCCATTCGCTGCGCGAAAGCCTGCGCAGTGCGCTGGTCTACCCGATCATCCTGCTGGTCATGACGGTGGCCACGATCATCCTCATGTTCGTCGGGGTGCTGCCGCAGTTCCGGCCGCTGTTCGAACAGCTGGGCGACGACCTTCCGGTGCTCACGCGGGCGTTCCTCGCGGCCGGCGACTTTGTCGAGGCCTGGTGGTGGGTCGGGCTCGGGGCGGCGCTCATCGCCTTCCTCGCGTTCCGCTTCCGCCTGCGCGATCCGGCATTCCGGCGCCGCTGGGACGGTGCCAAGCTGCGCATGCCGCTGATTGGCAGTATCGTCACACGTGTCGAGACCGCGCGCTTCGCCCGGACCCTGTCGATGCTGCTGGCCGGCGGCCTGCCGCTGCCGGAAGCTTTGCGCATCGTCCGCGACGCGATGACCAGCACGGTGTTCCGCGACAGCACCGACGCCGTCGGCAAGGGCCTGCGCGAAGGCGGCAGCCTTGCCCGCGGCGTCGCCCGGGCCGGCGCCTTTCCCGCGCTCGCGGTGCAGCTGATCCAGGTGGGCGAGGAGGCCGGCCGCCTCGACGGCGTGCTCGGCGAACTCGCCATCGCGCTGGAGCGCGACTCGCAGCGGTCGATCCAGCGGCTGCTGTCGCTGCTTGTTCCGGGCGTCACGATCATCCTCGGGGCGATCGTCGCCCTCGTCATCATCTCAGTTCTGGGAGCATTTCTAAGTGTCAACGATCTCGCGTATTGAGCGCCTCAGACGACGCCGGCGGCGCAGCCGCGGCGTCACGCTCATGGAACTGCTGGTGGTCCTCGCCATCCTGGCGCTGATCGCCACGGTCGCCGTGCCGATGTATCTCAACCATCTGACGAAGTCGCAGATCCGCACCGCCGACATCCAGATCGACCGGCTGGGCGCCATCCTCGATGCCTACCTGCTCGACGTCGGCCGCTATCCGACGCAGGAGGAGGGCCTCGAGGCCCTGGTGTCTGCGCCGCCCGGCGTCGACCGCTGGTCCGGGCCCTATCTGAAGAACAAGGAGGCGCTGACCGATCCGTGGGGCAACGCTTACGTCTACCGGTCGCCCGGCCGGCACGGCAAGTATGACCTCTACTCGCTGGGCGCCGACGGCGCCGAGGGCGGCGAGGACGAGGACAAGGACATCACGAGCTGGTAGCGCATGACGGCAAGCCGCGGATACACGCTGCTGGAGCTGCTGGTGGCCTTCACCGTGATGGGCCTGGTGCTCGCCTCGGTGCCGATGATCGTCGCCTCGGCCCGGCCGGGCCCGGCGGCGCGCGTCGCGGCGGAGGAGCTGGCGGCGGCGCTGCGCCTTACCCGCAGCGAGGCGATCGGGCGTTTCGCGCCGGCGACGCTGCTGCTCGATGTCGAGCGGCGCGTCTACCGCGGCGCCGACGGAAGGGAACGGCCCCTGGCCGAGGACCTCGACCTCAGATTCGTGACCGCGCGCTCCGAGCTCGCCGGCGAACGGGCCGGGCAGATCCGCTTCTTCCCGGACGGCAGCGCGACCGGCGGCCGGATCACGGTCGCCGAGGGCGGGCAGTCCTACGTGGTAACGGTCGACTGGCTGACCGGTGCGGTCGATGTCGAGCGATAGGGCGATGACGACGCGGCGGGACCGGGTCCGGGGATTCACCCTGGTCGAGGTGCTGGTGGCCTTCACCATCCTCGCCTTCGCCCTTGCCGCCGCCTATGGCGTGTTCTCCGACGCCTCCCGCGCGGTCGCCTCGGGAGAGCGCTACGGCACCGCTTTGGCGCTGGCGGAGAGCCGCCTTGCGGCCGTCGACGCGGCGTCGCCGGATGAATCGTGGGACGGCGCCGGCGACTTCGCCGGGATCTATCGCTGGCGGGTCGACAGTCGCATCCTGCCCGACGCGGGCGGGTATGTCGGGCTCGATCCGGTCGCCGTGACCGTCACAGTGACCTGGGATGACGGCGGGCCGGTGGTGCTCGAGACCATCCGCCTGAGGGTACGGTCATGACGGTCGGTGCAAGCACCCGCACGCGCGGCGTCACGCTGGTCGAGATCGTCATCGCGCTCGCCATCCTCGGCATGACGGCGGCCCTCGCGCTTGGCGGGCTGCGCCTCGGCGTGCGCACCTGGGAGACGGTGGGCAATCGCGTCGAGGCCGAATCGCACGCGCAGATCATCCGCGGTTTCCTGCGCCGCACCCTGTCGCAGGCGACGCCGGTTCTCGAGGCCGGCGCCGACGGCCGGCCGCAGCCGCTGTTCGCGGGCGGCGGCGGGTCGCTTTCGCTGGTCGCGCCTGTGGCCGCCCATCTCGGCCTCGGCGGACTGCAGCGTCTTGAGCTGTCGGTCGAGGAGATGGGGCGCGGCGACGGCCAGCGCCTGGTGCTGACGCGCACGCCGTACCATCGGCCCGGGCGCGACGATGGCCCGGCGGCCGACGCTGAGCCGGAGCGGCACGTGCTGTTCGAGGGTGAGGCCCGCATCGAGCTCGATTACCTGCGCGAGACGGACAGTGGCGCACGCTCGTGGACCGCATCGTGGCGCGACGAGCCGAAGCTGCCGCTGGCGGTTCGGGTGACCATCGATACGCCGCGCGGCGACCGGCCGTGGCCCGACCTCATCGTGCCGCTGCGCGTCACCGGACTGACGGGGCGCCTATGAGATCCGGCGCGGCTGTCATCGGCGCCACGATCGCCGCCTTCCTGCGCTGGTGGCTGGGCGAGCTGTCGGCACTGGTGCCGACCCCCGTGCGCGGGGCGTTCTCCGGCGAGGCCGCCCTGCTTGCGGTTGCCGTCGACAATGGCGAGGCCCGGCTGTCGCGCCTCGTGCGCGGCACGCGAACCGCGCTCGGCCGGGTCGATCTCGCGGCCGACAAGGCGGCCCAGCGCGCCGCCGTCTCCGCCCTCGTGCGCGGCCGGCTGCGCCGTGCCGTCGTGGCGCTCACCCTGCCGGCCGAGCGGGTGCTGCGCAAGACGCTCGATCTGCCGCTGGCGGCCGAGGCGGATCTCGGCGATCTGCTGCGCTTCGAACTCGACCGCCAGACCCCCTTCTCGCCCGAGCAGGCGCGTTACGACTACCGCGTCACCGCGCGCGACCGGACGTCCGGCCGCATGAAGGTGGAGATCGCCGTGGCGCCACGCGAGGAGGTCGAGCGGGCGCTGGCCCTGGCCGACGACTGGGGCCTTGCGCCCGACTTCGTCACCGCCGCGGGCGACGAGGAGGCCGAACCGGCCTTCGACCTGTCCGGCCACGCCCAGCCCAACGGATTCGGCGGACGCGCGCTGGCGACGGCGTTGCTGGCAGCGATCGCGGCGGGGCTGCTGGCGGTCGCGGTGGCGCTGCCGCTGCAGTGGCAGGCCGCGGCGGCGGACGAGGCCGAGGAGGCGCTGGCGGCGGCCCGCGCGGCGGCCCGCGAGGCGGCCGATTTGCGCGAAGAGCTGGGGCGGCGGCGGCAGGATGCGCGATTCCTGATCGACCGCAAGCTCAACGCGACGATGGCGGTGTCCGTGCTGGCGGACCTGACGCAGCTGCTGCCCGACGACAGCTACCTGTTCGAGCTGCGCCTGCAGGACGGAAGGCTGCGGGTGCGGGGCTACGCGCCGTCCGCCTCGCCCTTGCTGGAGCTGTTCGAGAACCATCCGCGGTTCGGCGGCGCGCGCTTCGAGTCCCCGGTCACGCGGGTGCCCGGCATCGACAAGGAGCGCTTCGATCTGTCGGTGGCCCTGGTCGCGGAGGGGGCGTCGTGAGCCCGGGCCTGCCGCCGCTCGCCGGGCGCCTCGCTGCGGTCGCGCTGCTGGTGGCGCTGCTGGTGCTGGTCTGGCTGCTCGGCCTGGCACCACTGCTCGACGGCTACCGCGCCGATCGCGAGACCGTCGCGTTCGTGACCGAACAGCTGCCGCGGCTGGAGCGCCAGGCCGCCGAGGCGCCGATGCTGCGGGCCGAGCTCGAGCGCGCCGCCCGCGATCCGACCGGACGCACGCGGCTGCTCGGCGGGGCCAGCGACGAGCTGGCGGGCGCCGACCTGCAGACCCGCGTGTCGCGCGATGCCACGCGCCACGGCCTGGCGCTGCGCAGCGCCCAGATCCTGCCGCCGGTGGACGAGGAAGGCTTCCGCCGCATCGGCATCCGGGTGGCGCTGGAGGGTAGCCTCGGCGGGCTGCGCCGGCTGATCTACAATATCGAGACGGCGCCGACCTTCCTGTTCGTCGACAACCTCGAGATCCGCAGCCGCAGCGGCGGCCGCATCGTGCAGCGCCAGAACGCGCCGGCGCCGCCGGAGGAGCGGCTGGCCATCCGCTTCGACGTGCACGCCTACCGCCGGGAGGCGGCGCCGTGAGGGCGCGGCGCGCACCGGCGCGCGGTCTCGGCGCGCTGCTGCTGCTATGCCTGCTGCTCGCCGGCGCGCTGGCGCTGGAGATGCGCTATCCGCAGGCGCTGGTGCTGTCGGTGGCGCTGCCCGGCGACGCGCCGGTGGCAGGGCCGGAACCCGGGCTTGGCGGGACGGTCGAGGACGGCATCTACCGGCCGCCCGGCGACGCCGATTTCGCGGTAATCGAGCGGCGCCCGCTGTTCTCGCCGATGCGGCGCCCGCCAGAGGCCGGCAACGCCACCGCAGAGGAAGGCCCGGCGCCCCCGGCGGCGCTCGACGGGCTGGTGCTGACCGGCATCATCCGCGCCGGCGACGCGTGGGTTGCCATCGTCGAGCCGGTCGGGCCGCCGCGGCCCGGCAACGAGGCGCTGTCGCTGCGCGTCGGCGAAACGCTGCGCGGCTGGAGCGTGGAGCAGATCGGCACCGACCGGCTGGTGCTGGCGCACGGCGCCCAGCGCTTCGAGATGGCGCTGACCGACGATCCGACGCGCCGCCGCACCCGTCCGCGCGCGCCGACGGCGCCGGCCGGCACGTTGCGCGCCCCGGGCCAGTTCGCCCCGCAACCGCAGCAGCCGCTGCAGCCCGCGCCGCAGCCGCAACCGCAGTCCGAGCAGTAGCGGCGCGGTCGGGCTAGCCGCGGCGGCGGCCGCGAGGCGGTCCCGCGCTAAATGAAAAACGCAATAACGCGTGCCCGACCCCGTCTCTGTCTCCATCCCCTGCCCCTCCGACTTGTTATCGTGCGCTGCAATCAAAGAATTCATGCGTTAAATTTTTGTTCAACCCCCAACGTTTATTGTTGATCACACGGCGATCGGCGGCGGCTTCTTCATATTTTTCGGATTTTTTCGATCAGAGGAATAGAGGGCAAAATGGTTATTTACGGTTGGCGCGGCAGCGTCGTTGCCGGCGGGCAGATCCAGGACATGGAATGCCCCAATTGCGGAAACAACCTGTATCGGACATTCGGCATCCTGCAGTACGTCCATATTTTCTGGATTCCGCTGTTTCCCTATTCGAGAAAGCCGGGCATGGAATGCCAGAACCGCAAGCATACGCAGGTCGGCAATGAAATCCGCGATCCCGTGCGCGGCAAGATCAAGGCCTCCGTGTTCACGATGGCACGAACGGCGCCGAAGTTCGCCGGCCTGGCGCTCATCGCCGCCTTCGTGGCCTTCATCGCGGTGCGGGATTCACGCGAGGCGGAGCAGCAGCGTCTGTACATGGAAAACCCGGCGATCGGCGATATGTACGTCATCAAGGTTTCCAAGGCCTTCGAAGGCGGCGACCCGGACTACGACTACGCGCTGATGCGGGTCGAGTCGGTGGACGGAGATCAGGTCGGTTTCAAACTGGCACTCACGCATTACGACATCGCGCGTGGCCCCAGGGACGATATCGGCAGTGGAAAGGCCTACGGTCCGGAGTATTACGACGAGCCGATCCACGTCTTCGCCCGCGACGAACTGAGGGCCATCCAGGAAGACGGCGGAATCCGCTCCATCCACAGACAGTGACGGAGTCGGGCATGCGACATGGCAACCGTCTTGCGGCCCCGTTCTGATGGCGAGCGTGGTATCGACCGAGTTCGCCGGGCCTTGAGGCCGCGCGCATGCCCGAAATCATCCGTTGTCCGGGCTGCGATGCGGAAACCTACCGGGGCCTTGCCGCATGCCCGCACTGCGACGCCGCAATGCCGCCGCACCTGTCGCTGGGCGCAACGCCGCCCGCCGACGACTCGGAGGCACCGGCGCGCCTCGTGCCGCGGCTGATGGCGTTTCTCGCGTTCGTCGCCCTCGGCGTGCTCGTCAAGATGCTGTTCTTGGGCTGAGCCGTCCGGCGCGGCGGTTTCCCCCGGGGGCGGCGCGGCGCCGCCGGGCGCGGATGCAGCATCCGCACCCCGATCCCCTCGCCATCCCGCCGCGCGGCTGAGCGTGGCACGGAAGAGGTTCCTCTCTCCCAACGCCATTGCGCGGATGCCGCGCAAGTGGATAATGCGCAGGAGGGACGCCGGCAACGAGGCGCGATAAGGGAGGCGCACGCACCATGGATCTGGGACTGAAGGGCCGGAACGCCGCGATCACGGGCTCGAGCCGCGGCATCGGCAACGCCATCGCCACCGCGCTCGCCGCCGAGGGCTGCAACGTCGCGCTGTCGGGCCGCGACCAGGGCAACCTCGACAAGGCGCTCGGCCCCATCGAGGCGCGCGGTGTCAAGGCCGTCGGCATCGCCTGCGACCTCGCCACCTCCGCCGGCTGCGAGGCCTTCATCGATGGCGCCGTCGAGGGCCTCGGCGGGCTCGACATCCTGGTCAACAATGTCGGCGGCATGGTGCCCGGCACCCTCGACAGCCTCACCGACGAGATGTGGGAGCAGGTGCTGCACACCAACCTGATGGGCTATGTCTGGGCCACCAAGTTCGCGGTGCCGCACCTGAAGGCGTCGAAGGCCGGGCGCATCCTCATGGTCTCGGGCGTGACCGGCAGGCAGCTCCTGCCCGGGGCGCTGACGACGACGCTGCCGAACGCAGCGATCATCGGCTTCTGCAAGCTGATGGCCGCCGACCTCGGGCCGGCGGGGATCACCGTCAACAACATCTGCCCCGGCTTCACCAACACCGAATCCTGGGGCCCGCGGGCCGAGGCGATGGCCAAGGTGCGCGGCACCACCGCCGACGCGGTGCGCAAGGCGGTCGCCGACCAGACGATGCTGGGCCGCTGGGCCGAGCCGGCGGAGATCGGCGCCGTTGCCGCCTTCCTGGTCTCGGACCGGAACGCCTACATGACCGGCACCACGGTCGAGGTGTGCGGCGGCTTCACCAAGTATCTGTGAGATATCCGTGAGGCGAGGGCGCGCGGGCGGGCGCGGCGCGCGGAGGGAAGGATGCCAAGGATCGTGAACCTGAAACCGGCGGCGCCGTGGCAGGAGATCCGCTCGACGCCGGCGGACTGGGACAAGACCGGTGCAGACGCGCTGCTGCGCATGCACCGGGACCTGCACCTGGTGCGCGCCTTCGAGGAGACGGTGCTGGAGCTGAAGAACGAGGACCTCGTGCACGGTCCGGCCCATTCCAGCATCGGCCAGGACGGCGGCGCGGTGGCGACGATGTCGATGCTGCGCGCGGGCGATCAGACCACCGGCTCGCACCGCGGCCACCACCAGTTCCTCGCCAAGTCGCTGCGCTATGTCGACGACGGGGGCGATCCGCGCGCAGAGCCGGTGACGGAGCCGATCCGCGCGCTGCTGCAGAAGACGCTGGCCGAGATCATGGGGCTCGCGCAGGGCTTCTGCAAAGGGCGCGGCGGCTCCATGCACCTGCGCTGGCAGGAGGCCGGGGCGCTCGGCACCAACGCCATCGTCGGCGGCGGGGTTCCGCCGGCCACGGGCGTCGCCTGGGCGCTGAAACGGCACGGCCGGGGCGACGTCGTGTTCACCTTCTTCGGCGACGGCGGCGTCAACATCGGCGCCGTGCCGGAGGCGATGAACCTCGCCGCGCTGTGGGACCTGCCGATCTGCTTCTTCATCGAGAACAACGGCTATGCGGTCGCCACCACCCTGGAGGAGGAGACCCGCGAGACGCGCCTGTCGTCGCGCGGCCTCGCCTACGGCATGCCGGCCTTCCGCGTCGACGGCATGGACCCGATGGCGGTGCGCATCGCGACCGGCAAGGCCTGCGAGATCATGCGTGCCGGCAAGGGCCCGGTGATCATCGAGGCCGAGCTGTACCGCTTCTTCCACCATGGCGGCGGCATCGCCGGCAGCGCCTTCGGCTACCGCAGCAAGGAGGAGGAGGCGCAATGGCGGGCGCGCGACCCGCTGGTCCGGCTGCGCGACGAGTTGGTCGCCCGCGGCTGGCTCGACGAGGACGGCGATGCGGCATTGCGCTCGGCGGCGCAGGCCGCGATGGCCGACGTCGCCGGCGCGCTGACCGAGAGCGACGGCAACCGGCGCCGCATCGTGCCTTCGCTGTGGCCGGACACGTCGTTCCGTGATTTCGGCCTGCGCGGGGACCTTTCGGAGTTCGACGGCGTGCGCTTCGAGGAGCTGGAGACCGCCAGCGGCCCGGTCACCGAGGTCAAGTTCATCGACGTCGTCAGCCAGGTCATGGACCGGCGCATGGGCGAGGACGCGCGCATCTTCGTGCTCGGCGAGGACGTGCACCGCCTCAAGGGCGGCACCAACGGCGCGACCAAGGGCCTGGCCGAGAAGTACCCGGACCGCATCATCGGCACGCCGATCTCCGAGCAGGGCTTCACCGGCCTTGCCGGGGGCGTTGCCATGGAGGGGCACTACCGGCCGGTGGTCGAGCTGATGTACCCGGACTTCACCCTCGTCGCCGCCGACCAGGTGTTCAACCAGATCGCCAAGGCGCGGCACATGTTCGGCGGTGACATTCCGATGCCGCTGGTCGCCCGCACCAAGGTCGCGCTCGGCGACGGCTACGGCTCGCAGCACTCGATGGACCCGGCCGGGCTGTATGCGATGTGGCCGGGCTGGCGCATCGTCGCGCCGTCGACGCCGTTCGACTATGTCGGGCTGATGAACAGCGCGCTTTTGTGCGAGGACCCGGTGCTGGTGATCGAGAGCACCCAGCTTTACACCACCACCGGCCCGGGGCCGGTCGAGGATTTCGACTACTACGTCCCGCTCGGCAAGGCCAAGGTGGTGCGGCCGGGCCGTGCGTTCACCGTGCTATCGTATCTTGCCATGACGCCGAAGGCGATCGCCGCGGCCGAGCAGATGGGCGTCGATGCCGAGATCATCGATTTGCGCTCGCTCGACCGCGCCGGCATCGACTGGCAGACGATCGGCGACAGCATCGGGAAGACCAACAACGTCGTGGTCGTCGAGCAGGGGCCGCTCACCGCCTCCTACGGCGCGATGCTGACCGACGAGCTGCAGCGGCGCTTCTTCGACTGGCTCGACCAGCCGGTCAAGCGCATCCACGGCGGCGAGTCGGCGCCGAGCGTCTCCCGCGTGCTGGAGCGCGCCGCCATCGTCGACATCGAGGAGATCCAGGCCGGCTACCGCGCGATCATGGCCGACAAGGGCGATACGCGCTTCGCCGCCGAATAGACCACCGGAAGGGGGACTCATGTCCGGAAACGGCCTGCCCGGCCTGCGCGGCACCGACCATATCGGCTTCACCGTGCCGGACCTCGACGAGGCAGTCGACTTCTTCGTCAACGTGATCGGCTGCGAGGCGTTCTACGACCTGGGGCCCTTCCAGGCCGAGGACGACTGGATGCAGCGGCAGCTCAACGTGCATCCGCGCACCGTCATGCGGCGCCTGAAGTTCCTGCGCTGCCGGCACGGCTCCAACTTCGAGATCTTCGAGTACGAGGCGCCGGACCAGAACGCAACGCAGCCGAAGAACAGCGACGTCGGCGGCCATCACCTCGCCTTCTATGTCGACGACATGGACGCGGCGCTCGCCTATCTGAGGAGCAAGGGCGTGCGCATTCTCGGCGAGCCGGTGGTCCGCACCGCGGGGCCCAGCGCCGGCCAGACCTGGGTCTATTTCCTCACCCCCTGGGGCATGCAGTTGGAGCTCGTCTCGTTCCCCGGCGGCAAGGGCTACGAGAAGGACACCGACCGCCGGCTCTGGCACCCGGCGCGGCCGGCGGAGTAGGCAAAGGCCCCTCAAACATACGGAGGCAGGCATGGCACGACGCATCGTCGACATCTCGGTGCCGCTGGAGGGCGGCATCAAGTCCGACCCGCCGGGCATGGAGCCCAGGATCGAATANNCGACCCGCCGGGCATGGAGCCCAAAATCGAATACGTCACCCAGGAGCAGAACGCCGAGTACATGACCAGCTTCTTCCCCGGCCTGACGAAGGCCGATCTGCCGGACGGCCAGGGCTGGGCCATCGAGTTCGCCCATATCACCACGCACAGCGGCACCCATCTCGACGCGCCCTACCATTTCCATACCACGATGGACCGCGGCCAGCGCGCGATCACCATCGACGAGGTGGATCTCGAATGGTGCTTCCAGCCGGGCGTGAAGCTCGACTTCCGCCATTTCGAGGACGGCTACGTCGCGACCGCGGCCGACGTCGAGGCCGAGTTGGCGCGCATCGACCACGAGCTCAAGCCGCTGGAGATCGTGCTCGTCAACACCGCCGCCGGCGCCCGCTACGGCCAGGACGACTACGTCTCGAGCGGCTGCGGCGTCGGCCGCGAGGCGACGCTGTGGCTCTTGGAGCGCGGCGTGCGGCTGACCGGCACCGACGGCTGGAGCTGGGACGCCCCGTTCGTGCACACCAAGGACCGCTGGGCCGAGAGTCGCGATCCCGGGATCATCTGGGAGGGCCACCGCGTCGGCATGGAGATCGGCTACTGCCACCTCGAGAAGCTCGGCAATCTCGAGGCGCTGCCGGCGGACGGCTTCACCGTCGCCTGCTTCCCGGTCAAGGTCAAGGCCGGCTCTGCCGGCTGGACCCGCGCCGTCGCCATCTTCGATGAGTGACGGCGCTACGTTGAAAGTGCCCGGCAACATTCGATTTCCGGGATGCAGGACTGCGCGAGACACGAACGACCGCGCGTCACCCCCCTCCCCGACCCCTCCCCCTGTCAAGGGAGAGGGGCTTTTCATCTTGCGGCCCGCTGCAACTGAGCCCTCTCCCGCCTGGGCGGGGGAGGGTTGGGAGGGGGTGGGACCCGGCGAAGGCGGGCAACTCTATCGAACCGCCGTCCCCGGGTTGGTGGCCGACGTCGGCCGCTTTGCCCACGCAGGACCGGCCCAACTGGAGGCATCAAATGACTGACAAGCGGATCGGCTGGATCGGGCTCGGCAAGATGGGGGCGCCGATGGCGCTGAACCTGGCTGCGGCGGGCTTTCCGGTCACCGTCTACAATCGCACCGCTTCGCGGACCGCGCCGCTGGCGGAGGCGGGCGCAGCGGTCGCCGCCTCGATCGCCGAGCTCGCCGCGGCTTCCGACATCGTCGTCTCGATGATCGACGACGATGCGGCGCTGGCGGGGGTCGCGGCCGAGGTGCTGGCCGCCGCCAGGCCGGGCACGGTCTACGCCGACATGAGCACGGTCTCGCCCGCGGCCTCGTCGCGCGTCGCCGCGCGGGCCGCGGAGGCGGGCATCGCCTACGTGCGCGCCCCGGTCCTCGGCAGCACCAATTTCGCCGCCGCGGCGCAGCTCGTCGTCCTCGTCTCCGGGCCGGAGGACGCGCGTGGCGCCTGCACCCCCGTCTTCGCGGCGCTGAGCCGCAAGATCGTGCCGATGGGCGCGGGCGAGGAGGCGCGCGCCATCAAGCTCGTCCTCAACATGATGATCGGCACCACCGCCGCGATGATCGGCGAGGCGCTTGCGTTCGGCGAGCGCGCCGGGCTCGACTGGGAGACCATGATCGACGTCGTCGCCGACAGCCCTGTGGCCTCGCCGCTGGTCGGCTACAAGACGCAGATGCTCAAGGACCGCGCCTTCGCGCCGGCGTTCTCGGTGGCGCAGATGGCCAAGGACTTCGACCTCATCCTCGATACCGCCCGCGCGCACGACATGCCGATGCCGCTCAGCGCCCTCGTGCGGCAGCACTGGAGCGCGATGATGGCCGGCGGCAAGGGCGAGCTCGACATGTTCGCCTGCGTCACGCTGCTCGAGGAGATGGCCGGGATCCGCCGCGACACATCGAAATAGGCGGTCACACCCCCAGGTAATATTGCTTGACCATGTCGTTGTCCTGCAGGTCCTGGGCGCTCTTGCCCTCGAAGGCGATCTCGCCGTGCACGATGATGTAGCCGCGGTCGGCGATCTTGATCGCCTGGTTGAAATTCTGCTCGGCCATCAGGACGGTCAGGTTCCGCCGCTCCTTGAGGTCCTTGATGCGGGCGATCATGCGGCTGACCAGGATCGGCGCAAGGCCGACCGACGGCTCGTCGATCAGCAGCACCCTGGGGTCGGACATCAGGGCCCGGGCGACCGCCAGCATCTGCTGCTCGCCGCCGCTCATGCTGCCGGCGATCTGGCCGCGCCGCTCGCGCAGCGGCGGAAAGGCCTCGAAGCAGGCCTCCATGTTCTGCGCGATGCGGGCGCGCGCCTCCTTGCGGTACGCGCCCAGCGTCAGGTTCTCCTCGACCGTGAGCGCCGGGAACAGGCGCCGCCCCTCGGGCACCAGGGTGACGCCGAGGTCGACGATCTGCTCCGGCGTCTTGCCCACGAGGTCGAAGCGCTCGCCGTCCGCCTCGAGCCAGATGGCGCCGGCACGCGGCCGCACGATCCCCATGATGCAGTTGATCAGCGTGCTCTTGCCGTTGCCGTTCGAGCCCAGCAGCACGACCGTCTCGCCGGCCTCCACGGTGACCGAGACGCCGTGCAGCACCTGCACCGTGCCGTAGCCGGCAGCGACGTTTTCGACGACGATCCTATTCGCCAAGGTAAGCCTTCTCCACCAACGGGTTGCTGACGATCTCGTCGGGCGTGCCCTCGGCGATCTTGGTGCCCGCATCGAGCACGATGATGCGCTGCGAGAAGCGCATCACCGCCTTCATCACGTGTTCGATCATGATCACCCCGACGCCGCGCTCGTTGAGCGCGAACAGCCGGTCGAGGATCTCGTCGACCTCGGAGCCGGAGAGCCCGGCCATCGCCTCGTCCGAGATCAGCAGATTGGGCTTGGCCGCCATTGCCCGGGCGAGCTCCAGCTTGCGCATGTCGATCTGGGTGAGGCCGCCCGAATGCTCTTCCGCCTTGTCGGCGAGTCCGATGAGCTCGAGGATCGCCATCCCCTCCTCGCGCCGCTGCGCCATCGTGGTGCGCGCCCTCGCCGCGTATTCCAGCGGGATGCAGAGGTTCTCCAGCACCGTCATGCTGGTGAACGGGCGCGGCAGCTGGAAGCTGCGGGCGATGCCGAGGCGGGTCCGTTCGTGCGGCTTCAGTGCCGTGATGTCGTGGCCCTGGAAGACGACCTTGCCGGCCTCGTTGACCAGCGCGCCGGAGATGCAGTTAATCATCGTCGTCTTGCCCGAGCCGTTCGGCCCGATCAGCCCGAACCGCTCGCCCGGGTCGACGTGCAAGCTGACATTGTCGAGGGCGGTGAACCCCCCGAAATGTTTCGACAGGCCCTGGACGTCAAGCAGCGGCGCGCCCATCGCCCTGCCCCCTTGCACGTTGCGCACGGATCCGCGCGGTGAATTTCTGGACCAGCCCGAGGATGCCCTGCGGCGCCAGCGCGACGAAGCCGACCAGGAGGACGCCGACGATCAGCAGGTTCAGCTCCGAGGAGATGTTGACCTTGGTCCACTCCTGCACCGAGCCGAGCAGCAGCGCGCCGATCACCGGACCGACCCAGGATGAGGTGCCGCCGATCATCGGCATGGCGATCGCGTTGACGGCAACGATCAGGTTGAACGCCGACAGCGGTTCGACGAAGGTCACGAAATACGGATACAGGCTGCCGGCAATGCCCATCATGGCACCCATGATCGTGGTCGAGACGAGCTTGAGGCGCAGCGTCGGTACGCCGGCGCATTCGGCGGCGATTTCGTCGTCGCGGATGGCCGCGAGGCCGCGCCCGATGCGCGAGTGGTTGAGGTAGCGGGCGAGCCCGACGGAGCCGAGCGCCAGCCCCAACATGATGACGAACAGGAAGGCGTTGTAGGACGGGAACAGCGGGGCGTCCGGGGTGATGATGAAGGCGCCCGTCGCACCACCGACATAGTCCCAGTTGACCATCAGGGTCTCGAGCACGATGGCGAGCGCCAGTGTCGCGATGGCGAAATAGACCCCGCGCAGCCGTAGCGTCAGGTACCCGGCACCGAGCCCGAGCAGGCCGCAAACAATCGCTGCGGCGGGGATCACGACATAGAGCGGCGGGTCGATCGCGGTGTACAGCACCACCGAGGTGTAGGCGCCGAGGGCGAAGAACCCGGCGCTGCCGAAGTTCACGTAGCCGGTGAAGCCGCCGAGGATGTTCCAGGCCGTGGCAATGATCAGCCCCTGCAGGACGACGTAGCCGGCGACGAAATAATACTCGTCGAAGGCAAAGGTCGAGGCCGCGCCGACAAGGAAGATCAGGCCCACCGCCGGCCAGAACGGAGCGATCTTCATCACAACCTCCCGAACAGGCCCTGCGGCCGCAGCACCAGGGTCAGCAGCAGCACGCTGAACGCCACCGCATCGGCCCAGGACGGGCCGACGAAGGTCTGTACCATGCTTTCCGACACGCCGATCAGCAGCGCCGCCAGCAGCGTGCCCTTGATGCTGCCCATGCCGCCGAGGATGACGATGGCGAACACGCGGCCGATATAGACGCGACCGAAGGACGGCTCGACCGGGCCGATGATGATCAGGAGCGCCCCGGCGATCGCCGCCGTCGCGAGCCCGATGCCGAAGGCGAGCGACTTGATGCGGATCGGGTTGGCGCCCATCAGCTCGAGCGCCAGCCGGTCCTGCGAGACGGCGAGAATCGCGCGCCCGGTGAAGGTCCGCGACAGGTAGAGGGCGATGCCGGCCGTCATCGCCATCGCCGTGAGGAACGGCACCAGCATGCGGTACGGCAGGTCGATGATGCCGAAGCGCAGCGTCTGGCCGATATAGGCGGCGTTGACCAGCCGGTAGTCGACGCCGTAGATGAGGATGATGGTCACCTCGAGGATGAACATGATCCCGAAGAAGAAGGCGAGGCCGGCCAGGGATTCGCGCCCGGTGCGCTCGAATCCGGAATAGTAGACGCGGTAGACGACCACCCCGAGGACGAAGAACAGGGGCGTGAACAGCACCCCGGCCAGCACCGGGTCCCAGCCGAGGGCGGAGTTCGTCATGTAGACGACGTAGGAGCCGAGGATGACGAACGCCGGATGCGCGATGTTGACGATGTCGAGCTGCCCGAAGACGATCGACAGGCCGAGCGCCACCGCCGCGTAGAACCCGCCCAGCAGGAGACCCGCCACGAGCGCGTTCGACAGAAGATCGATCGAGAACACGGTCGCGCGGGTCCCCCGTCCTGTTTGCCTTCGACCGGCTTGGCCGCGGCTTATCTGGCGTCGGCGTACGGGTAGATGAAGTCGCCCGACTTGACGTCGTCCGGATACAGGACAACGCGCTTGCCGGGCTTGTGGAACTGCTCGATGTTGCCGTCCTTGATGTTCTGGAACTGCACCATCAGCACGCGGCTCTTCGCCCATTCGCCGTTGTCGGCAAAGCTGACCGGCCCGACCACGGTGTTGAACGTGGTCTTGTGGATGTACTCGGCGAGCTTACCGTGGTCGTCGAGACCGCCGACCGCTTCCACGGCCTGGGCGAGAATTTCGAGATAGGCGTAGGCATAGGGCGGCAGGTAATGGCCCAGCGGGTCGACGCCGGCGTCGGCGGCCCGGGCTTGATACTTCTCCAGGAATTC
>JABAOD010000710.1_pt1 | contig 49180 bp, 43 predicted proteins | sample 7062151 | NCBI WGS metagenome assembly JABAOD01 (sample SAMN14538626, study PRJNA623070) | marine sediment metagenome | biome: marine biome [ENVO:00000428]; feature: marine pelagic biome [ENVO:01000023]; material: deep marine sediment [ENVO:00002113] | place: India: Gulf of Khambhat ... | reverse complement strand
GGTCGGCGGCTTGTCCTCGAACCCGATCAGATCCATCACCCCGCTCATCGCTTCGGCCACGATGTCGAACGCCGGGCGATTGGCGTAGTCGCTGCGGTACCCGGACAGGCGCCCGAATCCCGAAATCATGGCGTAGACAAGCCGTGGGTTCACGGCGCACAGGCCATCGTACCCCAGACCGATGCGGTCCATGGCACCGGGCCTGAGGTTCTCCACCACGACGTCCGCCACAGCCGCCAGCTTGCGAACGATCTCCTGGCCGGCCTCGCTCTGCACGTTGAGGGCGAGGCTCTTCTTGTTGCGGTTGTAGGCCATGTAGCCGAACGCCTTCCTGGCGGAATCGCGTTTGGCAAAGGGTGGGATCGAGCGACGTGGGTCCCCTTTGCCGGGCCGCTCGATCTTGATCACCTCCGCGCCGGCATCGGCCAGCAGCATCGTGCAGTACGGCCCGCTCATGTACTGCTCCAGCCCGATCACCCGGATGCCCGTCAGCGGACGCTGCACGTCACCTGACACCTGTCCCCCTTTCCTCTCCACCACTCCCCAACCCTTTCCGACCGCTTCCCCTTTCCCCTTTCCCTGCTCCCGTGTCTCTCGTTTCCCGATTCCCGCTTCCCGATGCCTCGACCTTTCCCTTTTTCCCCTTTCCCCTCTCCCTGTCATCCCCCACCCACTCTACCACCGTTGACACGCCCATACCGACCCCCACGCACAGAGTCGCGAGGCCATAGTACGGCCGCGGCGCCTCCGGTGCGCGGCGCTTCATCTCGTGGAGCAGCGTCACCAGGATGCGCGCGCCCGAGCAGCCGGTGGGATGGCCGAGCGCGATGGCGCCGCCGTTCACGTTGGTGACGTCGGGTCGGAGGCCAAGGCGGCGCATCACGCCGAGCGACTGAGCAGCGAATGCCTCGTTCAGCTCTACGAGGCCGATCTGGTCCAAGGTGAGGTTCACACGTCGGAGCAGTCTCTCCGTGGCCGGGACCGGTCCGTAGCCCATCACGCCGGGGTCCACGCCGGCCACGGCCGAGCCGACCCAGCGCGCCATGGGGCGAAGACCGAGCGCACTGGCCTTGTCGGCGCTCATGAGGAGCAGCGCGGCGGCTCCGTCGTTGATCCCGCTCGAGTTGCCCGCGGTGACGGTGCCGTCCTTGCGGAACGCCGGCCGCAGCGATGCGAGCTGCTCCACGCTCGTGTCCAGCACGAAGCGACCATTCTCCACCCGGTACCGAGGGTGCTCGTCGGTATCGATCAGGATGGGATCGCCCTTCCGTTGCGGGACCGGAATGGGCACGATCTCGTCTTGGAACCTTCCGGCATTGATTGCCTCGACGGCGCGCCGGTGGCTCTCCACCGCGAAGGCATCCTGGTCCGCCCTGGAGATCTGCATCTCGTCGGCGATGGCCTCGGCCGTCTCGCCCAGGCTCACGATCGGGTATCGGGCGTGCATGCGGGGGTTGTCGAAACGCCAGCCCACCGTGGTGTCCCACATCTTCCAGTGGCCCACCGGCTGCCCGCGCTCCGGCTTGGGAATGGCCCACGGGGCGCGGCTCATGCTCTCCACGCCCGCACCCACGAACACGTCGCCTTCGCCCACCAGGATCGCCTTGGCCGCCTGGTTCACCGCTTCCAGTGCGGATGAGCAGTTCCGATTGACCGTGACACCCGGCACCTCGACGGGCCAGCCCGCCAGCAGGACGGCCATGCGGGCCACGTCGCGGTTGTCCTCGCCCGCCTGGTTGCCGCAGCCGGCATAGACGTCGTCGATGAGCGCGGGGTCGATCCCGACACGCTCCACGAGTCCCTGGAGGACGTGAGCGAGCAGGTCGTCCGGCCGGACCGCGGAGAGCGCGCCGTTGTGCCGCCCGATGGGGGACCGGACGGCACTGACGATCACGACGTCGCGCATGCTATCGCGCCGCCGCCGCGGCCCGCACGCCGGGCCGCTCCCGCTCGCGGCCGCTCTCCAGATCGCTGATGAACTCGCCGAAGCGTTCGGCGACCTGCTGCAGCCGCGGGTGATGATCCTTGATGAAGCGTTCCGGGTCGGGATCGTCACGGAACGCCGCCAGGACCGCCTCCGCCCGTTCGTCGGTCGCGAGATCCAGGTAGCTCGACGAGATGCGGAGCGTCAGATCCTGTGCGGAATGGAATGCCGAGCCGGGCAGGGTGGCCAGCTCGTAGCGGTCCAACAGATGGAAGGCCAGATCCTCGTCGGTTCGCACGCCGCGCGCGGCCAAGGGCTCGCGCCACTTCTCGAACGACGGGAAGACATAGAACGCGCCCGCGGGCTCGTTGCAGGGGATCCGAAGGCGCTTCATGGTCTCGTACAGGAACCGCGTGCGGACGCCATGCATGCGGGTGCAGAGGTTGACGTAGTCGTCGATGTCGGGGTCGCTCGAGTACGCCACCTGCGCCGCGTACTGGACGGGGGCCGTGACGCAGGTCCAGATATTGGTGGCGATGTTTTCGATCGCCTGGCCGAGCGCCCGTCCGCCATTCCCATTGGGGAGGATCGCCACGCCGAACCGCCACCCGCCCAAACTCAGGTGCTTGCTCAGCCCGCCGAACACCACGGACCCGTCGGGATAGAATCGCGCGATTGACACATGGGGGATGGAGCCGAACGCCGTCAGCGCGTAGATCTCGTCACTCAACACCATCAGCTCGTGATCCCGCGCAAACTCCGCGAGGGTCTCGACCTTGTGCGGCCGCATCATTGTCCCCGTGGGATTCTTCGGGCTGTTCACGACGAAGACTTCGGGATTCCCCCAGTGCTGACGGGATTCCTGAATCCGGTGCTCCAGCACGTCCAGTTCCAACTCGTAGTTGGTCTCGGGACGCGTCGGCACGTAGGTGATAGGCTTCCCCAAGAGGTGGGCCTGCGGGGCGTACGACACCCACGACGGTTGAGGCAGAATCACCTCCTCGCCCAGCGCCAGCAGCGAGGCGAAAATCAGGGATTTGCTCCCCGGTCCCACCACCACCTGCTCGGGCGTCGTCTCTATGTCGAACGTCCGCTGATAGAACTGCGCGATCGTGCGGCGCAGCTCCAGGGTACCGCGGGAGTGGAGATAGCTCCGCTTCTGGACGTTGGCCGTCAGCGCCTCGGCGATCTTCGGGTGGACCGGAAACCGTGATTCACCGAACGCCAGGTGGTAGACATTCTGACCCGCCGCCCAGAGATCGCGGACCCGGTCGTTGATGGAGAGGGTTGCCGACGCCTTGAGGCCGCGAACGCCGGCGCGGGAGAATCGAATGGGCTTGAAGCGCTCGACCACCGGTACGCCTCCCGTGGAGGAACCGTCGCTGTGAGCTGCATACGCGGTTCCCGGCACGATAGGAGACCGATGGGTCACTCCGCAAGTGCCGAGACGCCGCGCGGCACGCCCGAGGCGGTCGCTTGCGCTCTGGACGCGGCCTCGACCAACTCGTATTGATTCAGGGTGCGGCGGATGTCATCCGTCCTCCGGCGCAGACTCGGGAGAAACCGCCATGGGGATCATCACCATCACCAGAGGTTCCTACGGAGGCGTCGAGGCGCTGGCGCGGCGCCTCGCAGACGACCTCGGCTATCGGCTCTTCTCTCGGGAAGAGGTTCTGCAGGGCACGGTGCAGGAGTATGGGTTGTCCCAGAGCCAGTTGGAGTCGGCGCTGATGCACCGGCCGGGGTTTCTGGAGGGTCGCGGCCTGAAGAAGCTGCACTACATCGCCTGTGCCCAGGCCATACTCGCGAAAGTGGCGCGCGAAGACGACTTGGTCTACCACGGTGAGGCGGGGCACGTGTTACTCAAGGGCATCCCCCATCACCTGCGGGTTCGCGCGGTCGCCGACATGGAGTATCGCATTCGCGCCGTGATGGAACGGTGTGAGATGTCGAGAGAGAAGTCGATCCAATACATCGCGGACATGGATCGGGAGCGGAACACGTGGCTCAAGTGGGTGCATGGCGTGGACGCGAACGACCTCTCGACCTATGATCTCGTCGTCAATCTCGAGCGGCTTCCGATTCCCAGCGCCGCGCTCCTGATCGCTCAGGTCGCCGATCGCGACTTCCGCACCACACCCGAGTCACAGCGCATGATGGACGATCTGGCCCTCGCGAGCCAGCTGCGCGCGCGGGTCGGTCTGGAGTCGGGAATCTCGGAGGAGCGGATCGGGATCGACGTCACCGACGGCGTGGTGACCATCACCGCCAATGTCCGGCACCTGTCGGATGCCACCAAGCTGGAGGCGCTGGCCCGACAGATCCCGGGTGTGCGGGAGGTCCGCTCGGATATCGATCCGAGGTGGCGGGAATAGCGCGGCAACCGAAGCGAACGCGGTGCTCCCCGGGACAGTGGATTCGGCCGCTCCCTTCCAAAATGGTCGCATCTCGAGTATCCTTCTCCCGTTGCATGAACCGCAAGCTGGTATCTTCTCACTTCCGTGGAACGGTAGCGGCTTAGGATGAAGCTCGGCGCGCCGTAGACACGTCGTTTCACTCCTCAGGTTCAGACAAACAGACGCACTGCGTTCCGGCCACACGAACCTGGCCGAGCGCGTATGCACACATGTACGTGAGGAGTGTCTCCGAACGATGTCATTCGATGCATTGGGCCTCGCACCCGAGTTGCTGCGGGCCGTCGAGGAAGAAGGCTATACCGAGCCCACACCGGTCCAGCGGGAGGCGATCCCGCTGGGCTTGGACGGCCGCGACGTGGTGGGATCGGCCCAGACCGGGACCGGGAAGACGGCCGCGTTCCTGCTGCCGATCCTGCAGCGCCTCAAGCGCCGACACCGCGCCACCTTGCGCGCCCTGGTCCTGGTCCCCACCCGCGAACTGGCGGAACAGGTACTCCACAGTGCCCGCGCCTACGGCCGCTATACCGACGTCACCGCGGCGGCGGTGTATGGCGGCGTCAGCATGGAGCCGCAAACCCGTGCGCTCACGCGCGGTGTCGATATCGTGATCGCCACCCCGGGCCGGCTCCTCGACCACATGGGACGCGGGCATGTGAACGCCACGAAGCTCGAGGTGTTGGTGTTGGATGAAGCGGACCGCATGCTGGACATGGGGTTCGCCCCCGATGTGCACCGCATTCTCGACGCCCTGCCGTCCGAGCGGCAAACCATGCTCTTCTCGGCGACCATCTCCAGCGACGTTGACCGGTTGGCGCGGCGCGCCATGCGCGATCACGCCGCGGTTGAGATCGGCCGCCGTGCGGAGGCGGCTGAGGGGGTGGAGCACGTGCTGGTGGCGGTGGACAAGCCGCACAAGCGCGGCGTGCTCGCCAAGGTGCTCACCGAGTTCCCGGAAGGGCGTACGCTGGTCTTCACCCGCACCAAGTTCGGTGCCGACAAGCTGGCGCATCACCTGAGGCACCAGGGTGCCGACGTCGTGGCGCTCCACGGCGGCAAGACGCAGGCGTCGCGTGCCAAGGCGTTGGGCCGCTTCAAGAACGGTGGCGCCCGGGTACTGATCGCGACCGACGTCGCGGCCCGCGGCATCGACGTGGACGACATCGTGATGGTGGTGAACTACGATGTGCCGCGCGACCCTGAGGTGTATGTCCACCGGGTCGGACGCACGGCGCGAGCCGGAGCCCAGGGGCTGGCGCTCACGCTGATGTCGCCCGACGAGTGGTTGCTGATGCGGGATGTGGAGAAGCTGATGGGCCGCACGTTTCCGCGGGAGGTGATGCCGGGATTCGAGCCGGTCGTGGCTCCCATTCAACCACGGGAGCGCGCGGAGGGTGCCAAGCCGCAGGGCCGCTCTGTGCGACCCCGGCGAGGGCGGGGGCGAGTTCGGTAGGCGCCGGCGCTCTTCAGCGAGGAGCGCGAATGGCCTCGATCGGGGGAGTCAACCGGTCGGGGCCTGTGTCGTCGGGGTGCCGTTCGACCGCCGGTTGGCGTCCAGGTGCAGCAGCTTGAGGACCGCGACTTCGTTCCGTCGCAGGGCGCCGCGCCGCCTGCCTCGCTTCTGCGACCGGGGGCGCGGGGGCTTCGGTGCGACGATCCCCCGGCGATACGACTCGATCACCCGCGGGTGCACATAGTACTTGCGACATACCGCCCGGGTGTTGCCCAACCGCTCGGCGACGAAATCGATGGCCTTCACGATGTTGGCCTGTGTCTCGCGCTGGGTTGAGGCGGGCCCCAGCTCGCGCAGCTTCGTGGCCGCGGCGATCGTGCCCGCCCAGGTGCGGAAATCCTTGGCCGTGTACTCCTGCCCGGAGACCTGCCGCAGGTACGCGTTGATGTCGCCCGAATCGACCTTCTGGCGCCGGCCTCGGTCGTCCAGATATTGGAACAGCTCCTGCCCGGGGAGCGTCTGGCAGTGCTGCACGATGCTCGCGATTCGTCGATCGGTGATCGCCACCGATCGCATCACGCCGCTCTTCCCCCGAAACTCGAACCGCAGCTTGGAGCCTGACACCTCGACGTGCCGGCGCCGCATGGTGGTGAGCCCGTACGATCGGTTCTCGCGAGCGTACACGTCACTGCCGATGCGGATGAGGGTCTTCTCCAGTAGTCGGACCACCGTGGCAAGCACTTTCTCCCGTGGCAGGCCGTCGCGAGACAGATCCCGTTCCACCCGCTCGCGGATCGCGGGCAGCACGCGACTGAAGGCGAGCATCCGGTCGAATTTCGTCTCGTCCCGAACCTCGCGGTACCGCGGATGGTAGCGGTACTGCTTGCGGCCTTTCGCGTCCCGCCCGGTGGCCTGGAGGTGGCCGTGCGGGGAGGGACAGATCCATACGTCGGTCCATGCGGGTGGGATGGCAAGTGACCGGATCCGCCGCCGTTCGGCACGATCGCGAATCGGCGTGCCATCCGGGCCGATGTAGCTGAAACCGTGCCCGGCCCGCTTGCGCTCGATGCCGGGCTCCGCGTCCGAGACATAGATGAGCCCTGCGGGCGCGGTGGTCCGCGCGACCACGCTGCCTCGATGGGCCGCAAGGGACGATGGGCGTGGGCTCACTCGAGGTCCCGTGGATCGATCCGGGTCGGCGTGGACCTCCCATCTACGATCGGCCGCGTGGCACGGGCGATGGCCCTGATCGTGCCGGTCATGTGGGCGAGGTCGAGGGTGGCCACTTCGTCGGAGACGCGATGGTAATCCTCATCCACGTCGATCGGCGTCGTGCTGAAGGAGTGCGCGGGCACGCCGAGCCGTGCGAACGTCGCGTTGTCGGACCGAAAGAAGAGATTCTCGTCCGGGTAGGGGTCGGGGGTGAAGGTGAACTCATGCTCCGCCGCTGCGGCTTGCACGATCGTCCCGAGATCGGACCGCTCGAAGCCCGTGATCCAGGCGACGTCGGCTCCGGCCGAGGCAGGCTTGCCGATCATTTCGACGTTGACCATCGCGACCACCTGCGCGGGGTCGAGCTGTGCGGCGAGATGGCGCGAGCCGTACCCGCCCATCTCCTCGGCGGCAAACGCGACGAACATCAGGGTCCGAACCGGCCTGCCGAGGGCCTTGAAGTACCTGGCCAGCTCGATCACGGCCGTCGTGCCGGACGCGTTGTCGTTGGCACCGTTGGCGATGGAATCACCGTCTACCGCCGGCCGGATCCCGATATGATCGTAGTGCGCCGAGAAGAGGACGATCTCGTCGCGCCTGGAGCCCGGGATGACGCCGACGACGTTGGCGAGATACTGCTCGCGCACCGAGGCCGACACGTCGACCCTAAGCTCTATCGCGCGCGTGTCGTCGCTCAGGACGATGACCGTGTTGGCGCCAGTGGATGGGTCGAGTGTGCGTGACGGCCCCGCCGTGAAGGCGCGCACCCGATCGAACAGGCGGGCGTGCGACGGGTGCATCAGCACCAACGTCTTGGCCCCCGGTGTACGCATCGTGGCGAATGCCTGCATCGGGTCGTCGTCGGGTCCGACCACCATGACGTCCGGCTCGTCGGCCGTGGACCAACGTAGCGTGGCGCTGGAGACGGCTACGGCGACCCGCTCACTCGGCACCGCCCGACCGTTTAGGACCACGGCAGCCCGCTCGACGGTCACGGCATAGACGGGGAACCGCTGGAGATAGCCGGTCGCGTCGCCAAACCGTTCCAGGCCGATGGCCGCGAATTCCGCGCGGATAAACTCGGCAGCCCGGTCGGCCGCGGGGGTGAAGGCGCGGCGGCCCTCCATCTCGTCGGCACTGAGCGTGGCCACGATCCGTTCCACCCGTTCCGTTGAGATTTCGGGCTCGCCGCGGGCGCAGCCCAGAACACTCGTGAAAGCGAGGGCCAGGATCGGTACGAGGCTCTTGTCGGTCATCGCGCACTCTCGGGGTTCACGAGTTTTGCCTCCGGGACCGATGCCGAATCACCCGTTCCGGGGCAGTGGCCAAACCTAGCCAGTTGCCCCGCGAGCGCGAGCCCGTCGATGCAAAGGGGCCGACGGAGCGATGATCCACTCCATCGGCCCTGATCCTCGACGAGAGGTCGGGGACGGTCCTGGCCGATGCCCCTTACCTCCTGGACGAGCCGCCGCGCTCGGTGAGCTTCTCCAGGTGCCGCTTCAGCGCGGAGGGCGTCAGCGGCGCGCGCGCGGTGACGAACGAGTCACGAAAGCGCACGGTGCCGATGGCTGAGTCGCCTGCCGCCCGGACCTTGAGCGCGCCGCTCTCACCGACCGGCGCATCCGCGAACGGGATCACGGAGAGGGAGATCTGCTGACCGTCGTCCAGACGCTGCACCACTTGATAGCTGTTCGGTGCACGCATCACGGCGGCGATCCCCAGGTCCGCGATGGCGACGACGGGCTCGTCGCTGGTCGTCGAACGCGGTGCGGCCGCTGCGCGGCTCACGAGCTCCGACGCGGCAGGCAGGGTCGTGGGAATCGCGATGCGTCCCGCATCCTCCACGGCGTTGTCAATCGGGATGTCGATCGTCCCGGGATTCGCGCTCCTGGCGGCGCGCGTCGCGGCGGCTAGCGCCGACGGATCCAGCGCCACCGGTACCAGCGGCGCACGCTCTTTCAGGCCCGCGGCCGCCGTCGAATCCGAGGCACGGGTGGCGGCGCCTGCGGGTCTCTGAACCGGCGCCGCCGCGGTCGCGGCAGGCACGGATCGCAGTTCCGCATCGGTGGCCCCGAACGCGGCCACCATCATAAGGGTGCTCCGGGACGGCGTCGCGTGGGAAACGGTCGCGCTGGGCTGTTCCGCGTCCAACTCCCCACCGAACGGAACGGCGCCAAGGGCGAAGAAGCCCACAGCGAGCGCGGCGACGGCCACCGCGGCCGCGGCGGGGTACACCCACACCGGTCGGGGCCGCAACGCGCGGCGTAACCTGGCGATGACTCCCAGGCGAGGCGCGGCCGGCTCGGGCCGGGTCGGCCGAGGCATCGCCTCGGGACGGCTTACGGGTGCCGCCGGCTCCGCAGGCTGCGGAGGTGAACGCCGCAATTCGGCCACGACGGGGTCGTGCGCCGGCACGGCGGCGTGATGTTCCAGCGTCGGCGCCGCACGGGTCGGCACGTCGCGCGCCGTCGGACGATGCGGTTCGGGAGCCGGTCGGGGTGGCGCGGTCTGGGGCAGCGCGTCGGCCGGAAGCATGATGGCCGGCATCTCGCCGGTGTGGCCTGCCATGTGCTGCCCACGCTCCGCCGTGTCGAAGAACCGCTCCAGCATCGCCCGGATCTCCGACTCCGGCCGCACGGCCAGCCGCTGGAGCGTGTTCAGGGTCTTCGGCAGCTTGGCCCGCTCGGCGTAGTCCACGAGCACGAGCCGCGTGGGTTCCACATAGTCGTTCGTCAGCAGTTCCTTGGCGAAGCGGAGATGGACGTCCGTGCGGTGCGGGGCGGTCCGCAAGATCTTGAGGCACAGAGCGATGACGCTCCGATTCGAGCCCTGCTTGGCGTACTGTTCGGCGGCACGCTCGAACATCGCGATCGCACCGAGCTTGTCCCCGGTCTTGAGCGAGAGGTCGCCGACCTTGACGAAGAGCGGTGCCTCGGGCTCGACCGCGTCGCACTCGAGCCGCGCAATGATCTCTTCGTAGGCGTCGAGTGCCGCTGCCGTCTTTCCCTGTCGTTCGAGTTCGCGTGCCTGCTGCTTGACCGTAGCGATGTTCACCGTCCCACCTCCGAGAACCGAGCGCCAAACCCGTCGGGGGAGGGCCCCGACACACCATGCGGTCCCAGTATCGTGCCTGGCATCGGCCGGGCCAGTGACCCACAGCACACTCACCGTGGACGCGGGAATCCGGGTGCCAGGAAGGGCCCATGCAGCCTCCCGGCCGGCCAATCCGCGCAGGGTGGCGCCTGCGGGTCCGTCGGCCCAAGTTGAGCGAGGGGTGGAGGTTGGGCTGGAGGAGTGGTGGACGGACACGTTGCACAAATCGAAGAGGACGCCACCACATGACCGAGCCGGCGCGCAGCAGGACGAGTGGGTCCCGTCCGATGGAGGCTGACGTCGATGTATTCGGACTGACGCATCCCGGTCGCGTGCGCACTGCCAACGAAGACCACTTTTTGATCGCGAGCCTCCACAAGCTCCTCCGCATTCAGCAATCGAGCCTGCCCGAGCAGGACTATCCCCAGCTGGTGAGCGATTCCCGCGGGTACCTGTTTCTCGTCGCAGACGGGGTGAGCGGGCGTCCCGACGGCCACCTGGCGAGCGAGACGGTCCTCAGGACCATCGCCGATCACGTGACCAACCTCATGGGCCTGTACCGGCGGTTGGATCCCGAGCGGGAGTCCGTCTTCCTGCGGGAACTCACCGCGTCGGTAGAACGGAGCCACACGATCCTGAAAGAGCACGGTGACCGCGATCACGAGGGACATGGTCTCGCCACGACGCTGACCATGGTGGCCGTCCTGTGGCCGCGGGCGTATTTGGTGCAGGTGGGCGACAGCCGGTGCTACCGACTGCGGGGTGGCCGGCTGGAACGCCTGTCGCGGGACCAGACAATCGCGCAGGCGCTGGTGGATTCGGGCGCGCTCACGCCGGAGGAGGCGACCCGGTCGCCGTTCCGGAGCGTGCTGGCCAGTGCCGTCGGAGGTCCCGAAGCACTTCCCATCACCGCCTCCGACGACGTCCGGAGGGACGATGTGATGCTGCTGTGCACCGACGGGCTCACGAAGCACGTCTCCGAGGGCGAGATCGAACAGGAACTCCAGGGCCTCGAGGCGGCGGAGAAGAGTTGCCACCGTCTGGTTGATCTGGCTCTCGAGCGGGGCGGACGCGACAACGTTACCGTGCTGATTGGCCGCATGCGGCCGCGGACTGGCCGGCCATCCGGCAACCGGGCCGCGGTCTCAGGAGGGTGATCGGGGCACGCCCCTTGCAGTCTTGGCCCGTGGACGACCCCACGGCGGCTCCGGGCCATGGCTCACATACTGGTGGTGGACGACGATCCGCAGCTGCGCACGATGCTCGAGCGAGTGCTCGTGCAGTTGGGCCATGACGTCACACAGGCCGAAGATGGTCTCGCCGCACTGAACACCGTCGGCACCCGACCGTTTGCGATCGCGTTTGTGGATCTCTTCATGCCCGTGATCGACGGCCTGGAGGTCATCCCGAAAATGCTGTTTCAGTCGCCGACGACGAAGATCGTTGCCATGTCGGGCGGCGTGTACGGCGGGAAGGCCGTGAGCCTCCTGAGTGTGGCCGAACGGCTGGGTGCCGCGCGGACGCTGGCCAAACCCTTCGGCATCGACGATGTGGAGCAGATCCTCGGAGAACTCCTGAACGGAAACAGCGCGTAGCCCCGCGGCTGTCTGCCGTCATCCGGCGTCGCCCGGTACCTTTAGCGCGACCGAGCCATCGGAGTCGCGCGTCTGAAGCTCTCGCAACGTTCCATCTTCGCTTTTTGGGTTCCGCTGGCCGCCACGTGGCTCATGATGGCGGTAGAGGGGCCCTTCCTCGCGGCGGTCATCGCCCGGTTGGTGGATCCCACGTTCAACCTCGCGGCCCACGGTGTGGCGTACGCCTTCGCCCTGCTGGTCGAGGCCCCCGTCATCATGATCATGAGCGCATCTACGGCCCTGGCCGAAGACGCGCACAGCTTCCGGCGCCTCCGCACGTTCACCTACGTGCTCAATGCGGCGGTCACGGCGGCCATGTTGGCGTTGCTGGTGCCATCGGTATTCCGCTACGTGATGCTCGACCTGATCGCCATTCCCGACGACGTGGCGGACCTCACGTACGTGGCGCTTTGGCTGCTCCTCCCCTGGCCGGGAGCGATCGGGTACCGGCGGTTCTATCAGGGGCTCCTGATCCGCGGCGGGCGTACCCGGCTCGTCGCCTACGGTACGGTGCTCCGCCTCACGACCATGGCGACCACGGCGCTCGTGCTCTACTTCACGATCGCGCCCCCGGGCGCGTGGGTGGGAGCCGCGGCTCTGGCCGCCGGTGTTTCGGCGGAAGCCGTCGCCAGCCGGATCATGGCACGCACGACGGTGCACCGGCTGCTCGGGAGTGAGAGTGACGCTGGCCAAGCACTGAGCTACAGCAAGATCGTGCGCTTCTATTACCCGCTCGCCCTCACGTCGCTGATCGGATTGGCCGTCCAACCCATGGTCACGTTCTTCATGGGCCGGGCGCTGGCGCCACTCGAGTCGCTCGCCGTGTTCCCCGTCGTGGTGGCGCTGTCCTTCATCTTCCGGGCGATGGGATTGAGCTTCCAGGAGGTCGCGATCGCCTTGATGGGCAACCGCTACGAGCACGTGCATTCTCTGTGGCGGTTTGCGCTCACGCTCGGGATCGTCGCGTCGGCGGTGCTGGCGCTCGTGGCTTTGACGCCGCTATCGCGCGTCTGGTACGAAACGGTCTCGGGACTCGCGCCGGAGCTGGCGCGGTTTGCGATCCTGCCGACGATCATCATCATTCCCATTCCGCTCCTGTCGGTCATCCTCTCATTCCAGCGCGCGATCCTGATGGTGGGGCACACCACACGTCCCGTCACCTGGGCGACGGCGATCGAGGTCGGCGGTATTGCGTTGCTGTTTCCCCTGTTGGGATGGAAACTCGGCGTGGTGGGGGTCACCGCCGCGACGATCGCGTTCATGGTAGGACGGCTGGCCGGAAACCTGTATCTGGTGCGGCCGTGTGTGGGGGAGGTGAAAGCGGGCTAACGGGAAGCGGGAAGCGGGACTTGGGAAGCGGCAAGAGGCAAGAGGGAAAAGGGAAGTGGGAGGGGGTGACGGGGTTTCTCTTCGAGGGCTGCTTGCGCGGCGAACCGGCGTTCACAATGTTTGCGCGTTTCCATTACGTCCTCCTGGGAGGTGCAAACCATGCTCGCCCGAGTCGTTTTCCGCGCCGCGCTGGTGACGGCGGTCATCGCTGCTGGTGGACCACGCATGTCCGAGGCCCAACTGTCCCAGACTGCCTTCGGTCAATCGTCGGTGTTTGTGGTGTCGTCCGTGAATGTGGCGCTGGATGCCACGGTCATGGTGCAGCAGCCGGGCGAGAAGAGCCCTTGGCTCGCTGGCATTCTCAGCTTCTTCCTGCCCTACGGAACAGGGTCGTTCTACGCCGGCAACAATGGGCACGGTATCCGGCATCTCGTGATTGGCGGTGCCACGGCGGTCGGCATGGGTGCCAGCCTCCTCGAGGCCTGCATCGACGGCTTCTCCGTGTGTGACACGGACGGTACCGCGTACGCCATTGCGGGTGTGTTCGCTCTCGGGTATTTGGCCAACTGGGTGTGGGGCACGATCACGGCAGTGAGTGACGCGAACGCGTACAACCGGCGCCTGGCGGGCGCGAGTCTCGATCCGGCCATTCTGGTGCTGGAGCCGGTGCCCTCCGCCGTGGGGGCGGCCCCCACGGTGGGTCTCAGGATCGCTCGAGTGACGTTCTAACGCGCCCACACCGTCAAGCGGCGGAGAGCCCCGGGCTGACCGCGCACGGGGCTCTCGTCGTCGGGTCGATCAGCGACGGGAGTTGACATGCCCCGCTCGTGCGGCCCATTGATCACATGATGCTTCCCCTGCTCGTCGCCTGTTGCCTCACCAACCTTGCCGACGTGGCGCCCGGCCCGGGGCTCCCCGACGGCTGGGACCTCAGGCGCGCGCGCGGTCGGCCTACCCCAGCCTACGCCGTCACGGACGAGGCGGCGCTCCACGTCGAGGGTGCCGGCGCGGTCGGCTATGCCGTGTACGAGCTGCCCGAGCGACTGCAACCGGAAGACGGTGCGTTCACGTGGCGTTGGCGCACGGCCACGCCACTTCCCGATGCCGACCTCCGGGACCGTCGGCGCGATGACAGCCCGGTGCGGGTGCTCGTCGTGTTCCGCGACCGCCGCACGCTGTTCTACACGTGGGGCGCCGCCGAACGTCCAAACGAGTGGTTCGCGAGTTGGACGGCGTCGTCGCGGATGGTGTGGGTGTTGCGGAACGCGAGCGATGCCGACGGCGCGTGGCGCGAGGAGAGACGCGATCCGTTCGCCGACTACCGCACGGCGTTCGGCAGGGCCCCCCCCGCCATCGTGGCGGTCGGGGTCGTGCACGACACCGATGACCTCGGTCAGCCGGCGTGGGCGGACGTCGCCGATCTGGCGTGGGCGCCCGAGGCCCGCTGAGCGAGGTTCCGTCTCCCGGACCGCCGGCGCATCATACGCTTCGATCCGATCCGATCCGATCCGTCCTCAACCCTGGGAGTACCGCCATGATCTCTCGCCGCAGTTTCATCGGCGCCTCTGCGGCCACGCTCGTCGGAACGTCCGCCGCGCCTGCGATCCTCAAGCCTCAGGCCCCACAAGGAGCGGATGACCTCCCCCCGTCGATCCTGGCGCTCACCTCGATGAAGGACGAGGCGATACCGATCACCGTGGACGAGCGGCGACAACGGATCGAGAAGGCACGGAGGCTCATGCGGGCCAGCGATCTCGACGCCATGTTGCTGATCGGTGGCACGTCGCTCGTCTACTATGCCAACATCTCCTGGTGGAACAGCGAGCGCCTGTTCGCGCTGATTCTCCCGGTTGACGGACGGCCCTTCGTCGTCACCCCCGCCTTCGAAGAAGACCGCGCGCGGGAGCAGCTTGAGAAGGGTCCGCTCGGGGACGACGCAGTGGACGTGCTGACGTGGCAGGAAGACGAAGATCCGTACCGACTGGTGGCCGACGGCATGCGCGCGATGGGGTACGGCACCGGCCGACTCGGCATCGAAGAGACCGTGCGGTTCGTGTTCTCCCATGGGGTGGCGCGGGCGGCGCCATCGCTCGATATCGCGAGCGCGACTCCGGTCACCGCCGGATGCCGCGGCGTGAAGACGGCCCACGAACTCGAGCTGATGCGGCTCGCATCCAGGGTCACGCTCAAGGCGTACGAAGCGGCGTGGAAGGCCCTGGAAGACGGGATGACCCAACAGCGGTTTGCCGACCTGGTGTCGGCGGCGCACGACCGCCTGGGGTTCTCCGGCGGCGCCGGTGTCCAGGTGGGAGAATACTCGGCACTGCCCCACGGCTCCTCAACGCCACAGGTGATTCGTGAAGGCACGATCTTGCTGATCGACGGTGGCTGTGGCGTCGAGGGCTACCGCTCCGATATCAGTCGGACGTTCGTACTCGGCCGGCCGACGGAGACGATGAAGCGCGTGTTCGACATCGAGCTCCAGGCCCAGACCGCGGCACTCCGAGCCGCGGCACCCGGCGTTCCCTGCGAGGCCGTGGATCGCGCGGCGCGCACGGTCATCGAGGAGGCGGGTTTCGGCCCCGACTACGCGTTCTTCACTCACCGCGTGGGACACGGGATCGGGATGGACGGCCACGAATGGCCGTACCTCGTTCGGGGCAACACCCTGCCGCTCGAGCCCGGCATGACCTTCAGCGACGAACCGGGGATCTACATCCGCGGTGAGTTCGGCGTGCGACTCGAAGACGACATGGTGATCACCGAGGACGGTGCCGAGTTGCTGACGCCGCAGAGCCGGTCGTTGGAGGAGCCGTTTTGACGGGAAGCGGGGAGCGAGCAGCGGGAACCGTACCGCTCCCCACTCGCCGCGCACGGCGCCCCAGCGCACAGCTCACCGTGCCCATTACCCATCGAACTCGATGATCTGCGGTGCGTGGGATTCCGCGTCGAGAAAGTGCAGCAGGTCGGCGCCGGCGATGGCCGTCGTCTTCGCGTTGTCCAGCGGATGCAGGTTCACGGGATCCTGGCGCAGCACGGCGCGGTCGATTGCCACCTGGACGGCGCCGCCTCGATCGTTGATCGCGGAAAACGGGCTCACCGCACCTGGGATCACGCCGAGATACCGCATCAGGCGTTCGGCGCTGCCGAACGAAAGGCGCTTCGCTCCGAGGCGATGGGCCAGCTCTTTGAGGTCCACCGCACGGTCCTCCAGGCACACCACGAGCCACATGGCGCCCTTCTTGTCCCGCAGGAACAGGCTCTTGGTGTGCGTGCCCGGAAGGTCACCGCGGAGCGCCTTGGCCTCGTCCACGGTGAACACCGGAGGATGATCCACGGTGGTCACGACGATCTCCAGCGCCTCGAGCCGGTCGAGGAGCTGCCTCGTCGTGACGGGTGGAGTGCCGTCGGCCAGCCGGTTCCCCAGCGGATGGTCCGGCATCGGCTAACCCTCCCCAGCCCCCGTCGGTTCCCGATACTCGTGATGCCGCGTCCGGAGGCTGCCGAATAGCACGGTCAGCAGTCCGAGGAGGATTTCGTCCACGAACGGCAGCACGTCGGGGAGCACGAGATCGGCGCCGAACAACACGGCCGTCAGCGCCAGCAGTTTGGGGTAGCGGAGCCGTCGGGCGTAGCGGTGGACCAGGCCGAACACCGGACCCGGCATGCGGGTGTCTCCGGAGTGAGTGATCCTCCAACATACGAGCCCGTACGGGGCACTGAAAACCAGGTCGAGGTAGCTCGTTGTGGACCGCGGCCTATCTTAGAGGCGATGCCGGAGCAAATCGAGCGCCTTCGCGCTGCCCTGGAAGGCCGGTACGTCATCGAAACCGAGATCGGTGCCGGTGGCATGGCGACGGTCTACCTCGCCGACGACCGAAAGCACAACCGGAAGGTCGCGGTAAAAGTGCTGCGGCCGGAGTTGGGCGCGACGATCGGTCCGGAGCGCTTCCTTCGCGAGATCCAGATCGCGGCGGGCCTGCATCACCCGCACATCCTGCCGCTGTACGACTCGGGTGAAGCGGACGGCTTCCTCTTCTACGTGATGCCGTTCGTCGAGGGCGAATCGCTCCGCGACCGGCTCGATCGAGAACGGCAGCTCCCGATTGACGATGCGGTGCAGATTGCGGATGAAGTGGCCGACGCGCTGGCGTACGCCCACTCCCGCGGAGTCGTGCACCGCGATATCAAGCCAGAGAACATCCTCCTCTCCGGGGGACATGCGAGGGTGTCGGACTTCGGTGTGGCGCGGGCTCTGTACGCGGCCGGCGACGATCGCATCACCGAAACGGGCTTCGCCGTGGGCACTCCTGCCTACATGAGCCCCGAGCAGGCGACGGGTGCCGAGGACATCGATGGCCGCGCGGACATCTACAGCCTGGGCTGCGTCCTCTACGAGATGCTCGGTGGCGAGCCGCCGTTCTCCGGTGCCACACCCCACGCGGTGCTGGCACGTCACGCGATCGACCCCGTGCCGTCGCTGGCGACGGTGCGGACTACGATCCCCGCAGGCGTGCGACTCGCTGTCGAGCGTGCGCTTGCCAAGGTCCCGGCCGACCGGTTCCCAACCGCGTCCGGGTTCGCGGCGGCACTGCGCGCGCGCCAGGCAGCGAAGCCACCGATCAGGCTGAACCGGCGATGGGTCACGGTGCCCGCGCTCGTCGGGCTCGTGGCGACGGTGGGCTGGCTCGTCTGGCGGTACGCGCCGGCGGGCACACCGGCTGCGACGAGCACGACGTTCTCCCCGACGCGCCTCGCCGTTCTCTACTTCGACGATCACAGCGAGGGCGGTCAACTAGGCCACGTCGCGGCCGGGCTGACCGAGGGCTTGATCCACGAGCTGGCCCAGATCGACGCCCTGGAAGTGGTCTCCCGCAACGGGGTCAAACCGTTCCGGGCAGTCTCGGTCCCGATCGACAGCATCGTGCGGGCGCTCGAGGTCGGCACAATCGTCGAGGGGAGCGTGGCGAAGTCCGGCGAGCGTCTGCGCGTCACCGTGCAGTTGGTGGATGCCAGCACCGACACCCACCTGGAGAGTCGCGTGCTCGAGGAGCCGCTCACCGACCTGTTCGCGTTGCAGGATCGGCTGACGTCGACCGTGTCGGAGTTCCTGCGTACCCGCCTCGGCCGCGAGATCCGGTTCCGAGAGCGTCGGGCGGGCACTGGGAACGTCGAGGCCTGGGAGCTGGTCGAGCTGGCCGACCAACGGCAGGAAGAGGCCGGTCGCCTGAGCGACGCGGGAGACTCCGCCGCCGCCGTGGTGGCCCTCGTCGCCGCCGACTCCTTGCTGGCCCGTGCGGAGCGGCTGGACTCCCGATGGGTGGAGCCGATCATCCAGCGAGGATGGGTCGCGGAAGCGCGGGCCGACCTGTGGCTCCCGGTGCCGGGCGCCGCCGACACGGTGTGGATGGCGGTCGGCGTCGCGCATGCCAACCGGGCGCTGAGGCTGGCACCGGACGATCCCGCGGCCCTGGAGCTGCGGGGCTCACTGATGAGCGAGCTGGCCGAGGGTCGCGCCGGCGTCAACGCGCCGTCGCTGCGGCGACAAGCCGAAGCCGATCTCCGCGCCGCCGTCGGCCGTGAGCCGGGCCGGGCCAGCGCCTGGGCCACGTTGAGCCAGCTGCTGAGGGTCGAGGGTCGGTTTGCCGAGGCCAAGGAGGCGGCCGAGCAGGCGTTGGAGCAGGACGCCTTCCTCGCCGACGCGAGCACGATCACGTTCAACCTGTACCAGACGTCACTGGATCTCGACCAGGTGACGGAGGCCGCCCGGTGGTGCGAGATCGGACAGCGTCGGTTTGCCGGTCGGTCGTGGACCGCGGCGTGTGGGTTGTTCCTTGGAGCCCTAGGTGAGGGACCGCGGCTCGAGCCGGACAGCGCACAGGCCCTGTATGACCTCCTTCTCCAGTGGAGCACGGCAGCCGAGCGGACCACGAATGAAGTCGTGGGTCATCTGTGGATGGCCGCGGTGATGGCGAGGGAGGCCGATCGCGACAGTGCGGAGGCACTCGTGCGTGTCGCGCGATCGGAGGCGCCGACGACGCTGTTGCCGTGGGTCAGCTATCTCGAAGCCAATGTCCGGTTGCTCTTGGGTGATCGTGATGCCGCGCTGGAGCACCTGGCCGATTTTCTCGAGGCGTTTCCTCAGCGCAAGGGCTATATCGCCTCCGACTGGATGTTCCGCCCGCTGTGGACCGACCCGCGGTATCAGGCGCTGGTGGATACCGTCGGCCAGGGTCCGTAGCGCCCGTCAGTTCTGCCACACCCCGAAACCGAGGCTCCGGAGGTGCGCGGCGAGTTGCTGCTCCCGGCGGACCGCGTCGGTGTACGTCATCGGATTGTACCGTTCGTAGAGATGCGGCAGCAGCCGCTCGCCGTACCGCTGGACGTATTTCCCGGACTTGTAGCCCCGCTTGTGTTGACGGAACCGCTCCTCAGGCGTGAGACCCGTCATCCCGACGTACACGCACGCCTTGAGCGGATGGTGCCCGGGATTGGCGTCGCGGAAAGGTTTGTGCTTGACGACGGCGCTGTCGAGCCGGATCACGTAGACGTGGTAGTGATTCGGGCCAGGCGAAACCCCGGCTGCCGCGCGCCGACGGGACTTGGCGCCCATCGGTGGCCGTCAGAGCCGCGCCCGCGCGGCCGGCCGGGGCACTCGGCTAACGCGTGGGTGGACCGGCGTTGACCCTCAACTCCTTGACGATCAGCTCCACTGTCATCTCGTCCCCCTCACCGCCCATCATCTTCTCGATCCGTTCCAGCTGACCCTTCATCATCCGTTCAGCCATGGCACGCTGCGCCTCCGGCATCTCCGCCAGTTGATGCTTCATCTTCTCGTATTGCGCCCTGGTTTCCGGGTCCATCGCCTGTCCCAGGCCCTCGATTCGGATGGTGGTTCGGAAGGGGTGGAGCATGCCGTCCACTTCACGGTAGTCGTTGAGATCCGCCACGCTGTGCATCTGGGCGGGACCGCGGTCGGTCTGCATCTCGCCCCAGAACTCCACACGCCGCGGCACCCACTGCTCGGTATCCACGAACAGCGTGCCACGTTGCGGTCGGAAGTTGGCATTCTTGGGAATCATGCCCTGCCCGAAGTCGACACGGTCGAGATCGCGCATCTCGATCACATGCACCGCGTGCCCGCCAAGCTGGTCCCGCCCGCGGTACTCGCTGTTGGCGGCCAGGACGGGGGCAGCGCGCTGAATCGCGTCCCACCCCTGCTCGTTGGTGCCCGGCATGGCCATCCCCCCGGTCTTCGCCTGCTTGAGCCGCAGGACACGCCGCCCGTCGACCATCTCCTTCTCGAAATACAGGACGCTCTCGAAGCCCATCGCGTCCTGGATGAGCGTGTAGTTCTCGACACCCGCCGTACGGCGCTCGTACTCGCTGAGCATCCGATCGAAGATCTCCTGCGGTGTCTGCCCGAGCGCCGAGGCCGGGAGCGCAGTCATGACGGTGACCAGGAGGGCGAACGATCGGGAACGGACTGGCATGATGGCTCCTCTGGCGTGTCGAGTCGAGGGTGAGGGCGCGCGTCGGACCGTTGATACGCCTCAAGCTCACGAAAGTTGCTAACGACTGATCATCACGTGTGCCCACGGCGTTCCCGGAAACATGAGCCACGGCCGATCCGGAGCCGGCGTGGCGGAGATGCCGGTGCTCTCTTCCGTGGCGTACGGCATGTAGATCACGTAGAGGCCCCGGGCGTCGACGGGCAACCCGGCGTCAGGGTCGAACTCGTCTTGCAGGAACACGGAGTAGAGCGCGGACGGGTGGTCCGGCATTGCGAGCTGGCCGCTCTGGATTTCGGCGAGTCTGACGGAGTCGATCGCAGCGCGGCTCGCTCCCGACACCCGAAGCGCACGACCACGAGCCATGAACGGTTCGAGGGAGCGATGGTAACAGGCCGCGTGGAATCCCGAGGTCGCGGGATCGTCGGCCACGCAGATCATGGCGTTGGTGCCCGTCCGCAGCGTGACGAGCGATCCCTGCCGATACCCAAGGACCTCGGCGCCAGGCTTGAGGCTGTCGGGGAGGGGGCTTACGGCCCCGGCGATCTGCAGGTCGGCGGAGAGATCCTGGGCCCCGGCTCCGGAGATCCCCGCCAGAGCGGCAAGCACAATCAGCGACGCGGTTCGCACAGATGACCCCCGAAGCGGTCGAGTAGGGAAACGAGCGACTTCCTGCCTCGAAATGGAAGCGTCTCGGTCGGGTTTGGCAACAGCGGGACGCCTCATCGCAGGATTCTGGGGTCACGCACCGGGTATGGCTGGGAAACGGGCAAAACCCACAATGGACTCGCGTGGCCAAGACGCCCGCATCAAACTGAGACCATGCGCCCGGAGGCAATGATGAACGACGCCACTCGTCCGCCGTTTCGGTACCGACTCCTCGGGTTCAGCGGTGTGGCGGCGCTCCTGATGACTGCTGCCCCGCTGGACGCGCAGGGGTTCTGCTTTCACGGGCGCCCTCACGACCGGTGCTCGGCCTTTCTCGTGACCGAGGCCGGAGCCGCGTTTTCCGTGCCGACCGACGACGACGCCAACTTCACGTTTCAGACTGGGGTGTTGGTCAACGTAGGGTCGCGGTCGGCGGTGGGCGGTGTACTCCTGGGCGGGGCATTCCAGGGCGACGGTCGGTTCGGTGCGCGCGTTCGGTACCGGCACTGGCTTACGCCGACGCTCACGCTGGACGTCGCCCCCGGCCTGTTGCTCGTCAACGACGCCTTCACGTCGCGTGAGCCGGGCTTCACTGGTGAGGTCGCGGTGGGGTGGGGAGATTGGGTGGCGGTCACCGCGCAGCTCGAGGTGCTGCCCTTCGAGTTCACGACCGACACCCGGGCGTTTTTCGGCGCGAAGCTCGGGTCCTACCCGGGGGCGGTGGCCACGGCGGGGGCGGCCGTGTGGGTGGCGATCCTGGCCATCCTGATCGGCGGTACCGACTTCACGTGAGGGTGACCCGCGGGCGAGCTAGAGACACTTGAATACCCGACCCTGGGTGCCCTTGACCAACACGAACGTGCCGACGACCTGGTCGCTGTCGGTCATGGTCACGGTCAGGGACATGGTCCGGCCGTCGGTCCGGCCCACGTAGCTCGCAGGATGGGCATCCGGGGGCACGCCGTCTTGCACCGGACCGCCGGGCTCCACCACGTGGACCCCGGTCAGGTCGAACCGGCCGCTCCCGTCGATCACGAAGAACCCGTCGATGGTACCGTGGGCGCAGTCGTACTCGATGGTGGCGCCACCGGCGGAGATCTCCATGGAGATGTGCTCGCCGCCCCACGTGCCGAACAGCTGGGGTCCGACGAACTCCGAGCGGCACGTGCCGGCGAGGGCCGCGAAGGCCGCGACGAGCACGAGCGCCGATTGCATTCGAGGCATACGCGATCCTCCCGCGGACCCGTGATGATCTTGCCGTCCGTATAGTGTACCGCCATCGCCGGGCGCGGGTCACATTGGGCGGGCCGTTGGCCCCGCTTTCGCTCCTGGGTATCTTGCAGCCTCCTTTTCAGCCCGTGACGAGCCGGTAGTTGGACGAGGGATCCTTCCGGTGCGGCGGCCAATCAGAGGTACGAGATGATGACAGTGATTCGGACGGGTGTGGCTGCCGTGGCAGCCGTGGCGCTGATGAGCGGATGCGCCTCGGAGCGGCAGGTGCGCCTGGAGTCGTTCGCCGACAGCGCAAGTTACGCGATCGGTATGAACATGGGGGCCTCCGTCGAACAGGTCCGCGACCAGATCGACATGGACAAGCTCATGCGCGGGCTCACCGACCAGGCGGAGGGGCGCGAGGCCGCGCTCACGCAGCAGGAGGCGATGACCGTCCTGCGGGCGTTCGCCACCCAGATGCAAACCTCGCAACGGCAACACGCGGAGGAGCAGGTGGCCAAGAACAAAGAGGCGGGCGACGCCTATCGCACCGAGAACGCCGCGAAGGCCGGCGTCACCACCACGGCGAGCGGTCTCCAGTATGAGGTGCTGACCCAGGGGACCGGTCCACAGCCCAAGGCGACTGACAACGTGCGCGTGCACTACAAGGGCTCCCTGGTGGACGGGACGGAATTCGAAAGCTCGTACGACGGCGACCCGGTCTCGTTCCCGCTGAACCAGGTGATTCCCGGATGGACCGAAGGGGTGCAGCTCATGAATGTCGGGAGCAAGTACCGCTTCGTGCTTCCGCCCGAGCTGGGGTACGGCGAGGGCGGGGGCCCGGGCGGCCCCGGATCGACATTGATCTTCGAAGTGGAGCTGATCGAGATCGAGAAGTAGGTCGGGTCCCACGGGAACTCGGGTGACGATGCCGCGCCCGGCCGGTGGCCGGGCGCGGCGTTCCGTTTTGGGGCCCAAGTCGTTGTCATCTCGATCTTTGGGCGCCATCGGTGACCGTGGTCACGGCTCCGACGTTGGCTGCGTCATGGCACGTGACGCCTGCCGCGCCGTATGCTCGGGCCAGCGCAAGCATCAGTTCACTCCACCGCGCTGGGCCGCTGCATCCGCGTCACGAGGCGGGGATGTCTCGGCGCCGGAGCGCAAGGAAGGGCATCATGGTCGGTACACGTGTCAGCCAAGCCGTGCGCGCGCTGACCTTGGTCGGCGCCTTGCTCGGCATCGCCGCCTGTGCGGATACCCCCGGGGTCGGGCCGGATGGCCTCGATGATCTCCCGGCGTTCGCCAACGACGTCACGCTGCTCGGCTTCCAGAGCGAGATGGCCGCGGGCGATGCGGTGCGCGTCGAGATCGTGCTCGCCGGCGAAGGGCTGCTCGCTCGCCTGGTCGCGATCAAGGCCGGTGAGGTGCTCGGCACCCCCGAACGGATTCACGGTCACATCACGCACATCGAGCCCACCAGCACGGGTGGCGTGCTCACGCTCGACATCGGCGACCTCCAAGTCCAGTTCACGGGCGAGACCGGGATCGGCGTGTTCGGAACCGATGGGACCTTGGACCTGGAGACGTTTATCGCGCGGGTGACCGCGGCGCTCGCCGAGGGGCACCACCCCGCAGTCGTGGCGATGCGGCCGCCTCCGGATACCCCCCAAGCGCCGGACGATGGCGCGTTTCTGGCCGCGAGGCTGCTGCTCGGTGGCGAGGGCGAGGGGCGCATTCTGGTGTTCAACATCGACACGGACAACTTCGCGCGAAACGTCAACCCGCCGCCGCCCGACGGTTGGGTGCTGCTCATGGGACTCCGGATCGAGCTGCGCATATCCGAAGGGCTGACCCGCATTTGGAAGGAGCGGGATGACGTCCACGTGCAGCGGTTCGAGGGCGTGGTCCAGTCGGTGAACCTGGACCGACGCAGCTTCACGCTGCGCAACGGCACCATCGTGCGGCTGGTGCGCGACAGCGAAGTCAAGTACGAGGTCGGCGACGAGCACCGCCTTGGCTCGCTCGAAGCGGTCGCGCATGCGCTCGAAGCCGAGCTCACCGTGGTGGCGGCGGGCGCCGGCGTCGTCGAAGGGCACGAGCCGCTTCGCCTGGTGGCGATTGCAGTGGTGTTCGAGGTGGTGAGGCCGCCCCTGGCGGACTTCGAGGGCGTGATCGCATCGGTCAATCTCGAGAACCGCTCGGTGCTGCTCGAGCCGGGACTCACGATCCGGCTCACCGACGATACGCAGATCGGATTCCACGACGAGCGCGAGCACATGCTCAAGTCGCTCGAGGAGGTGGCGAAGGCCATCGCCGATGGGCACACGGTGGTCGCGGCCGGGGTGGGCGTGGTGGAGCAGCGGGAGCCACCGGTGATCGTCGCGCGGAAGATCGTGTTCGTACTGCGCCGGCCGCCGATGCACGAGTTCCGTGGCGTGGTGCAGGCGGTGCAGTTGCCCGAAAGCCTCGTGGTGCTGGTGGATGGGCCCACGGTGCGCGTGACGGCTCGGACCGAGATCTCGTTTGAGACGGGAGACACGGACCGGTTCGGGTCGCTCGAGGCGGTTGCGGAAGCCGTGGCGGCCGGCACCAAAGTGCTCGCCGCCGGCGTGGGTGAGCCCGTGTCCGTGTCCGCGGACGCGGCCCTGATCGTTGCGACGAAGATCGTGTTCTTCCGTGCGCCGCCCGATGTGACGGCGTTCCACGGATTGGTGGAGTCGGTCGATCTGGCGGCGCGCACGTTCACGCTCAGGGGCGGGCCGATCGTGCGTATCGGCGAGGGCACGGTCGTCTGGTTTGCCTCCAACGACACCCAAGCCCTCAGAAGCCTGGAGGCGGTGGCCGAAGCGTTGATGAACCACCAGGCTGTGCTGGCCGCGGGGGTCGGCGTCGTGGAGGGCACCGATCCGCTTACGCTGCTCGCGCGCAAAGTCGCGTTCATGATCGTGCCCCCGGGCATCCAGTACTTCGAAGGCGTGATTGCGTCGGTCGATCACGAACGGCGGGCGTTCACGCTCCGGGACGGGCCGACGGTCCGGCTCGTCGAGGGCTCGATGATCATGCACGAATCCGGCGGCGAGACGCTCGGATCGTTCGAGGCCGTGGCGGAGGTCGTACGAAGCGGTGGTGTCGTGACGGCCGCCGGCATGGGACTGCTCGAGACGTCCGAACCGCTGGTCCTCATCGCGATTGCGGTGATCTTCAGGTTGTAGCGCCCGCTGGCAGGAGTCGATGCGTCGATGGGAGGTGGGCAGGGCAGCCACCTCCCGTCGTCGTTCTTGTCGTGCATTGCCCGCGCGCGGCGATCGGCCCGGGGACCGGATTGCCGCCCACGAGGTCCCGTACTCGCTCGGCGATGACCGTCCAGTCCATGGGCTTGGAGAGGAAGTCGATTCCCACTCGCTCGCGTCGCGCTGGCTCCAGCGGCTCGAGTCCACGGCCGACTATCTGGGCGCGTACCAGCGTGTCACCGTGGGCTACCGCTTCGGCGACTTGCGTGACCCGGACTTCTCCGTTCGCGGCGGGCACGGCGCCTTCCTCACGCTCGGTACCAGGGTTACGGAGGAGTCCGTGACGACCGTGGCCGACTTCTGGCGCTCCCGGTTCGGAAACTGATATTTGAGGTCGCCCATTCTCCGGCAGCGGCGCGAGGTCATCGACCGGCGGCCGCGCCGCAGCGGAAGGAGTGACCGACCATGACCCAGATCAACATGCAGCGTGTGGCCCTCGGAGCCCTGGCGGCTGGGGCCGTCATCTTCGTGGCCGAGGGCATCTTCGCACAGGTGTACATGGGGCCGATGGAGGTGGCCCTCGAGGCTCACAACCTCTCGATGGACCTCACGCTAGGCGGCTTCGTCCTGGCGGCGCTGGTTTCCCTGCTCATCGGCTTCGCCCTCGTCTGGTTCTATGCCGCGGCGCGACCCCGATTCGGCCCCGGGCCCAAAAACGCTGCCCTGGTGAGTGTGGTCTTGTGGCTGGGCGGGTACGTGCCGTCGGTACTGGGCTACAAGATGATGGGGCTGTTCACCGATTGGCTGCTGGTGTTCTGGGCGCTGACCGGTCTGGTCGAGGTGATCGTCGCCACGATGGTGGGTGGCTGGCTGTATAGGGAGCGCGCCTCCGCCGAAGGCTGATCGCCGCGGCGTCCCCCCGCTCGTCTCCCACGATCTATTTCCGACGCCGCTCAAGCGAACACCTAGAACGCTGGAGAACCCGTTCGACCAGATCGGTGAGGACGACGTCGCGATCAATGCCGAGAAGTTCATCGAGCGGTTGAGAGCGCCTAGCGCTGTCAGTCCTCGCCGGACGCTCCTGGTTCCTTGTCCCGTTCCCGCTTTTCCCCGCCGGTCTGGACCAGGCCGGCACTGCCGGCCACGCCGGCCAGACCGAGGATGTTGGGGGAGTTGAGCGAATCGGCGAGGCCGGACGGGACCACCATGAGCGAGCCGCGCTTCACGATGCTCTCGTACAGCATGTTCATCGCCCGCAGGTTGAGCGCCACGGGGTTCTGGCTGTAGCTCTCGGCCGCCTCGACGAACTTCGAGGCGATCTGTGTTTCCGCCGTGCCCAGAATGATTCGAGCCTGGCGCTCGCGTTCCGCCTGTGCCTGCCGCGACATCGCCTCTTCCAGCGCCTTCGGGATGATCACGTCGCGGATCTCGACCGACTGCACCTGGATGCCCCAGTCGTGCATCTTCTCGTCCAGGATCTCCTGCAGCCCCCGTCCCAGCTCCTTGCGCGACTGAATCAGCTCGGCAAGGTCGTGCTTCCCGATCGCATCCCGCAGCGCGGTCTGCGCCGCCAGCACCACCGCCTGCTCGTATTCCTGCACCTCGAGCGCCGCCCGCTCGGCGTCGTACACGATCCAGAACGCGATCGCGTCCACGTTCACCGGCACCGTGTCCTTGGTGAGGCACGACTCGGCGCCGAAGTCGGTGGTGCGGATCCGCTGGTCGATGTGATAGGTGACGCGGTCGATCACCGGAATGACGTAGAACAGCCCGGGGCCGCGGAGGCCACGATACCTGCCCAACCGTAGCACCACTGCCTTCTCCCACTGATCCGCGAACTTGATGGACGAACCCACCAACGCACCCGCGATGGCCGCGATCCCCCCCACTACGAGCGCCCCCACCGGTGGCGTGAGGAGGGAAAACAGGGCGCCGATCCCCACAACACCGGCGGCCGTCGCGAACCCGCCGAGCATGGCGGCGGGCGGGTAACGGGTGTCGTCCGGCGAGGTCACACTGCGCCGTCCCGCATAGCGTCCCGGTGACGAAGTCTTCACGCGCACCGGCAAGAAGTCGTTGCTCATTCCGCCTCCCGCGTTCCTCCCTCCCGGTGCGCCGCACGCAGCTCGGTGAGGGCGTCGATGATGTCGTCGATCGTGAACCCGAATGCGCGCCCCTGCGTCAGCATGTCCGTGCACAACCGGTCGAGCTGGGCACGTCGTTCGAGCGCGGAGGTATCGGGCGAGGTGAGGGCGACGTAGGTGCCGCCGGGACGGGTGACCAGCACTCCGAGCAACTCGAGCTCCTTGTACGCGCGTTGGACGGCGTTGGGATGGACCCCGAGGTCGATGGCGAGCTGCCGCACTGTCGGGAGCCGCTCACCGGTTTCCAAGGTGCCTGTCACTACCTCCAGCCAGATCCGGTCAACGATCTGGCGAAACAGCGGCTCGTCACTGCCCGGATCCAGGTAAACCGACAACCGCTGGGCGATTCCTGCTCGCTCGTCCGGCAACCGCACCTCACCGCTCGTTTAGGCAAGGATATGAAGTCGTCCGACCGAAGGCCAGTCGCCCGGTCAGCACTGGCCCCGGCCGCACGATCCGGTCATGATTGAACAATAACGCGCTCATGGTGAGGTTCGTGACGGAGCCGCAATCCAGACACACGGTGTCCGGAGCGCTGAACGCCGCGATGGCCCGCCTCGACTGGATCTCCGGTGTGGGGGCCCGGGCGGTTCGGGGCGTGGCCCTGGTGGCAGCGGCCGGGGCGCTGGGGTGCTGGGTGTTCGTGTATCCGGGATTCGGAGGAGTCCGACCTCTCCTGTTTGCGCTGAGTCTTGCTCCCGCCGCGTTGCTGTGGTACTACGCGCGGGCCCTGGATGCCGCCGTCACGGCCGTGCGGGTTCAGGACGCTTTTCGCGGCCTCGTGGACAAGACGACGACGCACGCGGCCCAGGTGAAGCTGTCGCTGCGGTCCGGCCGGTTCCGATTGCTGCGCGGGGCGTTCCGCGCCCTTCGCGCCGCACGGGAGGTGCGGAGCGAACTGGACACACTCGGCGTGGACGTGGCCAACTGGATGATCGTCAGCAACCCAATCTGGCTGGTCGTCACGGCCGTGGCCGCGGGGAGCGGTGTGCTCCTGGTGATGGTTGCTGCCGTGGCGGGTGCGGTTCGTCTGGTGTTCTGACTCCGTGTGACCATACGAGGAACAGTTATGGGCTACCGACGATTCACCGACCGCGACGGGCAGGCCTGGGAAGTGCGAGACCGCTCGGGCAGCCAGTGGCAGTTCGAGCCAGTGTCCGGCAACCCAAGTCGGAGCGTGACGGTCCCGGCACCGGGGTACGAGAAGGACCCCTTCGAGTTGAGCACGGAGGAGCTACAGAGCATGCTGGACGGGGTCCACGGGACCCGCGGCCGCCCGAAGCGCTCTCCGTTCGCGGACTAGGGTCCCGGGTCCGACACGAGGGGTTGCCTCCCGTCGCACGCCGTCATATATGGGAGAGGAACCGGGGTGCGCGGGACGCGTCTGACCCGGTGAGTGTCGGAACCAGGTGAGTGGGGTCACGCCGAACCGTGGTCCGCGCCGCACATGTTCCGCTCATTGCGACCGACGGGGCCCCGCGTTGGCTGCACCAGGAGGTGATCGCTCGTGAGCCGTGGCAAGTCCGTGCTGGCCCTTGTCGGTGTGGTGGTCGCCGGTTATGTCGGCGTCAACGCCTTCATGATCGGCGGGCACCTGTGGCGCCACCGGGAGGATCGCGCCACGCTCAAGACCCTTGCTGCGCGGCTGGAGACCGAGCAGGCACGGATCACGGCGATGGAGGAGGAACTGACCGGCCTCGAACGGTCGCTCGGGGAGACCGAGACGAATTCGCTCAGGCTCCGCGAGTGGATCGAGGACGTGGAGACGCAGTACCCACGCGGCATCCCGGCCGCCATGTATGACGAGTACACGACGGTGGTGGAGCGGTACAACGGGCTCATTCGCGACTACAACCAGACGGCGGCCCGGATCCAGTCCCTGCAGCCGCAATACACCGCCGCGGTGGACACCTTCAATCTCGAGGTCGAGCGGGCCAACGCCCTGGTCCGGACTGTCCAGGACATCCCGCACATCCTTCCTTTCGACCTCCCGGGGGTCGTGACCGGCGAGGTCAGCGTCCCGTCGAGGTAGGCCGGAGACAGACGGGTCCGCTCCGAATCCGAAGGGCCCGAACACCGGGCTCTTCTCAGACCCACCAGGGGCTTGGGCCGGGTTTCAATGTGAAGACTTGCGCATCCCGCAATACAAGACCCAATTTGTCGGGGTAGGCCCAGTCTGGCCGGCCCCTCTGCGGGCACGCCGCCCGCCGGCCGGTTCGGTGTCGCACACGGACATGCGAGGAGAACTACCGTGTGCGGCGTTGTTGTATTGCGTTCTTCTTCCAAGGAGGTGCTGCATGCCCTTCTCTCATCGGCTGAGAGCGTGGCTGGTCATTGGTGCCGGCGCGCTCCTCCTTACGGCCGTGGGAACCGAAGCCCTATGGGCGCAGCTCGGCGGGACGATCCGCGGAACGGTCACGGACGTCGCCACGCTGCGGCCACTCGGCAACGCTCGCGTGCTCCTCGTAGGCCAGAACATGGAGGTGAGGGCCGACGAAGCCGGGAGCTTCGAGTTTCGGAACGTGCCGCAAGGCCAGTACACGGTCCGCGTGATGTTCATCGGGTACTCGCGCGTTGACCGACAGGTGACGGTCACGACCGGCCAGGTGGCGGTCGTCGAGGTTGCGCTGACCCGGACACCCATCCAGTTGGACGAGATGGTCGTCACGGGAACGGCGGGCCGCACCGAGAAGCGCGAAGTCGGCAATGCGGTGACCAGCCTCGACGTGAGCAGCCTCACCGAGGTCGGCCAACCGATCGCGAACGTGCAGGAGCTGCTGAATGCGCGCTCGCCCGGGCTCACCATGTACAAGAACTCGGGCCTCACGGGCACAGGCTCCAGCGTCAAGATCCGCGGCGCCGGATCGCTCAACGCCTCGTACGTCCCGGTCTACTACATCGACGGGATCCGATTCGAGGCGACGCCGCTGTCGACGCTGGGCAGCACGAACTCCACGATTCAGAACCGGAGTCCCCTGGAGTTCATCGACCCGCAGGACATCGAGCGGATCGAGGTGATCAAGGGCCCGGCGGCCGCCACGCTCTACGGCGCCGATGCCGCCAGTGGCGTGATTCAGATCATCACCAAGAAAGGCACGCGCGGAGCCGGAGGCGTGCAGTGGTCCTTGGGCTTCGAGTATGCTCAGTCGGAGTGGGTGCAGGAAACCCCCACGACGTACTATCGCTGCACGGCGTCGCGGCAGGCGAACGCCGGCACGTACCCCGGCTGTGCCGACCCGTCGTCGGTCGTCTGGGAGGGCCCTGACGGTCCGGTCACCGGTATTCCCGAGTCGGACATCCTGCGGGACCCCAACTGGGGTGGGGACTTCGTCATCACCGACAACCCCATCCAGCGCCACCCCCGCGCCATTCGCCCCGCCGACGCGTATGATCTGAAGTTGTCGGCCCGCGGCGGCGGCGACCTGTTCAACTATTACCTCTCGTTCAATCGCATGGACGAAGAGGGCATCTTCTTCAACAATTTCCAGGACCGCACCGGCGGTCGAGCCAACTTCGAGTTCACGCCCACCGGCCGGCTCAACCTCGGACTGAACTTCGGGTACGCGCAGAATCACATCGGCATGCCGCTGAGCGACAACGCCTCCAACGGCCTGCTGCGGAATGCGTACCGGGGGCGCGCCCGGGCGTACAACGACCCTTGGGAGCCCGGATTCCGGGGCTTCGGGCCGGATGAGTCGAACGAGTTCGACCTGCAAATCCGGGAGGAGCGCACCACGATCGGCCTGTCGGCGAACTTCGATCCGTTCCCCTGGTTCGAGAATCGACTGGTGCTGGGCCTGGACAAGTATGACGTTCGGGAGACCAACTTTTACCAGATCGACTCGACGGCCAAGTGGGGCTCTCCGGAGAACACCGGCCAGATCACGCAGCGTCTGCCGACGACGCACACGTGGACGGTGGACTACTCGGGTTCGGTCCGTGCCCGACTCTCCGAGAGCTTCACGTCGAGGTTTTCCGGCGGCATGCAGATCAATGCCCGCCAGTACCGCCGGTACACGGCACAGGGAGACGGGCTCGTCGCCAACAACCTGAATCTCATTGGGTCGGCGGCGAACACTGAGGCCAGTGAGGGCTTCGAGGAGCAGACGTCGCTCGGGTTCTTCCTGCAAGAGCAAGTCGGGTGGCGCGACCGCCTGTACGTGACGGGCGCGATCCGCGTCGACGACAACTCGGCGTTCGGGTCGGACTTCTCGTTGGTGGTGTATCCCAAGGTGTCCGCCTCGTACGTGATTTCCGAAGAGGACTTCTTCCGTGTGCCCGGTGTGGACGACCTGAAGCTCCGATTCGCCTGGGGCCAGGCCGGTAACGCTCCCGCGCCGTTCTCCGCGGACCGGACGTTCTCGACCGCCGTCACCGCCGTCGACGACGCCAGTGCCGTCGCGCTGCTTCCATCGGAGTTCGGGAATCCGGACCTCAAGGCCGAAACCGGATCCGAGTGGGAGCTGGGGTTCGACGCGTCGCTGTTCGGCGGCGTGCTCGGTCTCGAGGTGACCTACTACAACCAGCACACCAAAGACGCGTTGATGGAGATCCCCGATGCGCCATCCAGTGGCTTCAGTGGTAGCCACCTGGTGAATATCGGCGAGATCGCCAACCGCGGGTTCGAGTTCCTGGCCACCGCCAGCCCGGTGCGCAAATCCAACTTCTCCTGGGACCTCACGATGTCCCTCGGGCTGAACAGCAACGAGCTCGTCTCGTTCGGTGGGACCAGAGACGAGATCCAGTTCGGGGCGTTCACCAACTCGCAGCGGCACCGCGAGGGGTATCCGCTCGGCGCCTTCTGGGCGGTCGACGTGTTCCGCGATGCGAACGGCGATCCGATCGTGGACGCCGGCGGTGACGTGGAAGTCGACTTCGAGTGCAGCTGGCCCGATACGGAGGATCCGGACGGCTACGGCGGGAGCTGCCACGAGCGGTACGTGGGATCGTCGACGCCCACTAGGGAGATCGGGTTGTCGAACACCTTCACGCTGTTCGGTGACCTCCGACTGTTCGTCAACTTCGACTACAAAGGCGGCTTTTACCAGCTGTGCGCCATCTGCTCCATCAACAATCGGTCCGACCAGAACACCTGGGAAATCAACAATCCCGACGCGGACCCGGTCGACGTGGAAGTGGCACTCAGCCAGCAAACCGAGACCTACATTCAGGCAGCGGACTTCCTGAAGCTTCGTGAGCTGTCGCTCACCTACACCATTCCGCGCAGTCTGGGTGGGCCGTTCCGGGCCAGCCGGTGGAGCGTGACGTTGGCCGGCCGGAACCTCTGGGTCACGACGAAATACGACGGTCCCGGTGACCCCGAGGTGCTGTGGTCAAGAGGGACCAGCTCCAACCGTTTCGAGGTGCTGGACTACGCCTCGGTGCCGCCACCGCGTCGGCTGTCGGCATCCATCAACGTGAACTTTTAGAGGAGGGGGCATCATGCGCAGCAAGCACATTGCGCGATGGGCGGGGATGCTCGCCGTGGCGTTCCTGTTGGTGCCACTCTCCGCCTGTGACGAGATCCTGACCGTGGACAATCCGGAGGAGATCGGAGTCGGTGAGTTGGACGACAACGCACTCCTGGACGCCCAGGTAAACGGCGTCATCGCCGCGTTTTCGGACAACATCGCGGGTGACGAGTCGACCGTAATCCAGGCAGCCGCGTTCCTCACTGACGAGACCCTCACCGGCCTCAACTGGGAAGACTGGCAGCGCGTCAATCAGCGCATCGTCAACTACACGGAAGGCCCGGTTGACGCCGTCTGGTCCGACCAGAGCAGAATCGTCCGCACCGGCGAGGCCACGTTGGAGAAGTTGGACGCCCTCGCGGCCAATCCGGCCTCGGACCGCCGCGTGGCGCTGGTGTCGGCGCTGACCGCGTACGGCTATGTGTTCATCGGCGAGACGATGTGCCAGGCCGTGTTCGGGACGGCGGACAGCCTTGGAACGACGATTGAAACCCCGGACCAGGTATTCCCGAAGGCCATCCCGCACTTCCAGCGGGCCATCACCGTCGGGACGGCGGCCGGGGCCGACGACATCGTCAATTTGGCCCGTGTGGGGCTGGCGCGGACGTACCTCAACATGGAGGACTTCGCCAACACGATTGCGCAGGCGCAGCAGGTCGACCCAGCCTTCGTCTACTGGGTCGACTACTCGGACGCCAACACGGACCTGTGGAACAACCTGTTCAATGAGGTCACGGGCTCGAACCACACGATCGGCGTCCACCCGGCGTTCCTCAACGGCACGTACGGGACACAAGGATTGGTCGCAACGCAGACCGATCCGCGGATCCAGCACACGTCCACCTACAGTACCGGACACGACGCCTCGACCAGGCTCTACAAGCCGTACCAGGGGCGCCGGTTCAGCGGCTATTCCGGCGCGACCATCGCGTCGGGCGCTGTCGAAGGCACGGATGTGATCCTGTTTCAGACGAACACGGATGTCATGCTGGCCGACTACAACGAAGCGCAGCACCACATGTACGAGGCCATGCTGCGCTCCGGCGGGGCGGAAGCGCCGGTGCTCCAGTTCGTCAATGACCGACGTGCGGTGGGCAACGAGGCCCCGGTCACACTGACGGGTGCGGCTCTGGCCGCGGAGCTCCGTCGGCAGCGGGCCCGTGACACGTTCATGAGTGGCATTCGGCTCGGTGACCTGCGGCGCTGGGCGCGGCAGGGCGTCGGCGATTTCTTCCCGAGCGGTGCGCACCCCAACCCCGACCGGCCACCGGCCGTGTACGGGCCGTGGACCTGCTTCCCACTGCCGCTGGAGGAGTACGAGGGGAATCCCAACCTCCCCAAGCCCGCGAATCCGCTCGATCCGCCGGGTATCTGAGGCAGAGGGTCGCACGAGAGGTTGAGTGATCCACAGTGGGAGGTGCTTCGGCGCCTCCCACTTTCCGTTCCACGTCCGTCGCGCCAGTCGCTTCCCTAATGCGCCGGGTGTACGGATCAGGACGTGGCAGATGGGGTATCGTTCAGAGAACGAGATCGAGACTCGGGGATCTCCATCGACGCCGCCTGGCGCCAAGAAAGTGGTGTCCACGGTGAGGACTGCCACCGCGATCACGCTGCTGCTACTGACCGGGCCCGCTTCACCGGCCTTGGGCCAGGTGCTGCGCGGTCGCCTCCTCGACCTGGACACCGACGAGCCCATTGCCCGCGGCGTGCTGACACTGATGCGCGAGGATGGGGTCCGAGTGCAGGTCGTGACCACCGACAGTGACGGGCGATATCGACTGGTTGCGCCTGAGCCGGGGAGCTATCTCCTCGAAGCACGGCGGCTCGGATATCGCCCCTGGCTCGACGGGCCCATCGAGCTGGCGGCCGGTGACGAATGGGAGACCGAATACCATCTCCAGGCGCTCCCGATCCAGCTCGATCCCGTGGAGGTCACCGCCGAGGCGGAGCAGCGGGAGGCGTTCCTACACCATGTCGGCTTCTACGAGCGCCAGAAGGCCGATTTCGGGCACTTCGTAACGCGCGACGACATCGAGCACCGGGCGCCGACTCGAATGACCGACTTGCTCAACGGCATCCCGGGCGTGCGTCTGGTGCCCTCAGCCAGCGGCCTGAGTCGCGCCAGCATCGCGTTCCGCGGGTCGCGACTGTCGCAGGGCGGCCTGTGCCACCCCAGAGTGTTCGTCGACGATATCATCGTGATCCGTGGGGATGCTCGCGCCCGGGGAACCGACGTGCAGGGATTCCCCGAGTCGGCTACCGAGATGAACCGTGATCCGGCGGAACGTCCAGAGATCGCGCTCGATGACGTGGTACAGCCGGAAGACGTCGAGGCCATCGAGGTGTATCGCCGCGGCGTCGAGGTGCCGGTCCGATTTGGGGGCACGAGCACCCAAACCCAATGCGGCGTCATCGTGATCTGGACCCGCAGCGGCCGGCCTCGTCCGCAATGACACCGACGCGGTATGCACCGTACCGCACATGGCTGGTGGCGATTGCGATGGGGCTCAGCGGAAGCACTACCGCGCCGGCCGAGGCCCAGACCGCCTACAAGGCCGCCAATGCCGCCAGCTCCATCATTCCTCGCAGTTCCGGCTTTCTGCACGCCGATTTCGCCGAAGCCCAACTGACGCTCCACTACCTGCGGGAATTCCTGGGACCGGGACTGGGTATTGCTCCCTACGCCGGTGTCGCGGCGCGAAAGGGGCAGACCGACATGTTTTCGGGTTTCGAGTTCAATCCGGGACTCGAAGCGGGCCTGGTGGTGTTCGCGAGCCTTGGCCGGGGCCGGAGGGCCCTCGATGTCATCTCCCTGTCCACGACCTACCGACGGACTGAGCGGAAGATCGTGGAATACAATGACGACTCGACGACGGTGACGCTGCTCGAGACGCCACAGGCCGATGCGACGGCGGCCTTGGGCGTCAACTTCGCATTGGGAGCGGGGACGATCGTGGGATTGGGGGGCTCGGTGCGGCGGGAATGGTCCAGTCCCGGTGCGTCCATGCCGGTCGAGATCTGCGTTCCCGCCCGCGGGCCCAGCGGGATCATCGTCCCGCTCTGCTCCGATCGCTACACCGTCGCGTTGGCGGATTACTGGACGGGCCAGGTCCGGGCCGATCTGCTGTGGAACGCCAAGCGGCTCAGTATGGCGCGCAGCCAGCCGCATCTGGCAGCGCTTGGGAGTGCCTCGCTCGATCTTGGCCAAGGCGCCGACGCTCGGCTGAATGTGGGGATCGGGATCGGCGTGACGCCGGTGCAGTATCCGGGGCAGCTCATTGTGGCGGTTCTCTTCGAGGTGTACGATGTGTTGGATGCTCGCGATATGCAGCCGAGCTTCGCCGACCAGTTCGTGACCCGTGTCGTGCTTGGCGTGCCCTTCGACCTGCTGGTGAATTGACGGTCGGCGGTGCCGCGCCGACGCGGCGCGCCGTTGGGGCATACCACGAGATATCGAGGAGCGAACGAATGAGCAAACGCGCGGCGATAACGACCTCGGTGGCGACTGCGGTGCTGGTCGCGGCTGCATGCGGCAGTGGGCGGGAGGTGAATGTCCGGCGGGCCGTCTCCCCGGCGGTGCAGGACAGCATCTACGTAGAGGTCGTGAACAATCACTTCAGTGACGCTCGGGTCTACGCCCTGTATGAGGGCGGTGCGCGCTATTCCCTTGGGTTGATCGTGGGGAAGGGGCAAATGCAGGAGGCCGTCATCCTGTGGCAACCACGGCCGCTTGCTTTCGAGGTCAGCTTCATTGCCGAGGAAGGCGTGTACCTCACGGAGGAGTTCACGCTGGATCCCGGCGACCTGATCCAGCTCACGATCCCGCCCAACATTGGTTCCTCGGTGTTCTTCCGACGCATATCCGACTAGGCCTCGGTCGGCGCTCCGCGCCAGTGACCGCGGCCGGAGGCATTCTCACATGGGAATCCTGCTTTGGGTTGTCGGGGCGATGGCCCTGTTCTCGGGCGGCTTCAAGCTGCGGACCCGGGTTCGGGCGACGGTGGGCACGTCGCGCGTCGCGGCGGCGGAGGCTTTGCTCGGTGCCCTGGCGGCGCTGGCGTCCGGAGCCGGGCTCGCGCGGGTGCGGCCCCTCGCGTGGGCGCTCGTTGTGGCCACACTTGGGTTGGTTGTGGTATCGTCGCTCGTGCACGTGAGAGCACTGGCGCACTTCCGCCAGTCGAGGGACGCGTCGGCGGAGGCACGCCTGCGGAGCTACGTGGCAACCAGGACGTCCTCGAGATAGCGGGGGCCCGGTCGGCGCCGTAGACCGCACTCCGTACGTTTGTTCGTCACCACAGCCCGAGCGTCTTCCACCACACTCCTCCCACCCCGAGCCACACGGCGATGTTCACCACGCTCACCACCAGACCCAGCCGCCACCAGTCCGTCACCTCCACGTAACCGGCGCCGAACAAGACGGGGGCCGGGCCGGTCCCGTAGTGGGTCATACTGCTGAACAGATTGCTGAAGAATGCCAGCACCAGGGCCGCGAGCACGGGTGGTGTTCCCACCGCGAGCGCCACGCCGAGAAACGGCGCGTACATGGAGCTCACGTGGGCGGTGTTGCTGGCGAAGAAGTAGTGGCTGTAGAAGTAGACGAGGCTCAATCCGACAAACGCCGGCTGCCACCCCATACCGCCGAAGACCTTGCCCATCGCGCCGCTGAACCACGGGATGAGCCCGAGTCGCGTGAGGAACGACGCCATCATCACGAGTGCTGCGAACCACACGAGTGTGTCCCACGCGCCCTTCTCCCGCAGGATGTCGTCCCAGGTGAGCACCCGGGTGACGAGCAGCACCACAAGGCCGATCATCGCGGTCACGGTCGTGTGGACCGCGAGCACGTCGCCCAGGATCCACAGCGCCAGCAGCAGGACGAAGCACGCGAGCATCACCCATTCGCTCCGCGAGATCGCGCCCATCTGACGGAGCTTGTCCCGCGCCAACTCGGCCGCCTGCGGTGTCTCCCGGATCTCGGGAGGAAACAGCCGATACACGAGTGCCGGCACGAGCGCGAGGCTCACCAGGCCCGGAACCAGCGCGGCGAGCGCCCACCCGGCCCACGACACCTCGACGCCCTGATCGCGGGCGAGTTGGGCGGCCAGCGGGTTTGCCGCCATGGCAGTGAGGAACATGGCACTGGTGATCACCGTCCCCTGGAACGATGCCTTCGTGAGGAACGCCCCGACGCGCCGTGCCGAACCGTCGTCGGGGCGGCTGTCGTAGGCCTCCGCCACGGATCGCAGGATCGGGAAGATCACGCCGCCGGCGCGGGCGGTGTTGCTGGGAATGGCCGGAGCGAGGACGAGGTCGGTCGCGATGAGTCCGTACCCCAGTCCCAGCGTGCGGCGTCCGAGCCATGCCACGAACACATACGCGATGCGCGCGCCGAGTCCCGTCTTGATGAAGCCCCGCGAGATGAAGAACGCGAGCACGATCAGCCAGATGACGGTGTTCCCGAACCCGCTCATCGCCTCGCCGATCGTGAGCGTGTGCGTGACCGTCGTGGCGCAGATTCCGATCATGGCGACGGCACCCATCGGGAGCGGCTTGAGCACGATGCCCACGATGGTCGCCGCGAAGATGGCCAGGAGATGGATGGCCCTGGGATCCACGTCGGCCGGCGGGGGGACGAACCACAGTGCAATGCCGACCGCCACTGAGATTCCGAGCCTGAGCATGAAGCCGCCGGGTGAGGTCATCCGGTGTTGCGCATGCCGGCCGCGATTCCGTTCACGGTGACCAGCATGGCGTCGAGCAGTCGAGCGTCGTCGGCGTTCTTCCGCAGACGGCACAGGACTTCCGTCTGCACGAGATTGATGGGATCGATGTACGGGTTGCGCACGTCGATCGAGCGCTGCAGCACCGGGTTGCCGTCGAGCAACCGTGTCTGGCCCGTGATCTGCAACACGACCTGCGTGGCGCGCTCCAGGCGCTCCCGCAACTCGTCACCGATGGAGCGGAGGCTCTCCGGCACGAGACGCTCGTCGTACTCGGCGGCGATCGCGGGCGAGGCCTTCGCCAGGACCATGTCCACCAGATCGATCGTCGATCGGAAGAACGGCCACCGCTCGCACATCTCCCGCAGGGTCTCGAGCTGGCCGGACTCGATCGGATGCTCGAAGGCCTCACTGAACCCGAGCCAGGCCGGCAGGAGGAGGCGGGTCTGCATCCAGGCGAAGACCCAGGGGATGGCTCGAAGCGATTCGACGCCCGATCCCGGCCGCCGGCGCGCGGGCCGGCTGCCGATCTTGAGCGCGCCCAGCTCGACCTCCGGCGTGGCGGCCCGGAAATAGTCCACGAACTCCGGCGTGTCGTACACGACCTTTCGATACGCCTCGCGCGACACGTCGGCGAACTTCCGCATGTGCTCGCGCCACGCCGGATCTGGAAAATCGGCCGGGAGCAGCGTGGCCTCGAGCGTGGCCGTGATGTAGACCTCCAGCGTCCGCAACGCGATGCCCGGCAGGTCGAATTTGGCCGAGATCATTTCCCCCTGTTCGGTCACGCGCAACGTACCGTTCACCGAGCCCGGCGGCTGCGACTGGATGGCCAGATGTGTAGGGCCACCGCCGCGCCCCACCGTGCCGCCCCGGCCGTGGAACAGTGTCAGGTTGATGTTCTGCTCCCGGCACGTAGTGACGATCGCTTCCTGCGCCTCGTACAGCTCCCAGGCTGCGGCGAGTCGACCGCCGTCCTTGGCCGAATCCGAGTAGCCGAGCATCACCTCCTGCCGTCCGTCGATCGCATCGCGATAGCACGGGATGGTGAGCAGCTCGCGCAACGTGGTGCCGGCGTGGCGCAGGTCGTCGACCGTCTCGAACAGCGGCACGACGCGGAGTGGCGGCTCCAGCCTGGCGGCGACCTGCAGCGCGTGAACGGCCAGGACGTCCGATGGGCGTTTGGCCATCGAGATCACGTAGGCGCCGAGCGACCCTGGCGGGATCGACGCAGCCGTGCGGAACGTCTCGAGCACGTCGCGCACGTCCGGCTCGAATCGGTCTGCCAATTCGAGCGCCCTGGCGATCGCTCCGCCGCCTACCGCGATCTGCTCGCACAGGAACCGCTGTCGGTCTTCCTCGTCCCAGGCGGCGTATGCGCCGAGTCCCTGCTGTTGGGTGACGGCGTCGAGCGTCTCGGTGTGTCGCGCCGCTTCTTGGCGCAGGTCGAGCCGCACGAGGGTGAGACCGAAACACGCGAGCCGGCGCTGGATATCGAGCAGTCGGCCGTCGGCCAGGATACCGGCACCCGTGTCCTCGAGCGACCGCCGGCACAGCTCGAGCGGCTCGGCAAGGTCCTCGACGCGCCAGCACATCCGCTCGGCCGTCGCGCGGTCCGGCACCTTCCACTCCAGCATCAGTTCGATTCCGGAGCGCGTCGCGCGCAACCGGGTGCGGAGGTCACGGAGCAGGGCGCGGTACGGTTCTCGGGCGTTGCCGACCCGCGCCCTCAGCTCCGGGCTCGCGTCGCTGAGCGAAAGCTCCGATCGGAGTGCCCCCAGCTCTCGGAGGTACAGGTCCGCCGCCATCCAACGGGCCAGCAGCGTAGCCTGTACGGTGATCTCCGGTGTCACGTGTGGGTTGCCGTCGCGATCGCCGCCCATCCACGAGCCGAAGCGGATCGGCGCCGCATCCCTCGGCAGGTTCTTGCCGATCGCCTCGTGCAGGGCGCGGTCCAGCGCCCGGAGGTTGGCGGGCACCGCGTCCCAGAGCGTCTGCTCGAACACCACCAGCCCCCACCGCACTTCGTCCAGCGGTGTCGGCTGGGCGTGGTGCACTTCGTCAGTTTCCCACGCGACCGTGATTTCGCGAAGCAACGCCTGGCGGATGTCCTCGCGCTCGGCCGGGGTGAGGTCACCACGGTCCTGCTGCCCGAGGAGATCCGCGATGCGCCGATGTGACTGACGTAGCGTACGGCGCACGATCTCGGTCGGGTGGGCGGTGAGCACCAGCTCGATCTCGAGGTTGCACACCCGCTCGAAGATGGTCTCCGCGTCGATCCCCTGCTCGAGGAGCCGGGTCAGCGCATGGGCGAACGACCCCCGCTGCGGAGGCGCCTTGGGATCGCGCTGATACTCTCGGCGTCGCCGCACGCGGTGATGTTGTTCGGCAATGTTGGCGAGGGTGAGGAAGTGTGCGAACGCCCGGGCAACGGGAAGCGCATCGTCCACCGGCAACTGTTGCAGCAACTCGCGGAGCTCGTCGAAGCACTCGGTCTCGCCCTGACGCGCCCGTTTCGACAGCGCCCGGACGCGCTCGACGGTTTCGAAGAGCGGGACTCCCTCCTGTCGGCGCAGGGTCTCCCCGAGGAGGTTGCCGAGGAGTCGAACGTCGTTGCGGAGCGGAAGGTGAGGGTCTTTGGGCACGGGGCTATAGCTAACGCCGGTTGAAGGGCCGTGTCAAAGTGTGGTTAATTGTCCTGCGTGCCGTCACCGACCGCCCGCATCCTGTTCCTCGCCGACACCCACCTCGGCATCGACCTCCCGGCACGTCCAAAGATCGCTCGGCGACGGCGGGGCCACGACTTCTTTGCCAACTATGAGCGGGTGCTGCAGGCCGCGCGGGCGCATGGCGTGCATGCGGTGATACACGGTGGCGACGTGTTCTATCGCAGTCGGGTGCGCGCCGAGATCGTGCAGGCCGCCTTCGCGCCGCTCAAGCGTCTGGCCGAAGAGGGGATTCCGGTCTACGTCGTTCCGGGGAATCACGAGCGGTCCGCGATCCCCCACGCCATGCTCGCGCTCCACCCGCAGATCCACGTGTTCGATCGCCCCAGAACCTTTGTGGCGGAGTGGAACGGGGTGCGGCTGGCCCTCGCGGGATTCCCGTTCTGCCGACAAGGTGTACGCGGTACGTTCGCCGATCTGCTCCGCGAAACCGCATGGGAGCGCGTCGATGCGGACGTGAACCTGCTGTGCGTACATCAGTGCTTCGAGGGAGCCACGGTTGGGCCCCAGAACTTCACGTTTCGGTACGCAGACGACGTGGTGAAAGCCCGTGATGTTCCTGCTGCGTTTGCCGCCGTGCTCGCGGGACATATTCATCGGCATCAAGTGCTCACGACCGATCTCGATGGCAGGCCCTTGCCGACCCCGGTGCTGTATCCGGGATCGATCGAGCGGACCTCGTTCGCCGAGCGCCAGGAGGACAAGGGCTACCTGGTGCTCGAGGTTGAGCGCGGAGCCGGTCGCGGCGGACGCCTGACGGATTGGACGTTCCATCGTCTTCCGGCTCGGCCGATGGTCGTTGCCGAGGTCGAGGCTGGCGGTCTCGATGCCGATGCGCTTCGCGCGTTGCTCGTGGATGCCATCGCTCGCGCTCCGGACGATGCCGTGTTGCGCATTCGCGTGCACGGGGTTCCGTCGCCGAGGGGTTTCGCGGCGTTGCGTGCGGCTGAGCTGCGTCACCTGGCGCCGGAAACGATGAATGTGGAGGTGGTGTTGGTGGATGTTTGAGCGATGGGAACGACGGGAGCGACGGGAGCGACGGGAAGGTCACTGGCTCCCATCGTTCCCGCCGTTCCCGTCGTTCCCGCCCATCCCGTCCCTCCCGAACGTGCCCCGTGCCGATGATGTCCGGGATCTCTGACAGACTCTCTGCCATTTCTTGACGCGCGCTTGGCCGTGCCTGCAGCTCGCGGCCAGGGCCCTCGACCGGTATTGTTAGCGAAAACAGCCCAATGCCCTCGAGCATGGAGGCTGTTGGCAAATGTCGCTCCGCGCCAAGCTGATCCTGCTGTTTGCCGTCTTCGGCGTCACGCCGATCGTGGCTCTCGGGGTCTTCACCTACATCCGTACCATGCAGGCCGTCGGAGACCTGGTCGCGACGCGCACGTGGGGCATCGCGCAGCACGCAGCTGATGAAATCCGGAGCCGCTATGCGCTCCGGCAGTCCGATTTGCTGCTCCTCGCCGAAAACGCCGAGACGCAGCGACTGTATCGAGCGCACGTCGGCGGCAGTCCGGAAGAAATCGAGGCCGCGCGACAAGCGGCCGACGAATACCTGGGGCGCGCGTGGCAGTTGGTGGGTGGCTCCTATCGCTACGCCGAGTTTCGTGACACCGACGGCCGCATGCTCTATCGACTCGGCTCTACCGGTGATCCGGCGTTCACCGACGCCGAGCAACCGGTCGATCCCTTTGACGTGCTTCTGGTGGCGCAGCGCATCGGAGATGTCGACACTGGTGATGAGCTGGGTGTGCTCAGCGCGGCCGTACGGCTCCGCGCGCTGCTGCCGGACGATGCGTTGCAGGTGGCGTTCGGTCGCTCGGGCTACTCGGCTGTAGTCGATCGACGGACGGAGCGGGTGGTGTTTCACCCGCGTCGTACGTATTACCGGCAGCCACTCTCGATGCTGATCGGCCCGCAGGGTTGGGATGTGAGTGTAGCGAACCTCGAAGAAGAGAGCGGGCGGTTCACCTACGAGGAGGCCGACTCGACGCGTGTGGCGTCGTTTGCATCGCTCGCCGAACCGCCATGGACGGTTGTCTCGACCGCGTCCGTGGCGGAGTCCGCGCCGCCGTTTGCTCGCACTCGGTTGATCAATCTGGCGCTGATTCTCTTGGCCGCTGTGGTGATTTCAATTGCGTTCCTGATTGTGACGGCGCGTATGACCCGGTCGCTCGGAGTGCTCACAGCTGCGGCAGATCAGGTGGCGCAGGGGGATTTCGATCCCGATCTGCCGCCGTCAGGGCAAGACGAGATCGGCAAGCTGTCCCGGGCGTTCGGCATCATGGTCAGGCAGGTTCGCGAGATGCTTCGGCGGATTCAGGAAAGCCGGCATATGGCGGCGGTTGGGGCGTTCGCCTCGCAGCTATCGCACGAGATCCGGAATCCGCTGACATCGATCAAGCTGAATCTCCAGAGCCTAGAGAGGGACGTTGCCGAGAAGAAGATCTCAGAAGAATACGCCGGCCCGATCAACATCTGTCTCCGAGAGGTGAAGCGGCTCGATCGCGTGGCCGGAGGCGTGCTGAGTGTCGCCCGAACGCGGCCGCCCAACCGCATGGCGTGCTCCGTCCACGACGCGGTGCGCGACGGTCTGGAGACGTTGACGCCACAGCTCAAAGACAGCAGGGTCGAGGTGCGGATGGATTTCGCAGCGTCGAGCGACACCGTCGTCGGTGACGCCGAGCAGTTGAAAGGTGTGTTCTTGAATCTGTTCCTGAATGCGGTCGACGCCATGCCGCAGGGTGGCTCGTTGGAAGTGATGACGAAGCTGCAGGAGGGCGATGGTTCGTCACGGCCCCGGATTTCGATCCGTGTGGCCGACACCGGGCTCGGGATTTCCCCTGACATCAAGGACAGAATCTTTGACCCGTTTGTAAGCACCAAGGACGAGGGGACGGGGTTCGGCTTGGCATTGGCGCAACAAGTGGTGGAGGAGCACGCAGGGACGCTACGGCTGGCAGACGACTCCGCGCGCACATCGGGCGCCGTCTTCATCGTCGAGTTGCCCCTGGCACGGGAGGACTTTCTGTGAGTCAGCGAGTGCTGGTAGTCGACGACGATCGCTCGATTCGGGAGACGTTCGAGCAGCATCTCGGGCGTTCGGGCTACGCGGTGGTGACGGCGCCAAACGCCGAAGAGGGCTTGGTGCTTGTCGAACAGACCGAACCCGGGCTCATCATCACCGACGTCAGGATGCCGGGTATGGACGGCATCGAGTTCCTGCAGCGTGTGCGTGAGACGATCGACGACGTGGACGTCGTGGTGATCACCGCATTCGAAGATATGCAGACTGCGGTGAGTGCCATGAAAGCGGGTGCATACGATTACCTCGTGAAGCCACTTGACCTGGACCGCATCGATCTGTTGATCGAGCGCTGCTTCCGCGACCGACAGCTCAAACGAAGGGTGGAGCACCTTACGTCCCAAGCGTCGGAGTCCCACGCGCTCGAGAACCTGGTCGGGCACGATCCGGCCATCGTCGAGATCTACAAGTTGATCGGCCTGTTGGCCGAGAATCGTGCGACCGTGTTGATCCGAGGGGAGACGGGGACGGGGAAGGAGTGCATCGCGCGCGCGATCCACTATAACTCGCCGCAGGCCGGCGAGCCGTTTGTGGCGGTCAACTGCACGGCGCTCACGGAGACACTGCTGGAATCGGAGCTGTTCGGGCATGTGCGTGGCGCGTTTACCGGCGCGGTCGCCACGCGCAAGGGCTACTTCGAGTTGGCTGGGAAAGGGACCGTCTTCCTCGATGAGATCGGCGACATGGGCGCCGACCTCCAGGCCAAGCTGCTTCGGGTGTTGGAGCAGGGTGAGTTCTATCCGGTGGGAGCTGAGCAGCCGCACACCACGAAGGCGCGCGTCATTGCCGCGACGCACCGACCGCTCGAGGAGTTGGTGCGGAGCGGTGGGTTCCGCGAGGATCTCTACTTCCGGCTCAAGGTCGTCGAGATCAACGTCCCGCCGCTCAGGGATCGGAAGGGTGACGTTGCCTCCCTTGTGGACCACTTGCTGGCCAAGGTCCGGGACAAGTTGCACAATGATGTGAGCAGGATCGCGCCCGAGGCGTTGCGGGAGCTCGAAGCGTACGACTGGCCCGGCAACGTGCGTGAGTTGGAGAACGCGCTCACCCGCGCGGCAGTGTTGGCGCGTGGACCCGTGATCGGTGTCGAGCATCTCTCACTCGGCGCGCTTGATACTGGAGAGGCCCCAGCGGCGTCTGGCCCACACGACGACGATTCGCTCGAGGCCGTTGAAGCTGCCCACGTGCGGCGCATTCTTGATCGCACCAGCGGCAACAAACGCCAGGCCGCGCGGATCCTCGGCATTTCGCGACCCCGGCTCGACCGCATCATGGAAAAACACGACTTACACACTCCCGAGTAACACACCGAGGCCGGTCTGGCATCGGATCGTTGCCGTTCACGCTCCCGCCGCTCCGACGCCACAGTCCCGTAACAATCATCTGCACAAACACTTAGGTGGCCAGTGCTCCTTGGCACCGCGCTTGCTCTCGAGCCAAGTGACAAAGACCGGCTGACTTCCGTCACTCTCGGAGCGCTGCCATGCCTGACCTTGTCACACCGGAACTCCTGGCGCTCGACGTCCTGCGGCTCGTTTCGTATCTCCATCTCGGCTTTGCTGGATCGCTCCTGATCATCCTCGCGCTCTCGCTCGCGTGTTGTGGGTTCGAGGCGCGTGAGGATCGCAAGGTGCGTCGGCGGGGGCTGGCGTCGCGGTCCCCTGCGGCCGGCGTAGCAGTCGTCGCGCTGCTATGTCTGTCCGCACCGCAGCAACTCGTGGCACAGAGTGATGTGGACGTTCCTGCCGTGGAGCCGACGTTCACCAAGCTGTTCGGCAGCGACACGCTGACGATCGATCTGTTCACAAAAATCCCGCCTAAGGTTGCGCTCTCGCCCAATGGCAAATGGATCGTATTTCCGACTACTAGCGGCGGTGCTGCGTCTATGACGCTGTGGATTTCGCCGGTGGAGGGGGGCGAGCCTACTCAACTGTTGGAGGGTGCGTACACGGATCACCAGCCTGTCTGGTTTCCAGGCAGTGACCGCATCGTATTCCGATCGACACGGCCGTCGGAGGACGGCCATCGCGCCTATCTCATGACCGTGCCGATTGATCCGAACCGGGGCCGCGCGACGGGTCCTCCGCGGCAAGTGACGCTTGAGAACCTCTATCAGTACGGTTTCGCGGTTTCTCCCGACGGGAATCGCATCGCATACGTGAGAGGCTCGGGCGTGGACCGGGCACTCACGGTGGTTCCAGCGAACGGGGGGACCGCCCGCACCGTGGTCGAAGGCGGGATCATCTCGTTTCCCGTGTGGGATCCTGACGGCCGACATATTCATTATCTGTTGCGTCGGACCGAGACCGGGCCCTGGGCGGTCATGCGGGTCGCGGCAGATGGTGGAGCTCCCCAGACGTCGTCGCAATGGCCGGTGCCCGTCCTCGTCAGTCCCGACGGCCGAATCGTCTGTAGAGAGATTACAGCTACATCCGGTCAGCCCCATGTCTACGAAGTCGCGACCCTTGATGGCCACCATCTGGCACAGTTCACGTTGCCGAAGACCATGACCGTTGCCGCGTTCGCTCCCGACGGCCGCAGCCTGCTTGCCATCATGCAGCACACGGCGGCGCCACTCCGAGTTGTGCCGCTCAATGGCGGACCGGCGCGTCAGCTCACGGAGACGCGGGCATACGACGTACCATGGGGTTGGACGCCCGATGGGACAGGGATCTTCTTCCAGACAGAGCTCAACGGATCTGAAGTGTTCATGATCGCGCCGCGGGATGGCGGAGCCATGCGGCAGGTGCGGTTGCCAGGGCCGCGATACACACGACATGGACCTGTGCTGTCGGAAGACGGAAGGCATGTGCTTCACGCCGTTGTCGAAGAACCGACAGGCACGCCAGTCCTCAAGATCATCGACCTCTCCAATGGCAGTGAGCGCGAGATCAGTCGATCGCTGTGGGATCGATATCGAACGTTCAATCCAGCTCGAGCCGGCCAGGACTTCCTCTACGGTGAGCGGCTGGAAGGCCGTTTCGAGTTTCGCGCGGTGCGACCGGGCGGCCCCACACGGCTGCTCCGCAGCTTTGCCACGGAAGGTTTCCCACCGCTGATTGACGTACGCGGTGACCGAATTGCCTTCACGGAGTACGTCGGTGACAGCACCGCGATGTCGTTGTTCATCGCATCCGCGGGGAGACCGGAAGCAAGGCGAGTATTGACTGTAAACGGTCGACTCAGCTCACGAGGCTCGAGTGGCCCCTCGTGGTCGCCAGACGGGGAAATGGTAGCGCTGGCGTACGCCGAGCCGGATGCCCCCGACTTTGACGTCATGCTGGTTAAGCTCACAGCGGAGGGAGAGGTGCTGGGTGAGCCCCGTATTCTCGACCTTGAGCCCGGCCCCATGTGGTGGTGGGGGCTCACATGGCTCCCAGACGGAAGCGCGTTCGTCATTAATGGCTTTGGCGCCGACCGGACCGGGGGTCCGCCAGGTACGAACGTCTGGCTTGTCTCGCTGGATCCCGATACGGAAGCGATTCCGCTCACCGCCGACGATCCCAATGACACGTGGGCGTTCTCACTCTCTCCCGACGGGAAGTACCTCGCCTACTCGAGCGACGTGCATGCGGGAAGCTCGGTGTGGCGGGTGGAGTTGGGCGACGTGTTGACCGGAGAGAAATAGCGGCGTGGTTGGCCGCAAGTGAAGGAGCATCGATCGATGAAACGACATCGAATCAACCGGTTGGTCATGTTCGCGGCGATGGCCACAGCATCGCTATCGCTGCCGCTGACAGCGCAGACCGCGTCGCAAACCGACGTGCCCGTCATCGAGCCGACATTCACTCGCATCTTCGGCAGTGACACACTCGAGATTTACGGCGCGAGCCTGTCCCCAGATGGGCGCTGGGTCGCGTACGGACACGAGCTGAGGGCGTGGACACCCGAGCAGGGAAGTCGCGTTCTTCACACGTTTGGCGACCAACAGTCTGGTAGCGTTGGCGTAAATGGAAACCGTATTGTCTTCATCGAGTATTCCGCCGATCGCGCACGTCTGCGTACCACGACCCTGGGAGATGCGGAGTCGCGTGAGCTCACGAGCGTGGTCGGTTGGCTTCAGATGGGAGCGTGGTCCCCAGACGGTCGGCACGTTGCAGTGGTGCACGTCGACACCACCGGCGGGTGGGAGTCGGCAAGAGTGGCACTCCTGCAGGTGTCACCATCGGGCGAGCCGATTGGTGACCTCCGCTACGTGAGCGAGCCGTCGCTCTCGTGGTGGAACCTGCGCTGGCTCCCGGATAGCCGAGGTGTGGTGGCAGTCGGGTGGGACGGCCACAACGTCTGGTTCTTCCCAGTGGATCCCACCGAGCGTCCAGTATGCCTCACGCAAGACAACCCGAAGGACGTTTATGGGTTCGTGCTGTCGCCGGA
>JABAOD010009736.1_pt4 | contig 49739 bp, 34 predicted proteins | sample 7062151 | NCBI WGS metagenome assembly JABAOD01 (sample SAMN14538626, study PRJNA623070) | marine sediment metagenome | biome: marine biome [ENVO:00000428]; feature: marine pelagic biome [ENVO:01000023]; material: deep marine sediment [ENVO:00002113] | place: India: Gulf of Khambhat ... | reverse complement strand
TGACCGCCCTCACGGGCGTGGCCATGGCCGCCACTCCGGCGTGCGCGCAGGAGCCCACCCCATCTGCCATTCCGGATGCGATCGTGGGGAAAGCCCCGCCGCCGCAGGGGACGAACGTGCACTACGTGAGCGGAGACGATCGAACCACCGGCTATCTGGCCGTACCGGACGGCGAGGGGCCGTTCCCCGCGCTCATCATCATCCACGAATGGAACGGGCTGGTGGATCGCGTGCGGCAGGTGGCCGATGCCTTCGCGGACCAGGGATATGTGACGTTGGCGGCGGATCTCTACGCCGGCAGGACCGGTCAGAACCGCGAGGAGAATTCGGCGCTCGCCAGTGAGGCGCGAGGCAATTTGCCGATGGTGGTGGCGAATCTCGACGCCGCCCAGCAGTTCCTGCGCGCCCGGCCCGATGTCTCCGGCAAGATCGGCGTCATGGGGTGGTGCTTCGGAGGCGGCATCGCGCTGAGCTACGGCCTGGGCGGCGGGCAGCACGACGCGACGGCCATCTTTTACGGATCCCTGATCGAGGACCCGGAGCAGTTGCGGGCGCTCACGCATCCCGTCTACGGCACGTTTGCGGCGAACGATCGCGGCATCCCCCCCGAGCAGGTGGAGCGCTTCGCCGCGGCGCTGGACGCCATCGGCATCGAGAACGACATCCACGTGTACGACCATGTGGGGCATGGGTTCTGGCTGCGCGTGGACGAAGATCCGGCGACCCGTACCGCTCCGGCCCAGCACGCCTGGGACCGACTCATGGTGTTCCTGCGGGCGGCGCTGCGCTGAGTGGCAGGCAGCCGCTCACGGCATGACCTATCTGCAGTTCCATCTGGTCTTCCTGGTGCCGGTGCTCGCACTCGGCGGGTGGCTTGCGTGGCGGGCGCGTCACCGCGTAGGGACTCGTGCCGGCTGGGCGATCTTCGCCGTACCACCGATCGCCCTGGCGTTCACGACCCCGTGGGACAACTACCTCGTGTGGCGGGGCATCTGGTGGTACGGCCCGGACCGCGTCGTCGCGACCATCGGATACGTGCCGCTCGAAGAGTATCTGTTCTTCGTCCTGCACCCCTTGCTGGCCGGATCACTGCTGTACGCCTTCCTGGCCCGATCGCTGAGGGCACGCGGCCGCCCGCGGGGCGCGGGAGAGACGCCGGTGCGTGCGGGGGGCACCGTCCTGTGGATGGGGCTCGGCCTCGTCGGCCTGTTCCTCCTTCGCGCGGAGGCGACCACCTACCTCGGATTGATTCTGGTGTGGTTTGCGCCCGTGATCGGCATCATGTGGGCCTTCCAGGGTCCGGCGTTCTGGGAGGTCCGCTCGGCGGCGGTGCCGGCCGTTGGTCTGGTGACGCTCTATCTCTGGGTCGCGGACCGCGTGGCAATCGGCGTCGGCATCTGGGCCATTTCCGATCGGTATACGGTTGGCCTCAACCCGCTCGGACTCCCCATCGAAGAGGCGACCTTCTTCCTGCTCGCAACCGTGCTCTCGGTGTGTGGACTGCTGCTGTTCCTCCTTCCCGGCATCGCGATGTGGAGCGGCAGGGCGTGACCCCACAAACGCCACCGACGGTACGACCGTCGCTCGACGAACTTCTGGTCCTGCGCGGCGAGCCGCACGAGTTCCTGAGGCGACTGACCGCGCAGCACGGCCATGTCGTGCGCTGCGCCGCCGGGCCGTTGTCGTTCCTTTCCCTCACGCATCCCGACGCGGTGCAGCACGTGCTCGTCACCCGGCAGCGGCACTACAGCAAGGACACCTTTCAGTACCGCCTGCTCGCCGAGGTCACCGGCGGTGGACTGCTCACGACGGACGGCGATCCATGGCTCGACCGGCGCCGGCTGCTGCAACCCTCGTTTCACCGAGACCACGTCGCCGGGTTTGCTCCCGTGTTCGCGTCGTTCGCGGAGCGGATGGTCGCCCGCTGGCGTGAGCCGGCCGGGCGCGGCGAGACGCTCGATATCGCCGCCGAGATGATGCACGTAGCACTCCAAGCGGTGGTGAAAACCCTCTTCGGCGCGGAGATCGGTGAGCGGGACGATCGGCTGGTTCGGGCGACGCTGACCGTGCTCGACCACATCATGTTCCGCTCGCGGACACTGGGCCTGGTGCCGCGCTGGCTACCGCTGAGGGCCAACCGTGACGCACGCGCTGCACTCCGCGTGTTGAACGACGCCATTCTCGGCACGATCGACCGACGCCGGTCGGTATCGAATGGCGGGGAACGGCATGACTCGGATCTCCTCGCGCGACTCATGCAGGCCGACGTGCATGGCCGAGCGCCCCTCTCTGACCGTGAGATGCGCGATGAGATGATCACGATGCTCATCGCGGGTCACGAGACCGTCGCGAGTGCGCTCACGTGGACGTGGTATCTCCTCGCCCGACATCCGGAGATCGACCAGACGCTGACGGACGAGATTCGCGGCGTGTGTGGCGAAGAGCCGCTGACGGCTGCTACCGTCCCGCGTCTACCCTATGCGGCTGCGGTGTTCCGGGAGGCCATGCGACTCTACCCGCCGGCGTGGGTCATCACGCGCCGCGCGCTGGACGACGACGTGGTCGGCGAGTACCGCGTTCCACGGGGCGCGCTGATCGTGCTCAGCCCGTACGTCACCCAGCGCCACCCCGACTTCTGGGCCGAGCCCGAGCGGTTCGATCCGGAGCGATTTCTCACCAGGAGCCACGCCCGACCACGATACGCCTACTTCCCCTTCGGGGCCGGTCCCCACCTGTGTATCGGCAATCACTTCGCGATGGTCGAGGCCGTCCTCGTCATCGCCGCCGTGACGCGGCGCTACCGGCTCACGATCGGGGGTGAGCCCCCCCACATGATCGCGGGCGTGACGCTCCACCCTCGCGACGGGCTGCGACTGCGGGCAGAAGTGAAACGGTAGGTCCCGGCACCGTCAGACCAGCCGAGCGCCGCTGTTCACCAAGCGCCCGATCAGTTCCGGCAGGCGCTCGTGATCGGCGGTCTTGTCGAAGAAGTAGTCGGCACCAAGCTCGGCACACCGGGTGCGGTATTCCGGATACGGGAAGTTGGTGAAGACGATGACGACCGGGCGACCGCTCGTCTTCGTCATGCCTTCGAGGACGCGGGTCCCACCGCCTCCCGGCATCAAGAGATCGAGCACCACGATGTCAGGCTGCCGCTCCGTCAGCTCACGCAGTGCGGACTCGGCATCGGTCGCTTCCCCGAGAACCTCGACGCCCGCCACGGAGGACAAACGAGCCCGCACACGGGAGCGAATGACCTCGGAATCGTCGACCAGCAACACTCGGCCTGTCATGCGCGGTACCCACCTTCTGTGTCCCGGCTGCCCCAAGCCGGCAGCCACCGTCCTTTCGTGGGACGTGTCGGTGCCCAGAATGGTAACGCGTCGTCGGCGTGTGCGCTTTGAGGGACACGGGGGCCTGCTCGCCACGGGAGCCACACCCCCCACCACCGCGTCATTCGACCAGGTCGTGCTGCACGGCGTACCGAATGAGGTCAGCGGTCGTCTCGAGCTGGAGCTTCTCGAGCACACGCTCCCGATAGGTGCTGACGGTCTTGGGGCTCAGGGCTAAGTCCGCCGCGATTTCCTTGACGCTCCTGCCACGACCCAGCATCTGGAGCACCTGATACTCCCGGTCCGACAACGCGCTGTGATCCGGTCGCGGTCGCTCGCCGGCGAGGTGCGCCGCCAACTGCTGCGCCAGCGTGTCGCTGACGTACCGCCCACCACGATGGGCCCGCCGAATGGCCTCCTGCAGGTCGTCGGGCGTCCGCTCTTTGGTGACGTACCCGATCGCCCCGGCCCGGAGCGCGCGCTCNNGGTCTTGACCTTGGGGAACCGTTCCCGGAGTTCCCGCAACACTTCCAGGAAGCCCTTGCCTGGCATTGCGACGTCCAGGACCACCACATCGACCGGCGACACTGCGACGGCATCGAGCACGGCATCACCCGTCGCCGCCTCGCCGGTCACGCGGATGTCACCGGTCGCAGCGAGCATGCGGCGCAGGCCATCTCGAATCATTGCGTGATCGTCGGCGATCAGCACGTTGATCATCACGTCCCCCCAACCTCGTCCGGCAGCGGCATCCGCAGCTCCACAGCCGTGCCGCCCTCCGGGCGCTCCCCGAGCGCGAGCGTACCGCCCCAGGCAGACGCCCGCTCGCGCATGCCGAGCAGCCCCATCGACCGACGGCTCCTGATTTCCTCGGGCCTGAGGCCACGGCCGTTGTCCTCGATCCGAAGGAGCAGCTGGCCGTGCTCCACCGCGATGCGTACCAGAACCTCGGNNACCTCGGACGCCGACGAATGGCGGGTGACGTTGGTCAGGGCCTCCTGGAAGATGCGGAACACGGCGGTGGCCCGCCCGCTGTCCAGCTCGGGCACGGCGTCGTCGCTCTCGAGCCGTACGCCGATATTCGTGCGGCGCATGAACTCGCGGGTCTGCCAGCGAATCGCCGCGGCCAGCCCGAGATCGTCGAGCACACCGGGACGGAGTTCCGCCGAGATGCGTCGGACCGCGTCCACCGTGGTGTGGATGAGCCCAAGCGTTTCTTCGACGCGCATCCGCCCCAACGCGTCATCCTCGCCCAGGCGGTCTCTGAGCCAGGCCACGTCCATCTTGAGCCCGGTCAGAGCCTGCCCCAGCTCGTCGTGCAGTTCGCGCGCCACGCGTCGACGCTCGGCTTCGCGCGCCTCCTCCAGATTCGCAGCCAGCTGACGAAGTGCCTCCCGCGACTCGCGCAGCTCGTTCTCGTAGCGCCGGCGCTCCGTGATGTCCGTCAGCGACCCGACGATGGCGACGGTCCGACCGCCCTGCACCACCGGTGCCTCGCGTACCTCGACCCACACTCGGCGGCCGCTGCGATGGAGCAGCTCGAGCTCGTAGGGCGGTTGGCGCTCGCCGGTATCGATGGCGCGCTGGGTCAACTCGAGCCCCCGCTGATTGCCGGGGTCGTCGGTGAGGAACTCCGTCCAGCGCCGCATGGCCTCGTGTGCTGGATAACCGAGCACCTGCTCCACCTGCGGACTCAAATAGGTGAGCACGTGATCCGGGCCATGGGAGTAGAACAGGTTAGTGCTGTGCTCGACGATACTGCGCATTCGCTCTTCGCTCTGGCGGAGCGCCCGTTCCGCCTCTCGGCGCGCCGTGACCTCCCGCACGATGGCCAGCACCTCGTCTTTCCCCGAACGGGCGAGCCGGTACTCGAAAGAGCGCTGCTCCCCGCCGAGAACCAGCTCGTACTCGCGCGTCTGCGTTGTCCCCGTGGCGAGGACGGCAGCCAGATCGCGCTTGGTTGCGGCGGCCAGCGGCGCGGGGATAACGTCCCCGATCTCCCGGCCGAGGAACTCCTCCGGCAGCAGCAACGGGGGGAAGTCCTTGGAGGGCACGAACTCCCGGACCACCCCCCTCCGGTCGAGGCGAAGCATCATGTCCGGGATCGCCTCGAAGATGGCCCTGGTGCGAGCCTCGCTCTCGACCAAGCGCTCTACCGCCCGGTCACGGGCCTCCCGCGTTCGGACCGACTGGATGCCGAACGCCAACTCGCGGCCCAGGTCGTCGAGCAGTTGCATCTCATCGGCCGGGAACGCGTCGGGCTCGCCGGCATAGATGTTCAGCGTGCCGATCACCCCGTCGGCGGTCTCGACCGGCACCGCAATGGACGCTGCGTACCCGCGCTCGAGTGCCGCGTCCCGCCACGGACCGAAGTTGGCATCATCAGTGAGGCTGGAAGCGGTCACGGGCTTCCGCGTCCGAATTGCGGTCCCCGTCGGGCCCCGTCCGGACGGTGCGCTCCCCCACGTCACTTCGATCTCTTCGAGGTAGCCGCGGTTGACTCCGGCGTGGGCCACGCACTCGACCGACTTCCGCTCGTCGTCACGGGCGAACCCCACCCACGCCATCCGGTATCCGGCGACCTCGACGGCCAGGCGGCAGATCTCATCCAGGAGCTCCTGCTCCGTCCGAGACCGGGCGACGGCGCGCCCTGCACCGCGGAGGAGCGCCACTGCCCGCCCCGCCGGGAACACCGTCCCGTCAACTGGTTCGTCCATACTCGCTCCTCACGTCCCGTGACGCCCGGTTTGGCTCGCATACGCGTGAGCACGCGTAAGCTCGAGCTGAAGGCTCATATCGAATGTTTCCCTTCGGTATTACGTGATGCAAGTCGTGCCCGAGCGGGCGCGCCGAGACTATTGGACGAGGACGGAGAGGCCGACGTCCCTACCGTCGAGGAGGAGGAAAGAGCATCACGATGCGAGACACCCTCGGATTCAGCTGCCGCAAGGCGGGATGGCTGGACGCGAACTCGCCACTGCCCATGACGGCCTCGTAGACCTCGGGCGGGAATCCGATCGCGGGCGGATCGAGCGCCAGGAGGACTCGGCCGGAGGGCTGATCGAGACGCACCAACGTGCCACCCTCCCACGACGCCACCGTGCCGCTGTAGTCCCACCCGAACCCGTGAAGCACGAACTCTGCGCCATTGAGACGCTCGAGTGCCCGCAGGCTGGTGCCGAGCGTGATGCCGCCCTCGACGTGCCACACCGACGAGTCACCGCGCACCGTCACCCGCGTCGGGTGCGACCGGCCATCAGCATCCCCCCACACGATCTCCGCGCGTCTCAGCGGATCGCCGGGGTAGAGAACCGCACCCGGCTCCCAGCAGTCCTCACCGACATGGATATCACCGGGTTCGACCTGATCCGGCCCGAGGAGACTGACCAGGTCACGTTCGGACACGTCGGCGGTGATGGGCCCGAACCGCTGTCCGGGCACGATACGCCAGTCCTGCATCTCACCAGCGCGCTGGGCCGCGGCAGTGCGCGCACCAAGCAGCCCAATGACGAGGGCGGGGCCCAGCAACGGCATCGTGCGCATCTGCATCCTGCCCCACGAACGGATTCTCAGGTCAGAGTCAAGCGGGCGGGGAACCGACGCGAGCGTGTGTTCGAGGAGCCCATGCAAGGGATCTCGCGCCTGTTCCCCACCCATCGATGATCGGACCGCTCCGGGACGCGGCCAGCAACGAGCGCTAGTTCGCGGTGTCTCCCGTTCCCCCGCCGTCCTTGGCGGGGACGTGGAGATAGCTCAATGTCCGCCGGTCCCGCACCAAGTGGGTCAGCATTTCACTCACGGCCGGGTCCAACATCGTCCCCGATGCCTTCTCGATGATCGCGATGGCCTTCTCGGGCGGAAGCGGCTCCTTGTAGGGTCGCGAGGTCGTGAGCGCGTCATAGAGCTCGGCCGCCGCCAAGATCCGGGCACCGATCGGGATCTCATCACCCTTGAGGCCCTCAGGATAGCCCTTGCCATCCCACCGCTCGTGGTGGCTCGCGACCAAACGCGTCACGCTGCGCAGGGGCGCGATGGGCTGCAGGATCTTCACGCCGATGCGAACGTGCTCCCGCACGTGCACCCGCTCCTCGTTGGAAAGCGNNATGTCGTCACGAATGCCGACGTTCCCGACGTCGTGCAGGCGGCCGGCCATGCGAACGCGCTCGACGTCCTCGTCGGCCAGGCCCATCTCCCCGGCAATCGTCGCGGCGATGTCGGCGACCCGGTCTGCGTGCCCACGCGAGTAGGGATCCTTGGCGTCGAGCGCGGTGATCAGCGCCTCCAACGTGGCCATGACCATTTCCTGCTGCGCCCGCAGGCTCCGCTGCACGTCGTAGCGGAGTTCCGTCACCTCTTCCATCAGCCACGTCGTGAGCTGCTTCTCCTCCGAGCGGGCAGCACGCTTCCGCAGCGCGCGGCTCACGGTTCGCCGCAGCTCGTCCAGCTCGAACGGCTTGGTCACGTAGTTCAGCGCCCCACGCTGCATGCATTCCGCCGCGACATCGGCCTTGTCGACCCCGCTCAGCATCACGACCGCGAGATCCTGGTCGATCTCCAGACATCGAGGCAACAGGTCCACACCGCTTCCGTCGGGAAGTCCGATGTCGAGCAGGAGAAGATCCACACGGTGGGTCTTCAACAGGTCGAGCGCCTCCTTGCCGGTTTCTGCCCCGTGAACGAGGTGTTCACCGGCAAGCTCGCGGTCCACGACCCGGCGGATTGCCGGATCGTCGTCCACGATCAAGACAGCCGAACGATCGTTGGGATCAACCATCATCAGCTCGCGGTAGGCATGCGGTCGACGCTACGTCACCGAGCCGACAGCCCGACACCTTCCCCTTCTGCCGTCCCAAGGACGGCGGTCTGGGGAGGTGTCGGCGTATCTCGACCGTCGGTGTCCGAGACGGTAAGGCACTCGGCGGGAAGATCGGACCACACCGCCGGGTTCCCGGCCAACACCGCACGCACCCGGACCTGGCCGGCCTGGAGGAACGGGCCGGTCACCACACGCCACAGACGGCCGCTCTGATCCGTCGCCAGACACCCCGGGATGAGGCGGCAACACTCGGTGTACCACGATACCGGCGACATTCACGCTCCTTTGCGGTCCGGATCCGGTGGCTCGTTCATGACCCGATCTACCGCCTCCAGGAGTTGCTCACGGGTGAACGGCTTGGCCAACGTGATATCCGCCCCGAGCACCTTCGCCACGGTGAGGAGGTTCTGGCCCGCTACCTGCCCTCCTCCTGTCACCGCAATGATGCGCTCCACGGTCCCCTCGCGCCGCAATCGCCCGATGAGCTCGATCCCGTCGACGTCTGGCATATAGAGATCGGTGATCACGATGTCCACGCTGTTGGAGGTCAAAAACCGTAGGGCGGCGGCGCCGTCCATGGCGCCGAACACGGCGTGGCCTGCCCGCTCGAGCGTTTTGCGAAGACTCGCGCGGATTGCTTCGTCGTCGTCTACGATGAGGATTCGGGCCACGGGTTCTCCCAGTGGGAAGCAGTCATTGGCACGTCAGGCCCCGTCACCACCCGAGGGGGCCGCTTGGGGAAATCGTCGGCGCTCGGCCAGCCAGGCCAGAAGCGCGTCATGCACCTGGGGATCCCACCAGCCGCGGCGGACTTCGGCCTCGAGCACTTCGAGCGCCTTGGCGGTGGGAAAGGCCGGCTTGTACGGCCGCTGGGTCGTCAGGGCATCGTAGACGTCAACGACCTGGAGTACCCGCGCAGTGATCGGGATCTGGTCACCCACCAGCCCGTCCGGATACCCCGAGCCGTCGAGCTTCTCGTGGTGGTGGCGGATGATGGGCAAGACCCGGCTGAACGATCGCAGCGGCCGGCAGATCGCCTCTCCCGTCACCGGGTGACGCCGCATGATCTCCCACTCGTCAGGCGACAGCGCCCCGGGCTTCATGAGCAACGCGTCCGGCACCGCCACCTTGCCGATGTCATGCACCACGCCGGCCCGCCGAAGTGCCGTCAAATCGTCGTGCGACAGCCCGATTCGTGCCCCGAGCTCCGCGGCCGCGGTCGCCAGGCGCTCGCAATGACCTTCGGTATAGGGGTCTTTCCCCTCGATGCTCCGCGCGAGGGCAAAGAGGACCGCTTCGGCGTCCTCGAGCTCGTCGGTATAGCGCTTGGTCTTGAGGGCCGACCGCACCCGGGCGAGGAGCTCCAGTCGGTCGAACGGTTTCGACAGGAAATCGTCGGCGCCGGCCTCGATCCCCTTGACGCGGTCCTCGACGTCGGTGAGTCCCGTCAACATCACGACCGGTGTCAGCGCCGTAGCGGGGTCCGCCTTGAGTTCAGCGCACACGTCGAATCCGTCACGGCCCGGCATCACGACATCGAGCAGCACGAGATCCGGCTGTTGCTCCCGGAACAAGCGCAGTGCGTCTTCCCCGTCACCGGTTTCCAACACCTCGAGACCCTCGGATCGGAGCAGCCTCGCCAACGCGCTTCGAATCGGCGGATCGTCGTCGGCGACAAGAATACGCTGCGTGTCGGCCATCATGAGCGAGCCTGCCTGCTCATGGTGGACAATTGGGTCACGAGATCCTTCCCGCGCTGAGCAGCGCGCTTCACCTCGTTCAGATCCTCGCGCAACGTGGACGGAACCTCCGGAAGGTCGCTTTCCACGAACTCGAGGTTGGTGAGGATGATCGTGAAGATCCCGGCGAAGTCATGCGCAATTTTGCGCGTGACTTCCGCGAACGCCCCCAGGTCCCGCGGGCTGCTGTTGGCGACGGGTTCGTCCATCAGCCTCTCCAGACCGGCGCCGGCGACGCGGCGCTCCACACTTCGGGCACGTGCCGAATCCGGCATCCGACCGGTCACTGTGCCTTGCAAGATTAGAAACGACGGGGGGTCCGCTCCATCGGTGCGATTGTGCCTGCGGCGTCGGACTCGGAGCGATGGGACTGTAGGGCTCTTCCTACACGGGGTATCGGAATGCGTCGGCGGCGTGTCGTGTCAGCGACGGGTGAAGCACACGGTCTTCAACTCGGTCATCTCCTCGACCGCGAACCGCACGCCCTCCCGCCCCAATCCCGAGCGCTTCAGGCCACCGAACGGCATGGTGTCGAGACGATAGTCCGTGGAATCGTTGATCATCACACCGCCGCACTCCAACTCGGCTGCGAGGCGAAAGGCCAGATCGACATCACGGGTGAACACCGCCGCATGGAGCCCGAACGGCAGCGCGTTGGCCTCTCCCACCGCGTCGGCCACCGTCGTGACCGGATAGAGATTGACGGTAGGACCGAAGACCTCCTCCGTGTGGAGCCGTGCCGTGGGAGGGACGTTCTCGAGCACGGTGGGCTCGACAAGCGTTCCCCGGCGCCCGCCCCCGCACAGCAGGACTGCGCCGGCGGCCGTGGCCTCGTCGATCCATCGCTTCACACGCTTGGCCTCGCCTTCGGTGATCATGGGGCCCATGTCCGTGTCTTCATGCAGCTTGTCGCCAAGGTGGTACGCCGCCGCGCGCTCCACGAACCGATCGCGAAACGTCTGGTACACGGCCTCATGTACATACAGGCGTTGTACCCCGATGCAGTTCTGTCCCGCCGCCCAGAACGCGCCGGACACACACGATGCAACGGCCCACTCCAGATCTGCATCCTCCCACACGATCACCGGTGAATTGGATCCCAACTCCATGCCGAGCTTCTTGAGGCCGGCAAGTCGCGTGATAGCCAGGCCGGCTTCATATCCGCCGGTGAACGACACCATCCGCACCCGTTCGTCCGGGACCAGCACGCGGCCGAGCGCGGTGCCGCTCCCCGTGAGGACGTGGATCGCTTCAGCGGGCAGGCCCGCGGCGAGCAACGCTTCGGTCAGCTTCAGCGCCGACAGGGGTGTCGTGGTAGCCGGTTTCACGATCACGGCGTTCCCGCCGGCCAGGGCGGGCCCAACCTTGTGGGCCACGAGGTTCAGCGGATCGTTGAACGGGGTGATCGCCAGGACGATGCCGACCGGAACGCGCGAGTAGTACCCCACCCGGTTCTCGCCACCCGGAAACGAATCGAACGGAATCGTTTCGCCACAGAGCCGCTTGGCCTCTTCGCCCGAGACGGCGAGGGTGTTCACGCACCGCGATACCTCTTTGCGAGCTTCGCGGATCGTCTTCGAGCCTTCGGTGGCGATGAGGGTGGCAAAGTCTTCGGCGGCCTGCGCCACGTTGTCCGCCGTGCGCGCGAGGATCCGGGCCCGCTCGTGCGCCGGCATGGTCCGCATGACCGCCGATCCGCGCTGCGCCGAGTCGAGTGCAAGGCGGGCGTCCGCCGCGGACGCGTTGGGCACCGTATCGACCGCAGTGCCGTCGTAAGGATCGCGTACCCGAATGACGCGATCCCGCTCCCGCCACTCCCCACCGACGAACATCCGCATCCGGCGCCTCCGGCTTCGGACGGACCAGGAGGTCCGAGAACTCGGCCTTGATCAGTCGTGCGTCGGCGTGATCGTGAGGCTCCCCTTCGCCAGCCCCTTGTCGAACGCGACCTGGACCAGTCGAGCCATCCGGTCCACCTCCGCGCGGGCCACTTCCCACCCGAGCTCGGTCAGGCGGTAGTACCGGCGGCGCTGATCGTCGAACTCCGGTGCTGGTCGGTTCTCGGATTCCTCGATGAGCCCTGTTTCCAGCAGCCGCTGTGCCGCCAGGTACACCGGCCCGGTCGCCGACGTCGCCAGTCCCTGCGTCAGCCGCTCGATTTCCTTCATGATGCCGTAGCCGTGTCGCTCCTCATCCACCAACGACAGCAGGATGTGGATCGAAAGTGGCGTCAGCGGCAGATGCGATTCCACGTTAGTTGTCACGCGCACCTCGCGCTCGAAAGCCAGTACGGACTTCACCCAATGCATATCCGGCTTATCCATTGCTGGCAAGAGGAGTGCCAATTCCCGAGCAATGCCGACAAAAGCGCTTTCCATACCAAATACCTATTTACAGTCTATAGACAATGGCATATACTGAGTTGAAGAATGAAACGCCGTCCCGATCGGGTGGATCACGCGGCCGGTGGGGCGTCCTGTCGCACGGCAGGATCTCGCTGAGGGGACGAGCGGGACCACGCCAGCCCGGCCCCACTTGCCGCCCCTCCCCCATCCGACTCATTTCCCCGGGCGGAGCCTATCTGCCGAGGACGACGACAGCGGCAACCGACCGCCGGGGGTGTCGCACGTGCGCCGCCCTCGACGACACGGGAGCGCAGTGAGGAGAACGATGAGAAGAACGACAACCATCGTCGCCATGGGCATGGTTGCGGTAGCGGCCTGCGGAGGCGATTCGACGTGGACCGGCACGGTGACCGACAGTGCCGGCGTCCAGATTGTCGCCAACACGGAACGTGGCATCTGGCCGGCAGGAGCGGAATGGACCCTCGAGGAGGAAATGAAGATCGGGGCCGTCGAGGGGAACGTCGACTACCAGTTCGGGCAGATCGGCTTCATGACGCTCGACTCGCAGCATCAACTCTACGTGCTCGACGCCCAGGCCCAGGAGGTGAAGGTCTTCTCGCCCAGTGGGGAGTTCTTGCGCCGGATCGGGCGTCCGGGTGAGGGACCGGGGGAGCTTCGCGGCGCCATCTACGTGGTGATGGGCACGGGTGACACGCTCTTCGTGCCCGACACGCAGAACCAGCGGCTGAGTCGGTTCGCCACCGACGGGACGGCCCTCAGCAGTGTGCGCATGTCCATCGAAGACGGGCTCCCGGCGGTGTTTCAGTCGACCGATGCGGGGGTGATCGCGGTGCAGATTCGGCCGCTGTCGCTTCCCAATCGACCGGCGCCTGACTCGATGGACGCCATCGTGCGTCTCAACTCCGACGGCTCGATGGGGGACACTTTGATGCGGTTCCCGTCGGGCCGGACCCTGAACCTCGGCGGAGCCTCGCCGGAGATCAATCTCTATGCTGCCGAGCCCGCGTGGCAGCTGCGGGGGGACGGGAAGATCCTGTTCGGCGTCAACGATCAGTACCGGGTGTCGGTCTACAGCGCGGACGGCACCCTGGAGCGAATCATCACGAAGCCGTTCGTACGCGAGCCGGTGAGCCAGCGGGACAAGGATGCGGTCCTGGGCTTCATGGAAGGGATGTGGCGCGACGCCGGGGTGCCGCCGGCGCTGCTGCAACAGCTACGCGGTATGGTGCACTTCGGGGAGTTCTTCCCGGCCTTCTCCGCCATTCAAAGCGGCCTCGAGGGCACCACGTGGATCCAACACGTCCAGTCGGCGGCCGCGCTGAGCGACGAGGAACTGGCCGATTTCAACCTCATCGAGGATTCGGGCGCACCGGAGTGGGACGTGTTCGACGCCGAGGGTCGGTTCCTGGGCGTGGTGGCGATGCCCCCACGGTTCGCTCCGCGGTTGTTTCGGGACGACAAGATCTACGGTGTGTGGCGGGACGATCTGGACGTCCAGCACGTGGTGCGGCTCCGGATCGTCCGGCCCGACGCATCCGCCGAGTGACATGACCCTGCGCTAGCGGCCAGATGTACTCGACCTGTCTGTACTGCAAGCGCCCGCTCGGCTCCAATGAGGTCGTCGAGTCCTTTCCCGTAGGGCGACGCCTCGCCTTCGATCCGGCCAAGGGGCGACTGTGGGTCGTGTGCCGCAAGTGCGAGCGGTGGAACCTGACGCCGCTCGAGGAGCGATGGGAGGCGTTCGAGGAGTGCGAGCGCCTGTTTCGAGCCACGCGGGTCCGCGCCTCCACCGACAACATCGGCATCGCGAAGCTCAGGGAAGGGCTGGAGCTGGTTCGCATCGGCGAGCCGCTCCGACCGGAGTTCGCCGCGTGGCGGTACGGCGATCAGTTCGGTCGCCGACGCCGCCGCGCGATCATATGGACCTCGGCCGGCGTCGCGGCCGTCGGAGCGCTCGTGGTGGGCGGCATCGCTGCCGGGGTCGGCGCCGGATTCGCTCCACAGATCCCCAACCTCATCATGAATCTCCCGGTGCGCGCCAAGGTGCGAACCAGGGATGGGCGCGTCCTCAAGTTCAGGCGCACAGAGCTGCAAAAGGCCCAGTTCGTCATGGAGCCGGGCGATCGGGAGTGGGCGATTCACGTTGCGCATCGGAAGGGCAAGGAGACATTCCGTGGCACCGAAGCGCGACGCATCGTGGCGCAGCTGATGCCGGCCGTCAACTACATGTCCGGGTCGGCTCGCACGGTACAGGAGGCCGTGGACCGCATCGAGACGGCAGGCCATCCGGAGCGGTATCTGGATCGCCTTGCCGATGAGGTCGCGCCGAGGCCGCCGGAACGTGGCTACGGCCGACCCCTGTTTCCCGGCAAACCCGGTGTCGTCCACAAACTCCCCACCCCCACCCGATTGGCGCTCGAAATGGCGCTCCACGAGGAGCAAGAGATGCGCGCCCTGATGGGTGAGTTGGTGGAACTGGAACTCGCCTGGCGCGAGGCCGAGGAGATCGCGGGCATCGCCGACAACATGTTCGTGCCGACCGAGGTGGAGGAGTTCGTGGCTCGACATCATCGACGCACGACGCCGGAGCCGGCGACCGAAGCCGACGGCTGAGCGGCAACACCGACACGCCACGTACGACGAAGCCCGGCCACCGGGGGCCGGGCTTCGCGATGATCGGCGGGAATCCGTACGCTGCTACCGCCCCACACCCCCGACCGTCACCGGCGTCTCGATCTCGAGCAATTGGAGGCCCAACGTCTTGCCCTTCTCGACGGCCGGAACGCCTTCCGCCAGCCAGACCGGGGCGGGAGCATCCTTGAGGTAGTGGTCGAAGAACTGCTGCATCCGGATCGCCCAGTCCTTTCGATTCTGATACTTCCTGAGGCCATGAGGCTCACCGTTGTAATTCAGGAGCCATGCGGGCTTGCCGAGCCGCCTGAGCGCCACGAAGAACTCGATACCCTGGTACCAGGGGACAGCGGTGTCTTCATCGTTGTGCATCATGAGGACCGGGGTGTTGATCTTGTCCGCTCGGAAGAGCGGGGAATTCTCGATGTAACGAGGATACGCGTCCCACAGCGTGCCGCCGATCCTGCTCTGCGTTCGCTCATACTGGAACATTCGGCTCATACCACTGCCCCAGCGGATCCCGCCGTACGCGCTCGTCATGTTCGCGACCGGGGCACCGGCCTCCGCCGCGGCGAAGATGTCCGTCTGCGTCACCATGTAGGCGATCTGGTAGCCGCCCCAGGAGTGGCCCTGCACGCCGATCCTGTCGCGGTCGACGAAGCCCTCGTCGATGAGCGCGAGCACGCCGGGCACGACGGCGTCCACGGCGCTCTCGCCCGGGTAGCCGATCCGGTACGGGATGTCCGGCACGAAGAGCAGATAGCCGCGGCTCACGTAGAAGGAGTAGTTGATCGACGAGCTCCCGGGCGCCGGGACCACGTGGCGGTGCAGTCCGTCCGAGTTGCGCTCGTAGAAGTACACCATCATCGGGTACTTCCGCGACGGATCGAAGTCCTCCGGCTTGAACAGCATGCCTTCGATTGCCCGACCGTCGGTCGACCGCCAGCGAACGATCTCCGCCGTTCCCCACCGGTACTCGTCCTGCTGCGGATTGGCATCGCTGAGCTGCCGCATGTCGCCGAACGACAGATCGCTCACCCAGACATCGGGGAACTCCGCAAAGCTGGAGCGGGTGAACATCACGACGTCGGCATCCTCGGCTTTCCGTGGAACCCCAAAGGACCGATCCTGCATGACCAGCTGCTGCGGAGGCTCCGTTCCGCGAACGCGATCTCGATAGAATCCGGACGCCTTCGAGGCGCGATCGACCGCGCGCAACAGGATCGGCTGCCCGGACGGAATCGCCGGCTCCTCTCGATCCAGGCGCACGTACCGGAACTCGAGGTCCCGAGCGCGGCCTGCGCCCTCGGTAACACTGCGCGGTGCCCGCGTGCCGGTCGGGTCAAGGGCCCACAGGTCGTGCGCGTCGTAGACCAGGAGGGCCTCGTCGTTCGCCGTCCATCCGGCATGTCCGTAGGACGAGGGGATCATGGGCCAGTCATGCAACTCGTCGTCGAGATGGTAGGGAACCGCTGCCGACAGATTCACCGGATCCCCACCCCGGACCGGACGCGCAAACCACGCCCGCCGGTGGCCGTCCCACCAGTAGACGTATTTGCCACCGGGCGAGATGTCAGCCGAGCCCTGATGGCCCTCGAGAACACGCTCTCGCTGCCCGGTCTCGACATTGACGACGTACGCATCGACATAGCCCGGTGAGTCCCACGAGATCCGCTGGCGATACGGCACGTTTGAGGTGCCAAAACCAACCTGGCCGTCCCCCTCGCCGACCACCTCCACCTCGGGAAGGTCCCCGTCAGCAAGCTGGACGGCACGTCCCGCACGCAAATGCAGCACAGCGCGATAGGTGCGCGTGATCTCGCGCTCGCGCTGCACGAGCTGCATCGGCTGCAGCAACGGATCCTGCCAGTGCCACACGTCCAGCTTCACCTCTTCCCACTCCGGCACTTCCTCCTCCGGATCGGGCGCCGGGCGCGGGGAGGTGCCGAAAAACAGACGGCGACCGTTCTTCGAAAACGACAGTTCCCCGTGCTCGCTCACCCACCAGGCCTCCGGGATGCCCGGCATACCGTCGACCGCGACCGCCCGTGCGGCGGCATCACCCGCCTTCCAGTGATACAGCGTGAAGCTCGGCTGCGTCGCCGCGTAGTCGTCGCGATTCGAGAGAAACGCCACCTGACGACCGGCCTCGTCGAACGTGGGCGACACGTAGTTCCCCTCCCCGTCGAGGAGCGTGGCGCTCGCGGCGGTTCGGGTCTCGACCACGAAGGCCCCATCGGCACTCCCGTCCTTGCTCGAGGTCACATAGGCCAGATAGGCACCGTCGTTGCCGAACGCATAGGCGATGACCGAAGCATACCGATGCTCGGCCCCGGTGACGAGGTTCCGCAGCACGAGCGAGGTCCCATCCTGCTTGTCCTTCTCCGTTTCGTTCTGCGTTTCCCCTTCCCCTTCGGGTTTCGGCGCCTCTGGTGCGGCAGGCTCCTGCGGCTCGGTCGCCTTCGCGGAGTCAGCCTCCGGCGTCTTCGGTTCCTTCTCGAGCAGGTAGGCCACCCAGGCTCCCGCATCCTCCGGGACCTCGAATGACTTGACTCGCTCGACCCGAGCGATATCCCCGGTCGCCAGATCGAAGATGCCGAGCGAATCCTTGGGCTGATCGTCGGGCTTGGCTTTCGCCTTCTTGGCAGCCCGTTCGGCCGCGAGCTCCGGCTTGATGAGAAAGACGACGTACCGCCCATCGCCGCTGAAGCGCGCCGACCGCCCTCGAGGAATCGTGTACGCCGCGGAAGACCGGGTGGCGCGGACGTGGAGGACGGCGTCTCCTTCTCCCGGCACGAGCGCGTACGCCAGCCACGCGCCGTCTGCGGACAGCCGCTCATCGGCAATGTCGTTCCAACTGTCGTAGACCGAGTGATCGAGGGGGCGCTTGTCCGTTGTCTGGGCCCCGGCCGGGAGCACCGGCACCACGGCGGCAAGCGTCAGCAACAGCAACGGTCGCATCATGTCTCCTCACGGTTCTCGAGATTAGGCATCGGGGAAAGATGGCAGCCTGCGCGCTGGCTGGCGACCCATCGATCTCTGTCCCGACCGGAACCTGCATGATAGCTTGCGACAGATTACTTGGAAGGACTCGCCGTGCCACGATGGTTGGCCCGTTCCTTGTGGATCTTGATGGCCGTGGGACCGCTCCTGGCAGCGTCGCCGTCGGCCGCACAGGCACAGCCCACTCCCGTCCGAGCAGTGCTGTTCTTCGCGCCGACGTGTCCGCACTGCCACAAGGTGATCAACGAGGATCTTCCCAAGATCTTCGAGATGTTCGGCGAGCTGCCACGCGTGTGGGTCGAGCCCGGCATCCCACGCTCCGACGTCGTCACGTATCTGTTGGCGAGCGCCGACTTGGAGATCCTGCTGGTCGATGCGTCACGGCCCTCGGGTGGCGCCATGTATGAGTCGGCCACGGCCCAGTACGCGATCGCGAGGCGGCGCGCCGGTGTGCCACGGCTCATCGTCGGCGATTCGGTGCTGGTCGGCTCGTACGAGATCCCCACGATCCTGCCCGCTCTCATCCGCGATGGCCTGGCACGCGGCGGGGTGGATTGGCCCGCGATCCCAGGTCTTCGCGAGGCAATCCCGCCGATCGGCGAGCCGACCCTCCTCCGGGACACGCTCCCGCAGCGGGGAGATCCCAAGGTCTCTGTCGACACGACCGGGCCAACGGTGCCGAGCCGGCCCGCCACCGTGCCGATCGGCGCACCGCAGCCGCCTGCGGACACGGCGGTCACCCCGCCTCCGGGAGCGGCCGCCCAGGTCGACACCACGGCACCGAGCGATACCACCGGTTCGGTACCGGACATCGGCAGCGCCACCGAGACGACCCTCGATGCGATCCCCCGAGAACCGTCATCCTTCGGCGTCGTGTTCTGGCGCGATCCCGTGGGCAATACCTTGGCGGTGGTGCTCCTGGCGGCGATGATCGGGAGCTTTGTCCTGGTCTCCTGGGCTGCCCCCAGCTGGAGACCGCGCGATGTCGTGAGCGTGGCCGTTCCAGTGCTCGCCCTGCTGGGTGCAGGGGTAGCGGCGTATCTCGCCTACGTCGAGACGACCGGTGCCGAGGCCGTGTGCGGTCCGGTGGGTGACTGTAACGCCGTGCAACAGAGTCCGTACTCGATGCTGTTCGGGGTCGTCCCCATGGGCATCGTGGGTGTGGTCGGCTACTCCGCCATCGTTGCGGTGTGGGTGGTGAGCCGGGCTGCGGAGCCGCCGGTCGGGACCTGGGCCACGTTCGCGCTCCTGGTAATGACGTTCGGTGGCATGCTGTTCTCGATCTACCTCACGTTCCTCGAGCCGTTCGTCATCGGGGCGACATGCCTGTGGTGCCTCGCCTCCGCCGCGGTCTCGACGGCCCTGTTCTGGCTCACGGCGGGCCCCGGCACGACCGCCTGGGCCCGCATCCGCGGCTCAGCCTAGGGGCAACTCACCACGGGAGGCCCACGCTTCCGGTCAGGAACTTCATGAAGGGCGTCGCCGACCGTGCGGTGTCGGCGAACCGGCGCAGGAAGTCGGGGTGAAAGACGTCCTGGTCCTCGAACGTCGCGATTCCCACGAAGTCCTTGCGCTTGAGATCGTCCACGAAGGGATGGTCCGCGTCGTAGCCTCTCGGCGGGCGCTTCAACGTCTCGCCGCTGAGCGCGAACCGAGCTCGGAAGGCCTTCGCGCCCTTCGCCCGCTTCCAGTCCTGGGGTGAGTCGACAATGGCATCACGCACGGCGCGGAGCGTGGCGCCGTCGGGGTGCCACAACCCGACGCCGGCAAACACGTTGCCAGGTTCGAGGTGCAGGTAGAACCCCGGCGCATGCACGTCCTTCCCCTGCTCATGACGGAACTGCGCGGCGGCCACGGTCTTGTACGGGCGCTTGTCGCGCGAGAATCGCGTGTCGCGATAGATGCGAAACATGGATCCGCCCACCGCCTTCGGATCGGCCACAAAACGGGGGCTGATCCGCTTGAGGTGCGGCGCGAAGTCGGCAATGAACCGCAGGAGCGGATCGCGGACGTCCCGCTCGTACGTCGATTTGTGTGTCTGAAACCACTGGCGGTTGTTGTTCCGCCCCAGCCGGCGAAGGAACTCGAAGAGCGCTGGGGAGAAATGCGGGGCGGTTGGCATTTGGGGGTCGCCCTCCTCGTGATCCGTGGACCGATCGGTGCGGGTAGAGCGCACCGGCACCGGAGTTTCCGGTCGGCGGTGCGCCGCACAATATTGTAACCGTCGGTTCGTTTCGAGGTATCCTGCATCATGTCGTCGCGCAGCTCCGCCGGTACACCGGCTACATCCCGGCTCGAGGCACAGCGGCCCCGGCTCAGCACGGGCGAGGCGGGGGAGGTGCTCGCGCGCCGTTGGGCAATATCCGGCACGCTGAGCGCCCTCCCGAGCGAGCGGGATCAGAACTTCCTAGTCACGGCGGATCGGCGCTACGTGCTGAAGATCGCCGGCACGGACGAACCAAGAGCCCATCTCGAGCTGCAAAACAGCGCGCTTGCCCGACTCGAGACCCCAGCTCGATCGATCGGACTTCCACGTGTGGTCCCGACCGTGGAGGGGGAGGCTATCGCCACCATCGAGTCTCGGGGGCTGCGACACGCCGTACGGCTCTTGACGCATGTCCCCGGCGTGCCGCTCGCCACCGCCCGACCGCACTCCCGACACCTCCTCCGGAGCATCGGCACGGCGCTCGCAACACTCGACCAGGGGCTCCTGGGCTTCACTCACCCCGCCGCCTCACGGGATTTCACGTGGAATCCGGCGCGCGCTCCCGACGTCATCAGCGCGGAGCTGGACGCAGTGGAGGCGCCGCATCACCGGGCGATCGTCGCTCACGTCCTCGAGCTGTGGGAGGCGCTCGTCGCCCCGCGATTGTCGGGGCTGCGACGTAGTGTCATCTACAACGATGCCAATGACTACAACGTGCTCGTCGATGCCTCCGGCACGGAGCCGCGTGCCGTCACCGGGTTCGTCGATTTCGGCGACATGGTGGAGAGTTGGACCGTCGCCGATCCGGCCACCGCCGTGGCGTATGCGATGCTCGACAAGGGGAATCCGCTGGCGGCTGCCGCCGGCGTCGTAGCCGGATATCACGAGACGTTTCCCCTCGACGAGGCGGAGCTCGAGGTCCTGTTCCCGCTCGCCTGCGCCAGACTGGCGGTGAGCGTGTGTGTCGCCGCGCGCCGACGCCGGGCGGAACCCACGAACGCCTACCTCGCCGTGAGCGAGCGCCCGGCCTGGGAAACCCTGGAACGCCTCGCGGCCGTCCACCCACGGTTCGCACGCAACGTGTTGCGGCACGCCTGCGGGCTGCCACCATGCCCGGCGAGTCCGGCGGTCCGCACCTGGCTGGAGCGACACGCGGGCCAGTTTGCCCCGGTGGTCAATCCCGATCCACGGCACGCGCAGACGGCTGTGCTCGATTTGAGCGTCGGCAGTGCCGAGTTCCCGGACGCGGATCGCGAAGCCGGTAGCGAGACATTCGCGACGACGATCTTCCGACGCATCGCGGAGCGCGGCGCGGCCTTGGGTATCGGGCGCTACGACGAGCCGCGCCTTCTCTATGCCGGCGAAGCGTTCGAGGGACCCGACAGTGAACTTCCCGAGTCCCGAACCATTCACCTCGGGCTTGACCTGTTCCTCGAGGCGGGGGCACCCGTGTCAGCTCCGCTGGACGCGGTCGTCCATGCCGTCGCGCATAACGCGTCGGCGCTCGAATACGGCCCGACGGTGATCCTCCGCCACGCGCCGGCGGACGGGCCAATCTTCTACACGCTCTACGGCCACCTGAATCCGGACTCGCTGGACCTCGCGCCGGGGCAGGTGCTCCGCCAAGGCGAAGTCTTCGCCCGAATCGGCTGTTACGACGACAACGGCCATTGGCCTCCCCACCTCCACTTGCAGGTCATCACCGATCTGCTCGACGCCGATGGTGAGTTCCCGGGCGTCGCGGCCCCGAGCGAGCGAGCGGTGTGGCTCAGCCTGTCCCCCGACCCCAACATGATCGTCGGGCTCGCAGGCGACCTCCGTGCTCCCGATCCCGACGTGGAGGCGCTGGTGGAGACTCGGCGCGCTCGACTCGGCCGGAACCTCAGTCTCTCCTACCGCACGCCCCTCCACATCGTGCGCGGTCGAGGGCAGTATCTGTTCGACGCGGTGGGACATCGGCACCTCGACTGCGTCAACAACGTGGCGCACGTGGGGCATGCGCACCCCCGTGTGGTGGACGCCATCGCGCGGCAGAGCCGCGTCCTGAACACCAATACGCGGTACCTCCACCTAACGATCCTGCGCTATGCCGAGCGGCTCGCCGCGCGGCTGCCGGAGCCCCTCAGCGTGTGCTTCATCGTGAACTCGGGAAGCGAGGCCAACGATTTGGCCTTGCGAATGGCGCGCGCCGCCTCGGGCGCCGACGACATCATTGTGTTGAAGGGGGCATACCACGGTCATACGGCCGCGTTGATCGATGCAAGCCCCTACAAGCATGACGGACCGGGGGGCGACGGGGCTCCACCGCACGTCCACGCGGTGGTGATGCCTGACGACTACCGGGGTCCGCATCGTCGCGAAGACGCCTCGTGCGGCGAGACATACGCCGGCTACGTTGCCGCGGCGATCGAAGACGTGCTCACGCAGGGTCGGCGAGTGGCGGCCTTTTTGAGCGAGACACTGTTGAGTTGCGGCGGGCAAATCGAGCTGCCGTCCGCCTATCTACGGGAGACGTATCGCTACACGCGTGCCGCCGGTGGCGTCTGCATCGCCGACGAGGTGCAGGTGGGCTTCGGGCGGGTCGGCACGCACTTCTGGGGATTCGAGACGCAGGACGTCGTGCCGGACATCGTCACGCTGGGCAAGCCCATCGGGAACGGCCACCCCCTCGGCGCCGTCGTGACCACGCCCGAGATCGCCCGCGCCTTCGACACCGGGATGGAGTACTTCAACACGTTCGGCGGGAACCCGGTCTCGTGCGCCGCGGGGCTGGCCGTCCTCGACGTGATACGTGACGAAGAATTGCAGCAGCATGCGCAGGTGGTCGGCGATCGCCTCAAAGGGCTGCTCGGCAGGCTCGGACAATCGTATCCCGCGGTGGGAGACGTGCGCGGTCGCGGCCTGTTTTTGGGTGTGGAATTCGTACGCGATCGAGCATCACGCGAGCCAGCGACCGAGGTCGCCGCCTATGTCGTCGAGCGCATGAAGGAGCACGGCATCCTGCTCTCGACCGACGGTCCGGACCGCAACGTGATCAAGATCAAGCCACCGCTCGTCTTCACCGACAACGATGCGAACCGACTGGTCGGCACGCTCGACCGGGTCCTGGCAGAGGACGTGGTGCGGGAGGCGGTGAGATAGCACGCAACGCGCCGCCACCATCGCGAACCAACGACGCACCCCGCGCCCTCGTGGGACGCGGGGTGGGTCTCGCGAGCTGCGTGCGAGATGGTTCCTACGGGCGGTGCCGTCGGGCGTTTCGCTCCGCGAGATCCAGCTCGAAAGGCTCGCCGTTGACCGTGATCGTGACGAACTGGTCACCGTCGAAGGTGATCACCACGGTGAAGTCCTTCACCACCGTGCCTTCGTCCCAGACGATCTCCACATGCACCTGTCGGGTAATCGTCCCCGAAATGGGCCACGGGTTCTCGGATCGGGGCAACCGAACGAGCACGTTCTCCACGACCGTCGACGAGCTCATGTCGTACTGTCGGTCACCGATCGTGTCCGAGATCCGCGTACGGCTCACCGCAGCGCTGCCGGTGCCGTTCCAGAGCCGCTCGGTCTCTTCACCTAGCAGGCCGGACAACCACATGTCGCGATCGCGGTTCACCTCGACATCGAGGCTCCCCATCTCCCCGGTGCGGGCGTGGCTCCCTTCCATATGGAAGACGATGTTGATCTCGGCGGTGAGGAGCGGATCGTAGCCGGCCTGCACCTCACCCAATTCGTCGTAGAACGTCACGTCGCGCGTGATGGTGAGGTCGAAGAAGCGCGGCGGATGCGATCCGGACGCGAGCACCGGGCCGGTGGCCATGCCCGAATAGAGATCGAGCATGTAGAGATCGTCGGACGTCATGTCGGCCACGTAGTTGGCCACGTCCAGGCTGAGCTGCTGGTCCGTCTCCGCCGGGCTGTTCGGGCTGTCGCTGCACGCGACGGCGAACAGCAGCGCCGGCAGGGCGGCCAGGATCCGGCGTCGAATGGTGGTCATGCTTCCTCCCAGAGCGAGTGAGCGTGTTGCTGCGTTCCACCCGTTCGACGACGTGGTCCCCTCGATGTTAAGTGCATATGCCGCAATGTGATATGGATCAAGGCCGACGTGTGATGCCGATCACATGGCGCCTCGCTTCGCTACCAGATGTCGCCCACTCGGAAGCCTTCGGGGAACGGGTCGTCGGGACCCAGTTCGTACTGGGCCCGACCCGTGATCCACGCGGTGCCGGTGAGGGTGGGGACGACGGCCCGGTGTGCTCCCACCGTGGTCTCGCGAAGCAGCCGGCCTGTGAAGACCGTCCCGAGAACCCCCTCGTGTACGAACGGCTCGTTCAAGCCGAGGCGTCCGCGGGCATGGAGCACGGCCATCCTGGCGCAGGTACCTGTTCCGCAGGGTGAGCGGTCGATGGCTCCGGTCCAGGTATCGGGATCGTCCCAATCTACGGGGCCGGTCGAAACGACCACGACGTTCCTGGCATGGGCATCGGGCCGGCTCGCCGGACCCCAGAGTTGAGAGATCGAGACACCACCGATGGCCGGATGCTCCGGATGGGTCACCGGAAGTTGCTCGGCCGCCGCTGCGCGCAGCATCTCACCCGTGCGCACAAGTTGCCGGCCATGCTCCGGGGTGAGCGTGAGTCCGAGGCTCTCCGCGTCGGCGATCACGTAGAACATTCCACCCCACGCCACGTCCACCGGTACCCGACCCAGGTGAGGCACGTCGAGCATCGCGTCGAGATGAACGGCAAAGGCCGGCACGTTCTCGAAGGTGACACTCGTAACCTTGCCCTGCTCGACGGAGGCAGACACCTCGATCAGTCCGGCCGGCGCCTCGAGCCGCAGGGTCGTCACCGGCTCCTCCGCGCGCACCACACCGGTCTCGATCAGCACGGTGGCCACACAGATCGTGTTGCTGCCCGACATCGCCGGGTATTCCGTCTGCTCCATGATCACGAAGCCGGCATCGGCGCGAGGATCGGTCGGCGGCAGGATCACGTTGCAGCACAGCGCCGGATACCCACGCGGCTCTCGCAGCATCAGTCTTCGAAGCCAATCCATGTGTCGTTCGAGGTACGCCCGCTTCTCGAACATCGTGGCGCCCGGCACGTCGTCGATCCCCGCCGTGATCACACGGCCGGGCTCACCCGCAGCATGGGCGTCGATGGCGGTGATCACGCGGGGTCGGCGCATCGATGGCTCCTCGGATCCGCCTCCACGTTACATGCACGCACGCACTCGGGCCACCGGCCGACTGCCGCCTACCTCCGACCCGGTCGGGACGACTAGCTTGCACCCCATCATGCGCATGGCACGCATCACTCTCGTCACGATCGGCGCCGTCTGGGCCGTTGCCGGACCGGGCTCGGCGGCCGCCTCGGCTCAGGGCGTCCCGCAGGGCCGCGTGACGGGCCGCATCGTCAACGGCACCACCCAACGGCCAATCGAGGGAGCACTCGTCGCGCTGACCGGGACGGCCCTCACCGCGCTGACCGGGATCGACGGGCGGTTCGACCTGCCCATCGTGCCACCCGGGGTCTACAGCCTGAGCGTGCGAGCCGTCGGGTTTCGGCCCTACGTGCAAAGTGACCTCGTGGTGGGAAGTGGCAAACCGCTTGCCGTCACCATCACGCTGGCGCCACAGCCCATTCAACTCGACGCGGTCGAGGTAGTGCCATCGTATTTCCGCGCCCCGGCCGAGGCCGTGACGAGCACGCAGCGGCTGAGCGCGGAGGACACTCGGCGGGCGCCTGGCGTGCAAGAAGACGTGATTCGAACCGTCGCACTGCTCCCGGGCGTGGCGGTCACTGCCGCGGGCCGCAACGATCTCATCGTCCGCGGGGGCGCTCCCTACGAGAACCTGTTCGTCGTCGACGGCATCGAAGTTCCCAACATCAACCACTTCGGCTCGCAGGGATCCACGGGTGGGCCACTATCCCTCATCAACATCGACTTCGTCCAGGAAACCAGCTTTTCCTCCGGTGGGTTTGCGGCCAAGTGGGGTGACCGGACTGCGTCCTTCACCAACATCGTGCTTCGCGAAGGGAACGACGACGAACTGTCCGGCGAGCTCAACCTTTCCGCGACCGGGTTCGGGGCCATCGCGGAGGGACCGCTCGGGAGCCGCGGTTCGTTCCTGCTGAGTGCCCGGCGGAGCTATCTCGATCTGCTGTTCAAGGCGGCCGGCTTCAGCTTCGTGCCGGCGTATTGGGACTTCCAGCTCAAGACGACCCATCGCATCGACCGCACGAGTACGATTTCGTTCCTCGGTATCGGCGCCATCAATACGGTCAGCTTCGTGAACGACGACCCCGACGACCGGTTCGACAACAGCCGCATCCTGTCACCGGAGCAGAACCAGTACGTCGCCGGCCTGTCCTGGAAGCGTCTTCTGCCACGCGGAGTGTTCACCCTCACGCTCGGTCGGACGTTCACCCGGTTCCGGGCCGTGCAGCGCGACTCGCTCGTCCCGCCGACCGACGTATTCAGGAGCTTCTCCGACGAGGGTGAGACCGGTCTCCGTGCCGACCTCGTCCTCGCCCCCAATCGGCGCTTGGAAATCAACATCGGTAGTGTGAGTCACTACGCCAGCGCACTCGACTACGATGTGGTCCTGCGAGGGGACCTCCGTCTGGACGCCGCGGGCGTCCCGCGCCCGCTCGACAGCGATACGAGCTTCTCGGCCTTCCGCTCGGCGGCGTACGCGGAGGCGCGGTACTACATCACGCCCTCGATCCGTGCGTCGATCGGCGGACGTACGGACTACTACGAGGTCGTCGAGAACGGATTTCGTCTCGCGCCTCGTGTGGGCCTGCGCTTCGAGCTCGACCCCGCGACGGTGCTCACGACGAGCTACGGCACCTACTATCAGGCGCCGTCGTACGTGTGGCTGATCGGCGATCCGGACAACGCGAGCACGCTCCGCCCGATCCGTGCCGATCAAGCGGTGCTGGGGCTGGAGCATCGCGTTCGGGAGGACCTCAAGCTCCAGGTCGAGGCGTACGTCAAGCGGTACCGCGACTACCCGGCGCGGATCTTCCGACGAGAGGCAGTGCTCGCGCCATCCGGGTTCGAGGACGTCACCAACGACATACCCTTTGGACTCGAACCCCTCGCGAGCATCGCCAGCGGGCGTTCCTACGGCGTCGAGCTGTTCGTTCAAAAGCGCCTGAGCGCCATCCCGATCTACGGCCTGGCGAGTATCGCGGTGAGCCGATCCGAGTTCACCGCGCTCGACGACGTACCGCGTCCCGGCGCGTATGACGGCCGGGTGATTGCAAACCTGTTGATGGGTTGGCGCCCAAGCAGACCCTGGGAGTTGAGCGGGAAGTTCCGGTTGGCCACTGGGCTGCCGACGACCCCGTTCGTCATGTCGGGTCCGGATAGCGGCCGACTGGACTTCTCGCGCTACAACGAGGGGCCGCGCCTTCCCACATTTCATGCGGTGGATATTCGTGCCGACCGTCGCTGGAGCTTCTCGGGCTGGCAGCTGGCCGTGTACGTCGATGTGCAAAACGTGTACGGCCGAGCCAACGTGTCGCAGTACCAGTGGAATCCTCGCCTCATGGCACCCGAAGCCAACGAGTCGCTGGGCGTGAATATCGAATTCTGACAGAGGTGCTCGATGCCGGGACAGCCCACGTCCGAGTCCGCTCTCGCGTTTCGCGGCGTCAGCAAGACGTACGACACGTTCGCCACCGGAACGCGCTATGCCTTGCGGGAGGTCTCGCTGGACGTCGCACCCGGTGCGATCATCGCTGTCGTCGGTCGCAGCGGCAGCGGCAAGTCGACCCTCCTCAACTTGGCCGCCGGCATCGATACGCCGTCGACCGGCAGCGTGTACTGGGAGGGACGCGATGTCGGCGCGCTCCCCGACCGGGAGCGCACCCACCTGCGCCGATCGCACGTGGGACTCGTGTTTCAGTTCTTCCACCTGCTGTCGCACCTCACGGTACGAGAGAACGTCGCTGTTCCCGCGCTCATCGCCGGCCGCCCGCGCGCAACGTACGGCGAACGCGTGCTGGAGCTGCTGCGCCGAGTCGAGCTTGCCGACCGAGCCGATGATCCGGTCGAGCGGCTGAGCGGCGGTGAGATGCAGCGCGTGGCCATCTGCCGCGCGTTGCTCCACCGTCCCGCGCTCCTGTTGGCCGACGAACCCACCGGCAACCTCGATGACGCCACGGGCCGTGTCGTGATGGATCTGATGCTCGACCTCGTGCGGGGTGAGCGAGGGACGCTCATCTATGTGACCCACAGCCGGGAACTCGCCGCACGAGCCGACGCGATCTGGGAAATTCACAGCGGTCGACTGGAGACCTGATGGTCCGCTATCTGATCCGCAGCGCACCGGGTCACCTCCGCCGCAATCGAAGCCTTTTCGTCCTGACGGTGCTGGGCGTCGCCCTCGGCGTCGGAGCCGTCCTGTCTATTCAGATCATCAACGGCAGTGCCCTGGCGGCATTCAAGGGAAGCATGCGAGCCGTGAGCGGCGAGGTCGATCTCGTGGTCCTCGGCCGACTGCCCGTGTTTCCCGAAAGCCTCTACGTCCGGGCTATCGAGACGCCGGGCGTCGAGCGGGCATGGCCGATGTATCGGACTGACGTCGCGGTCCGGCAGTCGGATCAGCTGTTTCTCGAATTGTACGGGATCGATCTGTTTCAGCCGGTTGGCTTACCGCTCGATTCCGGGACGGGCGACATCTCGCGGGCGCTGACCCGTCCGGGCTGGACCGCAATCATGCCCGAGTTGGCTCGGACACTGCGCCTTCGTGTCGATGACACGCTGGTCGTATCCTCGGGGTCACGGCTCGTGACGCTTCGAGTCGGTGCCATCGTGGACTTCCGGCGGGTGGCACCGCTGGCGAGCACCAAGATCGTGGTGATGGATCTCGCCCAGGCTCAGCATTTCGTCGGCGACAGCGGGTTCATCAACCAGATCGACATCCGGCTCACGGCGGGGGCGAACCCCGACGACGTCCGCAGCGCACTCACGCAGACGCTCGGACCGACGGTGGACGTGCTCACGCCGGAGCAGCGGGAGCAGCGGGCGGAAGGACTGCTCGCGGCGTTTCGGCTCAATCTGACGGCACTGAGCCTCATCAGCCTGTTCGTCGGTCTGTTCCTCGTCTTCGCCAGTACGCAGGCTTCGCTGGTGCGACGACGCACGGAGTTCGGCGTCCTCCGATCCGTGGGTGCGACCCGCGTGCAGATCCTCGGACTCATGCTCACCGAAGCGGTCGTGGTCGGCGCGGTGGGTGTCGGGCTCGGTTTGGCCCTGGGCTACTGGGTCGCGGTGACCAACGTCGACGTCGTGAGCGCCACACTCACCAACATCTATCTGCTCTCGGAGATCGAACGGCTCACCCTACCGCCCACCACGTTCGCTCTGGCGGCGGCCATCGGCATCGGCGGATCCCTCCTGGGCGCCCTTGGACCCGCACTCGATATGGCCCGGCGCGATCCCAAGAGTCTCCTCTCGGCCTTCGTGCTGCACGAGCGATTGCGCACGGCGAGTATCCCGCTCGCCGTGCTCGGTGCGGCGATCGTGGGAGGGAGTGGTCTCTGGTACCTGCTGGTCGGTCGCGCGTGGAGGCCGGCCGGCTTCGTCCTGGCCGTCGCGCTGCTCGTGGGATTTCCGCTGTTGACACCGCTCACCATCCGCCTCACGGCCACGCCCATCCGGGCGCGCGACTTCGGTTTCACGTACAGCGTGCGAGGCCTCGCTGTCCGGTTGCGCTCGACGGCCGTCGCGGTGGCGGCGCTAGCGGTGGCGGTGAGCATGCTCACCGGGATCACCGTGATGGTGTCGAGCTTCCGCGAGACCCTCACGGTCTGGGTGGAGGGATCGCTCAGGGCCGACGTGTACATCACCTCTGAATCGTGGGCGCGATCACTGGGACCAGCGCCACTGGACACGGCCTTCCTCGCCGACGTGCGATACCTGCCCGAGGTAGACGGCATCGATCTGGTGCGCGTGTTCTCCGGATACGTCAACAATCGTCGCGTGGGGTTCGGCGGCGTCGACTTCGGATCGGGACAGCCACAAACCCGGTATCCGTTTCTCGAGACCGGCGGACCGGATCCGATCCGTCGAGTACACCGTGACGGCGCTGTCATCGTCAGTGAGCCGTTCGCGCGCAAGGAGGATCGCTGGAGCGGAGATTCCGTCACGTTGTCCGGCGTTCGGGGGCCCGTGACGCTTCCGATTGCCGGGGTGTACTACGACTACGCCAGCGAGGGTGGCTACATCACGATGGATTTGCGCACGATGGAGCGGGCATTCGGCGTGGCACCGCTCACGAACATCGCGCTCTACCTCCACGACCACGCCGACGCCGAGCGTGTAGTGGACCGCGTGCGCGCGTTGCTCGCGGGACAACCGCTGGAGGTCCGCAGCAATCGACGGCTCAAGGCCGAGGTGTACACGATCTTCGAAGAGACCTTTGCGATCACACGGATCCTGCAGGCGATGGGACTCCTGATCGCGGCATGCGGTATCACGCTCACGCTGCTCGTCATCGCGCGCGAGCGCGTGTCGGAGCTTGCTCTGTACCGGGCGCTGGGAGCGGTACGGGAGCAGATCTTTGCGCTCTTCCTGGGCAAGGGCCTGTCCATGGCCCTGCTGTCACTGGCGTTGGGCCTCGTGGGCGGGTCGCTCCTGGCAATCATCCTGGTCTTCGTGATCAACCGTGCGTACTTCGGCTGGACCATTCAGGCGTTCTGGCCATGGGCCACCCTGTCCTGGCAGGCCGCCGCCATCCTGCTCGTGTCCGCCGCCGCCTCGATCTATCCAGCCCTCCGGGCGTCGCAGACACCTGCGGTGGAGCTGAGCCGGGAGGACCTGTAACCGTGACCCGATGGAGTTGGGTTGCGGCGGGCGTGATGCTGCTCTCGTCAGCCCCCATCGAGGCTCAGACGGAATGGCGCTCCGCGCACCCCGACTACGCCTGGTCATTCCCGAGAGACCACTGGGCGCATCCCGATTATCGGACCGAGTGGTGGTACTTCACCGGCGTTCTTGCCGACACGGCCGATCCGAATCGACGCTTCGGCTATCAGTTCACGTTCTTCCGAGTGGGATTGAGCCCTGATACCCTGGCCTACCGTTCGGCATGGGCCACGCGATCGCTGATCATGGGTCATGCCGCCGTGACCGATCTCTCCACCGGCCGGCACACCTTCAGCGAGGTGCTTTACCGGCCCACGGGGTTTCTCGGAGCGTTTGGCGAGCCCGGCAACCCACTGATCGCCTGGAGCGCCGCTCCCACCGGCACGCACGGTCGCTGGACCCTCGAGTGGAACGGTTCAGCCTTCGACCTCTCCTACGGAGACGATGTCCAAGGAACCGAGGTCAGGCTTTCCACCACTCCGACCAAGCCCCTGGTGTTCCAGGGGCCGAACGGGTTCTCCCGCAAGGGAGACGGGGAGACGGCGGCGAGCCTCTACTACAGCTTCACGCGGCTCGAGACGTCGGGCACGGTGACGATGGACGGCGACACCGTCACGGTGCTCGGCGAATCGTGGATGGACAAGGAATTCGGCTCGAATCAACTGGGCGAGCATCAGGTCGGGTGGGACTGGTTCAGCCTGCGGCTCGACGACGGTCGCGACATCATGCTGTATCTGCTGCGGAGTGACGACGGTATCGACTATGCCCGCGGGACCGTCGTGTCACCGACCGGCGCGGCCCGGTATCTCGACCGTGACGCGTTGGCGATTACTTCGATTCGATCGTGGAGCAGTCCCGAAACGGGCGCACGCTATCCTTCCGGATGGACCCTCGAGCTGCCGGACGAGGACGTGGATGTCGAGATCGTTCCCCTGGTGGCCGGACAGGAGAATGTTGCCCGTCTGGTCCCGGATCTCTTCTACTGGGAGGGTGCCGTGGAGATCCGCACGCGCGCCGGCTCGCGTGTGGGCGAGGGATACGTCGAACTCACCGGATACGGAACGCGCACTCGGCCGGCGATTTAACCAGGGGACCGTTAGATCGATAGATCGCTGGATCGAGGGATCGAGGGAAGGTCTTCCCCTTTCCCCTTTCCCACTTCCCGCTTCCCGCTTCCCGCTCAATACCCCACCACGGCCCCTCCCCGCCTCGGATCGGAGGCCCCCTGCAGCGAGCCGTCGGGCATCCGGATGATGGCCTGGACGTCGCCGATGTACGGATACATCACATCTTCGTTGAACCGTTCCTGCACCGTGTGTCCCAATGCCTCGAGCGCCGCGATCGTTGTTGCAGCGAGTGAGCCTCGTTCATACTGAATGCGGTCCGGAAGATGCTGATGGTGCAGGCGAGGAGCGCGAACGGCTTCCACCACCGACATGCCGTAGTCGATCACGTTGCTGATGTTCTGGAACACGTTCGTGATGATGGTGGCACCGCCAGGTGAGCCCAGCACGAGAAGCAGGTTTCCGTCCGGAGCAATCACGATGGTGGGCGTCATCGCCGACAGCATCCGCTTACCGGGCTGAATGGCATTGTTCTCCCCTTGGACCAGGCCGAACTGATTGGGGGCGCCCGGCTTGGCCGCGAAGTCGTCCATCTCGTTGTTGAGCAGGAACCCCGCGCCGGTCACGGTGACCTTGCAGCCGTAGAACGAGTTGATTGTCGTCGTCAGCGCGACCGCGTTGCCGGCGTCATCCACCACGGAGAGGTGCGTCGTGTTCCGCTCCCGCTCCGGCACGCCGAGCCCGGGGCCAACGTCGAGGGACGGCGTCGCGCGATCGTGCGAAATGGTGCTTCGCCGCTCGGCGGCATAGTCGTCGGAGATCATGCGCTCGAGCGGCATCGCGACGAAGTCCGGATCGGCCAAGTAGGCATTCCGATCGGCATACGCCCGTTTCCAGGCTTCGGCCATCAGATGGATGGCATCGGACGAGTGCCAGCCCATGCCACCGAGATCGTATGCCTCGAGGATGTTCGCGATCTCGGCCAACGTGGCACCTCCGGATGATACTGGGGCCATGGAGACGATCGTGTAGCCCCGGTAGTCGAACGTGATCGGCTCCCGCCACGCGGCATCGTAGCTTCCCAGGTCCTCATGCGTGATGATCCCCCCACCGTGTTCCATCTCCTGGACGATGAGGTCAGCCGTGACCCCCCTGTAGAACCCGTCCCGGCCCAGGTCACGGATGCGCTGCAGCGTGGCGGCGAGCGCGGGTTGCCGGAACGTCTCGCCGACCTCGGGGGGCCCGCCGTTCGGCAGGAACGTCTCTTCGGTGCTCGGATAGATGCGGAGGTCGCTCTCGGAGGCTCGCAGAGAGTGCGCTTGTCGCTCCCGAATCTCGAACCCCTCGGCAAGCCTGATCGCCGGCTCGACCAGTTGTGCCCAAGGCAACACGCCGTACGCTCCGTGCGCCTTCCATAACCCGGCCACCGAGCCGGGGACGCCCGCCGCAAGATGGCCCAGGGTGGACGCCTCGGTGACGTTCCCGTCCGAATCGAGGTACATGTCACGCCTGGCGGCGAGCGGCGCCTTCTCGCGGTAGTCCAGGGCGGCGGTGCGGCCGTCCGCGAACCGGACCACCATGAATCCGCCACCGCCGATGTTGCCGGCTTCCGGATTCACCACCGCGAGGGCGAACGAGGTGGCGATGGCGGCGTCCACCGCGTTCCCGCCGGCCCGCAGGATCTCTGCCCCCACCTCACTCGCGTAGGCGTCAGTGGATACCACCATGCCGTTCTGCGCTCTGACGGGCTCGGCGGTGACATCGAAGGGCCAGTCCGCAGGCAGGTCGGAGCGCCAGCCGCGATCGACACACCCGGTGGCGACCACCACTACGAAGGCGAGAATCTCGAGACGCTTCACGTCACATACCTCCGTTCCGGTTCATCCAGGCCGGGGCGTCATTTGCGATGGCGCAGGGCATTGAACAGGAGGGGCCACGTCGCGATCGTCTGGCCCCGGTAGTTGGGCGTGAATCCGAACAGCACCACGGAGCCGCGATCGACCCGTGCCTCGACGAGCGCCGGTCGTCCGGCGATGCGCTCCTGCCCGAGTGCCCAGCCCGACAGCAACGGATCGCCGGATCCGTATCGCGCAATCACGCTCACCCGCGAATCGGCGACGTCGAAGGCTCTGCTACTCTGCCAATACCAGGCGATCGTCTCCGTCGGGACACCTCGAGTCAGCGGACCCTGCTCGAGCTGCAGGCGCAGGATCGATCCTGGGATGTAGAACTCCTGGCTCTCCAAGCCATCGACCACATTGCGCACCTCGAGATCGAACGTGCCGACAGCAAAGTCGGTGGCGTCGCCAACAGCCACCACTCGGCCGCCACCGGCGACGAATTGCTTGACGGCCGAAACGCCAGCGTCATCCAGGCCGCCGGCGTAGGGCGCGGGCATGACTCCGGATCCCCAGCCCCGGACAATCTCCCGCTCGGACTGATCTTCGAACAGCAGCACATCGTAGCCTCCGAGGGCGCCGCCGCGGATGTCGGCGTCGTGCAGGGTGTCGTACGGGATCACGTGCTGGTCGAGCACCCACCGCGTCCACCCCTCGGGCATGGGCTCGTCCCATGACTTGTAGACGGCGATGCGAGGGGCGTTGCGGCCGCGGAATTCGGCCGGCGTCTCATAGCGCACCTCGTGACGCGCGATCGGCGCGGAGAGCTGCACGGTCGGGAGGAGCCTCACCGCCACCGCCTCCACCCCCATCAGCAGCGGAAGGGTGTGCGCTGTGACGTCGTACGGTGGGCGCGGCGGGCCGCCGGGATAGAGACGCAAGTCCGGGTACACCTGACGCTCCAGCAGCGTCTGCGCAAACGAGGCGTAGGGCTGGTTCATGGGGATCACATAGCTCCCGGCGGCGAACCGGCGCCCGTCGGCCTCGAATGCTTCGACGGCACGATGCACTTCCACGTCGCCGACGGTGAGGATCCGCAGCACGGCATCCAACCCGCTCGCCGTGCTGGCGGTCCCCGGCAGCACCCACGCTGCCGGCCACTGTGGCCACCGATCCACCGCTCGCCTATTGATACGGTAGAAGTTCTCCAGCCAGTAGCGGCGGTTTACGGCGGCGTTCGTGAGGAGTGCCATGACGCCGGCCTCCATGTAGTCCACGATATCCGCCAGACGCCATGCACCACCCTCCCATACCGCTGGGAAGTTCCAGCTGCGCTGGGTCACGTCGAGACCACGCCTGGCGCTCAGGTTCTCGTTCGACAGCGTCACCGGTGAGGCGACCCGGATCGACGCCGTCTCGCTCAGGATTCGCACCCCGCCATGATAGTGTTGGTACGCCCGCGCCGGGGTATAGGCATCGTAGATCGCGTTGATCGCCACTCCGGCCTTCCCCTGCGCCAGCATCTCGGCCGCCATGTAGCTGCCCAGCTGGCTCACGGCCGCCGTCAGCAGCGGGTCGATGTTGGGCTCCCACGGATCGATGAACGGCGGCACGAAGATCCGGGGTCCGGTGCTTCCCATCTGGTGAATGTCGTGCACGATCTGCGGGTGCCACGCGTTGTGGGCCTCCGTGACCGTCAGCTCGGTCTCGATCTGTGTGAACGCGTACCAGTCGCGGTTGTTGTCGTGGCCGACGTAGAAGTGGTACAGCATCGGGAGCGGCGCCGCCTCGTACTCGGTGCCCACCCATTGCCGGTACCAGTCCACGACCATGCGCAGGCCGTCGGGATTGAGCGACGGAATGTCCAGCAGGATCACGTTGTCCAGGATCTCCCGCACCTTGGGCTCGTTGGACGTGGCCATACGGTGCAGCAACCTCGCCGCCATCTGCGGCCCGCCCACCTCGGTGGCATGGATGCCGTGGGTCACGAGCACCACGGTCCTTCCCGCATCGAGTAGCCGTCCGAGCCGCTCCGCTCCGGTGACGCGTCGCGGGTCGGCCAGGGTGAGCTGGATGTCCCGCAGCTCGGCGAGTCGCGCGTGATTTGCCGCGCTCGTCACGGTGAGCATCACGAACGGCAAGCCCAGCGTCGTCCGTCCCAGAGTGTCGAGCGTCACCCGGTTGCTGCGTGTGGCCAGCAGCTCATACCAGGCTGTGAGCTGGTCCCAGTCGGCGAGTTGCCGATCCGCGCCGATCTCGAACCCGAAGTACTCCGCTGGAGTCGGGATCGTCTGGGCATCGAGCGGGGCGACAAGGAGAACGGCGAGCGTCAGCGAGGCAAAAGTCCGGACCATCGTGCCCTCGAGGAAGTGGTCAAGGAAGACGGAAAGGTGTCATGGAAGCGGGAAGCGGGAAGCGGGAAGCGGGAAGCGGGAAGCGGGAAGCGGGTCGCGCGGTCCGTTCAGCCCGCTTCCCGCTTCCCGCTTCCCCCTTCCCCCTTCACCATTTCCCCCCCTTCACGGCAAACCACCTTCCGCTAGGAGCGGATCCGGGCGAATGGTGAGCGTACCGCGGTGCGCCTCTCCGTCCACGGTGAGCGTCAGTCGGTACGTTCCCGGGCCGGCCGAGGGCACCCGGTATTCGTCCCCCAATCCACTCTCGATGAATGGGCTGAGCAGGATCTGCATGGCCTCCCGTTCCTCACGCGGGGTCTGCGCAGCCTGGAATCGCTCGTACGCCCGCCCCACCTGCTGACCGCCGAACCCCATGCCGATCACGCGCTCGAAGGCCTGGGCGACGGTCTGCCGCTGCTCCGCGGTGAACGGTGGCGGATCGAACTGCAGATCCCACAGGACCCGGTGGATACCGGGCTCGCGATCGAGGTCGAGCGTCACCGTATGCGTCGCGGAGACCGCAGCGATCTCCAGCTTCGCCTCACGCGCGGCCTTGCCCAGATAGTAGGTCACCTGTGCGAGGTTCCGAAACTCCGCCCGTGGAATGCTGCTCGTGGGCTCGATAGTGGGGGGGTTCTCGCCGCCGAACCAGAAATGCCCCCGCTGGCCCCCGCGGCTGGTGTTCTCCCACAATGTCTGCGGCCGCTGCTGGAACAGGTGTGCGTCCGACGCGCGTACCTGATCGGTGAGCTGTTGGAGGGGTGTCACGTCGTCCACGATCCAGAGGCTCCGGCCGTGGGTGCCGATGACCAGGTCGTGATCGCGTGGGTGGATCACGAGGTCGTGCACCGCCACGGTGGGGAATCCGTTGCGGAATCTGGTCCAGGAGGTTCCGCCATTCATGGACACGAACAGCCCGAACTCTGTGCCGAGGAACAACAGGGCCGGGTTCCTCGGATCCTCGCGGATCACGTACGTGGACTGGCCGTCAGGAATCCCCGACGTGATGCGCGTCCATGTACGCCCGTAGTCCGCCGTCTTGAAGACCCAGGGCGTGAACACGTCGCTGCGATGGCCGTCGAAGACGACATAGGCAACCGCGGGATCGTGATGCGACGCCTCCACTCGTCCGACCCAGATGCCCTCTGGGACTCCACGGATACTGCGACGGACATTTGCCCAGGTGCGGCCGCCGTCCCGTGTCAGCTGCACGTTGCCGTCATCCGTCCCTGCCCAGATCACGCTCGGCGTGATGGGCGACGGCGCGATGGACGTGATCGAGCAGTGATATTCCGCGCCGGTGTTGTCGGGTGTGATCCCGCCGCTCTGTCCTTGCGTGCGTTTCACCGGATCGTTGGTCGTGAGATCGGGACTTACGATGGTCCACGAATCTCCGCCGTCGGTGGTCCGGAAGAGGTACTGCGCGCCGAGGAACAGGGTCGTGGGATCGTGCGGCGACATCACGAGCGGCGCGGACCAGTTGTAGCGGAACTCCCGGCCGCCCCGACGCTCTGTCGCGGGAACCATGGCCTCGTAGTTGGTGAGAGTGGCAGGCAGCGGCCTGACACCGGAGAAACGGTGCGTGACCACGTTGTACCGCCGGAAGCTGCCGTTTTCCGCCTCGGTGTACAGCACACGCCAATCGGTGGGATCCACCTGGATGTCCTGGCCGTCGCCCCAGTGGAGCTTCCAGTTGTAGTCGCTCAGGATGCCGCGCACATCGCGCGCGACGCTCGGTCCGCCAAAGGTGCCGTTGTCCTGGAGGCCGCCGTACACGTAATAGGGGTCCCGCATATCGACCCCGATCCGGTAGTACTGGGCGATCGGCAGATTGTCGAGGAAGAAGAAGTGCTCGCCGTGGTCGTGTGTGAAATGCAGCCCTTTGTCGTCGCCGATGTAGTAGCGGTCCCCGTCGTTGGGATCGATCCACATGGCATGGAAATCACCGTGGATCTCCTGGTCCTCGCTCCCGTTGCGAATGGTCTTCCCGCCGTCCTCCGACACCATGAATCGTGTCGTGAGGAGGTACACGCGCTGGTCGTCGGTGGGATTGATGCGGATCTGGCTGTAATAGAACGGTCGGTTGTTGTAGGTGTTGACGTAGGTCCAGGACGCGCCGGCGTCTTCCGAGCGATAGACGCCGGATCCCGGGATCCCGAGATCGTCGCTGCGCGCGGCCTCCACGAAGGCCATCACGATGTTCGGGTTCCGCCGATAGATCGCGAGGCCGATGCGGCCCGTCTCGCCGGCCGGTAGTCCGGTCGTGAGCTTCTGCCATGTCGCGCCGCCGTCCGTGGACTTGAAGATGCCGCCGTTCGGTCCGCCGCTGTAGAAGGTCCACGGCTGGCGCAGCCGGTGATAGAACGCCGCGTACAGGATGTTGGGATCGGTCGGGTGCATCACGAGATCGGTGCAACCGGTCTTCCCGTCATTCGGCAGTCCGCCGCCGAGCTTGCGCCACGCGTCGCCACCGTCGGTGCTCTTGAAGAGACCGCGATCGCCCGTGTAACCCCACAGGTGGCCGATGGCGCATACGTACACCACATCGGGATCGCTGAGGTGCGGGACGACGCGTGCGATCTGGTGTGTGGATGCGAGTCCCATGTTCGTGAACGTTCGGCCCCCATCGGTGGACTTGTAGACCCCGTCGCCCCAGGCCACGCTGTTCCGGTTGTTGGCCTCGCCGGTCCCCACCCACACGATGTCGGGGTTGGGCTGAAACAGGCCGATGTCGCCGATGGATGCCGACGGCTGATCGTCGAAGATCGGCGTCCACGTATTGCCGGCATTGGTGGACTTCCACACCCCGCCGGACGCCGCCGCGACATACACGACCTTGAAGTCGCTCTCGACCGCCTCGATGTCCGATACCCGGCCGCCCATGTTGGCCGGCCCGATGTTGCGGGCGCGCAGGGCCTGGAGTGCCTGGTCGTCGGACACCTGGGCCCGTGCGGGCAGCGCGACAAGTAGACACAACGCCGCGAGCGCAGCACTCGAGACGTGAGATGTGGGCCTGGCAACGCGAAGCATAGGCTCTCCTCTCGGCACGCGATTGCTGAGGCAAGGTCCTGAAGGTGATCGTGGGAGGTCACGTAGATTATGGGCGTGGTGGCGCGTTGACCAGAGGGAACGGTTCACCCGACCCCGGTCGCGGGTGAAAAGCTCGTCCGTCCACCAAGAGTGGCCGTGCGGGGCGCCAGACTCGATATTTCCCATTCGCGGTGTTCAGTCATCCGGAGGCAAGGCCTCTCAAGGAGGGCACAGTGCGGTGTGCAGGAATCTGCGGTCTGCGGACCGTAGCGGGTGTCATTGCGCTACTCTGTATGGCGGTTGGTGTTTCGCCGGCGCAGACGGCCTCGTACCTGGATTTCAACAGGCTCACTCGTGAACTCCGGTCGCTCGTCGACCGGTCCGGCGCGGCCCGCATGCGGTCGTTGGGGGTGTCGCACGAGGGACGCGACATCTGGCTCGTGGAGATCGGCAACACCTCCGGCGCGCCCATCGAGACGCGTCCGGCCTTGCTCGTGGTGGGCAACCTGGAAGGCGATCATCTCGTGGGGAGCGCGCTCGCTCTCGAGATCATTCGCCACCTCGTCACTGCCGACGATGCGGATGTCCGGCGGGTGCTGGCGGAGCAGGTCGTGTACGTGGTGCCCCGCCTGAATCCGGACGGGGCGGAGGCGATGTTCAACGCGGTACGCCAGCAGCGTACACGGAATGGCCGTGCGTTCGACGACGACAACGATGGCCGTATCGACGAGGACCCGCCGGAGGATTTGAACGGCGACGGCCTCATCACGGTGATGCGCGTTCCGGATCCCGCCGGTTCATATATGGTGCACCCCGATGACACGCGTCTCATGAAGAGGGCGGATCCGGCGCAACGCGAGTCCGGGATCTACACGCTCCATTGGGAGGGTCGCGATTCGGACGGTGACGGCTACGTCAACGAGGATGGGCCCGGTGGCGTCGATCTCAACCGCAACTTCCAGCACGCCTATCCGTACTGGGAGCGGGATGCCGGGCCCCACATGGTGAGCGAGCCGGAGAGCCGCGCGCTCATGGACTTCGTCATCGCGCATCGCAACATCGGGGCGATCCTCACCTTCGGGCATTCCGACAATCTGGTGACGGCACCGAATTCCCGAGGCGAACTCGCGGACGCCGCGCTGCTCGACCTCCCGTCATTTGCCGACGCGTCGAACGCGGACATCTTCGACCAAGGGGTGTTTCGCACCGCCCCGCCTGGCGGCGGGTTTGGCGGGTTTTTCTTTGGTGCCGGAGGAGGGGGCCTTCCCCAGCTGCGGGGGGCACAACCCGGCCGGGACAACGACCCCGATTCGGGACGACGGCCGGCCACGACAGTGAATCGCGCGGATCTCGAGTATTTCGAAGCCGTGTCGGATGCGTATCGCGAGATCACCGGCATCGAGAAGGTCGGCATCAACCACGACGCCGAGGGAGCGTTCTTCCAGTACGGCTACTACCAATACGGCGTGCCGTCGTTCAGCACCCAGGGGTGGGGACTCCCTGAAGCACCGCCGGAGGAGCCGGAAGGCGAAGCCGAACCGGCGGCGCCGGCGCCCGCGCCGCAGGCGGAGCGACCTCGTGGTGCCCCGCGCCCGGGGCAGGGACCGCCTCGGGGCGGTCAAACACCCACGGGAGGCGCCGAGGGCCAGGGCATCGACGCCACCCTTTTGAAGGCAATGGACGCGGCGGGTATCGATGCCTTCGTCGACTGGACGCCCTACGCGCACCCTGATCTGGGCGATGTCGAGATCGGTGGCTTCAGGCCGTACGTCGTCACCAACCCGCCGGCAGAACAGCTGCCGGAGCTGGGCCGGAAGCACGGCGAGTTCGTGACCCGGCTGGCCACCATGCTCCCACGCGTCACGATCGCCGATACCGAGGTGACGAACCACGGCGGCGGCGTGTTCACCGTGCGGGTCACCATCGAGAACACCGGATTCTTCCCCACGTCGCTGCAGCACGGCGTCGTCTCACGATCGGTGCAGCCGACCATGGTGCAGATCCAGGTGAGCCCGGAAGCGGTGCTCACGGGCGACGACAAGACCAGTATGGTGCAGAAGCTCGACGGGTCCGGCTCACGGCATGAGGTCAGTTGGGTGATCCAGGCGCGGCAGGGCTCGTCGGTCGAGATCCGCGTCCGGTCACAGAAGGGCGGGACTGCCATCGCCACCGTGACGCTGAGGTGACGACATGACACAGAGGAGTGGGCTCGAAACGGTGATGACCTGGTCGGGCGGAATGGCCAGAACGTTTGTGGTGCTGACACTCGTTGCCCTGATATCGGGAGGCGGGCTGACGCTCTCCGCCCAGCAGAGCCGTGGCTCGGATCGTGAGCACCGGTTGCCGCTCACCTGGGACCGATGGCTCGATCACGACGAGGTCGGGGAACGACTGCGACTCATGGAGCGCACCTGGCCCGAGCTGCTGCGCCTGCGATCCGTGGGAAAGAGCTACGGTGGCCGCGACATGTGGGTCATGACCATCAACAACCCGACGACCGGGGACGAGATGGACAAGGCCGCCATGTACATCGAGGCCAACGTTCACGGAAACGAGATCCAGGGTGCCGAGGTCGTGCTCTACACGATCTGGTACATGATGGAGAGCTACGGTCGGATCGACGAGATCACCCGGCTCGTGGACGAGCGCGTCTTCTACCTCGTACCGAGCGTCAACCCGGACGGTCGGGACTACTTCTTGGACGAAGCGGGTTCGGGCGCACGCACCGGGCACGTCCCGGTGGACGACGACGGCGACGGTGTCGCCGACGAAGACGGCCCCGACGATCTGAACGGAAACGGCATCATCGAGCAGATCCGGAAGTACGTGCCGGGCGAAGGCACGCATCGGATCAGTCACGACGATCCGCGGATCATGGAGCGGATGTTCCCCGGAGAAAAAGGCGATTGGGTGCTGCTGGGCAGCGAAGGTCTGGACAACGATGGCGACGGCCGAGTGAACGAGGACCCCATCGGCGGCTACGACCCCAACCGGAACTACGGCTCGGACTGGCAGCCCAACTACATCCAGGGCGGTTCGATGAACTACCCGTTCGAGCTGCCCGAGGCGCGCGCTTTGAACGACTTCATGATGGCGCACCCGAACATCGCCGGCATGCAAAGCTACCATAACTCCGGCGGCATGATCCTGCGCGGCCCGGGGGCCGCGTGGCAGGGCACGTACCCGGCAGCCGACATCCGTGTCTACGACGAGCTGGGGGAGAACGGGGAGCGGATGCTCCCGTACTACAACTACCTGATCATCTGGCGGGGACTCTACACGGTTCACGGCGGCTCGATCGACTGGACCAACGACGGACTGGGGATCATCTCGTTCTCGAACGAGCTGTGGAGCAGCGGGCAGTACTTCAATAGTCCGCTCCTGCAGGAGCAGCAGCGCGATCCCGACTCGCCCATCGCCGGGCAGAAGTCCCGCTTCTTCTTCGACGACTTCCTCGAGTTCGGGGATCAGTACGTCGAGTGGGCGCCGTTCGACCATCCCATCTACGGAGCGGTCGAGATGGGAGGCTGGAAGAAGCTGTCGGGACGGGTCAATCCGCGCTTCATGAGTATGGAGCTGTTCCATCGGAACATGGCGTTCACGCTCTATCACGCCGATCAGATGCCCCTGATGACCATCGGCGACGCGACGGTGGAGCGGGTCGGCGGCAACCTGTTCCGCGTTCGCGTCGACATAGCCAATGAGCGGTTGATTCCGACCATCACGGAGCGAGGTCGTCAGAACAAGGTCGTGCGGCCGGATCTGCTAACGGTGGACGGCAATGTCGAGATCATCGCGGCGGGGTGGGTCCCGGACAAGTTCCGGCCCGGGCCGACCGACATGATCGACNNGACCAGGAGGATCTGAAGCGCATTCTCGTCCGCAGTGGCCATCCCGGACGAACCACGCGAACCATTGAGTACCTCGTGCGGGGGTCCGGGTCGATGACGGTGCGCTACTCCGCGGTCAAGGGCGGGACCGTGAGCACGACGGTGGCTTTGCGGTAGCGCAGCGCGGCTCGGTAGTCGAGTCCCGTCCCAGGCTCTCCTCGCTGGCTGCGGGCCTGATCGATGGGACTGCGGTGCGCGGCGAGCCCCGTCGGCGACCCGGTGCTACCCTCCGGTTCGCTCGACCCCGGCGCGGGCTTCATCGATCGACGCCCGAGACTCCGCATCCGCTCCCGACCACAGGAACAAGAGCCGTTCGTAGTGACGCCGCGCATCGGTGGTGCGGCCCTCGCGCTCGGCGAGGCGTGCCAGGCGAAGCGCCGCCGGAGCGGCAAACATGCGGTCCATGAAGCTGAATTCGTCGAACGAGCGGTACGCCATGGCCGCGGCATCGCCCCGCCCGGCAGCGTCGAGGAGGACCGCTCGACGGTACCGTTCCGCCGCAAGCGACGTGAACGGCGAGAACAGCGCCAACTCGTAGTTCACGGCCAACCGCCCATCACCCAGCAGCTGGAGGGCCAGCGCCCGGTCACCTGCGGCCTCGGCCACGGCAGCTCTGATGCTGCGGCCGTACGCCCGCTGCAGATGATCCTGCGCCCTGTCGCCACTGGCGCGTTCGAGTTGTGCTGCCAGCGTGGTGGCGGCAGCCGCACTTCCGAGCCTCAGCTCGGTCAGGCCAAGCAAGTAGCGCCGCAGTGACGGATACAACCCATCGTGGACGTTGAAGTGGACGATCGGGATCGCGCCCGGCCGGGCCTGCTCCGCATCCCAGTCGCGGAGCGACCGTCGCAGCGTCTCGAGTTCCGCACGTGACGTCGGGGTGAACGGTTGCAGCAGGAGCAGCGCGTGATGCGAGAGACCGAGCGCCTGGTCGAGCCGTTCGGCAGCCGCGAACTCGTCCCGCGCCTCGCTCCACCGTCCACGGATCGCGTGGTGGTAGGCGAGATGGACATGGCCCAGCGCCCGTAATTCCGGAGAGCGGGCAGGGAGCATTTCGCTGGCGAGCAGAAAGCGCAACGCGTCGAACCGGTCGGTCCAGGTGGACACGCCGAAGATCGCCTCTGGGACGTAGATCTCGGGCGCACTATCCAGTTCCGCCCGAAAACGCAGCAGCGTGGACGAATCCTCTGCGAACGCAGCGCGATAGGCTCCGACCTCGAGCGCCCGATCGCCCCCAGGGTTGAGCCGAAGCACATGCTGTCCGAGGGAATCCACCGCTTTCACATCCCCGCTTCGGGCCGCCACGCGCTGCAGGTGCATTAGCGAGAGCGCGTTGTCGGGCTCCAGCCTCAAGACCCGCTCGAACCCCTCCCGTGCCGCCCCGATCGATCGGCCGTTGACGGGGCCGTAGTGAAACTGGACTTCGGCCAGCTGAATCCACGCCTCGACGTCCTGCGGCCAGATCTCGACGACCGCTCGGAACATGCGCTCGGCCGTCTGGTGATCGCCGCGCCGACTGGCGAGCAACGCCTCGAGAATGCGCCGATCGTGATCCGAGAGTCGGTCGGCGTGCCGCACAGCTCCCTCCGCCGCGACGCTGGCCAGGTCAGGTCGGAGCGCCCATTCGGCGGCGACGCTCAGCCGGTACAGCGCAAGCGCGAACTGGCTGTCTGCCGCCACCGCCTGCTGGAATGCGTCGACGGCTGCGCTGAACCGACCGGCGCGAAACTGCGTCTCACCCTCCAGGTACGCCTTGAGGGCGGGAAGCGACGCGCTCGTGACGGCCGCGACCTGGGTCACGCGCGACCCTCTCCCCGCCCCGGCGGCCAGGAGCTGAGCCGCGATCTGATCCACCATGGTCAGAATGTCGTCGGGATCGCCATCGACGGCACCGGAGCTGATCGGCTCGGCAACGGCGCTCTGATCGTAGAGAGCGGCGTCGATGCGGATGCTCTCCCCCGCCTGCACGATGTCGCCCAGCACGAAGAGACCGGCGCCAAGCCCTCGAGCCAACCGCGCGGCCTCGCGGGGGGTCACGCGGTCCGGCGACTCCTGCCGCACCCGTGCCATCACCGCCCGCGGATCCACGCTNNNNCGGACGTCCGCACTGCCCTGCACCGCAAACGGGAAGACGGCAACCGAAGTGGGCGAGACGGCGGGATCGGGTACTCCGCCCCGGCCGAACATGGCGAAGCCGATCGCGGCAACCGCTACCACCGCGGCGAGTACCACGACGGTGGTCCGCTTCCCGCGCCGAGCGACGCCGCGAACGGCCGCCGTGCCGGTCCCCGGGGTCGCCAACGCCTCCAACTCGTGCACGATCTCCTCGGCGCTCGCCCACCGGTCATCCGGCTCTTTGCTCAGGCAGCGCATCACCACATCCGAGAGTGCGCGCCCGACATCCGGCCGGACGTCGCGCAGGGGCTTGGGCTGCTCGAACAGATGCGCCGCGAGCACGTTCTGCACTTTGCGATCCGCAAACGGCGGTGCACCGGTCAGCAGTTCGTAGGCGAAGACCCCAAAGGCGTAGATGTCAGCCCGGTGGTCGATCTCCGGATCGGCGGCGGCCTGCTCGGGAGACATGTAGGCCGGCGTGCCGACCGCCATGCCCACCGTGGTGAGCGCCACCGGTCCCGCCGCCTCGCTCACCGCCCGGGCCACACCGAAATCGGTGACCGTCGCGTGCCGGCCGGAGATCATCACGTTGTCCGGCTTGATGTCGCGGTGCACGACACCGCGCGAGTGGGCGTAGGCCAGGGCGTCGGCTACCTCACGAATCAGCCGTGTCGCCTCCGCGACGGGTAGGGCGCCGTCGCGCTCCAACCGATCGCGCAGCGACTCGCCTTCCACGTAGGGCATCACGTAGAACAGGAAGCCGTCCGCCTCGCCGGAGTCGAACAGGGGAAGGATGTGCGGGTGCTGGAGGTTGGCCGTGACCTCGATCTCCCGCAGAAAGCGCTCAGCACCGACGACCGCCGCGAGGTCGGGCTTCAACACCTTCAGCGCCACTTTGCGATTGTGCTTCACGTCGTGAGCGAGATAGACGGTCGCCATTCCGCCGGCACCGATCTCGCGCTCGATGGTGTAGCGGTCGGCCAGCGCCCCAGTGAGGCGCTCCACCAGGTCAGCCATGGAAGGCCTCGACCACGACAGCCGGAGCGGCAAGGGTCTCTCGCAGATCCGTCAGCCGGTTCTTCCGTCGTGCCGAGCCAGAGGCGCATCGCCGTGCGCGGTCACGGCCACACCGATCCGCAGTGGAAACGGGGACGTCGGTCACGCGTGGTCTCCGCCCGTCTGGTCGATCTTCCGCAGCGCCACGGCATTGATGCAGTACCGCAGACCGCTCGGCGCCGGCCCGTCAGGAAAGACGTGGCCGAGGTGGGCGTCGCAGGTGTTGCAGGTCGTTTCGACACGCTCCATTCCATGCGAGCGGTCCGCATGATAGGCGACGACGTTCACGTCGACGGGTTGCGAGAAGGATGGCCATCCAGTGCCCGACTCGAACTTCTCTTCGGAGTCGAAGAGCAGCGTATCGCAGCAAATGCAGGCGTACCGTCCCGGCTCGAACAGGCTGCACATCTCTGAGCTGAACGGCGGCTCGGTACCCTTGTGCCGAGTGATGCGGTACTGCTCAGGCGTGAGGCGCGCGCGCCATTCCTCGTCCGTTCGTTCGACGCGTCGCGACGGCGGCGGGTTGCCGGTGCGTGCGACTCGCAGAACGTCGGTCCAAATCATGGTGGTCTCCGGTGTTCGACTCACCTCGACCACGGCGGCACGATCCCATTCATTCGCGCGTACGCGATCGACTGGCCCACGTGCTCATTCATGTGCGACAGCAGTTGGAACAGCACCGCCCAGCCAGGGACGTTTCGGCCGTACAGCATCGTCGCACGGGTCAGGTCCTCCTCGGTCATCGCACCCGCCGCCTTCCGCACGTGCTCGACTGAGGCCCGCAGCGCCGCGACGATCGTCTCCTTGTCGGTGACGGACTCGAAGTTCTGCCAGTCCACGCCGTCCGGCGCACGAATGCCGAAGGAGCCGTCGAGGTACAGGTAGTTGTAGCGCGCGATGTGCATGTACACCTGCGCAATCGACATCACGCCCTCACCCGGGCTCCAGGTGTAGAGGCTCTCCGGCACCGCCGCCGAGAGCTGGGTCATCTTCATGCTGGAGCGACCGAAGTGCGCGAGGAACTCGTCGCGGTAGTCGGTCGCCGCGCTCTGGGCCCGCGCGGTCGGGGCTACGACCACCACGCCGAGTAGCACGAGCCACCACGTCAGTCCTCGGTGGGTGTGGACCATGATATCCCTCTTCGCTGTTCGGGTTGACGGAGTGAGCCTTTGCTTCATTGCTGGAGCAGTTCGGCGACGAATACGTCGCTCTGCCGATCCTCGATGGTGAAAAAGAAGTGCTTCCCGTTGGTCGTGAAATCCTTGCGACTCGACTGCCGTTCGGGATTGGGGAACTGTACCAGGAGCCGAGGCGCACCACCTGCCGTGTCGGCCATCCAAAAGGAGGCACGACCGAGGGCATCGTGAGCCTTGTAGTATATCGCGTGGCCGTCGGGAGACCACTTGACCTGGGCAGCGGGGAGCCACTCGGCGGTCGGTTCGAAGAGGAGCCGCGGCGCTCCGCCCTCGACCGGCACCGTCATGATCGGTCCGGCCAGCTCCTTCCGTGCACCGACATAGGCGATCATCCGTCCGTCCGGTGACCAATCCGCGCCGGCGGCCTCGGCCGCCACCGACTCCGGTGGCGACCAACGCCCGTCGTCCAGCCGCCGCGACAAGAGGAGCCTGAAGGGCACAACCTGGTCGTAGAACAGAATCGCCCGGCCGTCCGGCGACCAGACCGGATAGCTCTCCTGTGCCGGCGTGTTCGTGACGGTTTCGATCGGCCCGCCGTCGAGCGGCTTCACCTCGATGTCACGAGTTCCCGTGCGCCACGAGTGATACGCGATCGCCCGGCCGTCCGGTGACAGGTCAGGCGCAAACTCGTCTGCCGACTCGCTGGTGAGTCGCTCAGGCTCCCCCCCGCCGATCGGGATGCGGTAGATGTCTGCATTCCCACGCAAGTCCGAATCGTACAGGAGCCACTGCCCATCGGGCGAGACGCGCACGGACTCGATCACCTGGTTCCCTGTGGTGACGGGCGTTGCCGCCTCGTCGGTGACCGGCGGATTTGTCGGGACCGGGAGTGACCGGATATTCGCCCGGGCCGAATACACCGCGTAGGCCAGGTGGGCAGCATCTCCCGACAGCGAGATCGAGATCGCGCCCAACCCCGTCGTCACTCGGTGAGCGTCGCCGCGCATCCGCCCTGCGGACGAGATCTCGACGGCATACACGTCTCTGGGCCCGGCACGGTCGGAGACGAACAACAGCTGCCGTCCATCCGGAGACCAGACAGGACTCAAGTTGGATTCTCGCGGCTCGATGAGACGGACCGGCTCGCCGCCGTCTGACGGGAACAGCAGGATGCCGCTCGGGGCGATGTTGCCGAACGAGAGCCCCGGCTGAACGGACTCCGCGTTCATGCTCACGCAGGCAATCCACGGTTCGGTCGGGCTCCACATGCACGAGTGGAGGTTCTCACCGGTGCCGATGACGCGAGGCCCGCCGCCCGTCACCGGCGAAACCAGCACTGAGTCGGCACGCACGAACGCGATTCGCTGACCATCGGGTGACCAGGTGGCGGACACTACCTTCGCCGTCGGTGTCGGAACCACGACCGGTCGTGACGAGCCGCCGAGGGCCGGCGCCACCGACACTCCACCCTGGGTGAGAAACAGCAGGGTCCTGCCGTCCGGCGACCACTGCGCGTGGGTCTCGACCGCGGTCGAGTCGTCGGACAGCGGAATGGTTCGGCCACCACCGATGGGTCGAATGAAGATCCGCATGCGCGCCGCGTTGCCGACCGAGTAAGCGACGAACCGCCCGTCCGGCGAAATCGCCGGCTGGATTTCGAGTCCCTGATCCGCCGTGAGTTGCTCGGACCGCCCGAGCACCGGCAGTGGTGGGGCACCCCTCCATGGGCTCCAGACGAGCCAGACCACCAGCACCGCCGCGAGCGCGGCCGCACCCGACCATGCCAGCCACCGGCGGCGAGGCACCACGGCGATTGGCCCTTCGAGACCCTGCTTCAGCGCGGCAACGAAGTCGCCCGCCGTCGCGTGGCGGTCTGCCGGCGTCCTCGCCAGCGCCCGCTGTACGGCCTCGTCCACGCCCCGGGGTACCGCCTCGCGCACGGTCCGGATGCGCGTGGGTCGCTCGGTGAGCAGTTTTGCGATCATTGCCTGCATTGTCGGGCCGGTGACCGGTGGCTCTCCCGTCAGCATTTCGTACAACACCGCGCCGAGGGAGTAGACGTCGGCTCGGGCATCGAGCTCCCGGTCGCCCGTCGCCTGTTCCGGGCTCATGTACTGCGGCGTGCCCAGTGATATCCCAGTCCCGGTCAGGCGGCTCCCGCCGGCCTCCTGCACCGCCAACGCGATGCCGAAGTCCGCCACCACAGCCTGACCTTCATGAAGCAAGATGTTCTCGGGCTTGATGTC
>JABAOD010005785.1_pt2 | contig 50172 bp, 44 predicted proteins | sample 7062151 | NCBI WGS metagenome assembly JABAOD01 (sample SAMN14538626, study PRJNA623070) | marine sediment metagenome | biome: marine biome [ENVO:00000428]; feature: marine pelagic biome [ENVO:01000023]; material: deep marine sediment [ENVO:00002113] | place: India: Gulf of Khambhat ... | reverse complement strand
GGCGAGTAGACCGCGCCGCCGGCGCACGGACCCATGATGATCGAGATCTGGGGGATCACGCCCGAGGCGCGCACGTTGCGCTCGAAGATCCGGCCGTATCCGTCGAGGGCGACGACGCCCTCCTGGATGCGGGCTCCCCCCGAGTCCTTCAGCCCGACGATCGGCGCTCCGGTGCTCATCGCCAGGTCCATGACCTTTGTGATCTTGTCGGCAACGGCCTCGCCGAGGCTTCCCCCGAAGTGGGTGAAGTCCTCGGCGAACACGAACACGGTTCGTCCATCGATGCTGCCGTATCCCGTGACGACCGCATCGCCCAGCGGGCGCTTGTCCTCGATGCCGAAGCCCTTCGCCTGGTGGCGCACGAGGCTGTCGAACTCCTGGAACGAACCCTTGTCGACCAGCAGCTCGATCCGCTCGCGGGCCGTCAGCTTGCCGAGGTCGTGCTGGCGATCGATGGCACGCCGGTCCGCCGGAGCGGCCAGCTGGCTCCGAAGCGCTCGAAGCTCTTCGATCCTCTTTTCAGTGCTCACGACCCCTCCCCGGTAGGCTCCGGCGCGGCATACATCTTCGACTCCCGGCGGTGCCGGTTGGCTACACGATATTCGCTCATCTCCGTCGACACCGTCCCATCGACGCAGGACGTGGCGCGACTGGCCTTCAGAGACGACCGCTCGCGTCCCGTTCTGGTGACGGCGAAGCGCCAGGAAGCCGGTCGCGGCCGCACCGGGATCGGCTGGATCAACGCCGATCGAGCCGTGGCCGCGTCCCTCGCCTTCGACGCCCCGGCGACGCCACACCTCGGCACGATCCCGCTCGTGGCGGGTCTCGCCATGCGCTCGGCACTGGACGAGGTCGGGGTGCGGGTCATGGTGAAGTGGCCGAACGACCTCATGGACGTGGACGGGGTCAAGGTGGGCGGCATCCTCAGCGAGTCGGACGGCGAGATCGTGGTGATCGGCGCCGGCGTGAACCTCTACTTCGAGAACGCACCGGCGGGCATGGCCGGCTGCTTCCCCTCGGATCCGGGGCGTCATGTCGCGGAGCGCGTCGCCACCATCTGGGCCGATCGGCTGCTCGACGCCCTGGCATCCGACCGGCCCTGGAATCGCAAGGCCTACAGGGAGGCGAGCATGCTGCTGGGCGCACCCATCACCTGGGAGGGGGGATCCGGAACCGCCGTCGACGTGGCGGACGACGGCGCTCTCGTCGTGGCCGTCGGCACCGAACGCGTCGAGCTCCACTCCGGTGCGGTGCGGCTCGTGCGGCGGGCTACGCTTGCGGCCGACACGGACGATGCATCCCGGGAGGCCGAGTGAGCGTCCTCAAAGGCGAAGGAAAGGTACCGATCCTCTTCGGATCGTCGAGCATCGCCGCAGGATCGGTCATCCACGGCGGGTACCTGGCGCGTCCCGATCTGACCGGCGAATGGCCCACGATCATCGTCCTGGCGGGCGCCTGGGGACTCACCTCGTCGGTCAAGGACATCTGTCGCCGCCTCGCCCGACAGGGTTTCGCCGTGGTCGCCCCGGATTGCTACGTCGGCGCGGCGCCGTCTCCCGGTGTCGATGTCGAGGAGGCGCGCCTCGCCGCCCTCCGTGTCCCGGCTCGGCGCACCGCGGCGATCATCGAGGACATCGTCGAGTTCATCCGGAACCCTGCCGGCTATTGGTCGAACGCCGAGGACGGGTTCGGGCTGCTGGCACTCGGGAGCGGGGCGCGGCCCGGTGTCGCTGCGGCGAGAGGTGCCGGTGTCGCGGGTCTCGCCCTCGTCTCTCCTGAACTCGTGGCTCCCGTCGATCCCGACGCCGACGACGAAGTCCCGCCGCTCGACGTGACGCCGGCGCTGGCGGCGGTCGCAGCTCCGATCCTCGGGATCTCCGGCGGCGCCGACGAGTCGTTGCCGAAGGATCGGCTCGAGAGCGTGCGCAGCACAGCACCCCATGCCGAGTGGATCGTCTACGACGCGCTCGGTGGCGACTTCTTCGACGACTACCGGGACGGATTCGATCAACCCGCCTTTGCGGACGCCATGGAGCGTCTCACCACCTTCTTCGAGAAGACGCTGCCGCCCGGCTGATCAGGGGCGGCGTCGGTCCTCGATCTGATTGCGGGCACGCTTGACGTCGCGTCGCGTGCGCCACGCTCTGGCGAACTCGGTGTCCTTGAGTCTGCTCGTGAGCGTCGGCCCTTTCACACGCCGCGACCTGTTCCACACCAGTGCCCCCAGCCACGACCCGGCGAGTCGCTGGCGGAGGGTCGGGCGGACGCCGGTCTCGCCGTTGGGACGGAGTCGGGCGTCGACGACGGCAGCAGCCCCGGGCACGATCGTCACTGCGATCGTCGCCACACCGAGCACGATCACCGACACCAGGACGACGACGATCCACAGCGGCGTTCCTGTGCCACCGGTCTCCGGGGGCAGGGCGGCGAGCGAGCCCGGTGGAGCGGTGTTCCCCGGGATGGCCTGGACGGTCGTCGTCGTCGAGGACGTGGTCGATGTCGTGGTCGGGGCCGACGTCGTCGACGTGGTGGGCGCAACCGTCGTCGAGGTCGTCGGGGCGATCGTGCTCGTCGTGGTGGGGGCGACCGTCGTGGTGGTCGTCGTTGTTGTCGAAGTCGTGGTGGTCGTCGTCGGCGGCTGGGTGGTCGTGGTGGTCGTGGGTGGCTGGGTGGTGGTCGTGGTCGGTGGCTGCGTGGTGGTGGTCGTGGTGGGCGGTTCTGTCGTCGGAGGGACCGTGGTCGTGGTCACCACGGTGACGTTGATCGTGCACGAGTCGAGAACGGCGAGATCGTCGCGAGCCTTCTCCTGGAGAGTGTGCGTACCGCTGGTCGCGCTGTCGATGGCAAACACCTTTGCCGAGATCGACCAAGGACCGGGGCTCTCATGGGTGCCTGAGTCGAGAAACTGCAAGCGAGTGCCACCAGTTCCATTGGGATTGAGGATCTGGACGAACGACGCCTCAGGGGTGTTGAGCGAGATGGTGAACGCTGTGCCGTCCGGATCGCCCGCCGTGACGGTTTGCGCCGGGCAGACCGTGAACGCCGCTCTTCCGGGCGCGGCGGAGGCGAGGACCGTGGCCACAACAGTCGCCATCAGCCCCAGCGCAGCCCAGAGCAGGGATGTGCGGCGTGCGGTGCCGGTCACGGCCACCTCGCAGTTCGGCGAACTCGTCGGGGAGACTCCAAGGATACCGGGCCGTCCGGGTTGCGTATCTGGCCGTCAGATCGTCCAGAGGAGCGGGGTGCCGATGACCGCCACCAGGACGGCGAGCAACGTGAGCGGAACGCCGAGCCTGGCGTAGTCGCCGTATCGATAGTTGCCCGGCCCGTACACCATGGTGTTGGTCTGGTACCCGATGGGGGTGAGGAAGCTCGCCGACGCCGTGAGCGCCACGGCCACCGCGAAGCCGCGCGGGTCGGAGCCCAACGACGTGGCGGCGGCGACGGCGATGGGGAACATGATCGCGGCGGCAGCGGCGTTGGAGACCGCCTCGGTGAGGAGGATCGTCGCCACGACCACACCGACGAGCGCACCGACGGCGCCGAGTTCTCCGAGGGTGGAGACCAGCCCGGCGGCGAGCTCGTCCGCCAGGCCCGAAGACCGCATCGCCTCCGCCAGCCCGATGCCCCCGGCGATGACGAGGATCACATCGAGATCGATGGCGCTGCGGGCCTCACCGGGGCTCATGATGCGAAGCCCGAGCAGAGCCAGCACTCCGAGAAGCGACGCTTCGAGAATGGGGAGCAGGCCGGTGGCGGCGACCACGATGACACCCAGCCCGATGAGCAGCACCGAGGTCTGGTGCTGCACGGCCGGGGTCTGCGAACGACCCAGCGGGGCGACGAGGAGGAAATCGCGACGCTCCCGGTGGCGCTCCCGGAACCGTCTGTCGCTCAGCAGGACCAGCGTGTCGCCGACGCGAATGCGCACGTCCCCGAGTTTCGCGTCGAGCCGCTGGCCGGCCCGGTGGATGGCGACGACGGCCGCCTGGTACCGGCTGCGGAATTCGATCTCGCGCAGCGTGCTGCCGACGAGTGGCGACGACGAGCCGACGACGGCTTCGAAGAAGAAGGACCTCGACAGGTCGAAGCCGCGGAACTGGGCCTCCTCGCCCGACGAGAGACCGGGCATGGCGTGCAGATCGACGATGTTGTCGGCTTTGCCGACGAAGCGCAGTCGGTCTCCGCCGTGAAGGATCGTGTGCGGGCTCACCGGCGTGATCGAGTCGCCATCCCGCTCGATCTGGACGAGGAAGACGCCCTCGAGGTGGCGGAGCCCGGCATCGTCGACGTTCACGCCGTCCAGCTCTCCCGAGTCGGACACGATCATGTCGACGACGAACTCGCGTGCCAGCTCTGTGAGGTCGTCCTCGATGTTCCGCCGGTCGGGTAGCAGTCGCGGTGCGAGGACGATCATGAGGATGATCCCCAGCACGGCGAACGGCAGCCCCAGGGCGGAGATCTCGAAGAAGGACAGCGGGTCACGGCCCGACGTCTCCAGGAGCCCCGACACCACGAGTGTCGTGGAGGTGCCGATGAGCGTGATCGTGCCGCCGAGGATCGATGCGAACGAGAGCGGCATGAGGAGACGCGACACGGCTCGGCCGTGACGGGAGGACCAGGCGGAGATCTCGGGCACCAGCATCGCCACGATGGGGGTGTTGTTCAGAAACGCCGATCCGGCGGCCACGGGCGGCAGCAGCCGCCGCAGGGTTCCGGTCTCGTTGTCCGTGGGGCGCAGCAGACGGGCGGTCAGCGGCTGGATCGCACCGGACTTGGTCACGGCACCGGCGAGCACGTACAGGGCGGCGATCGTGAGCGGCGCCGGGTTGGAGAAGCCCGAGAAGGCCTGACCCGCATCCATCACGTCGACGAGCAGCAGGACGACGGACGCCCCGAGGACTGCAACGGCCGGAGGGACGATTCCCCGCGCCATGCCGTAGACGGCGGCGAGTGTGACGATGAGGGTGAGCCAGGCATCGAGTGACATCGCCGTGTATTCAAACCGGTGTCGGGCGCTCTGCTGCGGATCCGGGTGACGCGCCGCGCGAAATCTCTTTCAAAAGGGTCCCCGATGCGATTACATTCTCGGGTGAAGGGGAAAGAAAGCGCAGACCGCCTTGCACGCGACGACGATCAGGCTCCGAGACGCCGATCTTCGCTGGTCCGAACACGACGGCGAGGTCGTCGTGCGCGACGAGCGTCGGTCCATGTCGTACACGCTCAATCATTCGGCTGCGGTGTTGTGGCTGCGTATCGCCGAAGGCGCTGCGCTGCCGGACCTCGTCGAGGCGTTGTGCTCCGAGTACGGCGTCGATGCCTCCACCGCCGGCCAGGACGTCGAGCGCTTCGTTGCGGCGCTCGAGGACTACTCGCTTCTCGCCGCCGACTGAACACCACTCGTCCCGATGGCATCGAGGAGTGCGGTCACCGACGCGTCGAGATCGTCCCAGCTGCGCCGTCTGCGAAAGACGAGCGCAGGAAGCCGGGCGAGCCACATGGCGTGTTCCGGTGAGGGCGGATCCAGCGTCGCCGCCCGTTGTTGCTGGGGCCGTTCCAGACGCTCGGCGAGCGGCGGAGCGTCGATCGACGTCGCCTCGCCCCACTCCGGGTAGATCCACCCCGCCAGGGGTGCCTCGGGTGGCGCCGGTGGCAGATCGACCCGCCAGCGCTCGCGCATGCCGGTGACGCCGAGCTCTCGTGTCGCCCCCAGACCGGCGGCGTGTCCGTCCCGGAGATCGATCGTCCGCGGGCCGGCCAGAGCGTTCCCGTCGCGGAGGACGAGGAGATCGTCCGCCATCACGACGTGGCCGCGGGCCGCCAGCGCCGCGATCAGCGTCGACTTCCCGACCTCTCTCGCACCGGAGATCGCCCACACGCCGCCGTCTATGAGGACTCCGGCCGCGTGGTACGGGTTCCATCTCTGCCAGAGGGCCGCCACGGCGGCCGCGGGTGCCAGATACGGGTGGATGAGGGCTTCGATCCCGATCGGTGCGGGGACGTGATACGTGGCCGAGGCGCGCTCCCTGTCGAGCTCCAGCCAGCCAGAGGGGAGGAGGGCGACGATCGCCCGGTTCGCCTCGATCGACACACCGGTGGGCGCCGGCGCCTCGTCGAGCTCCTGGGAGATCCTGAGCAACGGCGCCTCCGGGGTCATCTCGGTGAGCAGGTGGACGGCGTCACCCGCGCCCTCGATCCTGAAGCCGTACGCGCCGTGCAACGGTCCGGTCATGTCGTTTCCCCGCCGCGGGGATCGACCCACCGCATCCTGGGCCATATGGGTCCCGGGACCCATTGACCGCGCGAACTAGTCTTCCTAGCCTCCTGGTCGCGAGGAGTAGTCACCGCTACTCTGAGTAGGAAGAGTCTCTCGGGACGACCGGGGATGATGGGGCAGAGTGGGGCATCCATGAAGACATACGAGCCACCGGTGATCGTGGTGTCGACCGAAGAGCCGGTTCCCTCCGGGAAGTGAGCTCGGGTCGAGTACGACGCTCTTGCGAGCAGGTGACGTCTGTGACGTGCTCGCAAGAGCGTTGTCGCGTCATGATCCGGTCGGGTCACGACGGCTAGAACGCATCGCCCTGGGGTGGCTCCGCCGTCCCCAGCACGTCTCGCGCCGATCCCTGGCCCCTGCTGAGGTCCGTGCGCAGGGGTGTCAGGTTGTAGAGGTATCCGACCGTCGCCGTTCCGATGAGATCGAGGCGATCCTGGAATTCCTCGAGATCCGAGGCGCTCGATTCGTGCCGCACGACCACCAGGATCCGATCGACGAGACCGAGCAGCACCGACGCATAGGCCACGTGCAGCACCGGGGGAGCGTCGACGAGCACCAGGTCGTAGTAGTCCTGGACCTGCTCGAGGAACTCTCTCGTCGCCGGCAGACGGAAGAACTCGGGGGCCGTCGTCGAACTCCATCCCCGTGACAGCAGGTGCAGACCGGTGGTGCCGGTGCCCTCGACGGGGATGACCGCCTTCGACAGCGCGACGCCTGATTCGACCACCTCGGTGATCCCGGCGGCGGCGCGCTGGCCATCGGACAGCAGCTCGGTGGCGACCTGGTTGCCGAAGTCCCCGTCGATGAGGAGCACCCGCTTGCCGACACGGGCAGCGGCGAGTGCGATGTTGCAGGCGGCCACGGTCTTGCCCTCGGCCACATCGGCGGAGGAGAGGGCCACCACTTTGCCCTGGGTGACGATCGTGCCGCTCGGAGTCGTGCGTGAGAGGTCGAGGGCCCCGGCCGCGAAGCGGAACGCCTCGGCCGACACCGAGTGGGGGGCATCGCGGACGGGCAGCGACGTGCGGATGCCCTCCTGGCGGAAGTTGGGCACGGCGGCGATGAGCGGGGCATCGAGGATGAGCTCGGGCTGGCTGCGGTCGACGAACGTGCGGCGACGCAGCGCCAGCAGGTACGCGACGCCGGAGCCGATCAGACCGCCCAGGAACACACCCACGAGGAGAAGGCGCTGCACGTTCGAGGGCACCGGGGTCGCCGTGATGGCCGGAGACGCGACCTGGACCGGGCTGGCGAGCAGCGAGATGTCCACCTCGATCTGGTCACGACGCTCGGTGAGATCGTCGAGACGGGTCTGGATCCGGGTGCGCTCGGCGAGCAGATCGCCAAGCGTCTCGCTGTCCTCGATCGTGAAGACGTCCTGGAGCACTCGCAGCTCGGCCTCCACGGTGCGGAGCTCGGCGAGGATCGCCGGCTGTTCGTCGAAGGACGCATCGGCCGCTCTGGCGAAGAGGTCGACCAGGTCCTCCTTGAGGATGTCGAAACTCGCTCGCAGCTCCCTGATGGCGGGATCTGCCTCCCTCGCATCCGAGATCTGCAGGTTCACGTCGATGAGGTCGATGTCGAGCTGAGCGATCGTCTGTGTCAGCACCTGGACCGTCGACTCGAATCCCTGACGCGTCGCCGTCTCGACGAAATCCTGATACGAGTTGATGAGCTGGTTGGCGCCCTGCACTGCGTTCGGCTCGCTGTCGGCCCGGAACGTCACGATGATGACGGCACTCTCGCCCACCTGGACCCGCAGGCGGTCGAGATACTCCGTGATGTCATAGGGCCACAGCGGATTGGTCTGTGTGAGCTCCCGCACGGCGTCCTGGAGCACGGGACCGGACCGCATGATCTCGGCCTGACCCTCGACGAAGTCGCCCAGCCGCTGGGTGGCCTGCCCGAAGATGGCGGTCGAGAGCGGGTCGGTGACCTGGGCGCCGGCGATGGCCTCGTACTCCGACGTGTCGGTCGCCTGGGCGAAGAGGAAGGCGGCTGCCCCGAACACGATCACGAAGAAGGACACGAGAACGCGGTATTGCCACACCGCACGCAGCAGTGTTGGTTCGAGTGACCGATCGTCGTTCATGGGCTGATTCCTGGCCGCGGTGCGCTGCGAACGTAGCGATGGACCTTACCTCGTCGGCCACGGCACGGGTCTGCGGAAGGCCGCCGACCGCGCCACCTGCCGATAGGATCGACACCGCTCCATCGAACATCGGCGAGTGGGGCGCGTGTGATGAGTGGTTCGTCTCGGGAGGAGTCGGATGGCGCGGCCACATCCCAGCCTGATCGACCTCGCCTCGGGTCGTACCCGGCCCGGCACGGCCATCTCCGCCGACGCCTACAACTCCGCCGGTGAGCACCGCGTCTCCGGTCTCGTCCATCACGGCATCGCCACCGGAGACCTCGTTGCCGGTGACACGCTGCGCAAGGCCTCGGCAGAGGCGCGTCTCACGATGCGAGCTCGCAACCTGCGGCTCTGGGACGACTACGAGGAGGTGCGAGATCGGCTGCAGGCGATCGGCATCGAGATCGCCGTCATCAAGGGCATCGCGTTCGACCTCCTCTTCTATCCGGCGCAAGCGACTCGGCCTGCGGCCGATCTCGACATCGTCATCGACCCTGCCGCTGCGTCGCGGATCTCCGAGGTGGTCGCAGCCGTCGATCCCGGCCATGGGCTGATCGGCGAGATGGACGATCTCGTTGCTCGCGGCCTCCTCCAATCCGTGGATGTCCGGTTGCCCTCACGAACATGGCTCGACATCCACGTCGACCCCATCAAGACCGGAGTCGAGCTGCGGTCCCACGGCGCCATGTGGGAGCGGACCATCGTTCGTGAGACGGCCGACGGTCGATCGCTCAGGACCCTCGAACCGGCCGATGCGCTCGTCCAGGCCGTGGTTCACCAGTTGAAGGATCGCTTCTCGTTGTTGCGGGGCCACGCCGACATCGCGCGGATCGTGCAATCGGGAGACGTCGATTGGGACGTCGTGGCGGCGACACTGCGCGCAGAGGGTCTCGCCGGCCTCTTCTGGCCGGCGTTGTCGATCGTGCTCGACGAGCTCAACGTGCACTCGATGGTCGCTCCGAACGCCGGTCTCGGCACTGCCTCCGTCGAGCGGGTCTGGCCCCGCGCGACGAGGCTGCGAGGGCACGAGGGGATGCAGCAGAAAGTCCGAGCCAAACACGCCATTCCTTTCCTCATGCGGGGTCGGCGTCGAGAGGCGCTGCGGCACTACCTGCGAGTCCTGTTCCCACCGCGAGCTCTGCTCGCCCATCAGCACCCTGGCTACCGGGGCCCCTATCTGTGGCGGCTCCTCCGCATGCGGATGCGGTTTGCGTCCGTGCGTCATCGGCGAAACAAGCGAACGAGGAATCTCGAGCTGCAGCGGCCGCGCTGAGGAGCGTCAGCTCGTTCGCACCGGGTACCCGTACCGCCCGAGGAGCGGCAGCGTCACGGCGGTGACGAGGCGGCGGTCACGGGGTCGCATGTCTCGCTCCCACGCGGCGTCGAGACGCAGCTCGACGTCACCGGTGGTGAAACGGCTCGGGTTGCCCGACACGGTGTGGTTGGGCTGGAGGGTCACCGTGGAGCCGCTGATGAACGGAACGGCGGCGTCGTCCGCACCCGCCGTGTGCATGATGCGACGGATCGTCGCCTCGGGTTCGCCGATGAGGTCCTCGTAGCGCACGACGACGTACCGAGGCAGCCGGCCTGCCAGGGAGCGCACCCCCACGTTCCACATCGTCCACGACATGGCGGCGCGCAACGGTGGCGCCTGAGTCATGCCCCGTTGCTCGGCGGTGTCGAGCTGGCGCTTGTAACGACTCCGGCTGTGAGCCACCGCCCGGGGGTCACGCACGACGTGGACGACGGTGAGTTCGACCCCGGGGACTCGAGACAGCATGAAGGTGTACAGCGGGCGCTTCGACGAGTCGACGATGACCCGGCTCCCGGTGATCTCCCGCACGGTCGGCAGCAGCCGGGCGTACACGTCCACGATTGGCTCGATGTGGCGAACGAAGCGTGCCCTCGAGAAGGGTGTCATGGCGAGCGGGGCATAGCGAGTGCGCAGGAGGTCGAGTTCGCCGACGAACGCCGTCGCATCCGGAATCCCGTCGTGGCCTGCCAGGGCGGCCAGGACCGGTCCCCAGACCTCGCACTCGGGGATCGGATCGCCACACCCACAGCGCCGTCCCTCGATGACGCCGCGTTCCCACAGATACCGCAGCTCACCGGCCGAGAAGAATCCGTCGACGGTTCCGAGGATCGTGTCGAGGAGCGTGCTCCCGCTCCGGTCGCTGCCGGCGATCGAAATGACCCGGGTCACGTCGTTCACGGCGACGCCGTGCCCTTCTGGAGCGCATCGAGCGCTTCGAGGGTCGCCCCGTCGATGTCCTCGGCCGGAAGCCCGTCACGGGTACGCTCGGCGGCGCGCCGGCGCACCTCTGCGCGCCAGTGCTCGACGGCCTCGTCGATATCCGGCGGGGTCGGAGAGTCCACCGGTCGCCCGAGCGCGGCAGCGGTGGCGCGATAGAGGACCTCGTCGGCGTGCGGGGGCCCCCAATCCGCCGATTCCCAGTCGATGAGCCAGGGGCCGTTTCCGAAGCTCCGCAGATTCCACGGCGTCAGATCGCCGTGCATCGGCTCCCAGTGGTCAGGCGCGTCGTCCCGGCGAGGCAGACCGGCGAGCGAGATGGTGACCTCGCGATACAACTCGGGTGGCGGGCCATGGCGCAGCATGCGGTGGCGGCCTGCAGGAAGGGGTGAGGTGACCAGGTACGACCATCCCTCGAGTTCGCCCGATCCCATGAGCTGCGGCGAAGAGAAGCTGCCGTGGGCCGACCTGGCGACGAGGTCGAGCGCCTCTGCCTCGACGCCGAAGGCGTCGTCGGGCTCGAGCCGGATCTTGACGAATGCGACGGTGGCGCCGCCACGCAACAGGACGAGCAAGACGCCGGGTCGCTGCTCCCGGCGCTCGTAGACCACGTGTCCGTCGAAGTCGCCCACCAGCTTGCGCAGCCGGGCCATGAGTCGATCCCATCGCTCGGTCGGAGCGGGCGGAGACCACTCGATGCTTCGGCCCGGCAGGATGCCGGGACCGAACCAGCCGACGGCTCGCCAGGCCAGCGTCTGACTCGCTTCGCCCCGGCGACGGCACGGTGTGTACATGGCGAGCCCCGCCCTCGCGGTCGCCCGTGACTCGACGGGCACCAGGATGTGGTTCCAGCCCGGCGGGAAGTCCTTGTATCTGCTCACGCCGGCACGCCCCCGTAATGCTTGCGCAGCTCACGGCGATAGAGCAGGAGCCGGCTGGTGCCCAGGCCGGCGAAGGCCACCGGTCGTGCCATCGCCCCGATCGTGACCGACGTCCCTGCGACCAGCGACATCACCGTTGCGATGCTCAGCTGCACTCCGTTTGCCAGGATCTCCGCCCCCAAGAGCGACCGCTCCTTGTCGGCACCGATGAGCTCGAACCGATTCGGGAAGGCTGCTCCGTTGAGCAGATTGGCGAAGATCGTCACGATGACGAGCCCACCGACGACGTAGGCCTCCTCGGCGAGACCCCGCAGCGGGTTGAGGATCCAATCGAACCCGGCGACGACCACGTAGACGGCCGCCAGTCCGGTGGACAGGAGATAGAACAGCCCGGCCACATCTCGGGCCGCCGCCCGATCGCCGGCTCTCGCCGACTCCATGGATCGCGGTCCGGTCACCGCACGCAGGCCGTTGGCCAGCACGAGCACCGGCTGGCCCACCGTGCGGGCGGCCTCGGCGTAGGCGAGGACGTCGAAGCCGACGAAAGCGGTCACGATGGCCGCCACGACGAGGTTGTTGCCGGTCGAGAGGGCTCCGGTGGCCGCGAGATACCTCCCCGAGACGAACAGGGCGCCATAGGCGAGTTGGCGGTCGAGCCCCGGAGCGAGCAGGTCACGGCCACGCGCGGTGCGAGCGGCGGCGCCGAGACCCACGGTCAGCGACGTCAGCCTGCTGGCGAAGATGGCCGCGAAGGGAACCCACACGGGATCCGGCATGACGGCGCCGAGGACCACCAGCCAACCGATTGCAGCGGCGAGCTGAACGAGTGACACCCGCGACGCCCACCACGAGTGTTCGGCGAGATGGAGCAGCCTCCTGATGTGGTCCTGGAGCGGGGTCACGATCCCGGCGAGGATCGCCGTCACCAAGAACGGGACGATCACATCTCCGGCCGCACCCTGCCATGCGGCGAAGACCGCAGCGAGCGACACCAGCGATGACACGACTGCCGCCACGGGAGCGCCCCTGATGAGGATGGCGCCCGCCAGACCCGTCCGGTCGGCAGGCTCGAGGTCCAGCGTCACCTTCTCGGCGGGGATGAACATCACCTGTGTCGTCACGGCGGCCACGAACAGGAAGGCGGCCATGAACAGCCCGTAGACGCCCAGATCTTCCGGGTTGTCGAGATCGCCGATCTGGGCGATCGCGTAGAGGTTGATGATGAACGTGCCGAGCGCCGTGAAGCCGGAGTCGAGCAGCCCTGCTGGGATTCGAGTTCTCATCTCTCCTCGTCGCGACCGGGCGGTGGTCGTCGTCCGCCGGGTGAGCATCGGCATCGTACCCCTGGGTCTCGACAACGCCCGGTCACGCCGCTGGCCGCCCGGATCCTCAGAAAACCGGGGCCTGTGGCGCTTTGCGGAGGTGCAGGGGCGTCCATACACTCGTCGTGCCCGGGTGCCTCCAGCCAGACTGGCTCGATGGGGGTACACGGGGCCCGGTACCTCCGGGTCCAGGAGCTTCCGTGTTCGCGTAGGGCGGGGAATTGGGACACGCGCACCGCATCAGATCGATCACCACGGCGTTGTTCAGCGCCGTGGCGCTGCTCGTCGCCGTTCCCGGTGCGGCCGAGGCCGCCATTCTGCCCGCAGACGTCTGGGTGACCGACGGCGAGGTCAACGCCGTCGCGGTGGGAAACGGCCGCGTGTTCATCGGTGGCGACTTCAGCCAGGTCGGGCCACGCACGGGAGGCGGCGTGCTCATCGACGCCGCCTCGGGTCTCCGCGAGCTCCCTTTCGACCGGATCGACGGTGATGTGAAGGCCGTCGTGCCCGACGGCTCCGGCGGCTGGTACATCGGCGGCGACTTCATCTACGTCGACGACAAGTGGCGACCCCGGGTGGCCCACATCGGTTCCGACGGGGCGGTGACGTCGTGGCAGCCACTCGTCACCGGCGGTTCTGTCGAGAGCCTCGTCCGGGACGGCTCCACGTTGTACGTCGGCGGGTCGTTCACGACCGTCGCAGGAGCCTTGCGCAGCGGACTGGCGGCCCTCGACGTCTCGAGCGAAGCCGTTAGCCTCCTGCCCTGGGATCCCGGCACGGACGGCGCCGTGCTCGCCATGGCGCGCAACCATGCGGGCACCGGCATCCTCGTCGGTGGGGAGTTCGCCACGATCGCAGGAGTGGCCAGGAGCCGGCTCGCCGAGGTGACGATCGCCACGGGCACCGCAACCACCTTTGCGCCGGCCGCCGACGCCGCGGTGCGCACCATCGTGGCCTCCGGGAACGGGTCGACGGTGTACGTCGGTGGCGACTTCACGACGATCGCCGCCACGGGTCGCAGCCGACTCGCCGCAGTCACGTCCGCCGGTGCGCTCCTCGCATGGAATCCGGGTACCGACGGGCCGGTTCACGAGATCGTCGAGGCCTCCGATCTGGCGTCGGTCTATGTCGGTGGCGCATTCGGCACGGTTGGCGGCGCGGGCCGGGACAACGTGGCCGAGGTCACCACAGGTGGGAACGCCACCGGCTTCGATCCGGATCCCGATGATGTCGTCTACGGGCTGGCGCTCACCGCCGGCGACTCCGAACTGCTGATTGCCGGTGCATTCACCCAGGTGGCGGGGAGCACCCGAAACCGCCTCGCCGAGATCCGGACGTCGGACGCCTCCGCGACGTCTTGGGATCCGAACGCCAACGGCGAGGCGTGGACGGTCGCAGTGGGCTCGGGAACGGTCTTCGCCGGCGGCGCCTTCGGATCCATCAACGGAGTCAGCCGGGCCAATCTGGCAGCGCTCGATGCGGCATCCGGGGCGCTCGACACGAACTGGAGGGCCGACACCGATGACGAGGTGCTGTCGCTGGCGGTGTCGTTCAACGGGTTCCGCGTCTTCGTCGGTGGACGGTTCTCCACCCTCGGTGGCTTCTCCAGGAACCGCCTGGGCGCGGTGAAGGCCAAGACCGGTGAGATCATCTCCACGTGGAGACCGCAGGCGTCGGGCAACGTCTTCGCCATCCACGCCACCCAGGAACACGTCTACGTGGGCGGTGAGTTCACGTCGATCGCCAGCACCCGCCGCGCCCGCGTCGCCTCGCTGGACCCGGTGTTCGGTGCCCTCGACCTGGGGTTCCGCGCCGACGTCGACGGTCGGGTGCGTGCGATCACGACGTCTCCCGACGGCGACGTCGTCTACGTGGGTGGCGACTTCGCCACCGTCGACGGCGTGCCTCGCGCCAACCTCGCCGCGCTCGAGGCCGCCACCGGGAATCTCATCTTCTCGTTCGGCGGAGTCACCGGTCGCAAGGTCTACGACTTGACGACCGATCAGGACCGTCTCTACGCGGCGATGGGCGGAGCCGGAGGCCGGTTCTCGGCCATGGACCTCGATACCGGCACCGAGGACTACTCGCTCTCGGCGGACGGCGACGTGCAGGCCGTGACCCTCGTCGGTGACCACGCCTACGTGGGCGGCCACTTCGACGAGATCGATGGTCAGCTCCGCACGAGGCTCTTTGCCGTCGATCGGGTCAGCGGGGCCCTGTCGAACGAATGGACGCCGTCGGCAGACGGGGAGCTGAGCATCTTCGCCATGAGCCACTTCTCCGGTGCCATCTGGCTGGGAGGCGACTTCCATCTCGTGCGCAGCCGCACCTCACAGCACGTGGCCAAGATCGGCGCCATCGTCGAAGACGATGGGCTCTACGCTTCCACCGTCATCCTCGATGGAGCGGATGCCTACTGGCGGCTCGGCGAGGCCGTCGGCAGCGATGCGGTCGAGGAGATCGACAACGTCGACGGGACATACACGGGAACGCCGAAGAAAGGCGTCACCGGGCTCGTGACGGGCCCGGACACGGCGGTCCGGCTGAGCGGAGACGATGCGGTGGAGCTGCCCGACGACGCCGCCGTGAACACCGGCGGCCCGTACACGGACCGCACCATCGAGCTGTGGTTCCGTGCCGACGCCACCTCGGCTCGTCAGGTGCTCGTGGAGACCGGTGGTGAGGCGCGAGGCTACGTCGTGTACGTCGAGAGTGGTTCGGTGCACGCCGGCGTCTGGTCGGGGTGTGCCGGCGCAGTGTGGACCTCGACGGCGATCACGGCCGGGGCGACCCATCATGTCGCCTTCGTCCACGGCTCGAACGGCCCCGGAACCGTGAGGCTCTACGTGGACGGGAGCGAGCGTGACAGCACCAACGGCGCCGGTTCCATCGCCAGTCACAGTCGGGACAGCGCCATCGGCGCCATGGTCGACGGCAGCTGCTTCGAGACCGGCGCCGAGGCCGGGGAGGGTCGCGAGTTCAGGGGGACGATCGACGAAGTGGCCCTCTACGACGTCCAGTTGTCCGCACAGCAGATCGCCGATCACCACGCTGTCGGGACGACGGCGCTCGATGCCGGCCGGGTCGCTCTCGATCACGAAGAGACCCGGCTTGTCGACGAGCCTCTCAGCTACTGGCGCATGGGTGACGACGGCGTGGTCATCGATGCGGTCGGTGAGCGCCACGGCCAGGCGGACGGCGGGGTGCGTGTCGTCCGGGGCCGGGTGGGCCGGGGCGGAGCGAGCGCCTTCGACGGACGTGACGACGTCGTATTGCTCCCCGACGACGAGCGGGCCAACACCGCAGCTCGAACAGTGGCCCGCACCATCGAGGCGGCCTTCATCTCCCGTGGCTCCGGCCCCGGCGTGCTCTACGAAGAGGGTGGCGTCACCCGCGGCCTCACTCTCTACACGAACAGCGGCTACGTGCATGCCGGCGCGTGGGACACGTCACGGCAGGCGATCGGTGCCGGAACCGCCTTCGTCGCGTTTGCGTCTGCCCGTATCCCGCGAGGCGTTCTGACACACGTGGCGATGGTCTTCGATGCGACCTCGGGGCGTCTCCTCCTGTATGTCGACGGCGAGGTCGCCGACGAGGTCGTCGGGGTGTCGTCCATCGGGAGACACGGCAACGACCGTGCCGTGGGCGCAGCCGTCGAGGGCACTCGCACAAAACGTCACGCCCGGTACGGTTCCGGTCTCCATTTCAAGGGCGTGATCGACGAAATAGTCGTGTACGGCACGGCGCTGGGTGCCGACACGGTACGAGAGCATGCAACGTCGGTCCGTTCGTGATCGACGATTCGAAGAGGTGAGCAAGGTGGAATTGGTCGTCGTGGGCGGCAAGCAGCGGGGGAGACGAGCCCTGCGGGCGGGCAGTGGCAGCTGGTACAAGTACGAGCGGGCCCTGGCCCTGCGCGTCGACACGACGACCGGCGACGTCGAGATCGAGCACGAGTACGTGAGCCCGCCCGAGGTCACCGCCGTGGAAGAGCCGGCGATCCTGTACAAGCAGGGCACGATGACCGACGGTCGGTTGTACCAGACCACCCAGACGGAGATCATCGTCTACCGCTATCCGGAGTGGGAGGTCGAGCACTACATCTCCCTGCCTCGCTTCAACGACGTCCACCACGTGCGTCCCACCGAACAGGGCACTCTGCTCGNNCTGGACGGTTCGGTGCTGCGGGAGTGGAACGTGGAGCACAAGGACCCGTGGCACCGTCACGATCCCACCGTCGACTATCGACGCGCCTCGTCCACCAAGCCGTACGACGCCCATCCGAACCACGTGTTCACCATCGGTGCCGAGGTGTGGGCGACCCGGTTCAAACACATGGATGCCGTGTCGCTCGACGACCCCGGACGGCGCATCTCGATCGGTGCCGAACGGGTGCACGACGGCGTCGTCGTGGGAGATCACATCTACTTCACCGCGGTCAACGGTCACGTGGCCATCGTCGATGCCGACACGCTCGAAGTCGCCGAGATGGTCGACCTCCGCGAGATCGACACCGAGACCCCGCTGCTCGGCTGGTGTCGGGGGATCGCGTTCGAAGGCGATCACATCTGGGTGGGCTTCTCGCGGCTGCGACCCACGAAGGCGCGGGAGAACGTCGCCTGGGTCAAGGACGGTTTCAAGCGACAGGTCGGCACGCACATCGCCCGATACGATCTCGCCAAAGGCTCTCTCGAGCAACGCATCGATCTCGAGCCACAGGGTCTCAACGCCGTCTTCAGCATCTACGAGGTGTGACGCGTGACGATCCGGCGCCGTCCGCTACCGTCGATCGCACGATCCGTCATGGAGTGATCGATGTTCGGCGCCGGTTTCACCGCGGTCATCTGGCTCATCGCCGTCGGAGTCACCCGCACGGCCGGGTTCGGCTCATTCCTGCGCAACATGAGCCGCGGGCTCGCCAGGGAGCACCTGGCGCTCGTGCTGCTGCTCCTCACCTTCCACACGGGTGCCGAATTGCCCGGCGCCGCAGGCGGGTCCGGTCTGCTCCAGGACGCGCTGCGTGGCGGGTTCGGCTTCCTGGCCATGGTGGTCATCGGGCCCCGCTTCGTCGCCCAGATGAGGGTCAACCGCATCTACCGCCGACGCATGTGGGGGATGGCTGCGCTGCTCGTGTACATCGCCGTCGGCATCCTCTCCGTCGCCTACACGGTCGACCTGGTGTCGACGCTCGGCAAGGTCTTCGAGATGGCGGTGGCGCTGGCGCTGGTCTTCGTGCTGGCGTTTCGTGAAGACGCAGGAGACGCCATCCGGCGCACGATCTCGTTCGTGCTCTTCCTCGAGGGTGCGCTCGTGCTCACGGCGGTCATCGGGTTCTTCGTCGCACCTTCTCTCTTCGCGGTTCGTCTGAGCCGCCCCGGGTTCGTCTTCGCTGCCACCATGGATGCTCCGTATTCGGGTCCGAACGGGTTCTCCGTGATGGGGGCGATGCTCACGGGGTGGGGAGTGGCGAGAGCGTTCGAGACCCGGCGCGGAGGCCGTCTCGCACCGTGGTTCGCCGTGATCACCCTGGGCTCGGTGGCGACGATCCTGGCTTCGGGCCGGCAGGGTCTGATCATCCTCGTGGTGTCCGTGGCCGCGTTGTTCTTCATCTACCGGCGTGTGTTCACCGTGCTCGTCGGTGCTCCGCTCGCAGTCGCCGTCGCCGTCACGCAGTGGAGCACCTTGTGGGAGGTCGTGCTCCGCGAACAGAACCGGGGCTCCGTGGCGACGCTCACGGGCCGCACCACCTTCTGGGCTGCGGGATGGGAAGCGCTCACCCAACAGCCGCTCACGGGTCATGGTCTGGGGATCTCCCGCATCGTCGCACTGCGTCCCATCGGCAAGGAGCAGTTCACGCATCTCCACAACGGCTATCTCGAGGCGCTGGTCGGTGTCGGGCTCCTCGGGTTCGTGCCGCTGATGATCGCGGCGGTACGCATGGTGGTGTGGAGCGTGCGCAGTCTCGCCGCCAAGATGGACGTCCCGTACGCGATGCTCGCCTTCCCTCTGATCCTGCAGAACTCGATCGGCATGGGCTTCGGCGGGTGGTTCAACGTCAACTACATGCTCTTCGTGCTGGTGGTGGCGCTGTCGGACGTGACCTGGCAGACGAATCGCCGCAGCCGACCACCGCTGCCGGCGCGCAGCCGCCGGGTCGTCGGTGTCGGTGCTCAGAACCTATAGGCAGCGAGCAGGGCGCCGAGCGCCACATCGGGCGAGTAGCGGGTCGCCCACAGCTCGCGGGCAAGGGCACCGGCGCCGTCGACATCCGCCGTCGCCAGGCCCCGTAGCGCTTCGGCGAGCCCACCGATGTCCCCGGGTGCCGTCAGCCACGACGGCCCGAGCGGCGCGACGATCTCCGTCATGGAACCCAGGTCGGAGGCGAGTATCGGGAGCCCTGCCGCCAACGCCTCGAGCATCGTCATCGGCATTCCCTCGTACCACTGCGAAGGAAACACGAGGGCACGACTGTCGAGCATGAGGCGCCGCACCTCGTCCGCATCGACCCTGCCCACGACGTGTACCCCGGCACCGGCGATGTCGGCGAGCTCGGCCGTCAGCGGGCCATCACCGGCGATCGTCAGCTCGAGATCCCCCGTGTCGGCCGCATTCCAGGCCTCGACCAGTGTTCGCACTCCCTTCTCGGGCGCCAGCCTCCCGACGAAGAGCACCCGGCCGGACGACGACGGCGGCGCGGCTCGGGGGCCCGGATCGGCGACGAAGTTCGGCTTCACCACGAGCTTGTCTTGGGGCAGCCCTGCCTCGGCCATCGTGCGTCTGGCGAACTCGGTCAGCGCCAGGAACCGATCGACTCGATCCCACGCTCCGGTGCGTCGATTGCCTGCGATGGCCCCTGCGGCGAACAACGACTGGGCTCTCGAGCCCCGGTAGCAGGCGTGGCGGACCGCATGCCACGGATGCGAACCGATGCACAGCTCACACGGAGCTCCGTCTCGCAGCAGCAGCGCGTTGGCGCAGGTCAGCCGGTAGTTGTGGAGCGTCATGACGATCGGTGTGCCGCGCCGTTCCAGGTCGGCGAGGATCGACGGGGTGGTGGCGAACCAGGTGTTGTGGACGTGGGCGACGTCGTGTTCACCCACCGTCTCCTCGGCGAACCGAGCGGCGGTGGACCGATTCCAGGCGCCCACGGCGAGCGCACCGATGGTTGCCGCAGGGCGATCGGGGTTGCGGTTGCGCCACTCGACGACCTCGTGGCCGGCACGCCGCAGCAATTCGGACTCGGCGGCGACGACGGCATCCTCGCCACCGGGCTGGCGGTAGTGCGTGTGGATCTGCAGGATGCGCATGCGGGCTCCGGCCGTCGGTCGATCCGAGCATGCTACGGCCGTCGGGCGACATCGCCTCGGCGCGTCACTCGCTCGCCGGGGCTCGGTGCCGGGCTACATCACTTGAAGGTGCTACATCACTTGAAGGTGAAGGTGCCGCCGGTGTCCTGACCTGCGTTCTTCCACGACGACGCCGTCATGTCTCCACCCAGCCACTTGAAGGCCTTTCGGGAGCTTCCGCCGTGGATGATGTAGTCGTTGTTGCGGAACCGGTTGTTGTAGTCCGTGTAGTACGCGGTGTTCGACGTTCCGGAGAGGGCGAGACCGGTCTTGGCGTCGCCTCGCATCTCGACCAGGTTGTCGTGCACGTAGAGGTTGCGCACTCCGACCGATGTGCGATCGTCCTGTCTGGCGAGGATTCCGAGGAAGTTGTCGCGCACCTCGTTGCCGTAGACCTCGACGTCGCGGGACGACAGCACCATGATCCCCGGGTCACCCCACGATCCGTCACGCCGGTAGCCGTTGTCCTCGATCACGTTGTTGCGGATCACGGCGTCGTAGCTGATCTCGTAGTGGATGCCGACGCCCTCGTTCCCGGTGACGACGTTGTCCTCGAGCGTGACGTTTCGGGAGGCGATGTCGAAGTGGAGGCCGTGACCCCAGTTGTCGCGGACGGTGTTGCCGCGGACGATGGCGTTCGTCGACGCGTTGATCTTGAGCGCACCGCCCTCGAATCCGAAGCACTTGAAGCCGAGGATGCAGTTGTTCGAGATCTCGTTGTTCTCGATGAGCAGGTCGTCGCCGACCCCACCGATGCCGCCCTGGCCGTTGTGGTGGATGTTGTTGCCACGGATGACGAAGTCGTGCTCGATCTTCACGCCCCACCCGTGCGGTGGATCTCGTTGTTGATGACCTTCCAGTTGCCGCCCGAGTCCCCTGTGCGTCCAAACCTCGGGTTGATCGCCCCCTGCCGGCCCGGGTTGGCGTATTGGGTGATCTCGAAGTTCTTGATCGTGACGTTGAAGGCCCTTCCGAAGAAGGCATGGGCCTCGACGCTGGTCTCCACCGTCTTGCCGTCGGGGTTCTCGCCGATGTAGATGCGGTCGTTGCTGTAGTCGAAGTAGTACTTGCCGGGACCGACGGCCGACTTGGAGCTCACCTGCCACAGCGTCCTGCCGTTGATGAAGACGTCCTCGGGATAGACACAGTGGTCGTATCCGGAGTCGCAGCGACCCCAGCTGTCGCCCTCGCTCTTCGATGACGAGCCCTGGGTCTGGCCGGTGACGTACCAGCGGCTCCCGTCGGACTGCCAGTTGTTGAGCACCTTCGAGCCCTTCAACACCGCACCGTTCGCACCGACGAACACGTTCCCGGTCTTGGGCTCGACCGAGAAACGCCGGTAGGTGCCGGCCGTGAACCAGAAGCTCGTGCCACCGGGGTTGTTGTCGATGAGCTTCTGGACGTCGTCGCCCGGGCTGACGGTCACGTCGAAGCCGCTCGGGGCGTCGGCCGCGATCGCCACCTCGACGGTTCCGATCGCGGTGTTCCCCGCGTCATCGGCGAGGACGTAGATGAACTTGTCCGTGCCGGTGGTCCCCGTCTTGGGGGTGAACGTGTACTGGCCGCTCGACTTGGTGATGGTCCCGCCCAGGTTGGACGAGGTGGCGACGGAGTCGACGCGGATGGAGTCGCCGTCCGGATCGCTGTCGTTCGACAACAGGTTGTTGTTCGTGAACGTCAGCTGCGAGCCCTCGTCGATCGCGAAGCTGTCCTTGGCGGCGACCGGTGCCCGGTTGTCGGGCGGTTCCGGCGCCGGCTGAGTGGTGTCGTAGTCCCACGCCGTTCCGTAGACCCTCCAGTCGCCCCAAGAGTCGTCCTCCCACGTGTCCCACGCGGTGGTGGTGGTCGTCCCGTCTCCGACGAAGCGGAGGTCGACATCGAGGAACTTGGCGCCGCCATTGCCCATCCATCCGTTGCGGAAGGCACGCAGGAACATGACGGAACCGTCGACGTTGTTGGCTCTGCCCTTGTCGGCGCTGCCGATCTCCCACTGAGCCGTGCCGGTGCGTGGCGCCGCAGTGCCGCTCTCGGTGCTGATCGATGGCGTGCCCCACGCGATGTTGCCCACTGTCGTGAACGCGGTGTCGCCGGACGCCCAGAATCGGGCTTGGGAGTTGCCGTCCCTGGCCGAGTCGAAGCGAACCCGGAACCAGTAGGCCTTCCCGTTCGCCAGCATGAAGTCCTCGTACGGCGCCGTGAAGACCTTGTCTGCGCCGGACGTGGTCTTCACCACGAGCTGGAGGTCGCCCGAGCCGTTGAACTGGAGCTTGACGCTGTTGCCGGAGGCGCCGGTTCCGTCCCAGCGTGAGACGATCGACTGCCGGGAACCGCTGGTCCAGTCGTCGAGGGCGGCTCGGAAGATGAACTCGAGGTCGCCGGAGCCGTGGTGCCGGGAGGAGGTGCGCATGTGGTTGCCTGCGGTACCCGGCAGGACGAGGCTGTTGCGGTCGTCGTTCGCCGAGGGTCCGGGAGCGGTGCTCGGATCACCGGTTCCGCCCGAGCCGCCACCCCCGCCGTCGTCGCCACCTCCGCCGCCGCTCGAGGTCGTCGGCTCGACGTAGTTCCAACCGGAGCCCTTGACGGCCCACGTGCCGCCGTTGCCCTCGGTCCACACCGTGCGATCTGCGGACGCCTGGTCCGGGTTCCGGAAGTTGATGTCGACGACCTTCGTGCCGCCGGTCGACGACCAGCCACCCCGGTAGACACGCAGCGCCCGGATCTCGCCCTTGAAGGAGCTGGATCCGGTCTTGTAGGCGCCGAGCGTCCATCGAGCCGATGTCGAGCCCCAGGTGAACGTGGTCGGTTCGGTGTCCGATCCGGCCGGTGATCCCCACGAGAGCTTGGAGTAGGCGGTGCCCGGCGCCTGATCAGAGGTCCAGAAGGTCACCTTGCTCTTGCCGTTGGTGCTGCGGTCCAGCCTGACCCGGAACCACTTGCCCTCGCCGCTCTTCGTGCCGAGCTCGGCGCGGCTCGTCGACCAGAGGTAGTCGCTGCCGTTCGACGCCTTGGCGACGACCTGGAGCGAGCCGTCGTTGGTGAACTGAACTCGGAATGCCTTGTCTGCGGAGGCCGCCTGCCACCTGGCGACAACGGTCTGACGGCTGCCGGTCCAGGCGTCGGGCTTGGCCCAGAACGTCCACTCCATGTCGCCGCCGTGGGCCTTGGAAGGGCCACGGAGGTACGCGCCGTTGAGATCCATGGAGCCGGTCGAGCCCGCCATCGCCGGCAAGGCGACCGCGGCGACCAGGATGCTTGCGAAGACGGCGAATGCCGCCAGGACGATTCGGGTGCGGCGACCGGCCGCATTCCGTAGCCACACACGACGAGGCCAGGCCATCGTGAAGTACACGTCAGTTCCCCTTCACCATCGGATTGTGAATCCGCCGTCCCCACGACGCGATTCGACTCCTCTGGGTGACGGTCGGCACCACTGTGAGTGAACTTGAGCTGCTTTTCGCACAGGTGCTCATGGTTCTCCACCAACGTTCGGCGCGGCCACAGCACATGGCCGTACGGAACGTTCCCTTCGGTCCATTCCCTTTGCTCTTCGGCCCCCTCGTGGAGTGGCTGCCTCCACGACCCGGGGTGTCCGGAGACGACGCGTCGTGGCGCACGGGCAGCTCTCCCAGGCAGTGTTTGTACATAGGTCGGTCGACCCATGCAAGTTTCTCCATAGCGTCTTGTTCTGGACTTAGTCCTGCCGCGCGGATGTTTGAGGCCCCCTTAACGTTTTGCCCAAAATGGACCTGGTGACTAGTCCATCCGCGACCGTCCGAATTGACGCCGCTGCGACGGCCGCCGACCCTTGCTCGACTTGAATGCGCTGCGTAACATCACAAGTGGCGTGAGTGGTCGGAAGATCGCTCGTGACATGGCGCCGAAGGGCCAGGAAGCACCATGTCGGCCGAACAGGGCTTGGACGAATCCACCGGGCTGGGCTGCCCGGCGGATGCGAGTAGGAGGCATGGTGGCGTGGGGGCTGAGGTGAGGGGCGGTTCCGCATCCGCGGAGTCGACAGGAAGCACGAACGCGTCCGGCGGGGTTCAGGACGCCGATACGACGCACGACTCGCAGGAGATCGTGGCGATCGGCGAACCCGACGCGGCGGTCGACCCGACGCCGAGCGCCACGGTCATCGATCTGCGCTCCGGCGATCCGGTCATTCGGGTCGAACCGGCCGGCCCGATTCGCTCGCAGGCCCGCAGCCCCTATGTGAGGCTCGTCAAGCCGGTCCTGGACGTGCTGCTCGCCGTCGTGGCGATCGTCGTGTCGCTCCCGGTCCTCGCATTGGTCGCCCTCGGCATCCGTGTGAGGCTCGGCCAAGGCGTGCTCTACCGGCAGTCCCGGGTGGGCAAGAACGGCGTGGTCTTCGAAGTCTTGAAGTTCCGGACCATGGCGGAGGATCGCCGTCTCGAGCAGGTGCTGTACGTGGGCCCGGAGCGTCGCCACAACCACAAGTCGGCCGACGATCCGCGGCACACCGGGTTCGGCCGGTTTCTCCGCAAGTGGAGCCTCGACGAGTTGCCCCAGTTCTTCAACGTCCTGCGCGGCGAGATGAGCATGGTGGGCCCCCGGCCCGAGCTGGTGACGATCGTCGAGCGCTACGAGCCATGGCAGCACGATCGTCATCAGGTGCGTCCAGGGATCACCGGTATCTGGCAGGTGAGCGAACGCAACGGCACGCCGCTGCACGAGGCAACTCACCTCGACATCGAGTACGTTGAGACCGTCTCCCTGCTCACCGACATCAGAATTCTCATGAAGACGATCCCGGCCATGCTGGGAAGGGGGAAGGGAAAGTGACCCTCGGGTTGAGCTGGACAGGTCCGGTGGGGCTCTAGCCTCTTCGTCATGGACCACGCTGCCGGCGCCACTCCCGGCGCACCTCATGCCGTCGTGCTCGGAGGAGCCGGTTTCCTCGGTTCGCACCTCGTCGATCGGTTGTTGACGAGCGGCCGGCGAGTCACCGTCATCGACTCGATGATCACGGGCCGCTACGACAACCTCGCCCATCTCCGGGACCGTGACGACGTGGCGGTGATCGAGGCGGACGTCGCCGAAGTCGTGGACGTGGGCGATGCGATCGACGAGGTCTATCACTTCGCATCACCGGCCTCGCCGCCTGCCTATCTCGCAGCCCCGATCGTCACGCTGCGCGCCGGTTCGACGGCGACGCTGGCGTGGCTCGAGGTGGCACGGCAGCACGGCGCGCGATTCATCCTGGCCTCCACGAGCGAGGTGTACGGCGACCCGCAGGTCCACCCGCAGCCCGAGACCTACTGGGGCAACGTCAACCCGATCGGCCCGCGCGGCGTCTACGACGAGGCGAAGCGCTTCGCCGAGGCGATCACGATGGCGTTTCGTCGCACCCACGACGTCGACACGGGGATCGTGCGGATCTTCAACACCTACGGGCCCCGGATGCGGTTCGACGACGGGCGAGCGGTGCCCAACTTCATCATCGCCGCGCTCGACGGCGCACCCATGCCGATCCACGGCGACGGCTCCCAGACGAGGTCGCTCTGCTACGTCGACGACTTGATCGACGGCATCGTGGCGTTCGCCGCATCGGGTCACCCCGGCCCGATGAACATGGGAAATCCGCATGAGATGAGCATCCTCGAGGTCGCTCGAGCCGTGGCTGCCGCTGCCCGTGTGGAGCCCGATCTCGAGTTTCAACCTCGACCCGAGGACGATCCGACGGTGCGCAGTCCCGATATCACGCTCGCCGGCGAGGCGCTCGGGTGGCGGCCCGAGGTCGATGTCGCAACCGGGCTTGCCCGAACCGTCGCCTGGTTCCGCGAGGCTCGTTGACGCGTCGCCTCTGCGTCCTGCCGGGCCTACGCTCACGCTGATGCAGCAGGACACCGCGCCACCGCCACCCGAGGGTGTCGACTACTCCCGCAAGTGGCTCGTCCTGATCGCCATCGCGATGGCCATCTTCCTCGGCACCATCGACGGCTCCATCGTCAACGTCGCGCTGCCCACGCTCGCCGACGAGTTCGGCACGTCCTTCGGTGTCGTGCAGTGGGTGTCGCTCGGCTATCTGCTCACCCAGGCGACGTTGACCCTCGGGTTCGGCCGACTGGGCGACATCATGGGGAAGAAGCCGATCTTCACGGCCGGGTTCGGCGTGTTCACCGTGTTCTCGGTCGTCGCCGGGCTGGCCCCGACCATCGGATTCCTGATCGCAGCGCGGGTCTTTCAGGCGGTCGGTGCGGCGATGATCTTCGCCCTCGGTTTCGCCATCACCACCGAGGCCTTCCCCTCCAACGAGCGTGGCATGGCGCTCGGGATCAACGGAGCCATGGTCTCGCTGGGAATCATCGCCGGCCCCGTGCTCGGCGGGATCCTCATCGACCTGGCATCCTGGCGCTGGATCTTCCTCGTCAACCTGCCGATCGGGATCATCGGCACGATGACGGCCATCGCATTCGTTCCGAACACGAAGCCGAAGACGGCCCAGCGCTTCGACTGGCTCGGGGCAGGGGTCTTCTTCGTGGCGCTGCTGTCTCTGCTGTCGGCGCTCACGTATGGCCAGGAGATCGGGTTCGTGACGGGACCCGTGCTCTTCGGCTTCGTGTTGGCCGCGGTCGCGCTGGTCGCGTTCCTTCTCATCGAGCGTCACGTCGATCACCCCATGGTCGACCTGTCGCTCTTCGAGGATCGGGACCTCAGCGTGAACCTCACGATGGGGTTCCTGCAGTTCGTCGCAATCGCCGGGCTGTTCCTGATCCTGCCGTTCTACCTGGAGGACGTCCTCGGGTTCTCGACGCGTGTCGTCGGACTGCTCCTGGCCTCGGTGCCTGTCACGCTCGGGATCATCGCCCCGTTCTCGGGAGCGCTGTCGGATCGGCTCGGGACGAGACCCGTGACGACGGCCGGTGTCGTGGTCACGTTTGCGGGTTTCGCTCTCGCCGCGTTGTTGTACGACACCGAGACGAGCGCACTGCAGTTCGTTCTCGCCGGCCTCGTGATCGGTGCGGGATTCGGGCTGTTCCAGTCGCCCAACAACAGCGCCATCCTGGGGTCCGTCCCGCCGAGCCGGCTCGGCATCACGAGCGGTCTGCTCACGATCAATCGGATCACGGGTCAGATCGTCGGTATCGCCGTGCTCGGGACGATCTGGGCCGCACGGACCGTCTCCTATGCGGGTGGCGGCACGGCCGAATCGGCACCGCCCGCGGCGCAGGCGGCGGGGCTCACCGACACCCTCGTGGTCACCGCGGCGTTGAGCCTGCTCGCCGTCGGCATCGGGCTGGTGGCGTGGCGACGCAGCCGTGAGGGCGTGGCGACGGCCTCTGCCTGACCGAGGTCGCGGGGCTCCGGGTCACTCCGGAATCGTTTGGAAGGCGGGGCTGGTGTAGAAGATCTCGCCGCGACCTATGCCTTCGTAGCGCAAGCCGGCCGCTCGAACGGTGGCGGCGTCGATGGCGTTGCGGCCGTCGAAGAAGAGGTCGCCGCGCATGACCTCGGCGAGGCGCTCCATGTCGAGCTCTGCGAACTCGGGCCACTCGGTGACGATGACCACGGCGTCGGCGCGCTCGGCGGCCTCGAAGGCCTCGCTCGTCGTGCGCAACTCGGGGAACCCGGGCACTTCCTTGACGATGGGGTCGTAGCCCAGGACGGTCGCCCCCAGATCGACGAGCCGGCGAGCGATCTCGATGGCCGGGGCGTCCCGCAGGTCGTCGGTGCCCGGCTTGAACGAGAGCCCGAAGAGCGCCACCCGGCGTCCTCGCAGCGTCTTGAGGTGCAACTGGAGCTTGTCGACGACGTGCAGCCGCTGGCGCTGGTTCACCTGACGCACCGCGTCGAGCATCTCGGGATCGAGTCCATAGTCTCTGGCGATGGCGGCGAGGGCATCGAGGTCCTTGCCGAAGCAGGATCCGCCCCAGCCGACGCCGGCATTCAGGAACTTGTCGCCGATGCGTTGGTCGAGCCCGATGGCATGGGCGACCTCGGTGACGTCGGCGCCGACCTTCTCGCAGATCTGTGCCATCTCGTTGATGAACGAGATCTTCGTGGCGAGGAAGGCGTTGGCGGCGTACTTGATCGTCTCCGCCGTCGCGAGACCGGTCGTGACGAGGTGGGGGGTCGCGTCGGGTCGACCGCCCTCGAAGCTCTGATCGAGAATCGGGCGGTACGCCTCGGTCACGAGCTCGATCGCCTCCGTCGACTTGGACCCGATCACCACCCGATCGGGATGGAGGAAGTCGTCGATGGCGGAACCCTCGCGGAGGAACTCGGGATTCGAGACGACGGCGAAGTCGACCGACCGCTCGTGGCTCTCTTCGATGATGGATCCGAGCCAGGCCCCGCTTCCGATGGGCACCGTGCTCTTGGTGACGAGCGCCATGCCGTCGCGGATGTGGGGCCCGATGGCCTTGGCTGCCGCAGCCACGGCCGACATGTCGGGGTGGCCGTCCCGGCCCGTCGGGGTTCCCACGGCCAGGAAGACGATGTCGGCGGCTTCCAGTGCAACGGCCATGTCGTCCGTGAAGGAGAGTCGTCCAGAGGCGACCTGGTCCCGGAGGAGCTCGTCCAGACCCGGCTCGTAGAACGGCGCCGTGCCCGATCGCAGCTGTTCGAGCTTCGCGTTGTCGATCTCCACTCCGACGACGCGCCGGCCGATCAGCGAGAGACACGCGGCGACGACGGTTCCGACGTAGCCGGTGCCGACGACCGCGATCCGAGGTGCGCTCGTGGTGTCGATCGTCATGTCCGCCCCCGGATGTCGTCCCTGCCCCGCTGAGATCGTACCAGTGAGGGTCTGGAACGACCGGGGGCGCGCTCGGGGGCAGGAAGGTGGCGGCGGCTCCGGCTCATGTCAGCGGCCTCGGTCGGCGGCGGAGGATGCTGAGGACGAAACGGGGGTTGTTGGTCAGATAACGGCGGGCGAGGCGTCGTGGCTCCTTCATCATCCTGTAGAGCCACTCGAGACCAGATCGCTGCATCCACATGGGGGCTCGCTTCAACCCGCCGGAGTGGAAATCGAACGCGGCGCCGACGCCGAGCACGGCGGCCGCCTCCAGACGGCCTGCCATCGCGGCCATCCACCGCTCCTGCTTCGGGGTCGAGAGGCCGACCCAGACGATGTCTGCCCCGGAGGCGTTGATCATGTCGATGATCTCGGTCTCCTCGTCTGCGGTGAGGGCGCGGAAGGGTGGCGAATGGGTCCCGACGACGGCCAGGTGTGGGACCCGCTCGGCGAGCTTTGCCGCGAGCTTCTCTGGTACGCCTTCCGCGCCCCCGTAGAAGAAGTGTCGCCAACCGCGTGCGGCACCACGCTCGCACAGCAGCGGCATGAGGTCTGGGCCGGACACCCGATCGATGGTCTCGAAGCCGGCGTGCTTGCCTGCCCAGACCATCGGCATCCCATCGGGGATGGTCATCCCCGAGGCATTGTGGATGGCGAGCAGGTCGGGGTCCTTCTGCGACTCCATCACGCCATGGACACCGGTCACGCAGACGTAGTGTCGCTCGCCCTCTTCGATCCACCGTCCGATCTCGGCGATCGTCGAATCCATGTCGACGATCGAGACCCCGACACCGAGCACGTCGACCCGGGGGATATGTGGATTGGGGAGGCTGGTCACAGGGCTCGTCGCCGTGTCGTCAGCCACCCTTGACCATCTTGTCGATCCACGTGTACGTGGGGACCATGCCCTCCTCGAGCGCGATGTCCGGCTCCCAATCGAGCACCTCGCGCAAGAGGCTGTTGTCGCTGTTGCGGCCGCGGACGCCCTGGGGCCCGTCGACGTGTTGGAGCGTCAGCTCTTTCTTGCCCGAGATCTCGATGATGATCTCGGCGAGCTGGTTGATGGTCACCATGCGGTCACGGCCGAGGTTCAGCGGCTCCCGGTAGTCCGACTGCATGAGGCGGTAGATGCCCTCGACACAATCGTCGATGTAGCAGAACGAGCGGGTCTGCTCGCCGTCGCCCCAGATCTCGATGGCGTCGCCATCGGCCGCCTTGGCGATCTTGCGTGCCAGCGCCGCCGGTGCCTTTTCACGGCCACCGTCGTAGGTTCCGTACGGGCCGTAGATGTTGTGGAACCGAACCGTGCGGGTCTCCATGCCGTAGTCGTCCGCGAAGTACTTGACGGCGAGCTCGGAGACGAGCTTCTCCCACCCGTAGGCGTCCTGGGGAGCAGCAGGGAAGGCATCCGACTCCTTCAGCGGCGTGACGTCGGTCTCCGTCTGCAGGTACTCGGGGTAGATGCACGCAGAGGAGGTGTAGAGATACCGCCCGACGTCGTTGACCCGCGCGGCATCGAGCGTGTGCAGGTTGATGAGCGCGTTGTTGCGGAGGATCTCCGCGTGATGAGCCGAGATGAACCCCATGCCGCCCATGTCGGCGGCCAGCGCGTACACGTGGTCGACGTCGCGGGTGGCCTGCAGGCAGTTGTCCCAGCGACGCAGGTCGAGGATCTCGAACTCGTCGGCGTCAACGTCGGTGAACTCCGGGTACTTGAGGTCGACGCCGCGAACCCAATATCCCCGCTCTTTCAGATACGTGACAAGATGATGACCGATGAAGCCACCAGCCCCTGTAACGAGAACACGTTCCATGTTCCGTCTACCCCTCAGACATAGGTTGTTTCCTGGCCCTCCGCGAATGTACCACCGCCTCGCGAACAGGGACAATGTTGATTCCGATTGACCCTGCATGGACTAGTCAGCGCGGTTTCGGCCAAACGCAAGCGTTTGTCCGAGCTTCTCGCCTTCGGCGGCTGACGCCGCCTTCGGCTCGTATCTGAAGCGCCTCTCGGCGCTGCTCGTTTCCTCGGTCGGGGCGCATGTCCCCTCCCTCGCTGACGAGGGGGACGGCACAAAGGCCCTCCGCCTCGAGCACCCCCGTGGCTCGCTCGCTACCGCTCGCTTCGCAAGAGCCGCTGCGCTCGCATCGCAACCCCGCGGGACACCCGGCGACGCAGACACCTGCGCGATCAGCTCTGCCGCGTCAGTGGGGTGGATTCAAGGCGAGGCCGCCAGGCCGAGCCACGTACGGCGTGTCACCACTCGGCGGCAGCTGTCGGCTGGGCGCCAGAGGCCGACGACACAGTTAGCCGGGGCGAGCCAGCCGACCATGTATCAGCCCTCCAACTCTTCGATTCTCGTGGGCCAGTCGTCCTTGAGGAGGCGGGAGAGGGAGCGATCGGCGAGGAGCTTGCCTTCGGTCTGGCAGCGGGGGCAGTAGTTGGTCTCGCGGCTCGAGTAGACGATGCGTTGGACCTCCGTGCCGCAGACCGGGCACGGTTCGCCGTACTTGCCGTGGACGGCCATGCGGTCGTGGAAGGCGGTGACCTTGGTGGGGAAGCCGTCGCCGGTCTCCTCGATGCGGATCGCCGTCCATCGCTCGAGTATCTCGATGGCCGCCCGGTGCAGCCGGGCGATCTCCTCGTCGTCGAGATTCGTGTTCATCTGGAGCGGGGACAGCTTGGCGGCGTGGAGGATCTCGTCGGCGAAGGCGCCGCCGATCCCGGAGAGATGCCGGGCGTCGGTCAGGGCTCGCTTCAACGTGTGCCTGCCTGCCAGCAGCCCGTTCTTGAACTCGTCGAACGATGCCGCCGCGACCTCGATGCCACCCGGATCGAGGGCAGCCAAGGCTTCTTGACCCCTGGTGACGTGAATCGAGGCCCGATGCTTGGTACCTGCCTCGGTGAGAAGCAGCGTGCCCTCAGGGAAATCGAAGGCGGCGAGACCACGCCGTTTCGGAACCGCCGCACCCGACTCCTTCCACTGAAAACGTCCCGCCACCATGAGGTGGATCACCATGGCGAGGTCGTCGTCGAAGCGGAAGACGATGCGCTTTCCGATCCTGCTCAGTCCCTCGACGGGCCGGCCGTGGAGGGCGTCGATCGGCGGGTCGTACGTCTTGAGCACGGCGAACGACGCGATCCGGGCGCGCCGCAACGGCTGCCCGACGACGCGCGGCCGCAGTGCGTGGAGGTAAGCCTCGATCTCAGGCAGCTCAGGCACGGGTCACCGGAAGAGATCCTCGGCCGCCGGGCGGATCACGTCGCGAACCCGACCTTCGCCACGGCGGTGGGCCCAGCCCCGGATGATGGCCGCCGGCGTACCCGATGCCTTGCCCATGACGAGATCGGCGGCGGCGGCCAACTCGTCGGCGACGGCGACCTCGGTGACATCCAGGTCGCGGCCGTACATGTCCTGAGTCCCGCGGAGGTCGTCGATCGGCTCGATCCCCGACACGCCGATGGCGACGTCGGTGAGCCCGCGACGCCACGGACGACCGAATGTGTCGGACACGACGACCGGGCAGTCGACGCCGGTGATGGCCAGCACCCTCATCCGGATGCCGTGGGCAGAGCGATCGGGATCGAGCGGGAGGAGGATCACCGTGTTGTCGGCGCCGACGTTGGACCGGTCGATCCCGGCGTTGGCACAGATGAAGCCGTGGCTGGTCTTGGCGATGATGAGGTCGCCGCGGCGTCTGATCACCTCGACGGCCTCGTCCAACACGAGGGCGCGGTACTCGGTCTCGTCGGTGTAGGTCGCGGTCCGGCCCTCGGCCTTCGAGATCACTTTGTGCGTCACGACGAGCACATCACCGTCCTGCAGAGCCTCACCCGACTCTTGGATGGCGGCGACGACGGCCGCAGCGACGTCGTCGCCGCGCACGATGTCGCCCATGCCCGTGACGGGGATGATGGTGAGGGGTGTGCCCACGTGGCGATCGTACCGATCGGCGTCGGTCCGGGTGCCGGTCAGGCGATGGCGAGCAGTTCCCGGGCGAGACGCCGTGCGGCGCCGGCTTCCCGGATCAGCGTGTCGGTGACGACGACCTCGACCTGCTCGCCGAGCTCGCTCACGTCGGTTGCATCCGTCTCGTGGACGACGAGGTGGCTGAGCAGACCCTCGTAGGCGGCGAGGACCCCTGCATTGCCCGCAGGGAGCCCCAGCGACGACATCACCCGATCGGCCGGCCCCTTGAGGGCCTTCCCCTGGATCAAGGGGCTGACGGCGATCACCAGTGGCGCCTGCTGGAGAGCTTCGCGTAACTCCGGGATTGCGAGGATCGGCCAGATCGACAGGGGCGGGTTGGACGGTGCGATGACGATGCGAGCCGCCGAAGCGATCGATTCGACCACACCGGGGGCGGGCTCGGCCGCATCGGCACCCGAGAATTCGATGCCGATCACCTCGTCCTCGTGACCACGGAGCACGAAGTAGTCCTGGAAGGCGAGCCAGGTCCCGTCGCCGATCTGCACTCTCGTCGCCACCGGATCATCCGAGGCGGGCAGCACCCGGTGGTCGACCCCGAGCTGTCGGGTGATCACCGAGGTGGCCTCCGACAGGCGATGTCCGCCACGCAACAGCATCGATCGCTCGAGACACGTGGCCAGGTCGCGATCGCCGAGACGGAACGAGGTGTCCACGCCCAGCGCGGCGAGGTGCTCCATGACGACGAAGGTGTCGCCGGTCACACCCCAACCGTGTGGCCCCTCGATCCCGGCCAGGGTGTACGTGACGGTGTCGAGATCGGCGGCGACCCGCACGCCGTACATGTCCTGGTCGTCGCCCACGTTCACGACGACGGTCAGGTCGCCGGGTTCGACCACGCCGGCGAGTCCACGCGCCAGCCGGGCACCGCCGATTCCTCCGGAGAGCACAACCGTGTGATCATTGCGGTAATTCACGGCCCCCTCCAGAATGCCTCCGATGTCATCCCGCCCCTCCGCGGTGTCGCGCCCTTCCGTGGCCGCCATCGTTCTCCCCACACCCGACGCCGACGTCGCGCCGACGCTCGGAGCGATCGGCGCGCAAGTGTACGGGGTGGATCAGATCGTGGTTGTCGACCCGGCGGATGATGCGAGCCAGACGACCGATGGTTCGCAGCGGGTGGCCGATGTGGCGGCTGCGCTCGAGGCCTCCGATCGGTCGCGCACCCACGTGTGGTTCGTGAGAGCGGGAGCGATCCCCGACGAGGAGGCCCTCGGCTCGCTCATCTCGGAGTCGAATCGGGTCGGCGCAGGCATCGCAGGATCGAAGGTCATCGCCGACGACGGGTCGCGTCGGTTGCTCGAAGTCGGCATGGCCACCGACGTGTTCGGCATTCCGTACAACGGTCTCGAACCCGACGAGATCGACGCCGGACAGTACGACGTCGTGAGGGATGTCGCCTGGGTCTCCACCACGTCGATGCTCGTGCGTCGCGACCTGCTCGTCGGTCTCGGCGGCCTCGCCTCCGATGTCGGCCCCGGGGCAGCAGCACTCGAGTTGTGCCACCGCGCCCATCTCCGTGGCGGCCGGGTCGTGGTGGTCCCCTCCGCAGTGGTCGAGGCGCCGCCGGAGATGCTCGAGTGGCGGGGGTGGCGTGAGCGTGCCGGCCAGCTGCGGGCCGTGACATCGTCCTACAGCGCGCTCACCCTGTCGTGGGTCCTGCCGCTGCGGCTCCTCATCGGTCTGGTCGAAGCCGTCGTCGCACCGTTCGTCGGGCGCTGGACCCTCTTCTCCTGGATACGGGCGTGGCTGTGGTTTCTCGCCACCATGCCGACGACCGTCGCTCGTCGCCGAGCGACGCGTCTCGGCGCACCCCAGCCCGACGAGGAGCTCTTCCGCTATCAGGTTCGTGGCTCGGCGCGCCTGCGGACCATCGGCACCGTGGTGGTGCAGCGTCTTCGCGACCGACTGCCGCAGGACGATCGGTTCACGCTGGCCGGCCTGGGCCGCGATCTCCGACGCCCGTCCTTCGTTGCAGGAGCGGCGAGCGTGGTGTTCGCCCTCATGGCGACGCGATCGATGTGGCGGGGTCTCCCGACTGCAGGCTTTCTCGCCGGCCTCGGGCCGGACCCGGGCGAGGCGATCACGACGTACGCCGGGGGTTGGAACCCCGCCGGGCTCGGGTCCGCCGAGCCCGTGGACCCCCTCGTCGGCACCCTCGGCGTCGTGCAGCGCATCACTCTCGGAGATCCAGGGCTGGCTGTCGGGGTCGTGGCGCTGGGGGCCGTCGTGGCCGCGGCCTGGGGGATGGTTCGTCTCCTGCGGAGCTGGGGCATCGACACGGCTCCCGCCATCGCAGCCGGCGTCGTGTTGATCGCCGGCCCGGCCAGTCGCGCCATGGCATCCGAAACGGCATTCGGGGCTCTCGTCGCGACGGCTGTGCTGCCCTGGGCGGTGCGAGCGATGACCGCGGCATGGCCGGACGGCTGGATCCCACGTATCGGCAGAGTCGCCACGATCGGCGCCACGTCGGTGCTCGTGGCAGTGTTCTCTCCACTCGTCGTGTCGGTCGCCGTGGCGGCTGTGCTGGTGTGGATGGTGTTCGGCACGGCGCGGGGTCGCTGGCTCGGACTCGGCTCGGCGCTCTTCGGCGTGGCCGTGGCGTTCGTCGCCCTGCGACCGTGGGTGGACAACGTCGATGTGGAGTGGTTGCTCGGCGACGGATCGGCCTACTGGGAGCCGGGGCCGATCGCGCTCGCCTTCGTCGCCCTCGTCGTTCTCGGCACGGTGTTGTTTGCCCCAGGACAGGTGGCGCGTGCTGCGGCCTGGGGCTCGTTCGTCGGTGTCGCCGGGGCCATCGTCGCCCGGCTCGACGAGCTCGGTCTGGGCCGTGAGCCGGAGCTCGCCGGGCTGGCCGCAGTTGCGTTCGGCACCGCCGTGGTCGTGGCCGCCGCACTCGAGGGTGTCACCCGGAGCGGCTTCGAGGTCCGCTCCGTCGCTCGCGTAGGCATCGGTGTCGCCGCGGCGGCGGCACTCGTGGTGGTCGTGGCGGCTACGCCGGTGATGGTCGGGGGGAGACTCGGCATCCCAGGCGGCGTCTTTCCCGAGATGGTCGAGTTCATCGCGGCGGCCGAGGACGGCGGTGAGGCGCGGGTGCTCCTGCTGGGCGATGCACCCGAGCTGCCGGGAACCGCGCGCACCATGGATGGAGCCGTCTACCGGGTCGTCGACGTTCCCGATCCGACGCTCGCCGCGGTGCGTCCTGCCCCGGCTTCTCCAGGTGACGAGGCGCTGGCCGGCGCCCTTCGTGCCATCGCCACGGGCGAGACCCAGCGAGCCGGTGCCGCGCTCGCACCGTTCGGGATTCGCTGGGTCATCCTCACCGGCGATACCCCATTTGCGCCGTTGCTGACCCGCCAGCTCGATCTCAGGCCGCTGAACGGTCTCTCGCTCGTGACATACGTCAGCGATGTCGAGGCAGGCCGTGCGATCACCAGCGGTGGCGACGTGTGGCGGTGGACGGGCACCGCGTACGAGGGGACGCCGCTTCCCGGAGGGACCGTGACGGTGGCGGAGGCCGCCGATCCGCGCTGGGGTCCCCAACCCTGGGAGCAGGTGGGCTGGGCCAACTCGGTCGACGCCTCGGCCGGCGTCGCCGCCTTCGACCGTGATGCGGGGAGGGCGGGCGCAGCAGGTCTTGCGCTCGGGGTCGCCGCCGCGCTGGCCGTCGTCGGCATCGTCGCGAGGAGGTGGAGATGACCCGCCGGCTCTTCGTGGTCATGATCCTCGCCGTGGGTGCCGCCTTCGCCGGCGTGCTTCCGGCGCCTTCGCCGCCAGATCAACCGGTGTTCGATGCAGATGCGGCTCTCGGTCCGGAGTCGACCGCGAGTTCGTCCGTCTGGTATTGCACGTGGGCGAACTCCGGCGGCTTCCGCGACACGACCTATCTCGTCGCCAGCGAGGTCGGCACAGACATCAGGGCCACGCTCCCGTCGGCTCTCTCGACCGAACAGGCCGATCAGATCGACAGCACGATCATTGCCGAGCCGGGTGCGGTCGCCCTGGATCTCGGGGAGTTCAACGTTCGCAACGGCGATGCGCCGGGCCTCGTCGAGATCGGCCGCGGACCGGCAGGCTCCGCCGTTGCGGTACGGGGCGAGGCGTTGCTGACGGCCGATCGCTGCGTTCGCAACCTCGAGAAGCAGTGGTACCTCCCGGGCGGCACCACACGAGAGGGACGGGCGACGACACTCCGCATCTTCAATCCGCTCCCCAACGACGCCAAGGTCGAAGTCGTCGGAGCCAGCGAGTTCGGTCTCGAACCCATCACCGGGCTCGCCAATCTCGACGTCGGCTCCCGGAGCTGGGTCGACATCGACCTCACCGAGCTGGTCCCGTTCCTCGACGACCTCAGCCTCACGGTCACCGTGCTCGAGGGCGACGTGGTGCCCTCGCTCGTGGTCGCCACCGGGACCGGCGACGAGGCGAGCTGGCCCGGCATCGCACCCTCGTCGACGTGGTACTTCCCGACCGTCACCCAGGGCGGGCTCACGCCGACGCTCATGCTGTTCAACCCGGGAGACCTGGACGTGCAGGCCACGATCGACGTGTTCGGCACGGGCGTGACGACCATCGACGCCGCCACCCTCGACGTCCCCGCCGGGCTGCCCGTGCGCGTGGATCTCACCGAGTTGGCGATCGGGGTCTTCGGTATCCGGGTGAGCTCGACCGGGTCCGTTGCGGCGGTGGTCGTCGCCGAAGACGGTGATCCCAAGGTCGAATCCGACGACCAGCCGCAACGTCCGTTCGAGAGGATCGCGGGCACGGTCGGATCCGAGGTCGCGGCACGTCGCTGGCTGTTGCCGGGGCCGAATCACCTGCTCGAACCGCGCTCGTCGTTGTGGATCATGAACCCGACCGCCGACACCGTCACGGTCACCATCCAGCCGCTCGGCGGACGGTCGCTGGCAGCCGACAAGATCAGCATCGACCCGGGCCGGGCGCGGCGGTATCTCATCGATCGCGGCACGGCCGGTGTCGCGTATCTGGTCGAGGCGACCCAACCCGTGGTGGCGTCCTGGAGCATCCACACGCCGAACGCAGTGGCCTTTGCTGCGGGCACTCCGATCGAAGATCTCGATGGATGACCTCCTGGCCCGGATTCTCGTCGTGGTCGTCGTGGTCGGCTTCGCCCTCATCGCGGCGCGAGCCACCCGGGGGTGGCAACGACCGACCCACCCCCCGGTCGATCTGACCAGCACGCAGCTCCCCAACGGCGTGATCGTCTTCACGAGTTCGGAGTGTGTGAACTGCAAAGCCGTCCGTGGTGCACTCAAGGAGCTCGGTGTCTCGTACCGCGAAGTGACGTGGGAGCTGGAGCCCGGCGTGTTCGAGTCGGCGGGGGTCGAGTCCGTTCCGCTCGTCGTGGTGCGCGACGGCACGGGAGCGACTCGCGGTCAGATGGCGGGGCGGCCCGGGCGCCGCCGGCTGCGGTCCTTGGTCGCGTCCGGCTCGGGGCCTAGCGTCGCGAACCCATGACGACACGCTGCGCACGCTGCTCGACCACCGCCACCGCTCTCATGCGGTTCGACTACGCAGCAGCCAGCATCTGGATCGATGATCACGATGGCGTCGTCGAACGGTATGCCTATCCGTTCTGCGACGGTCACGCCGCATCTCTGACGCCACCCGTCGGCTGGTCGCTCCACGATCGCCGCAGTCCGATGCAGTCGTTGTTCTCAGTGGACGTCGCCTGAGCGATGCCGATCGATCGCGACGTGCTCGAGGCGGTGCGGGAGATGGACGAGCATGAGCTGCGTCGGCTGTTCATGCTCGCCAAGGCGCGGCTCGAACAACGCGGCGTTGCCTTTCCCACGGACCCCGACGTGAAGCTCCGGTCGCAGATGGTCAAGTGCGGGAAGGACTCCTGCACCCGGTGCCCCCATGGCCCCTACTGGTACGCCTACTGGTGGGAGGACGGCAAGCGTCGCTCGCGGTACCTCGGCAAGCTCGAGGATCTGCCGGAGAAGGAACCCGAGCAGCCACTGCTCCGCTCGGTTGTCGACTCAAGTTCCCAGGGGTAGTAGGTTTTCGCGAGTCATGACCAACGCCGACAGCACCCTCACCTGCACATCGTGCAGTTCCACGACGGTCATCCAGATCGATCTCACCCTCCCCGACGGCACCGCCGTCGACTTCTACAGCTGCCACAACTGTGAGAACCGCTGGTGGGATCGCGAGGGGGAGCCCCTTCCGCTCACGGACGTGCTCGAGCTCGCCCGCAAGTCACGCAGCTGACGCAGCCGGCGCACCCGCCTCCCTCACTCGTTGCCGCACCGCGGAACTAATCTCCCACTCGTGATCTCCCCGCCCATCGATCGAGTCGCGCCTGCGCCCCCTCCGACCGACCCGAACCGGGACGGCCTCGGCGAAGCCAGGTCGACGAAGTGGCTCGTGATCGCCGGCGTGGGTCTGCCGACCCTCGCCATCCTTGCGATCATGATGGGGTTCATCGGCAACGTCACGCTCTCGAGCGCCTTCCCCTTCGTGTCGATCGACTGGGAGGCGCCCGCCCTGTTCCTGGCGAACACTCCGACGGGCGGTGACATGGGTGCCCACGTTCTGCTGCCCCAGTATCTGAGGGACAACCTGCTTCCCGCGGGTCGCGTCTTCGGTTGGAGCAACGACTGGTACGCCGGGTATCCAGCGCTCTACTTCTACTTCCCCCTGCCGGCGCTCACGACCGTGTTGCTGGACGTCTTCATCCCCTACGGCGTGGCGTTCAAGATCACCACCATCCTGGGACTCGTCGGTCTCCCCGCCGCCGTCTACTTCCTCGTGCGGTCGATCGGGTTTGCCCGTCCGGTGGCGGCCGTGGCGACGACGGCCGGCTCGATGTACGTCTTCATGGAGAGCTTCTCCATCTTCGGCGGCAACGTGCTGTCCACGCTGGCGGGGGAGTACTCCTTCTCGTGGTCCTTTGCGTTGTCACTCGTGTACCTCGGGCTCGTGATCCGTGACACGAGACGGGAGGGCAGGCCGAGTCCCCTCGCCGGCGTCGTGCTCGCCCTCACCGTGCTCAGCCACGTCGTGACGACGATCGTGATCGTGGTGGTGTCGCTCCCGCTGCTCTTCCGTGGGCGTGGGGCGCGGGTGCTCGTGCGGAGCTGGGTCATCGGTTTCGCCCTGAGTGCCTTCTGGACGATCCCGTTCGCCCTCCGCTTCTTCGAGGGCCTCAACACGGACATGGGGTGGCAGGCGGTCCGCGGCTTGGTCGGCGACTCGTTCGCACCCGGTGTCATCGCCACCCCGCTGCCCAACGAGTTCATCCCGATCTTCGTCCTCGGAACGATCGGCCTGGTGTGGACCCTGCTGCGCCGGGATCACGTCGCCGTGCTGGCAACGATGACGGTGGTGCCCTTCGTCGGGTTCTGGATCCTGCAACTCGAGACGACGACGTGGACCCTCGTCTACAACGCCCGGTTGCTGCCCTACTGGTATCTCGGCCTCCATATCTTCGCCGGCATCGCCGTGGGCCTCGCGGTGTTGGCGGTGTCGCGATGGATGCCACACCGGACGCAGAACCTCGCCGTGGGCGGTGCCGTCGCCGTGTTCACGCTGCTCACCGTGCTCGCCGTCGGTCTCCACGATCTGCCCGGGTGGGTCCGGTGGAACTACACGGGGGTCGAGGGCGTGTGCGCGGACTCGTCGGAACCATCAGACACCTGCACGCGGACGAAACCGTACGACGAGTTCGAGAGCCTGATGCTCGTCATCTCCGAGCTACCGCCCGGCCGCGTCATGTGGGAGGCGAACAACGAGCTCAACAAGTACGGGACGCCGATGGCGCTCATGCTGATCCCGTATTGGACGGACACGCACGCCTCGATGGAGGGGCTCTATTTCGAGTCGTCGCTGACCACTCCGTTCCACTTCCTCAATGCATCCGAGGTGTCGCAACGACCCTCGAACCCGGTCCGCGGGTTGAACTACCGTCGCATGGATTTCGAGAGGGCGGAGGCCCACCTCGCGCTGTACGACGTGAGCTACTACGTCTCGTACACGGATGCGGGCAAGCTCGGAGCCACCGAGCAGGGGTGGGAGATGCTCGCCGAGACCGAGCCGTTCGCCGTGTTCGCCCTTCCCGGCTCGCAACTGGTCGACATCGCCACCGTGGAGCCGTCGGTCTGGGACGGTGACGAGGAGTTCTTCGAGGCCACGCTCGACTACTACGACGACGTCGAGCGGCTCGACCAGTGGGTGGTGATGGACGGCCCGGAGGACTGGCGGCGGATCGACGACATCGACGAGCGGCGCAGCCGACCGGCGCTCCCGTCGGGCACCGTGAGCGACATCGTGATCGAGGACCACAGGCTCTCGTTCACCACGACCGCCGTCGGTGTTCCCCACCTCGTGAAGGTGAGCTACTTCCCGAATTGGCGTGCGACAGGCGCCGAAGGGCCCTATCGGGCGGCGCCGTCGCTCATGGTGATCGTCCCCACCGAAGAGGAAGTCGTGCTTGAGTTTGTGAGGACGTGGGACGAATACATGGGTGCGGCGCTGACCGTCACCGCCCTGGCCGGTCTCGGCTGGTGGGTGCGCCGGCGCAGGCATGAAGACACCCCCGAGCTCGTGGAAGCCGTATGACCCGCACGCTGCAGATGTTCACCTCGCGGGAGACCGCCGTGCAGTTCCTCAAGGTCGGTCTCGTCGGCGTGGCCAATACCGTCGCCACCTTTGTGATCTACAACGTGGCTCGTACCGCGGGTATCGGTGTCACGGGCTCGCTCGCCATCGCCTTCACCCTGGCCACGCTGATGTCGTACGTTCTCAACCGTCGCTGGTCGTTCCGGCTCAACGACAGCGGGGAGAACCTGACCGAGACGTGGAAGTTCTTCGCCATCAACGTGGTGGCGTGGGCCATCACCGAGGGTTTGATGCGGGTCGCACAAGCGTGGTTCGGGCCGCTGAGCCGGTTGGGTGAGAACGTGGCGCTTCTCGTCATCAGCGGGATGATCCTGTTGCCCAAGTTCATCGGGTATCGAGAAGGCGTCTTCGGACATGCGCTCCGCCAGGATGCAGCCGAGGCGGACACCGCAGAACGCGCCGCGACCTCCTGACCGGTCAGCCGGTCTTGCGCTCGGCGGCGAGACGGCGCCGGATGTCCCACACCCCGCGCAGGGTTCGCGGCACCCGCGACAGCAGGCTCGATCGAGCCTCGCGCTTCTCTTCGACCACGATCGGCACCTCGACGATGCGGTAGCCGGCCTTCTCGGCACGGATCACGAGCTCCGTGTCGAACAGGTCCTTCCGCGAGGCCACGACCGGCGCGATGTCGTCGACGACGGTTCGCCGCAGCGCCTTGATCCCGTGGGTGTCGCTCACCTTCGACCCGACCATGAGGCGGAGCACGAGGTTGAAGCCCCATGTCGCCATTCGGCGGACAGGGGAGCGGCGATCATCCGACTCCGGGTCCCGCTTGGAGGCGAGCACGATGTCGGCGTCATCGACGAGGGTGGTGACGCGCTCGATGAACGGGCCCGAGAAGTAGTCGATGTCGAAGTTGACCACCCAGTCGCCTCGTGAGCGGAGGAAGCCCTCGCGCATGGCGCCGCCGTAGTCGGGGTCGGCGAGCTCGAGCACGCTGATGCGCTCGTCCGCCGCTGCGATCTCGTTCGCCAGCTCACGGGTGCCGTCGGTCGAGCCGTTCTCGGCGAGCACCACGTCGATCGATGCGGGGAGTCCGGCGAGCTCCGCCATCAGCTCGATCATGGCTCCGCGCAGGTAGNNGTGTAGGTGGACGCCGCCGGTGTGCCGCATGGCGATAGACTCGCCGCTCTATGAGCTTCGACGAGATCTTCAAGGCCTACGACGTACGCGGGGTGGTCCCCGACCAGTTCGACGCCGACATGGCGTACGGCATCGGTGTGGGATTCGCCCGATTCGCAGACGCACCGCTCGTCGCGGTCGGTCACGACTGCCGAACCTCGTCGCCCGATCTCGCCGACGCCCTGATCGGCGGCATCACCTCCCAGGGCGTCGACGTCGCGCTGCTGGGTGAGATCACGACCGACATGCTCTACTACTACTCGGGCAAGGAGCAGGTGCCGGGCGTCGTCATCACCGCGTCGCACAATCCGGCCCAGTACAACGGGATGAAGTTCTGTCTGGCCGGAGCGGCCCCTGTCGCTGCCGACACGGGGCTCCTCGATATCAAGGCCACGGCGCAGGATCCACCCGGTCCCGCGGCCTCGACGGGATCCGTCATCGAGGTCGATGCACTCTCCGGATACGTCGAGCACGTGCTCGGTGTCGTCGACGTCTCCACCTACGGGCCACTCCGCATCGCCGTCGACGGCGGCAACGGCATGGCCGGCATCGCGCTCCCGGCCGTGTTCGATCAGACATCGCTGCAGCTGATCGGTCTCTACCTCGAGCCGGACGGGACGTTCCCCAACCACCCCGCGGATCCGCTCCAACCCGAGAACCTGCGCGATCTCATCACCCTCATGGAGGACGAGCAGCCCGACCTCGGGGTCGCTTTCGACGGCGACGCCGACCGTGCCTTCTTCGTCGACGATCAGCTCGCGCCGCTCCCCGGGTCGACCGTGACGGCGATGGTGGCCAGGTGGTTCCTCGACCGGGAGCCCGGCTCTCACATCGTCCACAATCTCATCTGCTCGAAGGCGGTGCCGGAGACGGTGAAGACACACGGCGGTGTTCCTGTGCGCACCCGGGTCGGTCACTCGTTCATCAAGCAGGTCATGAAGGAGACCGGCGCCGTCTTCGGGGGCGAGCACTCGGGTCACTACTACTTCCGTGACAACTACCGGGCCGACTCGGGGATCCTCACGATGCTGGTGCTCCTCCAGGTTCTCTCCGAAGACGGACGGGCGCTGTCGCAGCTGCGGCAGGAGTACGAGCCGTACGCCCAGTCGGGTGAGATCAACTTCGAAGTCGAAGCCAAGGCGGCGGCCATCGACGCCGTCGAGGAGAGCTTCCCCGAGGCGTCCACCGATCGTCTCGATGGGCTCACCGTCGACATGGGCGATCGCTGGTTCAACCTCAGGCCGTCCAACACGGAGCCGGTGCTCCGCTTGAACGTGGAGGCGCCCGACACGGACGGAGTCGCCGAGGTCGTCGGCGCCGTGCGTTCGGTGTTGAGCCGCTTCGGATGAGCGAGCCGCTCATCGCGCCCGAGCTGCTGGCGATCATGCAATGCCCGCGCGACGGGGGAGCCCTCGAGGAACGTCGTGACCCCCCGGCGCTGCTCTGCGTCGAGTGCGGCGTCGCCTATCCCGTCGAGGACGGCATCCCGGTGATGCTCGACGAGGCGGCCATCGAGCCGTGAGCGCGCTGCAGCCAGCGTCGCCAGCGATCTGCGAGAATCCCACCACCGACTTCTCTGAGAGGTAGCCATCGTGGACCACGACATCGCCGACATCGCGCTCGCCGAGCTCGGCGGCCGCCGCATCGAATGGGCGGCGCGCCGCATGCCCGTACTCGAGTCGATCCGGATCAGGTTCGAGAAGGAGCAGCCTCTAGCCGGGGTGCGGGTGGGGGCGTGCATGCATGTGACCAGCGAAACCGCCAACCTCGTGCTCGCGCTGCGGGCGGGTGGCGCCGAGGTGGCACTCTGCGCCTCGAATCCACTTTCGACCCAAGACGACGTCGCCGCGGCGTTGGTCGCGGACGGCATTCCGGTGTTCGCGATTCGCGGTGAGGACTCCGACACCTTCTACCGCCACATCGCGTCGGTGCTCGACACCCAACCCCACATCATCTTCGACGACGGCGCCGACATGACGACGGTGCTCCATCGGGAGCGGGTCGATCAGGAGATCCTCGGTGGGCTCGAAGAGACCACGACCGGCGTCATCCGGCTGCGGGCGATGGCCGAGGACGGCGTGCTCCGGTTTCCCGTCGTCGCCGTCAACGACTCCGACACCAAGCACCTCTTCGACAACCGGCACGGCACCGGGCAGTCGGCGCTCGACGGCATCCTGCGGGCCACCAACATCCTGTTCGCCGGTCGCAAGGTCGTGGTGGCCGGCTACGGCGACTGCGGCTGGGGAATCGCCGAGCGGGCCAAGGGCCTCGGCGCCGACGTGATCGTCACCGAGGTCGATCCGATGCGGGCCGTCTCCGCAGCGATGGCCGGTCACCGTGTCATGACCGGAGCCGACGCGGCACGCGAGGGCGACGTCTTCATCACCGCCACCGGGAACGTCAGCGTCTTCCGGGAAGAGCACTTCAACGTCATGAAGGATGGCGCCATCCTCGCCAACGCCGGTCATTTCGACGTCGAGATCGATCTCGAGCGGCTGCGCGAGATGTCGGTGGAGGATCGGGAGTTGCGAGAAAGCCTCCACGAGTACACGCTCGAGGACGGCCGGCGGCTGCTCGTCGTCGCCGAGGGCCGTCTGGTGAACCTGGGCGCGGCGGAGGGGCATCCCGCCGATGTGATGGACATGTCCTTCGCCGACCAGGCGCTCGCCGCCGAGTGGATCTGGAAGCACCACGCCTCGCTGGCCCGTCAGGTCTACGTGCTGCCGCGCGAGCTCGACGCAGAGGTCGCTCGCATCAAGCTGGCGGCCATGGGTGGCGGGCTCGAACAGTTGACCGAGCGTCAGATCGAGTACCTCAACAGCTGGGAAGAGGGCACCTGATCGAGCCGGAGACGGGCCCGATCGTCCACCGCTGGCGCGGCGCATTCACCAACGCAGAGGTGAACCGGCTGCATGCTGCGGCCTTCGATCACGACGTGCTCGATGACGACTGGCTGGCGATGACGGACCGACACAGCGTGGGCTGGGTCACGGCTCGGAGCTCGGACGAGTTGGTCGGCTTCGTCAACGTCGTGACCGATGGACAGGCGCACGCCTGGCTGCAGGACGTGATCGTGGCGCCCGAGTTCCGGCGCCGCGGCATCGGGCTGGGTCTCGTCCGGGCTGCCGAGACGGGGGCGCAGAAGGCGGGGTGCGAGTGGCTCCATGTCGACTTCGACGAGGAACACGCCCCCTTCTACGTCGAGGCGTGTGGCTTCACCGCGGCATCGGCCGGGCTCAAGCGCCTCCGCGGCTGAGGGTGTTCAGCGGCGGATGCGGTCCTGGATGTCTCGCAGGTCGACGAGCACGTGGTCGTCCGGGTCGCTGTCGTTGTGTCGGGCGGCGGCGATGACCGCCTGGATCTCGTCCTCCGTGAGCTCCTCCTGGTCGAGCAGTGCATCACGGAGGGCGGCGACGATGTGGCGTCCCTCTCGCACCACTTCGACGGTCGCAGCCTTCGCCTGGTCGAGGATGCGGTCGACGGCCTTGCGTCCTTTCGGGTCGGCGAGCACCTTGGCGGCGAGGTTCCCGGCCAACGCCTCCTCCGCGGTGTTGTAGGACACGTACGAGTCGGCCATGCCGTAGGCGCCGACCATCTCCACCGCCAGCCGCGTGGCGGCGGCGAGGTCACCAGCCGGGCCCGTGCCCGCTTCGCCGAACATGAGCTCCTCGGCGGCCATCCCTCCGAAGGCGATCATGATCAACGAGCGCAACTCGCCTGCGGTGCGGGTGTAGCGCTCGTACTCGTCACGGTGTGCGAGCATGCCCAGCGCGTTGGCTCGCTTGACGATCGAGAGCATCTCGAGCCGGCGGTCGATGCCGACGAGATATGCGACGGTGGCGTGTCCCGCTTCGTGCGTCGCGATGGCCTCCCGTTCTGCCTGGGGATACTCGACGGGACTGGGGAGACCGATCTCGTTGTCCATCTGCGCCTGGCGGACGTCCGCATAGGTGAAGGCGTCGCGGCCGTCCTGGAGGGCGAGGAGCAGCGCTTCGTCGAAGAGTCGCTCGAGCGTCGCCGGTGTGGCTCCCATCGTGATGGCGGCGAGGCTGTCGCGGCGCTCGTCGTCGAACTCGTCGGCAGCGGCTCGACGATCGGCGAAGTAGTCGATCAGCTCGCGCCGATCCCTCCGTGCCGGGAGCCCGAAGTGGAGGACTCTGTCGAACCGTCCCGGTCGCATCAGCGCCGGATCGAGCTTGTCGGCGCGATTGGTGGCCCCGACCAACATGATGTTGGCGAATGGTGCCGAGAACGTCGGGATCTGGAAGTGAGCGGGGAGATTCCGGTTGATGCTCCGGATCACGCCGTTGACGACCTTGGCCCCCCGGGTCGGCTCGTCGAAGCTCTGCATCTGGACGAGGAGCTCGTTCACGACACCGCCGACCGACTCGGAGATGCCTGCCTTCTCCCTGCGCAGCCCCCCGAACGCCGCAGCACCGCCGAGTGGTGTGGCGCCGGAGAGACCGGAGCGCGCGGTGGCGATGGCGTCGATCTCCTCGATGAAGCCGATGGCTCCCCCTTCCTTGCGGGCGACCTTGCGGAGTGCCCGGAAGAAGCTCCTGATCTTGCGTGCCGTCGCCCCGTACCACATCGATTGGAAGGCGGTCGCGGAGACGAAGAGGAACGGGACACCCGCTTCCCGGGCCATGGCCTTGGCCATGTGGGTCTTGCCGGTGCCGGGCGGACCTTCGAAGAGTACGCCGCGGCGTGGCTTGCCACCGAGGTCGTCACGGAACCGTATGTGGTTGAGAAACACCTCCAGCGTGTGACGGACCTCGCGCAGGACGGGGGTGAGGCCCCGCACGTCGTCGAAGCCGATGTCGATCTGCTCGGGCATGTAGATGACGTGCGGCGATCGGCCGGCCGCCAGCATCGGCACGATGATGATCGCCCCGAGGAGCCCGAAGAAGATGAGCGCGGGCAGCCACAGCATGAGATCCGGCGGCAGCGAGGGAAGGCCGGGCCGAACGGGGTTGCCGCCGGCGATCCGCCACCAGAGCCAGCCGGCGAGTGGGGTGAGCAGGAAGGCGAGCCGGCGCAGCCTGCGCTGCCTGTGGGCTTCTCGCGCCCGCGGCACGTCCATGAGATGTGCGACGCGTGTCGCACCCGATCTCGCGTGCCCCACGCGTGTTACCTCCCGGTGTCGAAAGCCTGTGTCGAAGGTAACCCAGGGTGGACTACGGCGTAACGACCAAAAAACCCGCCACCGATGGGCTAGTCACCGATCAGCCGATCGCCGGGGAGGGGTCCGTCTCCTGCCAGAGAACGTTGGAGCCGGCGCATTCCATCGAGCCACCGCTCGATGTCGACCGCTTTCCGCGTCATGTAGGTCGCCACCTCGGGGTGGGGCAAGACGAGGAATCGTCCTTCCTCGACGGCGTCGCACGCCACCGCAGCCACGTGCTCGGGGTCGAGGACCCCGTCTCCACTCGCCGTGCCGCCCTCCCAAGGATCCTCCCCGGGGCCGGAGAGGTGGTCCGGGCTGTTCGACAGCAGATCCGTCCGCACCGCCTGGGGGCAGAGGACGGACACGCCGATGCCCTGATGATGATGGGTGATCGCGAGCCACTCCGAGAGGGCCACGGCCGCATGCTTGGTGATCGTGTAGGCCATCGATCCGATCTGTGAGAGCAGGCCGGCAGCGGACGCCGTGTTCAGGAGGTGTCCTCCACCCGCGGCGACCATCGAGGGGACGACGGCACGGGCGGCGTAGATGTGGGCCATCACGTGCACTTCCCACATGCGCTCGATCCGGGCGTTGTCGTCCTCGAGGCCACCCAGGGTCACATAGCCCGCGTTCGAGACGAACAACCCGATCGGGCCGTGATCGCGGGTCGTCCGCTCCACGAGCTCGACGAGGGCCGCTTCGTCTCCGACGTCGAGTGCGGCGGAGCCGCCGCCGATGGCGCCGGCCACCTCGGTGGCACGGTCACCGTCGAGATCGGCCACGACGATGTGCCCTGCGTTGCGCCGGCGCAGCTCTCTCGCCAGCGCCGCACCGATGCCGGCGCCGCCACCGGTGATGATCACGTTNNCACGTTGCGACCGGCGAGTTCCATGGTGCGTCACTGTAGGTGCGCCGCCCCACCCCGGCTTCCGTCACAGTCCACTCGTACGGTGACGCCATGTGCCGATCATGTGGAGATGTCGCTCGAGGTGGGCTGCTCTGCCACCGGTGCCGGGGCGCGCTGGTGGCGGCCCCGGATCGGGTGGTGGCGGGTGTCGTCGTGCGCAGCGCCTGGGCCCACGAAGGGTCGGCTCGCCGTCTCGTCCATCGACTCAAATACCAGGGCCTGACGTCGGCGGCCTGGCCGCTCGTGGAGCGGCTCGCCGAGTTGATCCGGCTGGCCGGCGACGACCCGTCTGCCCTGGTCCCGTTGCCACGAGCACAGCTCCGGCGCGGACTCCACGGTGTCGACCCCGCCGTCGTCATCGCCACCCACCTCGGTGCCGAGCTCGGCGTGCCGGTGGTGGGAGCCGTTCGCTCGGCGTGGTGGTGGCCGCGACATGCCCGCCCCGGCAGCAAGCGAGTCCCTCCCGGGCTGATGCCGTCACGGCGCAGGGTGCCGACGGGTGCGGCATTCGTGGACGATGTCGTGACCACGGGTTCCACGCTGCAGGTGGCGGCATCGATGCTCCCGGAGATCGGTCTCGCCTACACCGCCACGTCCGGCGGCGGGTACCCGGTTCGATAGGGCCGTCGGTCTCTTCACGTGTTGCCCGGCGTGAGTATGGTGGTCGCCAAGGAACGAATCAGTCGATTGGGAGGTCGATTGCCGGTGACGACACTCCTCGGCCGATCCACGCCAGCAGGTGTGGTGGGTCCGGGGTCGTGTGCGGCACGCGAGCAAGAGCGACCGACCGATCTGTCGGAGGGCATCGCGTGAGGCGGTGCCCTTTGTTGTCTCCGAAAGGAGTGTCGAGTGGACATTCGGGTGCACGGATCGAACATGAATCTCACGAACAAGATCAAGGCGATCACCGAGCGCAAGGTCGAACACGCCTCCCGGATCTTCGGTGAGAGTTCGGCGGCCGATGTCGAGTACACGGAGGCCACCAATCCCCGGATCGCCGACGATCGAATCCGGGTCGAGATCACCAGCACCGTGCACGGACATGTGGTGCGCGCCGAGGCATCCGGTCCCGACGATCGCAGTGCCCTCGACCGGGCGATCGACAAGTTCGAGCGTCAGCTCCGCAGGCTCAAGGAGCGGCTGGTGCAGCGGTCCCGCGTCCCGAAGACAAAAGAGCTAAACGACCAGGCGTTTGCACCCGATGATGCATCTGGGATGGACCGGACCATCGTGCGCACGAAGCGGCATGCGATGCGGCCCATGACTGCAGAGGAGGCTGCGTTGGAGATGGAGATGATCGGGCATGATTTCTTCTTCTTCCTCGACGCAGAGACCGGCAAGCATGCCGTTCTGTACCACCGCAACGACGGAT